>Ga0302325_10014234_pt1 | contig 16933 bp, 10 predicted proteins | sample Palsa_T0_2_FD_201948 | JGI IMG/M metagenome (GOLD analysis project Ga0302325, IMG submission 201948) | Peat permafrost microbial communities from Stordalen Mire near Abisko, Sweden - Palsa_T0_2 | ecosystem: Environmental > Terrestrial > Soil > Palsa > Peat permafrost | place: Sweden: Abisko... | reverse complement strand
CCCCACTTCTCCCTTCTTCAATACCCTCACTTGCTTCCGTCTCCGCGAAATCACTGCCTAGCCCTTGCCACGTCCGTTGATTCCTGAGGTACTCGGCGCCCGGGCTTACTGTGCCGTTTACAGTAACTAGATCTCCTTTTGCTCTTCTGGTTAGGACTTTAGAAGCAGTTGTGCTTTGATCAGACGAGTCAGAGTGTTGGGGGGCTGGGTGGAGAGCGGAAGACCGCATTGGTCGAGAATGAGATACATAACGGCCGGTTCGAAGATCGAATTCTGGCGGTGCCGATTCTTCTTCTGAATCTTCTTCGTCGTCTCTCCCTTTCTCCTCTTTCTCTACATCTTCTTGCGCCTCTCCATCAACAGCTGTAGGCGCTGAAGAAGAGCCAACCATCTCCTCCACACCCCCAAAATCTCCTCTCCACCTGCCATCCCAAATTCTCTTCTCGTCCCCTATCAAACACAAGCTTAACTCAAACGGCGTGATAATCGGCCTGTAAAACTCCGAACTCTCAATCAGTGAACTCTCCCAACAGCCAACAACAACCCATCCCCCAATCTCGCTGAAATTCGCTATCTTCGCCGCATTGACTTTCCCGACAACGAACGTGTAAGATTTTTTGCCGGAAGAGGAGATGAGGGAGCGGATAGAGCTAATGGTGGAAAGGTAGTTGGTTACTGAGAGGGTGTTGATTAGAATTCCGAAGATGGGGCAGGTGGAGAGGCGGGTTAGGAGGGCGTAGCGTCTTCGAAGCGTCATTGCTGTGTTGGCCTGAATTGCTTTTGAGGATGTGGTGCCAGAGGTCGTAGGGTAGATGAACATTTCTTTTACTCGGGATGAGAGTGTGAGGAGAAGTGCTTGTGGAGGATCGGAGACGTGGAATAACGAGTATTCCTTCAGCTCTATCGAGGCATTGAGTTCTCGATTCGGGATTTGAGAGGAGGGATCGTGGATTACTGGTGGTGTGACGAGGTTCGTATAGCCTGCTTCGAGGAGGGAGTTATGTAAAGTTGGGATATGCGTATTGTAGGTTATGTCGGCCATCAACACGACTTTCTCTTCTTTCGAGGGGAATGTAATGTCGAAAGTTTGCACAACGTCGGGTATATCTAGGCAATGGGTTGTGAAGACGTAGATAACTGGTAATCGTGCGGTGGGAGAGAGGCATGACCGGCCATAGTGTACAACAACATCTGCGTCGACATGCTCCGCAGCAATTTCGTCCACACAGCAGGATCCATAAGATGTATCTGCCAATATGTATAACCTGATCCGCTCAGCCGTACCCTGCTTTCTTTGCTCTATTCGATTCTCTTGAGATTGTTCCGTCTTCATCGACGTTGTCGAAAGATGGTTGAAGCTGGTCGCCATATCTGCCTCCTGTTCTACTTTCCCCGTTATAGCAGGCAACTTCTTCAGTTCTTTCTCGAGAACTTCAAACACCCTCGGCGCATCCTTTAACATGCCATCCGGAAACTGTAACGCAACTCTCTTGTATCCCCCCTCTCTGACTTCCCGCACCGTTCGTGAGATCTCGTACACATCCCATATTTCATCGTCTGTGAGTCGAGGTGTGTTTTGGGCGGTAGTGATAGGTGTAGGGTCTTCGAAGATATGTGTCTCGGGCGTGGAAAGCACAGGGGCCACAGTCAGATGGATTGGGTCAGTCATTATGTTGAAGGAGAAAAGTTTGGCGGGGTTGCACTTTTGGAGAGCTCCACAAAATCATGCGGCCGCTTCAATTCCAGGGGTTGAATTTCAATGCACGGGGGTCACGATCAGGACAAGAGCAACTATTTTACAAGTTTTTCATTGATGTGACTGAATGGCAGGGCTTAAAGGTTGAGTACGCTCAGAACAGTACAGTTGTGTCCGCTTCCTGACAAGGAAACCATGTCAGTAGCAGACTCAAACTTCATGTTCCACCCTGGCCATTTCGTCCTCCATATTGTATCATTTCGTCCACAAATTGGCAGGGCCCTGAACGTTGGAAACGCTCAGAGCAGTACAGTTGTGTCCGCTTGCTGACAGGAAAACCATCTCAGTAGCAGACTCAAACTTCATGTTCCACCCCGGCCATTTCGTCCTCCATATCGCATCATTTCGTCCACAAATTGGCAGGGCGTCGAACGTTGAATACGCTCAGAACAGTAGAAGGAACACCATGTTGATAGCAGACTCCATTCCATGTTCCACCCCGGCCATTTCGTCCTCCATATCATTTCCATCCACAAATTGGCAGGGCTTCGAACGTTGAATACGCTCAGAACAGTAGAGTCATGTCCACTTGCTGACAGGAAAACCATGTCAACAGCAGACTCAACTCCATGTTCAACCCCGCCCAATTCGTCCTTCATATCATTTGCATCCTCAATCATTACCAGTATGCATGCATTCATTCTTCATCACCACCCATGCCCACTGATGTACATCCCCGTCACTCCATGAACGCATATGACAACCGAAAACAAAGAAGAAAAGAGAAGCCGAACATGCAAATCGTGGGTATTGTACCAGAAACAAAATATCACTAAGATTTCTCCGTAATCTGCCTTTCAGAAGTCGTACTCATCAAAATCCTTGATTAGCAACTCCTTTCCCGGCTGAGCACGTGGTGTGCTCTCCTCCTGGCCAGGCCATTCATCGATCTTATTGGCTTGACGATGGTGGCCGTGAGCATGACCATTGTACTGGCCACCCTCGTAGTTATCATTCCGATGAGCATGAGTGTGACCATTGTACTGGCCGCCCTCGTGGTAGTCCTTCCGGGGAGCACGTCTTGACTTATGACCCATGGATGAGGCATTTATGGAATTCATGGTCGGAGAACGAAGAGAACTCTCGGCATCGCTTGAGGCTACCGACTGAGGAGCTGATCGAATTGAGAGTGGATAGGGGGTGTTGCTATGAGCCATGGTGTTGGGAGACGCTTGCTCATTTCGTGGCCAGGTTGCGGGAATGAGCCAGCAATGACTCCGATAATGGTTTGCTTCGTCCACGATCTTCTTGGCAGCATTCCAAGGCGGAGTACCTGCCATGCCAGGGCTGATGTGGTACATTACATCGTGGGTATAGCGGATGTTTGCTGCATCAACCGAGACCGTAGCCAATGTTTGCAGAACGTAATAGATCAAAACCCATCTGCCTCGTCGAGCTGCGTATGGATTGGCATCGCCAGCTCTATCACCCCTCTCAAATTTGATAAACGCATCGACCAGGTCATTGTTGACGTAATCCGATCCTAGAAGGTAGATGTTGGTTGACTCGGTGTAAGCAAGGGCTGCTAAACGCTCTGCATTTCTCTCTTCCTGTGGCGTGTTAGATTTCTTCGTCTTGAGCAGATTCTCCTTCGATTCGGATCTCTTAGGGAGCGCTTCAGGAACCAGTGGATATGGCTGAGGAATGTGTGGAAATTTTCTTTTGTTGTCGAAAGCAACGATGAGGTCGGTAAAGAGGCAATCACTGGTATCAGCTTGGAAAGAGACGTCCGCTGGGTTGACAAGATTCCACTTTCGGCCGCTTCGTTCCTCGGAACCATACCAGACAATGTCTCGATTGACAAAGTAATCGTACAATGCAGCGAAATCTCTATGCAACTTCTGAGCTAGGGGTCTGTGAAGCCACTGGTCATGTCCTTCAGGTGCAGGTGGAGGCCAAGATCCGTAGGACTTCTGATAGAATAGGATGAAGAACTTCTGAAGTCGCAGGAACGCAGCTCGGGACGGTGAATACTCCTGCATTTCTGGCCAATCTTCTTGGAAGTCAAACTCGGCAAGGCGATCCTCGCAAAGCTGAACACGGATCGACATCTTCAGGTCCCCTCTCGAGACGAGTTGCTTGCTGAAATGAGGGACATGTTTGTACTCTGGTGTAGCTTCAACCTGATTGTACATCCCGCAACAATGCACAAATGCTTCTCTCCATCCGTTCTCCCATCTAACACCATCGCTTTCGGACCAAGCAAGGAGACCTGCAGCCATTGAAGGGTTGTTTCGGATATCATCAAATCCCCTGCTGGATATCCACTCAATAACCATATGAGCCACGTCCACGTCCTCAGAGTAATAACTCCGAAGTCGCTCAACAAGGTCATTCAGAGCTTGATACACATTAAGTCCAACCAATGATGCTCCGCACAGCATTGCGAAGACATTTCGAGTTGTAATGTTGTAACGCATATTTTCCATCGGTGACTGGTTGATTGGCGTTGGAAAGTTGATCTCGTAGGATATCTGTCCGTCGTAGCCATCATATACGGTTGTGCCCCCGTCAGAAACTGGAGGCGTATAGTGATGACCCTGGCGCGTGGGCTGGACCGATCTCATGCCTGGTGAGCTAACTGGCGAGGGTGGCATACCAAAATAATTGGCCTCATCAATCATGCCTTCGTGAAGCAGGGTAAGGAGGAGTCTCGAATCAGTATTTTCAATAATATGAGAGGACAACCGGATAGAAGGCGAGGGCCGAGTTGACTGGCGAGTTTCAAGACCGAGAAAGATCAAAGTGTCACCAGTATTGTCCCAAAGCTCTGGATCCTTTCGGATCTTGTTCCATGGTTGTGCAGGTCGACTACCGCCAACCCACCGCTTCACTCCGGGTGCTGCTGGAATAGGCGGGAGCTTCGTCTGCGGCGGGCCCGGTCTAGCAAACTCTGGCTCATTATCTTGTTGCTGACTTTGTTGCTGACCCGGTCTGACCACAGCGGCAGGGGGATCATAATCGCCAGAATCAAGTTCATGGGATTCCGAGCGAAATGCGGTAGACGTGTGTGGTCTCGCTTCTAATTCACCATTCTTCTTCTTCTTGCCAAACGTCTTCACCAGACCCTTTCTGATGCTCTCACTCTTCTTATCCATTACCGATCTGAAAGAAGACTTCTCAATACCGGAAACCTCAATGACTGGTACATGGGGCTTCCGGACGCGAGCGTAGGCACTCCTGCCCATATCTTCGGAGCCAGAAGATTTGACAGTCAAGATTTCACTGTTGTGGCGGTCTTCGTACTGAGTTTGCATTGGCATGGGGAAGTCGCTGAGAGACGTGCCGGTCTTGTCGGAAATGCTTTCATGTGATCCATCTTTGACCTTTGTCTTCTCCTTGCGCACATATGCGCTCCTACCAGACATCTTGGTTGCTTAGGCCCGAGGACCTTAGATCTTCATGCAATGTAGCGGTGCGATGGGGTATAAACTAGATGACAAGACGGTACAATGCACTAATATATGTGCAGGCACGAAGTATATCCTCTTACTCAATGGCTGCCGCAGCTTGAGCAAAGGGTGCGCGTTGTGATGTTGCGATTCGATGGATATTGAGAAGAGATCGAATTCGAAATTTAAGAAGCGACGCGAGATTTAAAAATACGTAGCGCGTAGAAAGGCGGGCAGGGGAAAGACGAGGCTGTTCTGCCATATATTCACTTTGCTGTAGATGTAGACATCGGTTAGCAAAGGTCCGGTGCCTCGAAAGTGTGGGCGCATGAAAGAACTCACATATACAAAAGGAAAAGATGTCAATGGCAAATGCTCATGCCACAAAACATTTCAACACTATAGAGGAGAGGGGAGAGGAGGGGGAGAATTAAGATCAAAGGAGGCAGGGATCGACGGAATTGCTTTTACATGGGCTGATATCTTTTTGTCGGATCTCATATTTAAAAGGCCCTAGCTTTTATGGGGAAGTATCAGTGCTCTTCCCATGTAGGAGGAGAGAACAATTGTAGGGGTCTGGTTGGAGGCCCGCCAGAAGTAAGCATGAAAAGGCCATGGCTTGCTTTGTGGGACTGGCACAAGTGGCAATGGCAGTGGCAGGTAATCAGTGCCCAGCAGCAGGACCAGGTTGGCGGGATTGGATTGGAATGAGATCGAAATGAGCACGCGCAGTAGGCAGGGCAAGATACGGCAGCACACGGGCCATTTGTGAAGCCAGTGCCGTCATGGGCACTGGGCAGTATTGGGCAGAGACTCTCGACGTTGAAAGAGGACGTGGACCCTGGACACCAAAAGTTGGGGGTTTGCTAGCTGCTTAGAAGTACAGCAGCGTCCAAACCCAAGCCGGCATTAGAACTACGTTAGTGCTGGTGGACGACAGATCACAGAAAGCCAGGGGTAAGGATAGGCTAGAAGTCTCGGACTAAGGCCTGCAGGAGACGTCCCGATCCGAGTCCAGATAAGGAACCTCCTGACCGGCCATTTCTAGTTTCTATTTGTATTGCTTTTTGCACAACCCCGCCGGTGTCTCTAGCTCCCAGCCTCGATAGAGTCGACCAAATTGCAGCGGGCAGAGAACTTCAGAGGAAGCGAGTGCGACGATTATAAAGTACAGTGTATACAAGTCTCAACTACACGTGTAGAATCTGACCTCAACCTGTACTACACATGTTCTGGCCTTGCTGTCTCACCAGATGGCGTCGAGTCCGCAGTCTAAGCATGCATCCCTTGGCTTGCTATTGCAGAAGGGTTCGGACTACCAATAACTAGTAACATCACTAAGCCCAAGTGGAATCTCTGGCTTTCTCTAAGATAAAGACATTGATCCTTTCTTTATATACAAAAGAAAACCTCTGGACTGTGGATAATATCAAAACCGCAAGCCTAAGCGATTGGAACTGTGCGGACCAAGCTTGTCAAGTGTCAACTGTTTGAAAGCGTTTTGCACCCCCACTATCAAAAGTCGGCTCCTCACCCGAAGCTTTGTGGCTTTGTCCTTGAGGAGTGTAAAATTGGTTCCTGCCTCAACAACTCAACTCTCACCGACAGCATGGAGGCGGATTCCTTCTATCAATCCTATTCGTGTATTCTTGTGAGAATGCGCTTTGATGCAAGGGCCAACATTTAATCGCACAAGCTTGTTGCTTTTAGATCCCAAAGGCCGTTCTCTACCCCACTTCCTACCCCACTCTCTACAGATCCGGTGGATTCTCCTTTTGTCCCGCCTCCCTCAAAACCCTCCAAACTTCCCAAGAAAGGGGAAAATACCTCAATACACTTTCCACGACTCCCCAAGGAGCAGAAGTCTAGAACACTGCCGTCAATCAATGTTCCTCCTAAGTGAGACCCGGCCTCACCGACACCCACAAGACATACCCCAGCTTGCTAAAGAAGTAACAAATCTTCCGACGCTTCTCGGCTAATCCTTTCAGGCACCGCGTCCGTTATGCAACATGCTGTATCACCTATCAATCATGCAGCTAGGTAGCGCTGGCGATAAAAGAGGACGGCTATCTAAGTGCGCAATAGCACGCGACAGCTCCCGCTCAAAGCCCCCAAATCCCCAAATGGCAGCATTGACGACCGTCCTGAAACATGGCTGCTTATTGGCTTACTGAAGCTTTTTCAAGCTTCATCCGCCCGCCCACCAGACCTCTCTTGTGGAAAAGGGCGCCCAATTGTCATCACTGCAGCACCGCTCCAGTTCTCGGTGAAATGAGAATGAGGAAGAAATCTAAATTACCTTTTTAAAAACTTAGGTCAAAGTTGTCAGTGTAAATGTGTAGATTAAAATGGCTCGGATGCTTTTGGCCACAAACATTGGACAACAGCCTTGTGGAGAGGTCGCAAAATTGCGAACATCACACCGCATCTAGTGGAAATCTTCAATGTAAGTTGTTCTAGAATATTAAAGGAGTTTCTTCTTTCTTGTGTCCCACGTTCCCCAATGGTCCGTCCTCCTTGTGTTCCTTCCTACTCGTTTCTAACGAGATTCCGCCCTGTGCTTCTTTCCATTTATATTCCCTCCATCTTCCTTATGGTGCTACTTTCTATTTATATTTCATCGAATCTTCCTTCCCGCATTTCTTCCTACCTGTGTTCTTCCTCCTTGTATCCTAAATTCCAGATATGGTTACAGCGTACGTGACCTAAACTCTTCTTCCCCCCAGTCAACTCTAAGGTATCTAGGAATTTCACAAGCTCATTCTCTATAGCAGCGCGTTATTTTTTAGCTACGACATCTTTTCACAACTTGCGGGTAAGCACAATAACTAGATAAACTTTATCATTACCCTACCTTCGAGAGCGAGTATGGGTTGAAAGGCATTTTCCCGTCTCCTAACTTTAATCTTCCGCTATCCAATACCTAGAATAGTTTTGTGCCAGCTCAGCTTGCGAGCTAGAGCGTTAGCATGCTCAGGGACCAGACCCTGGTGAAACCGAAGCTTATTTTAGTGGCTGCAGAAGTCAAATCTGTTGTGTGACTCTGTGTCCCTGGCAGATACTTTTATTGCCTCCCCTGGAATATCGGTACTACTGGTGTTTAAATCGGCGATAGAGTACTCTACGCCAAATCTCTGAGCAGCGAAGTTGTCAAAATGGGATCATCATCAAATAGGACGTAAGGCAAACAACAATAACACTCATTGTGCGACATAGCTATCATCTATATTTAAGCTGAAATGAGGCAGGGATATCATGCTGCAAGACCAGCCACCAAGCACCAAAATGCGCAGAACCTATACCCAAGAAATATCAAAAGCCTTCAGACCTTACCTACCTATACCTTCTGCTTAACAATTAACTCTCTAACCTCAGGAAGCCCCTCCCATCCTCTTCCTGCCCCACCAAATGCGACACTTTTCTCAATAAGGTCCCGCCATCTCAGACCTGGTGCGAGCTTGCCGGTAATCGTGTTCGGCCTTCTCACATCCGCATTCGTAGGCACCGGTAGAGCTCGACCGAGAATGGCTTCCATAGCTTGCATAGCGAAGCCCACAGCTTTCTTTGCATTCGATGGCACGCCTGTGGAGTCAAAAGTGCCAAAGCTCGCTCCAGGGAACTCATTTTGCAGGTCAGCAATGAGTTGCATGTTTGACATTCCTCGGCCATCAACGATGATATCTGCCTTGTTGATTGCTTCTCGACCAGGTCCAAATCGGAGCATTTGCTGAGCAATACTCGCAGATGTGAAGCGTGTCAGCGTTGCGATTGTGTCGGCGGGCGTGCAGCCTTGGTAAGCACACATTTCTACGATCCGTTGGGCCATTTCATCGCCATAAATTTCTCTTGCTGTTGTTTTGGGCGGCCTGGTCTTCAAGTACTCGTCGTTCGTTAGAAGCTCCTCGACCACGGGGTGGCATATAGCGCCATACAGCAACGAGGATGCTTGATCTGTCGCAGGATCTAGCCCGAATTGCCGGAATGCTGAGTCGATCATGCAGGTCCCTGGCCCGGTATCCCAGTCGTACATAGCATCTATTCCTCCTTTATTGTCTGATGGAACGAAACAAACTGTTGAGATTCCTCCAATTGTGATGCAGATCTGGAGCCGGGTAGGATGGTGGAGAAGTAACCCAACAAGGTATGCAAATAACGGTGCGCCCTGTCTGCCAACGGCTTGTTCTGCTGTTCGATAGTCCGAGACCGTAGTAATACCTGTCTTTGCTGATATAACTGCTCCCTCTCCTAAGCACATATTTGACCGGTGTTGACCGCTCGCAGGGGTGCCTGTCAATGTTACCAGCTGCCCTCCGGATCCAATCATATCGATATCGTCTAGTGCAATTTTATGCTTGTGCGTGAAGAGGTGTATAGCATTTGCAAAGGTGTGACCCATTTCGGCGTCCATCTGGGACAGCATACTCGGTGGGGCAGCATCTTCTCGCAGCATTGCTAGGATATCGGTTCGAATCTTGGAGGGAATGACGACGGAGTCGTACTTCGAACTGTTAGAAATGCCAATCAGAAGAGTATTGGGAAGTACCTGGACAATCTCTAGGCAGAGTGGTGCCTCGGGCGATTCTTGCGTGAACCGACATAAGGCAAGGTCGATATCGTCCATTGCAGTCCCGCTGGTCAGCCCAAGGATCAGCAAGTCGAGCCCTGGGCTATGGTGGTCCGCAGAGGAGGACGACGAGCTCGAGGTATCTGAGTCGCCATTGACTCTCGATTGCAATGCTTCGAGGTATTTGTGTCCAACAGGAGTTCGAACTCGCCCTTTCGGCGCAGGAATTAATCCTTTCATGACCGTGACCATCATAAGCTGTCAACAACATCGAGGGAACATTGTATTGATGTCTCCTAAAGCACCTGCGCGCGAATCTCTTGATCTCCGAGCCGTTTTGACACCCTTCTCGACGGTTTCAATTCCCATACCGTTTAGTTTTCCCGCATAGTGCCATCTTAAAAAGATCTGCGGTCGCCTGTTATCATCTAGCTGTAAGAGTGGTTAGTGGGCTGCAAAAGGATCAATTAGTCAGTAGCAAACAGTGGGAGTGATGGCGTGCGCAGCATCGTATCGTCCAAAATAGCATATAGTAGCAGTTGCTAGAGAGGTGCGGACGTTTGGGGCCACTGCATAAAATTGCTCAAAGCGGTGATGTTCTCCCTGGCGTTTTGCCCCTAGCGGCCGAAGGGAACCTCAACCCTGCAAATCCTACTTCCAAGTCCACGGGAAGCTGCATTTTTATCATCACAAGACTTGAAACTTGTTTTTAGGATTTGTGTTTACTTGTCCCTTGGGCGTGCGAGGTCTCTGGATGATTTCTTGAATTTAAGTAAGCCTGTGCAAAGCGCAGAGGTAACTCCTTGACCAAGCACACCCTTTGAAGAGCCCATTAGGTGCTCGATTTTCTTACCAGCAACACGCCCATGGCACTATATGCTAAGCAAAAGGCGTCATATCAAGCCATGCTTACACAAAGTTGGCAGAGCCTCTTGTTCTGGGGAGGCTAGTATATCTTAGCGGAAGGGTCAAACTTTGAACGCGTCCCAAAAGTTTCTAATTTACATCCGTCTAGAACATCGCAACAAAACTATTGGACATTTCACCCGGCCCCTTCCTTGTCTTGTCAACAAGTCTCAGAATCAAGTAGCGTATTTTGTCCCGGGGCAATGGTTCGTAGATCTTTGGGATAACTCTGACAAGGATCTGCTCAGATCTAATCGAGATCAATCAAGGATTCATCTCTCCTGATCATCAGATAAACACCAGCCACTGATCTTGGCGTTTCCTTGCTGAAACAATCCGAAGCTTGGTGATTTTTTGTCAATGTTGTCATTGTCTTTGCTGCTTCCTCGATTCGTGGGTCAGACAAACTTCAAACCCAAATCCGGCTTACCCCTCCCCCATTTACAGGTGTCAGCCCCTGGCGTTTGGGCGTTCATGCCAAGATGCCATGGACAATTTCTCCTTGCGTGAGACGATGGCTGCCGAAAATCAAACGCCATCCGAAGCTTCTTTGGGTGAAATTTGACAGCCTTACTCAAGCCTTTCCCCACTCGCTTGACTCTCTACCCCTGACTTTGATCACATTCATTCCGAGCTGTTGGTTGGCTGAAAAGCAACATGTAGGGAAGAACTGTTACAAGGTATCATGCAATGTCCAGGGATTCTGGGGTTATTTTTCGTTCTGGGATGACATCTAAGAAACGTCCCACTGGCTCTCGTGTTTACAACCCACCTCTGCCTGTCCAAATTCGTGGTCATGCAAGAGGTAATTCAGATGTTCGTTGATCTTTCCTCCTCATCCCGAGTTGTTTAATATAAGGGTTTAAATTTGACTAGCGCCGCGAGCCCCTGCAGTCGGGACTGTGAAAGTCCGTTCTAGTCAATCCCCATTCTGATCTCGACAGAGGACGCAATCCGTTTCATCCAATGTCACTATACTCTCCACCTCCTAAGCTATTAATGCCAATGCCAGTGCCCTATGAAGGACATCGTGGATCCTCGTAAGGTTGAGCATAGATGCTGCTCGAGCTTCACTCATCGGAGGCGGCCTAAGCTTATATCATCCTATCTTTATTCATAGACTGTCCATTCCCTTGATATTAATTCCTTTCTTCCAAGCACTCGCAGTTGATCTCTCGTTTGCCCGTTGCTTTACAACGTTCCAGCTTGTGCTGACACATCGGCATCACTCCTTCTTTTTGTTCTTGATCTTCGACTTGACGATCTTTTAAGTCTACACATTTGACATCTTTCATGACCTGTAAGTCTTCATTTCCAAGATGGACAGATTTTTTGGGAGCTGAGGTTGTGTGACAGATTTCTCTGCCCATATTCAGAATGCAGTGTTTCAATATAAGAACAGTTTTGGTTCTCTTCGGCTCCAGTATGCTGCTGGTCGAAGCCTCCCTTTTCATCAATGCTCTACCACCACGCAGGCGTCAAGATCCAGGTCTTCAGCAAAAGCCGCCGGAGGTACTGGCACAGCCACCAAGCCTTCAGCGCTTGGATTGGGGTCACCAGTACGTCAGCAGCGGCTATAGCATCGGCCACGACTGCCCTCAATGCTACAGTTCTCAATTGTGAAACTACTGTAAGATATCCCACCCATGAAGACACACGTCATTTCTGTGGAAGGGGAGAATTGGGTGTCAGCTGCGTTAACAACATGAGTTCGACATTTTTTACAATCAACGCTGACATTTGCCTTGTGCCAGCCTCCATACCAGCTCAAGCCACCGTGCTCCATGGCCGTAGCCACTCAACAAGCATTTGCTGAGGCAGCCGTATTCGACCTAGCTACAAATACCGTTTCTTTATACAACCCGCTAGTCATCAGTGAGGGAGCCCAGCCGCTCGCTGCGCCAGTAGTTCTAACTATCCCTGCTGGTACTACTGTAGGCCTCTGGTTCGGATTCAACGGAGCCGTTCTGAAGCTAGTAGATGCGAACGGCTTGGATTCCAATAATTCGCCTACTCTTAAGGGCGACAACTGTATCAATGGGCTCGCTGGTGTTCAGAACGATGTCTTTGGCCAAGTCAGTTGGTGTAATGCGCAACAATTTTTTCCTGCCGCAAAGCTGGGACAATTCCCGTTCCTCCCCTTGGCGTAGACAATACTGGAGCTGCATGCCCTACCTCACGCTCATTCGGGAATGTTGATGCTTGTCCTTCTGACAACGTTCCAACGCAGTATATCCTCAAGGCGAATATTTAGACCGCCCAAGACACACCACAGATCGGGCAGCGATCCCAGATGCCACAGTCATCAGCAACGCTTCCGATGAAGCACTCCTCGCAAACATCATCGATCCATTGATTGGATGCACACCATTTATGGGACCAAGTCCTACCGTTTCAGGCACGATGACTCCTGCTCTTGCACTTTCGGAATTACAAGCGGTATCACTTCAAGCAGCTCCAATTGGCCTGGTGTCTCTCAATGACCCATACATGCTCCTCACCAATGTAGCCACTATTTCAACAGACAAAACGAACCAATACAGATTAGGCGTCAGTCAACCTGTTGTCACTGCCGCAAGTTGCACAATTGACTTCAAAACCACTGGAACTGGAGTTGCAGCCACTGGCACAGCTGTAGCAACGACGACAGGTAGTGGGCTGAAGCCAACGAAGGCTCCATGCAGAGGCTAAAACCTATCTGTTACTTGGAACTGTGTCGAGTCAAGGAGTTTTGGGGTGAAACGGGGGTGGTCTCCATTATAGAAAAGGGAAATACATATAACAGAATTGTCTGGACCGCAGGCAAATCAGCGTTGGAGCTTTGTGACGCACATATGATCAGGGAAAATGCTTCTTTTGTCAATGCAGGATTGGTTTTTCAAAGCCTTGACTTCTGGAACATTAAGAAGCTCCCTTGGTGGATAGGGAAACGCCCAATTTTTACATAGAAATTGAGAACTTTAACACTTCCATTGCGTAACCGTATGCTTCGCTGGACATATTTCCTCCATAAGACCAAATCCGTGTTGTGTTAACCGAGCTATTCCGAGACTCGAGAGACTGAAACGTTGAGCGATGGCCAAGTAGAAACATCTTCGGCGGCAAAAGAGTTCGGGGGGTGATCGTAAGGAACAGAAAAGTTAGCCATGTTTTTCTAAAGATTAGTCCTGGAGGACTGAGCTACTGTCTCGGAGGGAGCCCATGAGGATTTCAGAAATCCGAAAGACAATTCTACCCTAATATTTACTTGAAATGGCTGGAGTTGAAGTGCTTCGGTGGAGAAATATCGAGGTCGTGATTCCTCTTCTCTGACCAAGATCACAACTAGTGTAGTTCCCTAGCTGCCATTCCCTCTTGCAAACGTGCATTGCAGAACATGTACGTGGATCATCCAATGGTCGGAATACGTTGTTCAACTCCCACCCTCCATATTATCCCTGCGGGGCTGCGGCTGAATATCCTCAAACTTGAACTCTGACCTTGAGTATTTCTTCTGGAATCGGACATATGGAGTACGCCTGCTTAACGACCAAGAAACAGAAGTTCCAAGGGGACCTGCTGCAGGAGACTGATCCATTCGTCCAAAGCCAAGCTAAAGATTGCAATGCAACTAACCATATCCAGAACTCCAGCATTCTTCGGGCGGTTCACAACCTTTGTTTGCTCTACTGAGTAGTTGCAATGTTAGCCATTATTTTAGAAATATTACTTCAAAGGCATCAGGAGTCGGGACGCTGTCTCAGCAAGCTGAGGACTATTTGGCAAAAATGTTTTGTATTATCACGTACCTAATCATCTATAATAATCTTGTGGGAAAAATAAAGAACCTCAATCCAGCTAATGGAGTAAGGCGAAATAATATTGGGCAGTTCCAGAATCCAGCCTCTTGAGAAACAAGGAAGAAAACTATCTCGGGGTTGAACACAACAGTTCTGTTGGACAATGGAAGCTTCAACTCAATAGACTCAGAGAACTGTCAGAAATTGGCCCGAGATCTTTGGGAGATCTGCCCCAGGATAACTGCTAGTTCTGTCTTTAAACTTCTAGGCTGGCGGTACGAATCAAGCTCGAAAGTTCCAATATTTGGGTCTGTGGAACACCAAATTCTCTCCAGATTTTGTCTTGCTCAAAGGGAATATTTGTTAAGCCAATAAACGTAGTAGCTGCCTTTCCATTATTAACATGAAAAGGACTCTGCAATTCCAACTCAGTCAGGGTTCGTGTTAAGGATTATCAAATAAGGCTATTCGGACCTTGTACTCTGGTTTTCGTTTGGAACAGACAGTGTCTCTGTGATCATAGTAGTATCTGTATGGCCCTGCAACTCCTTGTTAGTGATTGACTTCAAGTAAGGAGCATGATTGAGAATACGAACTTTTTGCTTTGGCCCTCTGCTTGAACAAAGATCAACTTAGAAGTTTCACTAACCATCCCAGTTGGTGCTGATGCCAGGTGTGGGGCATAATTTGGAAAGAGTCTGTAACAGTAATATGATAAGAAAGGAGTAATGGAATTCCGCAGCTTGTCCTTCAAAGTGCAAGGAGCAATCCTGTTTGTGTTTCTTTATTGTATAAAGAACGCCAGAGACCGAATACAGTCTGTGGACGGAGATTTTGTGCATGGTAGAAAGCAAACGCGAGGAGCCGACGTCACGATGAAAACGCCTTCTATTCACTGTTACACGAATACATAAAGCAGCGCCCAATCGACCATTGTTATCTTGTTTTTATCGATCTATAAGACCGATAATGGAGTAGTCACGAGATAAACCCTTGAACCAAACAAAAGTAGAATTTTAAACCCGGACTTGAAACTATTCAGACACAAAGGCCGAATTGACACCCACAACACAGTGCCGGCAAGACAGCTCGTTAGCAATGGCTACATCAACAACTCTACTGGCTGTTGATATTGACCCTACTAGTGATTTTGCTACACAAGAGTCGCTGTTGGTAAGTTAGCTGGATGGCCAAACGTGACGCGGAGTGGCAGACTAACCTGTTGAAAGACCTTCAACCACTTTGGCACGACCACTTTGCTAAAGCTGGCTCCCCTGTCTTCAGCATCTCAGTATCATCTAGGAGCCCTCTTACAATACGGTGAAGTTGCTACTGGAAAGTTGGTTACTCAAAGTGCCCTAGAGCCTACAGTCAGCCACGTAAGTTTCTTTGGTCTCCCGAGAATTGAAAATTAGCTGATGTGCTTGCAGTACCCGAATCATGAAGAATTCTTTAAATTATACAATGATTTGCCGGCAGAGCTCCAGGTAGCGATCTGGAAATTCCACATCGAGGAATACCTTAGAAAACTTGTAAGTTCATCCTCGGCCTTTATTCCATATTCAAACGTCCAGAGACTTGTTCTTCCAAGTGCCGTTCGTGCTAGCAGACAAATTGCAGATACTCAGCAATAATTATCTTAAATTGATACTGAATGCTGATTCGTGGGTACCTAGGTTCTGAAATTGGTGGCAAACGGCAACAAAACCTATATCGAACACAAAACTGCTCTCCCAATATCACTCCAAATCAATCGCGATATTCGGAGTAATTCTTTCAGAATTCATGGCATTACCGAACTTAAGTGTCAGTCAAGTTCGACGGGAGTCTTTTATAACCCTGGATTGGATATGCTGGTCATTGATTCCCAAGATGTGGAGGACATCTCACCTCAGTATTTGGAAGACCTAGCACGTGAAAGTGCGATCCTAGAGGACATCAAATGCGTTGCAATATCTTTCTGGTTGTACGACTTCGACAAGTGGGTAAAGAGCTTCCAAAAGTACACAAGCTTGGAGCTGTTGCTGATAGTCATTTCACGACCACCAAGCATACACTTGGGGATCTATAAGGAGAACAAATTGTCTAGAAAGGGGGAAGTGGTTTTTGAGCTTTTCGATACCAACGCGTCTACCTCGGAGTGCGATTGGCTGCAAATCCCTCGCATTCATAAGGAGAGCGGACGCTTCGAGCAGAAACATTCGACTTTTCTTAGAGACCTGTATCTGCAATTGGCGAGGCCTGGGGGCATCGTACCACACATACGCTTCGTAAGAAGCCCCTAAATATTGAAAATATAGGTTTATAGGGGAATGAAGCATGCTCGTGTGTATATTATGCATCAATTCGTTCATTGGATTTTTCTGCAGCGAGAATCGAGATCACGTGACATGGAGTACCCCCCTTATTTTCCTCGCTTCGCATTTTCCCACGCCCTCCAGGGTCCTGGACTCCATTAAACAAACTTTTCTATTACCAAAATATCAAAATCATTTGGGCTTGATCTAGAAAGTCTCAGATATTGCTCAATATC
>Ga0302325_10014232_pt1 | contig 16934 bp, 13 predicted proteins | sample Palsa_T0_2_FD_201948 | JGI IMG/M metagenome (GOLD analysis project Ga0302325, IMG submission 201948) | Peat permafrost microbial communities from Stordalen Mire near Abisko, Sweden - Palsa_T0_2 | ecosystem: Environmental > Terrestrial > Soil > Palsa > Peat permafrost | place: Sweden: Abisko... | reverse complement strand
CGTAGGTGAGGATGGGCTCGGGGGCTAGGAGGAGGCGCCAGTTGAAGCTCATAGCTCCGGTGCGTGAGCAGCTTGCCCAGCGGGTTTTCTGGCCGCGGATGGTGAGGGTGGTGTAGGGAGTGCCGGTTTGGGCGGTGGCGTAGTCGAGGCGGGGGGCGATCTCGGTGCGGGCGGCGCGGCGGTACCAGCGCTCGAGGGCGGGGCGGTGGTCGCCGGCAGGGACGAGGAGGTCGTCGTGGCGGCGGTGGACGCGCTCGCGGGCGGGCTCGGGGACGAGGCGCAGCGGCCGACCCAGGTAGGGGACGGTGGTGCCGCGCTCGGCGATCACCTGGCGGGCGCGGTCGAGCTCGGCGAAGCGGCGCTCGATCCACGGGCGGAGCTCGCGCACGGCCGCGGCCGCCTCGCGCTCGGAGGCGCGGCGGGGAAGCACGACCTCGACGCCGCGGGCGGGATCGACGGTCACGCGGACCCGGCGCGCGCGCTCGGAGCGGCGGATCCGGTAGGCGGGCATTTCCTCCACGCGGGGAAGGGTACGGTGGGACGCCGACAGGGCTGCGATTCCGGAGTCGCGTCGCCGGGCACGATGTGACGTCGACGCTGCTGGAACGTAGCCCGGATGAATGCCACGCCCAGAGCCCGGCGCAATCGTCTTTGCCGCGCAGGTGACCGACCCCGCTGCCCTCACCTAGAGAGGGTACGGTGGGATGCCGACATGCCCGCCATCCCGGACCCAGGCGAACCGCTCTGCGATGACCACGTGGGCGTTCGCCTCGCGGCCGAGCGGGACATCCCCGAGGTGCTCATCGCCCATCAGGAGGATCCGGGGCTGGCGAGCGCGCTGGGCCTCGAGCGCCCGCCGAGCGGCGCCCAGCTCGGACGCGAGATGGAGGAGGCGACGGCGCTGCGCGCGGCGGGGAGCGCCGTCACCCTGACCATCCTCGCGCCGGGGGCCGAGGACTGCCGTGGGCAGATCCGCGCCGACCGCTTCGACTGGGAGCACGCCCACGCCAACATCGCGATCTGGGTGGCGCCCGATGCCCGCGGGCGCGGGCTCGGACGCCACGCGCTCGCGCTGGCCTCGGACTGGCTCATCGCGGCGTGCGGCCTCGTGCGCGTCCAGCTCCTCAGCCCGCCCGGCAACGAGCCCGCGATCCGAGCCGCCCTGGCCGCGGGCTTCACCCGCGAGGGCGTGCTGCGCGCCTACGCACGCGCCCACGGCGTGCGCGCGGACGCGGCCGTCCTCTCGCGAACCGCCGCGGACGCGGCGCGACCATAATGGCGGTCATGCAGGAGTGGCGCGTGAAGCTCCCGCCGGGCATCCGGCCGCCGTACGAGGTCTACGTCAACGGGGTCAAGCAGGAACTCGGCCCCGATTACCGCGTGGCCCGCGGCGAGCTCCTGTTTTCGCGCGAGCTCAAGCGCTCGAAGATCGGCGCCGGCCGATGGTTCCTCGGAATCTGGGGCATCGGCACCTACAAGCAGAACGACGACGTCGACGTGCGCTACGAGGTCGACGGCCGTCCCATGCTCGCCCATGCCCTCGAGGTGACCGGACCCGAGTGATGGTGAACACCGTCCGAAGCCGCCGGTGCGCCGCGGTCGCGCTGGCCACCGTCCTCGCCGCGCTCGCCGGCTGCGGCACAGCCGCCACCCAGCCGGTGGCGCGTTCCGCGGGCGTGGCCGCGGCCATCCCCGCCGCCGCGCACTCAAGTGAGGGGCTCGCCATCGCCCTGCTCCAGCGGCTCGGACAGGGGGGCGGGAACGTCGTGTTCTCCCCCTACAGCATCGAGACCGCGCTCTCGATGGTCGACTCGGGCGCGGCGGGCTCGACGGCGACGGAGATCGACCACGTGCTCCACACCACTCGGCCGGCCACGGTGGCCGCCGGGCTGGCTGCCCTCGACGCCCGCCTGACCGCTCCCTCCACCGCTGCGGACGCGCCCCGCCTGCACGTGGCCAACGGCCTCTGGGTGCAGTCGGGCGTGACGCTCGAGCGACCCTTCACCCGGACCCTGGCCACGCTCTTCGGAGCGGCGCCGCAGAGCATCGACTTCGCCGGGGCGCCCGACACCGCGCGCCAGACGATCAACGCGTGGGTGGCCGCGCACACGGCCAACCTGATCACCAATCTCTTCCCGGCGGGCACGATCACCGCCCAGACCGCGGCCGTGCTCGCCAACGCCATCTTCCTCTCCGCCCACTGGGCCGACCCCTTCACCCGCGCGCAGACGGCGCCCGGCCCGTTCTACACGGGCGCGGGACCGACCGTGCAGGTGCCATTCATGACCCAGACCCCGGTCGAGCTCGCCTACGGGCATGGCGACGGCTACCGGGCCATCGATCTCCCCTACCTGCACTCGACCCTGTCCATGCTCCTGATCATGCCCACGCCGGGCACGCTCGGCCACTACGAGCAGGCCTTGACACCATCCTTGCTCACACGGGTCGAGCGAGCGCTCACCTCCAGACAGGTCAACATCCAGGTGCCGCGCTTCCACCTCAGCTTCGACACCGAGCTAAACCCCATCCTCTCGGTCCTGGGGATGCCGGTCGCCTTCACGGATGCTGCCGACTTCTCGGGGATCACCACGCGGACGCGCCTGAAGATCTCCGCCGTCGAGCACGCCGCCGATCTCCGCGTGGACGAAGCGGGAACGGTGGCGGCGGCGGCCACGGGGATCTCGCTCGAGCCGACGGCGATCATGATCAAGCCGGCGACGCGACTGACCCTCGACCACCCGTTTCTCGTCTTCCTGCGCGACGACGCCAGCGGCGCGATCCTCTTCGCCGCCCAGGTGACCGACCCGTCCTGACGGTGAACCGCATCTCTTTGAACGTGGTGGTGTTCAACGAGGAAGCGCGTCTCGAAACCTGCCTCATGGACGCCCGCGACCATGTCGACGAGATCGTCGTCGTGGACCAGATGTCGACCGACGCCACGCCGGAGATCGCCCAGCGACTGGCCGACGTCTACCTCCGCGACGTGCATCACGGTCACGCTGAACCGTCGCGGGAGCTGGCGGCGTCACGCTCGACCGGAGACTGGATCCTGATCCTCGACGCCGACGAGACGATGTCCCCGCTCCTCAAGGACGAGCTCCGCAACCTGGTCGCCCGGGACGTGGATGGCTACTGGATTGAGAAGGTGAACCTGGTGGGCGGCCGCGAGCGGAACAAGATCGAGCACTTCCGCTTGGTCCGCAAGGCCCGAGCCCGATTCGACCCGCAGCCTCACGGCAGTGCGTCGGCCGTCACTGAAAATGTCGAGCGCTTCAAGCGGACCGGCATCATTCACGAGAAATCGGTGGAGGAGCAGATCATCGACGACGCCCGCTACGAGCGGATGGCCCTGGAGGACGACGCCCCCACTTCCTCCAAGCGCAACTGGCTCGGCCATAACCGCACCCTCCGAGAGGAGCGAGCGCGCAGCCGGCGGTCCGATCTCGAAGCGCTCGTGCCCGCCGGGGCAAGTCGCGTGCTGATCGTGGGCGAGATCTCGGTCGAGCTGCCGGAGTGCGAGCTCGTGCACGTAGGCGCGGCGACGGTGTCGGGCGAGAACGAGTTCGATGCCGCGATCCTCGCGCCATCCGGCGACGACGTAATGGACAGCGTTCGCAGCATCGCCGAGCTCGTTCGTCCCGGCGGCGTAATCGTGGGAACGGCGCCCGCCGCTCGGAACCGACGAGGCATGGAGGACTTCATCGGCGCGGCCGTGGGAGGTGAATTCCCTCCTGACTCGCGACCGGCCGGCGGCACCACGCGAGGTGCACTGCGCAGCGAGCTCTCACGCGCCGGGCTCGATGCCCGTTGGCTAAGCCTCGTCCGCGACGGCCGGCTCGACCCCGTGGCCGTGCGGCCGGATGGCGGCGGGTCGGTGGTCGAAGCGAAGGACTTCCTGCTCAGGAGCGTCCCGGCCGAGGTGGCCGAGGAGCTCACCGCCGAGGAGATCGTCTTCGCCGCCGTCCGTCCGCGCGGAACCGAGGTACCGCAGTGCTCGATAGTTCTCGCCGCCCGCCCAGGCGCGGATCCGCTCCCGGTGTTGGACACGGTGCGCGAAATGACGCGGCGTGACGGTTACCAGTTCGTCGTCGTCTCGTCAGCTCCGGACCGGCCATCCATCGAGGGCACGACCGGGGTCATGGTCAGCCAAGCGGCGGGTCTCGCTGCGAGGTGGAACGCGGGCGCGCGGGCCGCAGCAGGCGAGCTGCTGGTGTTCCTCTCGACCGACTCGACGCCGCTACCCGGCTGGCTCGACGCGCTGCTCGACGCGCACCGAAGCCGGCCCGACACGGGCGCCGTGGGCAGCAAGCTCATCGCGCCGGACGGGACGATCGAGCATTCGGGCCTCGTTCTCGGCCCGGATCGGATCCCCTACCGCCTGTACCAGGGTGACGTCGTCACCGCGCCCCACGTCAACCGCCCGCGGATCATGCCCGCGGTCGTCGGCGAGGGCATGGTCACGACCCGCGCCCGATTCGTCGAAACCGGCGGCTTCGATGAGACGCTCGGCGAGGACCTGACCGACGCCGACTACTGCTTGCGGCTGCGGTCTCGGGGTCTGCCGATCGTCTACTCCCCCACCGCTGTGCTCCGCTCTCGGCTGAGCTCGCAGCCCGGGGCGCGCGGGGCCTTTCGGGGGTCGGCTCGCGAGTTCGTCGCTCGCTGGTCAGGAGCCACCTTCCGCTCCGACGAGGTCGTGTGCGTAGGCGACCGGCGCGACGCCAATCGAGAGTGGAGTCGCTCCTGGCGGCTGCCTCGGCCCTCGGGTCCAGGTCTCGGCGGCCTGCCGGCGATCGCGTGGACCAGTCATTTCCTCGAAGGAGGCGGCTACACCGAAGAGGCGATTGCCGCCGTCGAAGCGCTCGAGGACGCCGGACTGAATGTGGTCGCCAACCCGGTGGTATGGGATCGCAGGGACACGCCCATGCCCCAGGCAAAAGCCAAGCGGCTCGCCGCGCTCCTGGAGTGCGACTTGCCCGACGAGTTCGTGCACGTGGCCCACATCGGCGCCGACCGCTTCAAGCGCCATCCGGCCGCGCTCCGCAACATCGGCCGGACGATGTTCGAGACCGATGGGCTCCCGGCGCTCTGGCGCGATCAGTGCAACCTCATGGACGAGGTCTGGGTTCCCTCCGAACATAATCTCCACACCTTCGCGGGCGCCGGCGTCGACGCGGCGAAGCTGCACAAGGTGCCCGAGACCTTCGACGCCGAACTCTTCGATCCCGGCGTGGCGCCGCTGGCCGCCCCGGGCCTCAACGGTTTCGTGTTCCTCTCCATGTTCTCGTGGATCGGTCGAAAGGCTTGGGACGTTCTCCTGCGCGCCTGGTGCAAGGAGTTCGCTGCGCACGACGACGTGACTCTCCTCTTGAAGACGGATACCGCGATCTCGGCGGCCGGGACCGATTGTCGTCGCGAGGTCGACGCGTTCGTCCGCGGAGAGCTGAAAGGCAATCCCGACCAGGGGGCGCGCATCGTCGTGCTCGATCGACCGCTCGAGTTGACCGATCTTCCGCGCCTCTATCGAGCGGCCGACGCGTTTGTCCTCGCATCGCACGGAGAGGGGTGGGGTCGACCCTATATGGAGGCGATGGCGATGGGGTTGCCCACCATCGCCACCGGGTGGAGCGGGAACCTCGAGTTCATGAACGATGACAACTCCTACCTCGTCGACTACAAGCTCGTTCCCGCTCCCGAGGACTCCTGGCTGCGCGGGCAGCGATGGGCGCAGCCATCGGTCAGCGACCTGCGGCGTGCGATGCGATCGGTTTACGAGAACCGGACCGAAGCGGCCGCGATCGGGCAGCGAGCACGGGCGGACGTGCTCGTCAGCTGCCGTCCCGAGCTTGTGGCCGAGGCGGTGCGCGAGCGCCTGGAGGCGATCGCGCGCCAGCCGGTCAACGGCTCCCGCCCTAAGCAGGCGCCGTGCGTCGCCGCGGTCGCGCCACCCGCGCGCAGGCGCCAGAGGAAAGCACGTCGGCGCGTCACCGCCTGCGTCGTCGTGGGCGAGAACAAGGCGTCACTCTCGCGCTGCCTCGCAAGCCTGGCCGAGGCCGCGGACGCCACCATCGTGATCGACGCCGGCTCGGGGGAAGACATGGGGTCCGCCCGCAACGACGCCCTCGACCGGGCGAGCGGCGGTTGGGTGCTCATGCTCGACGCGACTCACACCCTGGACCCCGTCAGCGTCGAGGACGTCCGTGCCCTCGTAAAGAAGGACCGGTTCGTGGGTTACACAGCCCGCGAAGTCCATCAGTTCGGTCTGGACGGCGCCGTTTCCGCGGTGGAGCGGCAGACCGCGGTGCTTTTTCCCTGTCACCCGGATCTGCGCTACACGGGGCGCGTCGAGGAGCAGCTTCTGCCGCGTGGGCCCGAGCTGCGTTTTCGCTACCTACGCTCACGGCTCCTCCTTCACCAGCACGACTACCGCGCGGAGCGCTATGACCCCGTCGCCAGAGCGCGCCGCCACCTCCCGCTCCTCGAACGCTCCGCGCGGGAAGCGCCGCACGAGCCCTTTCACCTCTACAACCTCGGGGTCGCGCTCGCTCACCTTGGGCTCGATGGTGAAGCCGAGGCCACGCTCCTCGAGGCGATCGCCCTCGCGCCGCCTGGGGTGATCTGGGGGGCATCCGCCTATGCGTCGTTGTCGCGCGCGGTCGCGCGCCAGGGACGGATGGCCGAGGCCGTGGAGCTGGGCAAGACCGCGACGGAGTGGGACCCAGAGTGGGCCGATGGGTGGTGCACGCTGGGCGCGGGGCTGGCGCAGGACGGCCGTCCTCGGGCGGCGCTGCGCGCCTATAAGCGCGCGCTGAAGTACGGCGGCGATGAGACGGCCTGGCAGGTGCGCGCCGTGATGGCGAGGATCCATCTCGAGCACGAGCAATACGAGGAAGCCGCTGAGTGCCTGCGTGGCGTGCTCGCCGCCCACCCCACGAACGGTGAGCTGCACCTCCTGCTCGCGCGCGCCTACGAGGGTCTGCGGCGACCGAAAGACGCCGGCCGGCACCTCGAACGCGCGGCGATGGCGCCGGGCGCCGGCCCCGCGGCGTTCGCCTCCTTCGGCGACTTCTTTACCAAGAAAGCCGAGGACGCCCTGTTGCGCGGTCTCGTCGAGAACGCAGAGAGTCGCCTGCTCCTCGAGCGGATCGAGAGGCTACGCGCCGCCCGTGTGAGCAGCGGCCCGTGACTCACTGCGCGCCGTGAACACGAACGCAATCTTCGGCGATCAATGGGGTCGGCTAGGCAACCAGATGTTCCAAGCCGGGCTCCTGTTCGCCATCGCCCAGCGGTGCGGGCACGACTTCTACCTGTCGCGTGACGGTCATTCCTTCCGGCGCTGCTTCGACGTGGATGTGCCGAGCGAAGGTACCGACTGCATCCACCGCTTCGACGAGGTGCACGGCTCCTGCAACTACGATCCGCGCGTCTTCGAGCAACCCGACGGTACGAGCTACCACGGGTTCTTTCAGTCCTACCGCTACCTCGAGGACTGCAAGTCATCACTGGCGCGCTTCCTCCGCTTCAAGCTCCCCTACCGCGCCCTCGGCGAGACGATGCTCTTCGCCTACCGCCGGCGGCATCGACGACCACTCGTGGCCGTGCACGTGCGCCGAGACGACTATCTCACGCCCGGGAACAAGGAGCGCTTCGGGGATCTGGTGAGCGAGGGGTACTACGAGCGGGCCGTCGAAGCGATCGGCGACGACGTCACCTATCTGGTGTTCTCCGACGACCTCCCCTGGTGCCGCCGGTCGCTCAGCCTGGCGTCAGGGGAGCGCGTCGAGTTCGTCGACATCGACCCCCATTCGTCGCTGTGCCTGATGACGGGCTGCGACGTGAACGTCGTCGCCAACAGCAGCTTTAGCTGGTGGGGCGCGTACTTGAACCCAGCGGCAGAGGTGTACGCACCGAGCCGTTGGTTCGCGCCGGGGATGCCGGCACCCAACGACGTCCAGCGCGACATCGTCCCGCCGGCCTGGCGCACCATCCCCGTGTTCGGGCGAGCATAGAGCCGTGCCCCAGCCCCTGCTCAGCGCCGCGATGATCGTGCGCGACGAAGAAGCGAACCTCCCGGCGTGCCTTCAGTCGATCGCAGAGGTTGTCGACGAGATGGTCATCGTCGACACCGGATCGACCGATGCGACGATGTCGATCGCGCGCTCCTTCGGGGCACGCGTTCATGTGCATCCGTGGCACGAGAACTTCGCGGAGGCCCGCAACGTCGGCCTCGAGCTGGCGCGGGGCGCCTGGATCCTCTATATCGACGCCGATGAGCGGCTGCGCCCGATCTCGCGGGAGCTCGTACGTGCCCGGCTCGAGCAGGCGACCGAGGTGGCGCTGCGCGTCCGGCTGCGTCCCTCGGCGGATGCCACTCCGTATTGGGAATACCGGCTCTGGCGCTCGGACCCGCGCATCCGCTTCGTCGGGATGATGCACGAAAAGGTGACATCGGCGATCGCAGCGGTGTCGGCTGAAGACCGGACAATGGCCGGGGAGTCGGAGCTCTTCCTCGAACATGTCGGCTATGAGGGAGATCAAAGTCGCAAGCACGAGCGCAACCTCCCGCTGCTCCGAGCGCAACTGGCGGCCGACCCCGGTAACGCCTACAACTGGAACCACCTCGGTCAGGTGCTCAAAGGCCTCGGTGACTCGGCGGAGTTCGAGGCTGCCGTCCAGCGAGCCGTGGAGATCGCGCGTGAGAGCCGACCGAGCGCAGGCATGATGGGCTTCCTCGAGCTGATCCGTCATCGACAGGAGCAAGGCCAAGACGCCACCGCACTCATCGACGAGGCGCTCACGCACTATCCGGACAACGTGGCGCTCGCGTGGCACAAGGCCTGCGCCGAGATCGAAGCCGGCCGCTACGAGCGCGCTCTGCGCCGGCTCGAACGGTTCGACGCGGACACCGACATGCCGGTCGAGGACATAACCGCGTACCCGGCCGAACTGTTCGGCGCGCGGGCGGCCGAAGCCCGCGGCCTGTGCCTGTTCAAGCTCGCGCGTTACGGTGAAGCCGCTGCCGCCTATCGTCGAGCCGAGAAGTGCGAACCGGAGGTGAAGGCCCACCGGCTCAAGCGCGTTCTGGCTGAGCACCGGGCGCATGGCGGTGAGCCGCAGCCTTCCGATGACGGCCTCCAGTGGGCAGCCAGAGAGGCCCTGGCCGGCGTCTCGGTAGATCTGGGAGGCGTTGCCGTCGGACTGAGCGCGACCGACGCGATGCGTGCCACTGCCATTCGATCTGTGCTCGGGCGAGTGGCACCGAGCGGGGAGGGCCCGGATCTCCACCTGGCCTTCGGCGCCCACCGAGTGCCGCCTCCGGAGCGCGTTCCGGACGAGTCGCAGGGGGGCCTTCAGCTGTGGCACGACGACGCAGCGCTGAGCATCGCCTACGGCACGTCGGTCGGTGCTCGCGTCGAGTCTGGGTGGGGAGTGCTGGGCGGATACTTCTCAGGCCTGACGCGCCTCTTTCACCAGGTCGCGCCGTTCATGCTCGCGAGCCTGCTCGGCCCCCGTGGTCGCTTCGTCCTCCATGCCGGGGCGATTCAGCGCGATGGCTGCGCCGTTCTCGTGCTGGGAGACAGCGGCGCCGGCAAGTCGACGCTGGTCCTCGGAGCGCTCAGAGACGGGTGGAGCGTGCTCGCCGACGACCTCGTGATCGTCCGATCCCACCCTTCCGCCGTCGTCGTAAGCGGGATCCCGAAGGCACTCCATGTGCCGGGCGAGGTCCTCGGCACCGAGGAACGGAACCGGTCGCTGGACCAGGACTCGCGCGGTCGCATTGAGCTGCCCTTCGAAGGGTGGGATCGAGCGTCTCATCCGGTCACGGCGGTCATCCTCGCCGGGCACGGAGACCGCGACCACGCCTGGACTGAGCCGATCGGATCCTCTGAACTGCTGATCCTCGTGATGCGCGCCATGCTCTCCGGGCAGAAGCCGAACGTTCGCCGCTACGTTCGACTGGCGATCAGTCTGTGCGAGCTTCCTGCCTTCCGGCTACTCCACGCACGAGCGCCTGAGACGCGCGCCGCCTACGGTGCCGAAGCGCTGGCCGCGTGCCTGCGGGACGTCAGGTCGCGTTGCTCGTCTGAGCGTGCGCTACCGACGAACTCAAGCTCTGAAGATCGTACGACGCGATGAAGGGCACGGCGAATGCGGTCGCGCCCACTACACGCCTGACAAAGGTCCGCCGGTTCGGGTGCACGTCGGCGAAAACCTCGTTGTCGACATCTTCATCCATGCAGTGATGGCAAGATTACCACGGTCCGGACCCGGCCAGGCGGCTCCGCAACCGACCACTTAGCTCACGAGACCTTCCGTCCGGAACTGAGCGAGGCAACCGGCAACCTCGGCCTCGGGCGGCTCGGCAAGCTCGTAGCAACGCTGCACCAGGTCTGCGATTTCCGTGCCGCTCTTGGTCCCGTCACAGAGCTCGAGCACGATCGCAGCGGTGTGATTGACGAAGTGCACGCGATCCCGTTCGGGGTGATAGACGACGAAGCCGTCCGAAACCTCGACGATGTCGATGTCCTCGACGCGGGACGGCCGCTCGCTCATCGCCGCGATCATATGCAACCCGAGTGACCGACGACCGACCGCCGATAGTTTTCCTGACGCCCGTTCTTCCCGCTGCACGGGGGAATGGCCTGGCCATGCGCGCCGGCCTGTTCCTCGAGGGCATGTCGCGGCGCCATGCCGTGAGCGTCGTGGTCGTCCCCGTGTTCGGGGCAGCGCCCCCCGACGACGGCTTCGTGGGCGGCCTGGCGACCGCGTGCCTGACGCTCGAGCTGAGGGATCCCGCGGATCGGCACACGTGGCCGAGCGTGTTGCTGGGCACGGCGGCGGGTCGGCGCCGTGCCCGCGAGCTCTATCCGCTGCCGTCGATCTGCCGCCAGCCGAGTGGCCGGAGCGACACCGATCTGCGACGCCTGACGCCCGGCGCCCGGCTCGTTCACGTGATGCGCTCCTACCTCATGCCGTGGGTGGACTTCGTGCTCGACGACGACACCCGACCGCCGGTCACGCTCGACCTGGACGAGCTCGACTCGGGCGTTCAGGGCCAGCTCGGATTCCTCGACGAGGCCACGCGCTTCGCCCGTCTCGAGCGCTACTACCTGTCGCGCGTCGATCGGGTGTACGCCGCGTCGAGCATCGATGTGGGCATCCTCAGAGATGATTACGGCGTCCGCTGCGTGAGCACGATCGTCAACGCGGGGCGCCCGCCCGTGAGAACAGAGCCGGTCGAGGAGCAATACGACCTTCTCTTCGTCGGCACGCTTTCCTACCCACCCAACGTCGATGCGGTCAGGTGGCTGTGCCAGGAGATCCGCCCCCTCCTCGAACCGGTGACGATCGCGATCGTGGGTAGCAACCCAGGACCCGAGGTCCGCGGCTTCGCCGAGCTCCCCGGCGTCACCGTGGTCGGCGACGTACCCGAGGTGACACCCTGGTATCTCGGCTCACGGGTGGCCGTCGCTCCCCTGCGCGTCGCCGGCGGCTCGAGCACGAAGATCGTCGAGGCGCTGGCCCACGGGCGTCCGGTCGTCGCCACCGGCGTCGCGGCCGGCGGGCTCGCGGTGGGCGAGGATCACGGCATCCTCCAAGCCGCCACCGCCGAGGAGTTCGCCGCTGCCTGCCGGTGGCTGCTCGACGACGCGCCCTCAGCGGCGCGCATCGCCGCGGCGGGTCGCAGGCAGGTGCCGATGGCCGGAGATGTCGCTGGGGACATCGACCTGCTCACGCGCGCCGTGATCGAGAGCCGGCCAGGACGCGTCGGCCGTCGCGGCGCATGATCGCCGCGGCATGGCGTGCTCGCGCGCCGGCGAGCCTGAGCGGCCGGTTGCCATGGGGGTAGATCGAGTCGAGGTAGGCACGGCCGAAGGCGAAGCGCAGCCTCCGCTGAAGCTGCGCCGGCCAGCCGACGGCGACGCCGGCCAGGACACGAACCTCGTGCCCACGCGACACGACGCTCCCCTTGCCCTGGGGAAGGGGCATGCCCGCAAACCGGTGCGCGAGCCACAGATGGTCTCTCAACTCCGCGCCGAGGCCATGGCCTTCCATCCGCTCGTGGATGGCGGTCCAGTCAACCTCAGGACCGTGAGTTCGCACGAGTGCTGAGAGCGCGAGCAGCTGGCGGAGCGGGAGATCGCCGACGGCGTGATTGAGATCCTGCACCGCTGAGTGGAGGATGTTGTGCAGCACCTGGTGGGTCGGGGAGAGCACGCGCGCGCGAGCTTCTCCGACCGACAGCTCCGAGCTCTCCTCCCATGCTTGCGTGACCGGAAGCACGGACGGGATCGGCGGCGAGCCGAGCTCCACGTGGAGCTCGATCGGCCCGGGTGACCCATGTCGGTCGAAGGGGACCTCGTGCGGATGCAGGAACGGCTTACTCCGGTCTGCCTCATACCCCAGCCTCGCCAGTGCGTCTCCCGCCACCGCCACCGCGTCGTCGGGCACGACAAGGTCCAGATCGATCATGAAGCGCTCGCCGGCTGCGGACGGCGTTCCGTCCACGAGCTTGGCGGCGCCCTTGATGAGCAAGGGCACGACGCCCGCCTCGTTGAGTGCCTTTACGGCTTCCATCAGGGCGCGGCGGAGTCGGAGGTTACGAGCCGTGTTCGCGAGATTCTGCTCGCGGAGCTGCTCGACGATCGCCGCGGGCACATCGACCCGCGATCGACACACCGCGGGCCACAGCGCGGGTTCGACGAGCAGGTCGGCCGCGAGCGCCAGCACGTCGTTCCAGTCCACCGCCGGCGGCGGTCGTCCCGGGCCGCGCGAGGGTCCGGCGGCGGCGTCGCCGGCCAGGACCCGGCACAGGACACGAAGCGCGGCCAGCCGCCGTCGGGCGGGGGTCACCCGTCGTCGTCCGTTGGGTCAAGGGTGGGGACCTGCACCGTAGGGGTCGATGCTCGCAGGCTTGCCGTCGGGGGCGAGGGGTACCTTTCGCGCATGGTGAACAAACCGGGGAAGATCGTCGCCACGGCGCCGAACCCGGGCGCGACCTCGGGGGGCGACAACAGCCTGCCCGATCCCAGCGCCTATGCCCGGATCTCGCTCCTGGTCCTGGTCCTCATCGCCTGCGGGCTCGCGATCGCCCTCAACGACCTGCACTGGACCACGGTGGCGTTCAAGCCGCCGAAGCTGACGGGCACGAGCTTCGGGCTCTTCGCGGGCTTCTACGCCGCCGCCCAGGTGATCGAGCGCGCGCTCGAGCTCATCTCGCCGCTGCTGCCGCCGACTTGGCTTGAATTGACCACGAGCGGCAATGCGGCGGTCAAGGCGGCCCAGATCAAAGCCGACCGCGGCCTCCTCACCCTCGGCGTGGCCGCAGTGCTCGGGGTGGGCATGAGCTGCGGCCTCGGCCTCTACTTCTTGGGGACGATCGGCATGCACGCCTCGCACACCGTCGATTCCCTCCTCACCGGGATCACCATCGCCGCGGGAACCAAGCCGCTGCACGACTTCATCAGCCTGATCCAGAACCAGAGCACCCCGAAGACGGGAACGGGCGCCTAAGCCCTGGGCCTAGCCCTCGCCGGCCGCCGCCCCCGCGGCCAGGCGACCCGCCCACGGACGCAGGAGCTTGAGCGCGGCCAGGATGGCGCGTGTCGCCGGTGAGCGGTTCAGGGTGAAGAACTGGATCCCCGGGGCGCCGCGGGCGAGGAGCTCGGCGCACTGGAGGGTCGCGTAGGAGACGCCGAGCTGGAGCACGGCCTCGGGGTCCCCGGCGCGGAGCTCGAGCTGCTCGAGGAGCGGGGCCGGGATCGTGGCCTGGCACATGCCGGTGATGGTCTTGATCTGTCCGACGTCGGTGATGGGCATGATCCCGGGGATGATCGGGATCTCGATCCCGGCCGCTCGCGCCTCGCCGACGAACTGGAAGTAGAGCTCGTTGTCGAAGAAGAGCTGGGTGATCGCGAACGAGGCCCCCGCGCTCACCTTCTCGCGCAGGAAGCGCAGATCGTGGGCCAGATCCTCGGCCTCGGGATGGACCTCGGGGAAGCAGGCGGCGCCGACGCAGAAGGGGTAGCGGTCGGAGATCAGCGCCGCCAGCTCGGTCGAATAGTGGAGCCCACCGGGGTGCGGCTTCCAGTCCGTCTCGCCGCGTGGTGGGTCCCCGCGCAGCGCCAGGACGTTGTCGATCCCCGCATCCTCGAGCCCGTCGAGGATGCCGCACAGCTCCTCGCGCGTGGCGCCGACACAGCTCAGGTGGGCCATCGCCTCGATCCCGAGGTCCTGCTTGATCCACTTGGTGAGCTCGACCGTGCGGTCGCGAGTGGATCCCCCGGCGCCGTAGGTGACCGAGACGAAGTCGGGCTCGAGCGGGCCGAGGGCCGAGAGCGCCGCCCGCAGGTTGCGTTCGCCCTCGTCGCTCTTGGGGGGAAAGAACTCGAACGAGAAGACCGGCTCGCCCTTGCCCGCGATGATCTCGGCGACGTGCACGCCGGAGACTCTACCAACCTTGACACGAGTGTGGCAAGGTTGCTGGTGGAGTGGCCCCGGGGCAGCCGGTACTCTCCGTCGCGGGCCGGGCCCGCCGGCCCGCGACGCGCCGAATCCAGAGGGCTTCATTTGGCTGGGCGACCACTACATGTCGGATCGAGGCGGATGGCGGGCGCGTGGGTGCTCGCGCTGCTCGCCTTCACCGCCGCGAGCGCTCCCGGTGCCGCGTCAGCAGCCCCCACCCCCCAGCCGACCAGCTCGCCGCCCGCGGTGAGCGCCTCGTTGGTCGCGCTCGCGCCGACGCCCCCGATGGGCTGGGATCCCTGGTACGAGTTCGGCTGCAAGGTCAACGAGCAGCTCGTCGAGCAGACCGCCCAGGCCATCGATTCCTCGGGAATGGCCGCCGACGGCTACCGCTACGTCAACCTCGACGACTGCTGGATGGCCCCCGATCGCGACGCCGACGGCAATCTCCAGGCGGACCCCGAGACCTTCCCCGACGGGATCCCAGCGCTCGCCTCCTACGTCCACGGGCTCGGACTGAAGCTCGGGATCTACCTCGACGCCGGCACCGAGACGTGCATGGAGCGGCCCGGCTCGGAGTTCCACTTCGCCCAGGACGCCGCCACGGTGGCGTCGTGGGGGGTCGACTTCATCAAGGTCGACTACTGCTTCACCAACCTGGTTCCCGCGGAGCCGGTCTACACCGCCGTGGAGCAGGCGATCATGGCGGCCGGGCGGCCGATCGTCCTCAGCATGTCCGACGACGGCTTCGACCGGCCGTGGCTGTGGGGACCGGGCCTGGCCAGCCTGTGGCGGACGACCAACGACTACACGGCCTACGGCGCCCAGTACGGCAACTGGTGGGCGGCCGTGCTGAAGATCGCCGACATCAATTCGGGCCTGTACCGCTACGCCCAGCCGGGAGCATGGAACGACCCCGACAACCTGCTCGTGGGGACCGGTCTGCTCACAGTCCCCCAGGAGCGCGCCCAGTTCTCGCTCTGGAGCATGATGGCGGCGCCCCTGATCGTCGATGGCGACGTGCGCGCGATGTCACCCGCCACGGCGTCGATCCTCATGAACCGCGACGTCATCGCGGTCGATCAGGACCCCGCGGGCCGGCAGGGCGTGCGCATCGCCGATCATGCCGGCCACCAGGTGTGGCTGCGCCGGCTCGCCGACGGGTCTCACGCGATCCTCTTCCTCAACGCCGACCGGCACCCGGCGACGCTCGCGATGAGCGCCTCCCGGGCGGGAGTCAAGCCCCGGCAGCGCTACACGGTGCTCAACCTGTGGAGCCATCGGTCGCGGACGAGCTCGGCGGCGATGATCGGCGCCCGGGTCGCTCCCGACGACGTGGTCATGGTCAGGGTCTGGCCAGGGGCGAGCGGCTAAGCGCTCACGCCCTGCGCCAGCGGTCGGGCGCCTCCGCCTCGCTCTCGCGGCGCACCGCCCCCTCCACCTCCAGGTGGCGTAGATAGCACAGGGTCTCCGAGATCCACCAGCTCGCGGTGCGCTCGGTGAGCGGCTCGCCGTAGACCGCGGGCACGATCTCGGCCACGGTCCGCGGCTCGCCCTCGAGCGCCGCCGCCACCGCCGCCACGCGCTCGTCCACGAGCTTGCGGTTCGCGGCGATGTGCGCGCTGAGGTCGGTGAAGGGGCGCCCGTGGCCGGCCACGCACAGCCGCGCGTCGAGCGCCTCGACGACGTCGAGCGAGCCCAGGAACTCGCCCACCGGGTCCGGCGTCCAGCCGTAGTCGTAGTAGAGCGAGACGCGGCCGAGCAGGTGATCGCCGGAGATGAGCAGCCGCCGCTCGGCCAAGAACAGGCACACGTGCGAGGGGGCGTGGCCCGGCGTCTCGTAGGCCACGAAAGGGCCGAGGTCGGTTCCGATCTCCACGCCGGCCACGAGCGCGCGGTCAGGCTCGCGCCACGAGGGGACGGGTTGCGTGCTCGTGGTTCGGGTGCATCCAGACCTCGCACCCGGCGAGCTCGGCGACCGGAGCCGCCTGCCCGTAGTGGTCCGCGTGGGCGTGCGTGCAAACCACCAGGCGGACATCCTGCACCCGGAGGCGGACCTGGTGCAGCGCCAGCTCAAGGTCCGCCATCGAACCCGGCCCATGCGCCCCGGTATCAACGAGGACGACCCCCGACCCCGAAGCGATCGCCCACGCATTGCAGTGCGGAATTCCCGGCCACGGCAACGGAAGCCGCAGCCGCCAAAGTCCCGAAAGGACCCGCTCCCCCCGCCCGAGCTCCCGTTGCCTGGCCATCGTCTGAACCCTATTGAGGCCCACCACCCCCCGGGAGTTCGGCGCTAGCAACACCACCCGGCCCGAGCCCTCGACCGAACTCTCAAGGGCGCGAAGCGCCCCGAGCACCACCCGGCCCGAGCCCACGACCGCGAGCTTCCGGCCAACAATCCGCTTCGACCCACTAGCCGAGGGTGAGGAACGTTGAGCCGCATATAGCGGCTTAACATCACCCAC
>Ga0302325_10014230_pt1 | contig 16935 bp, 16 predicted proteins | sample Palsa_T0_2_FD_201948 | JGI IMG/M metagenome (GOLD analysis project Ga0302325, IMG submission 201948) | Peat permafrost microbial communities from Stordalen Mire near Abisko, Sweden - Palsa_T0_2 | ecosystem: Environmental > Terrestrial > Soil > Palsa > Peat permafrost | place: Sweden: Abisko... | reverse complement strand
AGGGTCCAATAAAGGGGGATAATACGGATCAGACGACGCCTTACGAACGCCGTCGAATCAGTGTCACAAATTGAGGCCATGATATAGCCGCTGAGCAGGAAGAACATATGGACACCGAACACCCCTATCGGGCGAACCCCTGGCAGTCTGAAATTGGTGTGATACAAAATCACCGGGATGGCAGCATAAATGCGAAGGGCCTGCAGGTTACGGATTCTCGACAGTGGTTTAATCATGGACCTATCCTTAATGGGTTTTGAATGACAGTCTTGGTTCAGTCTTAAGTCGCTATCCCCGCCGGCACGTTCCGAGACCAGGAATCAAGCGACCTGTTGAGAACTCTCTTTGCATTGGTGCGTACATAAGTGTGCAGTACAAGCGAAGCTGACACTCCAAAAGCGAGCCAGAAAGGCAGAAAATAAGTGAGCGAGAAAGCGGTGAAGGAATAGAGCGTCATGACCAGTAGAAGAAAAGCGAGTGTTCTTCCGCCGGTGCTGACCGGGAGTAACCAGGCACGGATCGCCAGGGTGAACCACGGGAGAAAGAACAACAAGGCTCCAATGGTGCCCCGCTCCAGCCATACCATGATGTAGTTCACGGTGGTCACGTCTGCGCCGTCACGCCCCGCGGCGGCCATGCCGGAAAGACCGTACCCCCATACAGGCGAAGCTTTGATCAACTCGATACAAGTCGGCAGGTGATCCACTCGGCCAGAGTCAGCGCGTCCGTCGAAGGAAGCGGCTTCTTCAATGCGCTCGGAAAAGCGGTCGAAGGCCGTAGGTGCGAGCGACTTGAAGGCTACGGCAACCCCGGCGAACAAAATGACCAACAGGAAGATTTGACGGAGATTCTGCCTGCTGATCCCCTGCACGATGAAGTATGCCAGACATATCGCGGCTGCGCCCAGGACTGCTGAGAGCGATTGCGACACGAGGATCCCGATCGCGGCGAGTGCGATCGAAAGGACTCGGATCTTCTTGCTTTGCGTTGCGAGCCCGATGACCAGGAGCCACAGGCAGTAATAACCCAACTCGGAGGGCTCAGAGAAGAATGACGACGCCCGGGTCACCTCAGCCTTGTCCCAATCGCGCTGTAACCCACCTTCGACGTAAAACTGCTGATTGGTGACCGGGAGGAATGCGCCCGGCAGATGCGCAACCCTGGCGAGCATCTGGTAACAGCCGTAACCCACGATCGGAATGCCCATCGCAACGATGACCCGCTCGAGACTATTTCGATGTTGGTGCCAGTTGATAGCGGCGATGCCCGCAGCAAAGGTGATGGCCAGCGTTTGTAAAGCTGCCTGTGACAGAATGTGGCTGACCTCTACGCCCCGAAGAAAGCCCACGGCGATTGCGAAGAGGCTCGAGGCGATTGGGAGCACGAGGAAACTGAGAGACCGGTAGGTGATAAGCAAGCTAAAGGGCAGGCCAACGAAGAGGATGAGAGGAAACGAATAGCGCCCGATGTCAAACAGGGTAAGAGATTGCGTGCTCCATCCGAGGACAAAGAGTAGTAACACAAGAAAAAGGATGGCCCTTGAGCTGATCGTCATGCAGCCTCCAGCAAACGGCCAAGTTGTGCTGCGATGGCGGGACGTGAATGGTTCTGGAGCACCCACTCCCGTCCTGCGTGGCCGATTCGTTTATTGCTTTCCGCATCTTCAATCAGGTCAGCGAGAGGATGTGCGGACAGGAACGACCCCATATCCCAATAGTGCTCGCCTGCAACCAACGGCAGGCCTTCCACACCGCGCGACGTACTTATGAGCGTTCTGCCGGCAGCGAGCGAAGTTAGGGTCTTAAGCTTGATTCCCCCGGTGGTGTTTTGAAAATTTAACGCAAAGCGTCCTTTGCGGTATGCGACGACGTCGTCCGTTATCCGCCCGGAATAGGTCACTCCCGGCGCATCGATTTGCCGGCCAACGAGGAGACCCGCAAAGTCAGCCGCCGCGCGGGGCACAGCCGCCCGGATCTTCGGCCAACTGTTGCGGAGAAACGACTCGAGATCACGCCTGCGGCGAAAGTCGAGCGATCCAATATGAACGAAGAAAGTTTGTGCTCCTTCATCGATGCCGATAGGGGTGTAGCGTTCGTGCCCGACCGACACAGACAGGCTGGCGGAAGGGTGGCCATATAATTCGGTCATCCGAACAGCGTCTGTAGGAGAGATAGCCCAATGCGCGTCACAACTCTCCATCGCATGCTTTTCAAATGCAGCGTAGCGAGAGAAGTCGAGCCCGACCGGTAACTTGAGCAGCCCCTTGGTTTGCGCCAAGTGCTCTCCGCGAACATCCTGCATCACGTTATGTGTCCTTAAGATGACTCGCGCGTTCGGGACCATCTCGCGCACCACGGGGATGTAGCCAGCCATGGATACGTCATCGACAATGACGTAGCCAGGCTTCCATGCTTTCAATGCCGTACGGACACCTGCGATGGAGTCAGCCGAATACAGCCTCTCTGATGAGGGAGGAACCGGGGCAAATAACCCGCGTAGGAATCTAAGCGCAAAAGATCCCGCCCGCACCGGGAAAAATCGCGCCTCGCATCGTCCAGGATTTTCTGGATGTATCGACTGCTGCTGACTGCCATATAGAAAGGAAATCACGCCGACGGAGAGACCGTTGTCCAAAACGGCCCTCAAGTCGCTGGCGACCGCCATCGAATGTCCGTCCCGGATTTCGAAAGGATTCACGGGCGCCAGTAAAAGGACATCCATCGCGTTGCTCCCCCTCTTTTTCAACGTTGGCCTACGGCGGCCCTGCCGGACAGGTATCTATCCTTAGTTCGCTACTTTGACTAAGGACACATCCTGCAACGGAAGCCCGCTACCTTGGGGGATAGGGCGCTAGCACCGGGGGAGACACTTACTACAAGTAGTTATTCAAGACCGCCCCCAGAATCCGTACATTGACCGTTTCCAGTCTTTCTTTGGCTTTTTTTGCCTCTGTTTTCTTGGTCGACTTCGGCTCAAACACAAGCACGGCGGAGCCAACCACCTGGCCTAGAAGTGGAGCGTCTGAGGATGTGTTTGCGCCCGGCGCGTCGAAGAGAACATAGTCGAAGCTACTGGCGAGAATCCGGATCCGGTCCCTGATTTCGCTCGCTGCAGCAAGCCTTCCCCCGCTGCCCCCCAGAAGGCCGGTTCCTCCAACAAAGAGGTTTTTACTCACGTAGGCGATTTGTTCCCGCCACGGGACCCACTTCCCATAAATGGCATACTTCTGCTCCAGATCGAAGTGTCTCGATAGCTGTCCGAGCTGAACATTGGCGTCCACGAGACACACCGTTGCACCCGTCTGCCTGGCCAGAATCCGTCCAGCATTCGCACACACGTGACTGCTGTGGTCCGTATCGATGCCGCAGAACATCACACTTTTGGTGCTCATCGGGGCGGGCGCTAGAAACAGCCGTTGTACCAGCTGAAGCATTTCGTCGTGGTCCCTTCCCTTTGGCAACCGGGAATCGAGAATCTCACCGGCCTCGGCTGGGTCTCGTTTCGAGCGCCACCTTTCTCTTGAGCCACCGGCATCGGCGGTGAAGCCCTGCAAGACTGAATCCATTGGGTCGAAAATGTCTTCCTTAGCGCTCATCCCAATTCCTCCGGAAGGTCCCATAGTCACTTGTGCTCCGCTATTGCGCCCATGCAGGCTGACAACACTCGCACTCTCTTGCGTGTTTCTTTACTCTGGGGGAACGGGGGTAGTTGCCACTTCGGTCTGCTGTTTTGTTATTGGTAAGCTCCACCTTTAACCAGGCAAGCCAGCACGGGAGCATTCAGGTAACGCACGACTTCGTCCGCGGTGCGGAACGAAGGAAACATCAGATCGACAACAAAGGCGCTTGAAACGCCACAAGTGATACATAGCAGGAGGGTCATCAGCGCAGCATATTGCCGGGTTCGTGCAGGAAATGCCGGAGTGACGGGATGTTGTGCGATGACAACGTTCATGATTCCCCCGCGATCCAATGCTTCGCTGCTGCGCGCTTCTTCCAGTTTGTGCAGATACAGCAAGTAGTTTTCTTCCTGTGTTTTTTCTTCCCTAAGCAGGTCTTGCTGAATAACGCTCTGCTGGTTCAACCCCTGCGCTTTTCCCTGATACTGGGCCGAGATAGACGTCGCGGCAACCGCTCGTTTCTTCATCATGCCGACTTCGGCCTCTGTTTTCGCGAGCTCCTGTTGCGCCCATTGATAAACCGGGTTCGCCTGTTTCGTTTCGTCATGCAGTGGTGTGTTGATCTCCCCGGCGATCGAGTCCTTTAGTTCGGCGATCTGCGCATCAAGGTCCTGAATCGGTCGATAGGTCGGTGCGTAACGTCCCAGCATCTCGGTACGTTTCAGTTCCAGATTGCTAAGAGCTTGTTTCAGTTGACCGAGAAGGGACTCATTGCTGGATGTGCGCACGGCAGCTAAGGTCTGCGGCTGCATGTGAGCCAACTCGTTACGAAGTACTTCGAGTTTCTCATTCCCTTCCTCGACCGCTTGCGTGGCCTGGCGTGCACTGGCGCTGAAGTCGTTGACGCGCTCCAGGGCAAGGTCTCTTTCCATTTGCGGGGAAACAACTCCATTTTGGGAATCAAACGTCAGTAGTCTCTGTTGTGCATTTGCGAGATTCTGCTTATAGAGCGCAACTTGCTGACTGAAAAACTTAACTTCACCGGAAGGCCGGTGAACTTCCATATGTTTCTCCGCGTAAGCCTGAGAAAGGGCGATGAGCACTTTACTCGCCAACTGCGCGTTTGGGGACTCATATTTTACGGAAATGATGTTGGTTTTACGGATGGGTTCGACCTTTAGGCGCTTCTCCAATTGGAAGACGGAAGCTTCCATCGCTCTCTCCGGCGTGCTCTGAGCTCCGAGGGACGGATCGTGATCCAGGCCTGTCGCGCTCACTACTTTCCGCAAGAGGTCCGTACTCTTGAGAAGCTCCGCTTCTGAGTTCAAGTCCTCTTCGCTGACCTGATCACCGCCCCAGATCACGGGTGAAGTCGCTTCCGGTGATATGACCGCGTCCACGCGCTGACGAACAACCAGGATCTTCATTTGCGCAACGTACATCGGCCGCCACTGCCCCGTCCACCACATCGTCACAGCCACCAGGACAATTGCTGCCAGGACAACCCAGCGCTGGCGGATAAGGGCCGCACCGAGTTCCCGAGGGGTCGGTAAAGGAACAGGTCTGAAAGGCTCGATTTGGAAGTCGTTGGTGGTCACAATCGCCATGGTCAGTTCTCCTCAGTACGTGAATGGATTGAAGAAAACGTTGGTTGAGGGGAGATAGGGACGAACCATGGACATCTTGCTTTTGGGCACGTAGAGCACATCACCCGGCAAAACATGCGCGTCCAGATTAAGGTCGCGTTCGGCCAGGAGTTTTTTGACATCGATGACCCTGGATTGAAACGTCTCATCACCAACAGGGCGGAACAGAACGACTTGGGAATGCTTGGCATCCTTGTCGAAACCGCCCGCTATGGCTACTGCTTCGGTGATGGTCATAGAGGAGCGAAGATCATATTTTCCTGGCTTCACAACCTCGCCCGCAGCAATGAAATACGGCTTCTCAAAGTCTTTGAGTGCGACCGCGATGACGGGCTCGCGCATGATAGAGGAGTAGGCGCGGGTGAGACCGTTGGTGACTTCATCGAGCGACTGTCCCTCTACACTGATTGGGGGTACGCCGCGCAGACTTATCTCCCCATCTGGCTGCACGGTGACATCCTGATTGAATTCAGGGCATAGTTGAAAGCTAAGGCCGAGGACATCGCCCTGACGGAGCCGATAAGGCGCGCCGCGGCGGACCAGTTGGGCATTGGGGGCGACTCGATGAGCGCCTGCCGTGTCGGGCAAAGAGGTGATGGGAGTTCCCGGGATAGACGCGACTTGAGCGAGGCAACGCCCAGGTCCCGAGACAACCATTCCGGCAGTTCCAAAAGATAGAAGCAATGGCAGAGTCAGCGTCTTGCTGATCAACTTCATAGGCTTTTCCCCAATCGCCACCTTGAAGCGGCGCAAATATAATCGAGCATCACGTGAACATCTTGTGCGTTGTTTGTGTGGCTACTTTGAAGCCTTCGGTCTAAATTCGCAATAGCAATTGTCACTAATTCTTATAGCTAATAGTTGCCACCTGCTTGGCAGATCTCTCCAAAACATAGACAGATATTGCCAGGGTTACGAATTTGCCGCTGAGGGCGGGCGAAACGTAACAAATGGGATTGGTTTTTGATCTATATCAAGCCAAAAACTATCCAACACCGGTACGTTTAACAAAAGGCATTGCACGTATGACATCGCGTCGATGACCGATTCGCAAAGGTAAACAGTAGTAATCTGGAAAAGGTAGTACTGTTGTTTTTCTGCATCCACTCCTTAAGCGGACTGCCCTGGTGGTAGCCACATGACCGGGTTCGGACCGTAATTGACTAACGCTAGGCTTAACGGTATCTCGTCAAGAGTGCGCCTCCCTCGGGCTCTTCAGGTCAGTAGTTCAGTTACCTGGACGACGCGTGCATTCTCAGCAATATTGATAGGGAAAGCTGCTTCGCTCGCAGCCTTTCTCCAGGCCAAGAACCTCAAACGGAGGGACTGCGCCGCAGCCACGGCTAGTGAGCTCATGCTTACCGCCGTGCAATATGCAGGGAGGGAATACGATGGAGCAGGTGCAAGTTATTCTAGCTGACTCTTCGCCGGTCGTCCGATCCGGTTTGCGCAGTTTCCTGGAGAAGCACCCTCGTATTCAGGTGATACGCGAAGTGGCGACACTCGGCCTTCTTGAGGAGGCTCTCCTAACAAATCGGGGATGCGTCGCCATAGTTGACTGGCGATTAACTTCACTTGAGACCGCCGGTCGCATCGCGAAAAACAGCATACTTATCTTGTATGCGACGCCTGAGAGCATCGAAGCGCAGCGCAATGCATTGCAGATAGGGGTACGAGGGTTCATTGGTAAGGATCAGTCAGCTGCTGAAATAAGGAGGGCTGTCTTGACCGTTGCTGACGGACAGATCTGGATTGGAAAGACCAGCGCTGAGGCGATTCTCGGTTATGAGCTGTCTAGCGGTCGGGGGCACACCGCCAGGATAGAAGGCCCGGGGCAGCTGACGAAACGCGAGAAGCAGGTGATTGAGGCGGCTTGCGGAGGATTGAAAAGCCGTGGAATCGCTCTCGCGCTGCGAATCTCTGAACCCACGGTCGCGCATCATTTGACCTCCATTTATGCCAAGCTGGGGGTGACAGACCGAGTCGGCCTGATTATCTATGCCTACCAGCATTCGTTGCACGTTCCGGAGATGAAGACGACGCCTGGCGAACCATCCGATAGCTTCCAAATCCCGGGTGTTGCATAGATTGCCGGCTCCGATAGGACCAAACCTGCAGGACAGCAGGCCGTTGCCCCCCCGCGGTTCGCTTGCTGGACGATAGGAGACTTTGGAAGCCCTGGAATTGGTATGCGCACGGGAAGAGCTCTGCTTAGCTTGTGGGTCGCCGCAGTGTTTCTGTGGAGTCTGCCGGCAGGCGGACAATCGAGCCAGGACGCAACTCCTCCTCGCCCTAAGATCCTTCTCCCGCTCTCCGATCCCTTCAACAAGGGCAATTGGACGGTGGATGCGTCGATGAGCGACGAGTTCAATGGAACCCAGCTCGACTCTTCAAGATGGAGAACAAACATCGTTGGATGGCCGGGTCGGCCCCCTGCGCTATTTGTCGACCACAACGTAGCGGTGACGTCTGGGGCTCTGCAGATCACGATGCAGAAAGAGGCCGTCGACGAGCAATTTGCGAAGTTGGGCTACTACGATTACACGACTGGGGCAGTGCAGAGCACCAGGAGCGTGCTTTACGGGTACTTCGAAATAAGAGCCAAGGCCATGAAGTCGGCCGGATCCAGCGGATTTTGGTTCTCTGACAAAGATCAAAACAACTGGAACGAGATGGATGTGGCCGAGATGGGCGGGAGACCTCCGGCGAATCCAAGACGAGTTTTTATGTCAGTACATGTCTTTGAAGAACACGGCGTCAAAGTGACGCAGAACGATACCAGCAGCGCGATGCTGAGGTCGAATGTGGCAGATAGTTTCCACGTATACGGCATGCATTGGAGCCCCACCTGGGTCGACTTCTACATCGATGGGCGTCTCCACCGTCACCTGAGGAATACGGGCTGGCACACGCCGGCAACGATGATTCTGGATGCCGAAACTCAAGTCGATTGGTGGGGTATGCCGCTGGATCGTGATCTGCCTTCGGTATTCACGATTGATTATGTGCGCGCCTGGAAACAGGCCACGCAGACCACTCATTGAACTCCCTTGCCCTTTTCATGCATTCGCTGATTGCGCAAGCGGCTCAGATGCTCCGGGGAACAAGACAGTAGTTGTGCCAACTCCCTCTGCTTTAAGAGCGGGAGCGGATCCTTTGCTTCCCAGTGGGGATCAGTGATTGTTCGTTCCTGCATCAAGTGTTCAAGCCTCTCTGCCGCGCTGCTTGAATGAATTTCCGCGTGAAGTTTCGCCTGTAAGATCGAGTCCATGCAAATAGATTTCATGAAATGGCGCAGCTTCTTCACGTTTCTCGTTGTATACGCAAAAAGCTGCTCTGCCGGTATCTGTGAGACCGTGCAATCGCTCACGGTCAATACAGAATAGAAATTTGGCATGCCGAGCAGAACCGAGGCAGCTCCGGCGTACCACCCTGTTGAGCGAAGACCCAGGCTGACTTGGGATCCATTGTCGCTCGTATACATGAGCTTCACGACTCCGCCGCGGATGAGATAAACATGGTCACACTTCTTCCACTGGTCGATCAGCTTTCGCCCCGGCTCTAATGCCAGGAATGTGGAGGCGTGGGTTTTGGTAGCGGTATTTCGATCTGCAACGGGTGCGAACACTGGTATAGTCTCTTCCCGGCAACGATCAGAGAAGTCGGGCGAGTTCTTATCAGAGATCGTTCGGTTATACATCGCTCTATCCTTAGCAGAAGATGCAACAGTTGTTCAGCTAAGCAAAATTATCAAGGAGTGGTTCTAAGATAGTCCAATAAATCCACCGGGCAAGCGTTACCGAATGGCTTACTTTGGTTTGATTGGTCTTGGCTATCGCATTCCATCAAGGGCGTGGACTCACCGGTGACATCGCCCGTGCACCGATTCAGGCCGCTGGTTGATCCGAGCGAGTTGTCAGCAGACAAGGACAGATGATCGATCAAGTCCCACTCCGAAAGCTTCAAGCTGGCACCCCGAAGCCCACCCGCCTTTTCCAACGCGCTGCGTTCCTGCTCATGGACGTGCCCGAGGAGGGTCCTTTTTTACCGAAAGAACATCTCGACAAGGCCGCAGAGACGCCGATTTGCCGGTGCTTTTTGAAGTTTCAAACAAAAGTGCGCGAAAAGCGCGTCGTTCATGAGGAGCAATCTTGGCTGCGATGCAACACCATACAGCCGCTATCTTGACAAGTTGGTAGCTACCTTACGATAATTGTAAGGTAGCTAACAACCTGGAGGACGATGGCAGACAAGCGTGTGAATCTGAAGCATGATTCCGTGGGCGCATGGGCGAAGCGGTTGTACTTCGCAGCCCGCTCGGTCATGGACTCCGTTTTGCGCCCATACGGCCTTGGATCCACGCAGTGGTATGTGCTGCATCAATTGGCGAACGAAGGACCGACGATGCAGCGCGATCTGGTGCGCATGCTCCAGATCGAGAGGGCCACGCTGAGCGGGATCGTGACGACACTGGTGCGCAAGGGTCTTGTCGATCAAACGCCCGACTCCGAGGATCAACGTCAACGGATGCTTCGCATCACCCGCTTGGGCACAAAGCTTTGGAGAGAGTTGCCCGATCCGATCGAGCTGATCACGGCAGTTGCATTCGACGGCGCCGACCCCACTGAGTTGGCAATAGCTCGTCGCGTGCTGCGAACCGCAACGCAACGACTCAACGAACACATCTCAGGAGAAAATCAAGCATGACAATCTTAGTTACTGGTGGAACGGGGCTGGTGGGTTCGCGGCTGTTGCGGCGTTTCGTCGATGCCGACGTGAATTGCCGTGCGCTCGTACGGCCAGACAAAGAAGTTCCCGCTGGAGCGGCGCCTATAGAAGGCGATCTTCTCGATGCGGATTCGTTGAAGCAAGCGGTGGAGGGCGTTTCGGCGATCGTTCATCTTGCCGCGGTTTTCCGGACTCAGAATGAGGATGACATCTGGCGAGCCAATCTCGATGGCACGAAAAACCTGATCGCCGCTGCGAAAGCCCACGCTCCACAGGCTCGCTTCGTCATGGCAAGCACCGGACTGGTCTACGATGCGGACGCATCCCATCCCGGCCTCGAAGATGACGCGACCAATCCCAAGCTCGCGTATCCGGCAAGCAAGATCGCCGCGGAGAACGAACTCCGCAATAGCCGACTCAACTGGAGTATCCTCCGCCTCGGCTTTGTCTACGGCGACGGGGACGGACATCTGGCCTCGGTACCGCCGATCGTCGCGAGGTTCAAGTGGCACCCCGCGAAGACTCTCAGCCTCGTTCACCAGCGAGACGTTGCAGGCGCGGTCGAACTTGCTCTGACCGGGGCAATGGACGGGCACATCGTCAACATCTGCGACGACGCGCCGACCACTCTCTACGAGATGGCCAGCCTTGTCGGCTACCCCATCGAGCCGTCAGCGGAGCCCTTGACCGATCCATGGATGGGCCGCATGGATGGATCACGGCTTCGCAGCCTCGGCTTCCAACCTAAGGTTCCGACTCTGTATCAGGCTGCGCAACGAGGAATCCTGTAACCATTGCCAGCGACCGGGGCCGTGAGATAGCACTTACGGATCCCGGTCTGCGACACGCACTCGGTTTACCCAATACGCCCAGGCCACAGTCAGCGAAAAGACACTCAGACTGGCGAAGGGAGCGGTCTTGGGATTCTGAGGTGGAGGGCCTGCAATGTTACTAAACCACAGTAACGTGAGAAGACCGATTCCACCCCAAAAAACGAACGCCGCCGTAAGGCTTTGTGAACGAGTACATCGAGCGTAAAGAATGACCGCGAAAAACCAGAAACCGCCTTCTACGAGGAGAGTCGCGGGAATCGAGTTCCAAAGCCCCAGCCCAACGTATATGTGCATTCTCGGCGCGATCGGCAGGTCAGGCCGATGACTCACGAAATCGAGCAGCCAATGGCTCAGAACCACGAAGAAGATCATCCATGCACCACGCGGATAACGCCTTCGCAATAAGTACGCGAAAGCGAGCAAAGTAGCCCAGACTACATCCATCAAAAGGCTGTGGCTCCATGCGATGTTCGTGGCAGAGAAATACTTTCCCGCGCCCATTCCAGATTTGAACTGCACTTGTTCGAACCCAAAGATCATAAAGACACACCAGGCGAAATCAGCAAACATAGCCGCAAGAACCAGTGTGCCAAGGTTGATCCTCGACTCCGCACGCTTTGCAATCAGGGCTACGGCATAGTGACCTACAAGCATCAGTCCCCTTCAGAGTCTCGCGTGCCGGACAGTATCCATGTATCGATCCAGACCGCGCCGTTCGCTCAGTATCCGCAAGTGTAGAGCCTTTGCGTCCGCCAGGATTGGGCGTGCCCGACTGGGAAGTTGCCCTCTGCATCTGTTTTCTCGAACATCCGCCGGGCAGATCTTCTTTATTTTTAATGTCTTGACCAAACGGCTCCCGAATGGTTCCCTTTTCCAGCTCGCCAACATGCTATCGCTTCAGTGATGTCAAAATGACAAATTGACATCACAAATGCCTGACGATAGCCTATGACTATGGCGCGAGTTCCCTTCACCTTAAGGATTGACGCAGAAGAGCGTGCCGCTCTGGAAAACCTCAGCAAGATCGAGGGGCGTCCCATAAATCAGCTTCTCAACGAAGCCATCAAGAGCTTTCTTCTCCGCCGTGGACCGAAAGAGCGCAACCTTGAAACGACCCTTGCGCACCTCCGAGCCTACCGGGAGCGTGATCCTGGATTCCAAAGCGCAATTGCCGCGTTTGTGGTGTCCGAGGCGACTCTCGACGACCCGCTCGAAGGCGAGCTGATCGAAGGCCAATTCATTGACGGGAAGCTAGCCCCGGCTGGGCCAGCGCAGAGCAGGATTCGTGAGCTTCTAGGTGCCTGACTGGGACGCGGACAGTCCCCAGTTACGGAAGAACCTTGCGCAGGTTCTTGACGAAATTGTCCGTACGGCGCAACGGCGCGAACATCCGACGCTGGATTCGGCAAGGCATTGGCAAACCCTCTCCATGAAAGACCTGAAAGTACCTGGCGCGCGTCTCCTCAGCGCGTTTCGGGGTGAACCAGGTCTTGAAAACGTCCAAGTGAGGGTTGGAGCGCACTATGGCGTGGACGCAGCAGGTGTCGCAGGAGCGCTTGCGGAGTTTGAAACCAAGCTTCGGGTGCTCGTCGCTGAGTTGGATGCAATTCTTCCCAGCGGCAACGAGCCCAACGCCGATCAATTGGCGGCGATAGTAGACCTCTGTGCCTGGGTTCATGCAGAGTGGGTGCGAATCCATCCCTTCGCCAACGGGAACGGCCGCACGGCGCGCCTTTGGGCTAACAGCATAGCCATGCGCTATGGCCTTCCGCCCTTTATCCGCTTGCGCCCCAGGCCCAACTCCGGCTATGCGGAGGCCGGCGCCAAAGCGATGCAGGGAGATTGGGAACCGACCGCGATCGTCTTTCGCGGATTGCTCGACAGTTTTCTTGCTGAGCTTTGATTTTAGGGTATGACATCAAGACGACGGGAAATGTGTACATGCAGGCCATCCCCTACGGCGTGATGAAGGCAATTAACAAGAGGACTAAGGCGGTGCTGAAGAGGCGGGTGATCGAAGGAAAATCTGTGACGGTTCCCAACGGTTCCCAGTTGCGTTTGGCGGGTCTGTAAGTGCTTGATTTTTTGGCTCCTCAGGTAGGACTCGAACCTACAACCCTTCGGTTAACAGCCGAATGCTCTGCCATTGAGCTACTGAGGAGTGTCCAGGCGGGCAACTTCGCAACTGTTTTCGATTTTACCGCAAACCTAATCTCCCGCGTCAAAACGGTCCGGTCCTGCCCCTAAATCGCTGCCAAATCCTTGATCACTGCCTCCGCGGCCCTCCTCCCAGAGGCCAGCGCGCCCTGGATGGAAGCGGTTTCTCGGTAGTCGCCACACATGTAGACGCCCCCCGTGCCGCCCAACCGCACCGGAGCTTGCTCCCACTCGGCGTGCCGCTGTTGCGGCAGAGCGCGTGCCAAAGGGTACGCCCCGAGCATCTTCCAAGACTCCACGGTGGCACCGAACCACCGTCTCATATGGAGCCGGACTGCTTTTTCCAACCGCATCCGTGCCGCGTTCTCTGCCGGCGCTTCGCCCACTACACTCGCGACGACCAGGTGCGCACCCGGGGGCGCGTACTGAGGAGAAACGGCACTCATCACCGCGACATGATTCACCGGTCCTGCAGCGCGACCCTCCCCATTGAGCAGGATGATAGGCTCGTCTACCGGCGCCCGCTGCGCGGCATAATAAAACGCCGTGGTTCTGTTCCAGGCCCGCACTTCGGGGACGCTCCAGCCGCCCACTCCCGCGAGCAGCTGGTTGCCGTCGTTACCTGCAACCGCAAGCACTACGGCCCGCGCCTCCTGCTGGTCCTTGCCCTCAATCTTTATTTGGAATGACCGGCTGCCGCGCGTCACCTTGCTCACCCGCGCACCGGCCAGCAGCGTGCCCGGCCGCAGCTTCGCCGCCAACTGCAACGGTATCTGTTGCATACCAGCCGCCGGAACGGCGGTGTCCCCGAGCGAGAAGATGCGAAAGAGGAATTCGAAGAAGCGGCTCGAGGTCACCAGCTCAGGTTCCAGAAAGACGCCGGCAAAGAACGGCTCAAAAAACCTCTCGATGATGTCGGCGCTGAATGGAACCGCCTGGAGATAGTCGCGCGTGGTCCTCTCCGTGCGGGCAAAGATCTCTTCCCAGGTGCCTCGCTGCACCCGCGCGCGCAACTTCGCCACATGCAGTTTGTCTGCCAGCGGCACGATGGAGTCAAAGAGGAACCTGGCCGCTCCCATGGGGTTGCGGAAGGGATCGGCAAAGCGATGGAACTTGCCGCCGTGCCACACCAGAGCGCCCGGCTCGAACTGTTTCAACTGTAAGGCGGGGTAATCCAGCAACCGCTTCGCCTCCGGATAGGCCGTCAGCAAGACCTGGAAGCCGCGATCGAGACGAAAGCCTTCGATCAGGTCGGTGCGGACACGCCCACCCGGCGCGTCACCCGCCTCCAGCAGGGTCACGGAAACACCCGCGGCTTCCAGCGACAAGGCGCAACTAAGGCCAGCTAAGCCCGCTCCGATGACCACTGCATCGGTCATCTCTGGCCTGCTCTCGCGGGATCGCTCTGCCAAGTCGCGGGCAGGGCTTTGCTTGACCGCTCAAGAAAAATGCTCATGGGGCGAGAGTAAAACGGTTTTCGCCTCCCGCATCCACGCCGCTGGAGAATGGTGTTGACCGGGATGAAATCTAAACGCACGGTTGTTGCTGGATAGCAACCGCCAATACCGGTCTCTCCTGCCCTGAACCGCAAGCAGGCCGGCGCCGCCCTGATCGGGATGACAAAGCGCCTGGCTACGGCTGGGTAGGCGGGACACGATAATAGCAGGAACCGGCAACCGTTTCGGTTGCGTTCTCAAATGTCACGTTGCCCTGGCGGAAGAATGGGTCGCTCGCCGGATCACCAACAAAGCGAATGGGCGTCGGGGGCAAGTTTATCTGCTTGGCAGCGAGAAACTTGTCAGTCATGGTCACCGAGAACCCGAAGCATCCGTTAATCGGGCAGTCGATGTCTTTGACCGCCCAGCTGCATACAGAATCCTCCTTGCAATTGCTGCCTGGCCGGCATCCGCAGGTGTCTCCCTTGTAGCTGCAATAGCTTTGCGGCTGACAGAATTTCGGCCGGTCATTGGCAAATTCAGCGCTTTGCTGAGACAGGTCCACGGTGACGGTAAGCAGCCCCGTGTCGGGATCGTATACCTTGTTCGAGATCCAGTTTCCAGAGGCGGGGGTAAAGCTGTAGGCTCCAGAGTCGATGCCGATGCGGCCTGGAGTGACCGCAGCGAGGCCTTGCTGCTCAGAGACCTTGCCTATGTACATGCTGTACGTCTGGTGAAAGGACGGCGTAGCGTAGAGGAAGTAGATGTAGTAAGGGTGACCGGCCAAGAAGACGTTGGGATTGGCCACGTTTTGCGCGTTCAGAGGCACTGTGGTGTCGATGTAATAACTGCCATGATTGAGCGTCATGTTGCTACGCTGCCCGGTGCCCTGGCCCATCATGCGAATCTGGGGGCGGGTCGTGGGATCGGTTTGATAGGCCTTGAACTCATCGTCGGTAAGATATTGGCGATAGAGCGGAACTCCGTAACAGCTTTGCGAACCGCAGTCAGCGCCCCACGTTTTGGGCGCAGCATTGCATGAGCCGCCCGGCGCCCCACACGGAGTGTAGATTGCGGTCGTGACGTACTGATAGGGACTGGTATCCACCGTAGCCGCCAGACCGGGGACGGAGCTGGAGCACTCCGGCGTAACCAGGGGTGCGCTGAAAAAAGGGTCCCTGGTTACGGAGATCGACGGCTCCGCAGTTCCCTCGGTGTTGGAGGTGAGCCCGGTGAGTGAGCCGCTGTCATCGCTTAACTCCGTCTGGCGATCGACGTCGGTAAAATTAGTGAATTGGCCGCCCTCCCAAGTGCAGTACACATTCTTAGTCGCCGTGGGATCCTGCTGAAAAGAATCCGGCAGCCACAGAGGCTGGATGACAAAGTGCCGGATATCCACGTTGCTGAAGGCAAGATTGGTGGAGTGAAAGGCCGGCGGATAGTAGAAACCGTTGGGCTGCTTCCAGGCGATGGCGGCATTGGGAAGAACGCAATCGTTCGCGGAATTGTTGGTTGCCAACTTTTGTAAGACGCCGGGGGTGTACGCGTTCATCCATCCCAGGTCAACACAGCTGCCGGCGTTATTGCCGCCGGGTTTGCACTGGCCGAGTTTGCCGACGGTTGTGGTGTGCACATCCGCAAAAGCATCGGAATCCTCGAACGACGGGCCATCGTAAATATTGAACAGCCGCTGACCTCCGTTGAAAGCCTCGTTCTGAAAACTAACGCCGTTGCTTCGCGAAATGCAGAACTGCGGGTTGTAGGCACATTTCTCCGCGTATGGATTGAAGGGACCCGCATTGGAAGCAGCAGCATTCTGCGGTACTTGACCGGAAGCAAGATTTGGTTGCGTGTTGCCTACGTAAATATTGTGGTGCGAGAGCGACCAATACCCTTGAGCCGCGTCCGCCCTGGTGTACCCGCCGCCGGTGACAAACGTCAAGCCTCCGCTCTGCGGATCCGTGACCGCGCTGTCCGTCATCAGAAACCACCATCCGCGCAGCCAGATGGCGGCGAAGTTCTTCTGCGCCCAGGTGAACGAGCTGCTAAAGTGATCGATCACGGTCGCGGCACACTGCCCCTCATTTCCGTTCGTCCCGGAGCAAAGAGGGATGGTGCTGCAGTCCGACACCGAGGGATCGCAAAGGGTGGCGTGCTCACGCTGCCCCAGGCCGACTGCGGGGTAGGCATTGTCGGGAATTTGCTGCGGATTCGGAATCGAATACAGATATTGCGTATCGCTGCCAGGGCCCTGTTTAACGCCCAGACAAGCAGCCGTGTCTCCTACCGTCTGAATGGCGCTCATCGCTGTGCTGCAGGAGTTACCGACAAAATTCATCAGGGGCACCGCTCCCTCGCGGCCCCGGGTTTGCGCAGAGGCATAGGAATCCCAGGTCTCATAGACAGAGGGGCCACTGTTGGCAGCAGGCGGCATCCAATAGCAAGCGCCACAAGTCCCCGCCCCGACGGCGACGTTGTAACGGAAATCATTCCATGTATTCATGATCCAGAAGATA
>Ga0302325_10014229_pt1 | contig 16935 bp, 21 predicted proteins | sample Palsa_T0_2_FD_201948 | JGI IMG/M metagenome (GOLD analysis project Ga0302325, IMG submission 201948) | Peat permafrost microbial communities from Stordalen Mire near Abisko, Sweden - Palsa_T0_2 | ecosystem: Environmental > Terrestrial > Soil > Palsa > Peat permafrost | place: Sweden: Abisko... | reverse complement strand
GTCCAAAGAGGGAAACCATTGCAAACGGGCTTACTCCTCGGCTTCGCAGTACACTTCAAAATCTATCCCTTCATATACGCGCCCACTATCCTCCTGGCCCTCGACTCCCAATACGACCATCTCGTCTTCCCCCGCTCAGAAGTAAAAGCATACGGAAGCCACCAACCAAGCACCCACACAGGCGGTCTGCTACAATACCTCAACAAATCTCGCATACTATTCAGTATTGGTGCGGCAATCGGGTTTCTGGCCTCCACGGCATGGATGTACCACCTTTACGGACAGGAATTCATTCACCATACTTACCTGCATCATTTCTCCAGATTAGACCATCGACATAATTTCTCGCCATATCATTTGACGTTATATTTGTCTTCTGCGATAAAGGAACAGGGAGGCGTATCAATCACTTCGTTGGCATTTATACCACAATTGGTGTTGGCGGGGGGACTCGTTCCTCTGGCATTGATAGGGAAAGATCTAGCCACGACGATGTTTGCCCAAACATTCGCCTTCGTAGCATTCAATAAAGTCTGTACTTCTCAGGTATCCCCTTCATGCCCGCTCACCCCCGAGGTGTGTAACAACGACTGATGGTAGTATTTTATGTGGTATATCTCGTTTTTGCCGCTCTATCTCCCTACGTCGCCGTTTCTACAATCTCGACGCAAGGGAGTCGCTGCGCTAGCTGCGTGGATCGTCACTCAGGTACCCTCCCTCCCTCCTTGGAGATTATGTTGATGTTGTCAGGCGGGCTGGTTGTATTATGGATATCAGTTGGAGATTTTGGGGGACAATGTGTTTTTTCCGCAGCTTTGGGGGGCGGGGATGGCGTTTTTTGCCGTTCATGTTGGGATTCTGGGGGAAGTATTGTCGGGTATATAGCATCTTATACCACCATGTCACCCTTTATCAATTACATAGAGTATTATATTTATTCGGTGTGTGAATGCAGAAAAGGGAGTATCAGCTTCAGGAAGACCAACAGACCACCAACCGCGACGCGGCGAATGATTTCGCGACGTATTGAAATAGATCACCACCACCTCTTGCAGATCCACACCAACGATGTGTTGATACCCGTCCATGCCAACGCTAGAAATCAAATCCATCCGCAACCGCAGCAAGCGGACCCGTTCCCGTCTTCACCTGTCCTCGACGCCTGTCTCCCCCATCGACACTCCGTCCGAGTCCCCCAGCGCCGCCAACACCCTTCATCCCATCAACACAACAACTATAACAGCGACAACAACCGGCCCAAGCAGCAGTTCCTCGGACGAGCGCCCCCACCACAGCAAATCGCCTGCCTCGAGCATCAGCTCCAGCTCCTTCTTCGACGATGAGCAGTGGAAGAGGGTCGCCAAGTTACGTGAGCGGGACGGACTGAGGGATACCGTGTTTTGGGGATATTGTTTGCTTGTTACGACGTGGGCGTTGTTTGTGCTGGGGATTGGGGGCGTCTGTGGGGTGTGGGAGTGGAGCCTGAGACCGATTAGGACGGACAGGTCGGGCGTGGTAGACTCGCTGCTGTGGGGGAGGCTTATGGTAGGTGTTGAAGGGGGATGAGGCCCTGGGAATGAGTGGGTATCTTAGCTCGTTGGTGGTGCTTACGGGGGCGGTGGTCGCTTGGATATGGGTTGTCTTCAATTGGGTTGGCATGAAATACTTTCGACATAACTGATATCCCTGAATATGCTGGAGAAGTATGGAGAGGGGGTTAATACGATCGAGGGACGGAAGCAAGGAAGAGATACCACAGACCACAGAGAATGTTCGCTACTTGATTACAAGGATACAACAATAATACCAAGAATTGTACTCGTCCGCCGGCCATGACAGTTACAAGTATACAGATTGTCGCTCTAAAACAATGCATTATTCCATCCACCATCAATCCATTCCACAACTCAATCCTCCATCATCTTGTCCGCAGACTCCACCTTTGCCTTGCCATACGCCACAAACTCATCAATAATCACTGGCCAGGCGCCTATCGTCAATCCCCTCTCCCTTGGATAAAATACCATTCTCATCGTACTGGGAAAAGTCAGTCCCGATATCCTGCACAAAGTCATATAGCAAATTCCATGTATCCTTGGGTATCGTCTTATTATATCGTTCTCGTAGAAACTCGATCCACAAATCGAGATAATCCCACCGGTCTTCCAATAACAGTTTCCAGTACTCAATTGCCATGTCCAACGCTAGCATTAGTTCCCCTCTAGACATATGGGCTACGTAGTGCGCGCTGTCCCGCAGGCCGGGCAAATGCATAAGTGTACAAATACACCTGTTTATGAAGCCGATCGTCGATCGCGAACTGTTCGCGCAACTCCTTCACCGTAGCCATCATACTCTGAAGACTATCACACCTTCCATTAACGTCTGAGATATGTCATGGGCAAGGTACCCGATCGTCCGCCATCCCTCGACGAAGCCCTGCCGCGAGAAAAAGCCAATGGAAGGCGAATCAAGTTGATATGCCAGGACAAGCACGACCGGTTCCTCGGGATCCAGCTCCAGGGCCTCCAAGTACCGTATCGTCCCTTCAATATTGATTGTATCCGGGTCAGATGGGTCTATCGTCAGCGGGGACGTGTGCTGGGGAAGGGACCTCGGAATTGATCGAAGATCCGGCTGATGCGGTCTTTTTGAGGGTCCCGGTTGATGTGGTTGTTGGTGGTGGCCGAGGCGGGTGTCTTGCGGACAGGCTTCTTAGACCGGCTGGAAGACAGGTTCGGCAGGAAGGAGGACATTGTATTATGGCGAGGAAGGAAGGGGGGCTGGTTGGGCGAGAGTTGTTGCGCTGGGGGCGAGGAACGGGATGCACGGCCAAATGACGATCTGATCCTACGTGGGTCGGAATTTTGCCCCTCGAAATTACATGCACCGCGGCGCTCGATGACAACTCGCGGCAAAAATATCCAGATCAGACGCGTTGATGGTTTATCACAGCACATTCTCTAAAATCTACAGGGACTCTCGTACTTTGGTACAAAACGTCCAGCGCACGTTGTAATCATCTGTTTTATAGAAACTCAAAGCACCGCGGTCATTTACTGTCCACGAAGATGTCCAGAGAATTCCTTCTTCTTGGGATCTATATTACACTTCCGCAGGCATCACCTGCTGTCTACGCCGCCAACGAGTATTCAAATTCCTCGGCACCTTGGAACTCAACGGGATCATAGCCTTCCTAATAAACTTGGCATGCATCCTCTCCCAAATCGTCTTGCCCTGCTCCTTGGCCTTCTTGAGCCCCCTTGGCGGCTCCAGCGTCCCATCCCAGCCCCTCTGCTCACGCACCTGGGCAGGAATCTTCGGAAACACATAATCCTCCAACTTATACCCCCTATTCAACAGGAACCCCTTTGAACAATGCCATATATTCTGGCTCCATTCTCTGGCCCAGTCCTTCTCCTCGCCCCGGTACCAGTTCATGATCATTTTCCCGTCGACGGGTTTCGTGACGTGGGCGAGGTCGGCAATCGCCGTGGGCACTTGATTCAAGTTCTCCTGGTTGCGTTGTTTTTTGGATTTGATGAGATCCGACGCCGGAACGGGGGACGTCAGCCGCCAGACCCGGTAATCGAGCAGACGCTTGTAGATGTGGTTTGCGATCAAGTGTGTCGGGAATTGGACATGGACAAGGGGGACCCAGTGGTCTTTTCGGATGGAAAGGGGGAATAAGCGTCGTTTGGGCGAGGGAAATTGTTGAAGCGCCGACTTCGCCTACGAGGGTGTTAGAACTTGGATTGGGCTTGAAGGGGGAACCTTGATCACCCGGTGAGGCGAGAAAATGACTTGGTTTGTGTGGATATGGCGGAATAGCCAGACACTGTTGGAGTGGAAGGGGACCTTCGGCGGGTTAAGCAGCTTCCGTGGTTTTGGCATCTTCGAAAGTCACAGCTGAGAATTTCGGGGAGATCAAATACGCGAAAGTTCCAATCCCAACTGGACGATTGATCTGATCAGATCAACTGTAAAATGTATGTATCTCAGCATAATATTGAGGATGCATAACCGCGGGCAGTCGAGTAGACCTCCAAAAACTGAATCTCGAAATAATTAACCAATTTTTGGCATGCTCTCGCCGTCTAAGCCCCTGATTCCTTGGGCTAGTTCATAACCTTATCTAAAGAGCCTCGGTTTGAATGTTAGCCAGCGCAGCTTGAAGAAAGTATAAAACATTCCTTCAAGTATAGTCTCCTGTACCTATGAAGAAATTAAGCTAAGTGTATCCGGCACAAAATACACCGCCATGCTCAAAGAGCAAATGCTCAAGAAGTTGGCGGAAAAGTTACATCTTTAATGTGCCGAAGGGAGGGGCTACGAGAGACAACAGCTGTTCATTGCTATGTACTATGCTATGCTATGCTATGGTAACGGGAATGCGCCAGAGCCTGGAGCCACGAGAATTCGCATGCGCTGTGACCTGGATAATGCGAGCATGGAGCTGGCGCATGGAGAATGCGCATACGTTATGACCTGGAGAACACGAGAATTCGCATCCGCCGTGGTCTCGAGATCGCCAGTGAATGCGAATGCGCATGCTCTGTGACTTGGAGAATGTGAGCTGGAGCATGGAGCTGGCGCATGGAGAATTCGCATGCGGTCTGCCCTGCAACATGAGAATGCGAATGCGCTGGAGCCACGAGAATGCCAGCTGGAGCATGGAGCCGAATGCGGGAGCTGGAGCCGCTAGCCGGAGCTGGAGCCTGGAGAATGCGAGCTGGAGCTGGACCAGGAGCCGCTAGCAAGAGGAGCCAGCGGTGACCAGGTCGGGTTGAAGTAGTGTTGGACCCGGCCAGCCCGACCATATTCCATTACTGGTTTAGGTATTGAGTTGCGCAACGATATCGCTAGGATTCTGAATTCATGGTATGTTGCAATTGACCTGCTCGTGCAGATTATGGAGCATACTCTTACAGTGTGCTGGGATTCAGTTCCGCTGCTGCTTCGGGACCGCTGATTGGCATGTTCATAACCACCGCAACCACATAATCCTCCTCATGGCTTATTGAAAGCGGATAATCAACTTTCTTATCCCCTTGCCATAGTCGTAGATACGGTTTTCCTTCCTTGTAAGACTCCAAAATGTTCCGGGGGGATCGTACCACTTTGATGTTTCCATACTTCCAGGTCTTTCCATTGGACTTTTCGTGCGGGCTGGAAGGCTTTATATGCTGCCTCCTTTGCTGCGAATCTGCCGTTATTAAAAAGATCTGTTTGAAGCATACCTTGTTCCGAGATATCGAGCGAGAGTCGTTTGATCCGTAGGCAGGGTTCGTGATTCGTTTTTGTGCAGGATACGTTGCATGAATCTCTGAGAATACGTGCCCTTTCTCTGTAGTATCGTCCGTATTCGAGGAAGGTGCAGTATGTCTAGTCCAATCATCTCTATCTCCTCTCTCTCAAAAGCTCTGAAAAATGGAAGATGTCGACTTGCAGAAATTTGGAATTTCGTGCCGCCGCCGCAATGGCTCGGACCGTCGCCCGACCAAAGCGCGGAGTTTCAGGTGGCACAGCCATCAATCAATCAATCATCCTCTCGCGAATCACCAATTAAGCGCAAGCATGTCACGCAACTTGTACACGACCGACCAGGCCGAGGAGAACAGACGGAAACCGAGATTCGATCCATTAAATCCTCAGTTCATTCGCCCGGACGAGGAAGAGGAAGCTGAAGAAGACGCTGGCTTCGTTGACGATGTCGGATTATCGAAAACAGGCGCCAAACGAAAGAAAGTTCGGACAGATGTAAGTCCATCCAAATCTGTTCTTGTCCACGGTGTTAATATTGCGCAGGGCTACGATAGTGATTCGTCACAAGAAGGCGATGTCAAAAAGTCAAAGAAGTCAAAGACGAAACCTGCCGATGACGACGATGACGATATGTTCAACGATGCGCCCCCTGAACCTGAAGACGCCAACGACGAGGAAGATGCGTATGGCAAGCTGAAAAAGAAGAAAGTCAGCTTTGTGGATGCGTCCACTTTCGAAGGACAAGTCATTGACAGAGACGAGCCAAGGGACATCGAAGATGAAGTTGAATCTGTGCCGTCAACACCAAATTCTTCAGACAATGAACAAGTGGACGAGGAAGTCGGTCTAGCTGGGTTAAAAAAACATGCGCCTAAGCTCGAACGGTTCAATCTACGGCAAGAACAAGCCGAGGGTCTGTTTACCGAGGATGGCAGCTATGTTCGCAAGGCGGCAGATCCAAAAGCACATCAGGATGCCTGGATGGAAGGTTTAACAAAAGGACAGATAAAGCGAGCAGAAGAGGGTATGAGAAAACAACTTGAGCGGGAGCAAGAGATGGAACGTAGGGAAGCAGAAGAATCGAGAGTGAAGCCACAGGAACGACTGGTACGATTAATACGGTGTTTAGAGCCCCGGGAAACAGCTCTGGATGCCATGGCTCGTCTAAAACCAAAGAAGACGAATAAATGGCAAGCATCTCAGAAATGGAAAAAGTCGAAAATGGCCGTCGATCAAGATACCCCTGTTTCTGAGGAAGTTGCAGCGAAGGCAAAACAACGGATCGAGGAGATTACCTCACATGCAGACAAACTCCTCGCGAGAGGAATGTTGGATATCTACTCTACTCGACGAGAGATCCTGATTAGCACATATCAGGACGAGTCCGGCGAACGGTTCCGGGAGAGTTCCGAGTCCGTGCGGGAAACAGGACAGGGTGGACAAGAGATGTGGGAATATAAATGGCCCGGAGCCGATGAAGTGTATTCGAACTTCTCCTCCGATAATATGAAGGACTGGAAGGAGGGAGGATTCTTTGGGGATGGAGTCTTGGTCCGAAAAGTGGGTTCGGCCGATGAATGGACGAGTAGTGTCGATATCAATTTCTGAATACCCATTTTGTATATTATGTCTTCATGGTTTGTGGGTAGCTATATATGATACACCGTTGAACTAATCGTACCTCTTTCTACTATGCTATGATCAAATGCGCTCATTACTCTTCTGTATTGAGGTGTCTCCGTGCTCAATCATCGCGTGCCAGGGCAGAAACTTCGATGAGGTGCCCTTCTACACTAGCTCTTGAACATTGATCGGCGATCTCATCATCCCACGAGACGCAAAGGATGTAAAGTTGCAACCACTATTAGGGACCCCCCCTCAAAGATGTATTTTGACAAGAAGGTCTGCTCTTGCAGCACGATCACAAAATTTTATTACTTTGATAAAATTGCATACTTTCCATCTACTCTCTTGTCTCGCAATCAATCGAGATACATACATCTGGCGGAAATTTTAGGGCAAAATCAAACGGTCGACAATTAGGGCCGGACTTGACGCTGGCGAGATTTTTCATTTTGATTGACGATTGATGCCATTCTATGAGTTGATATGTATTGTCCGCAAAGGCAAGACAATGGACGAAGTGCAAGAGTAAGAAACACAACGATAGATTATAGGGTGCTGCTAATGTCTAGTATTGCACGGATCGCTGGCCGAACAATTCTTAACCGGAACGGCGTGATCCGAAATCTTCGAAACCTTGGACTGATGCAGCTTCCCCAACGCACAAGGGCGCACAGTGCATACCATCTCGAAGGCCATTACTTCCTGATGCGCTTCTATTCAAGTCCTTATGTGATACGCGACATTGCTCGACATTTGAGAATGGATCCCAGAATGATCCGTCACAATGTTGTTAAACTTGGTGATCAGTATAACACCCACCCGCCACGAAATGCTTACCGAGTGTAGATTAAAAGACATGGTAAAGATACCTGGCGACTTTAGTGTGCCAAGGTTATGAAGGAGTGCATCTGCATCCAGCAAATATAAATGTGTATATACTATTGTTGAAAGCATTTCGTCATTGAGTGTCCTATTCAAAAGCCTTAATCTGAGACTTCATAAATCTCCACATGCAGCCTTAACTTAGACCATAGCTTCGGGTAGCGATATATGATACACCGTTGAACTAATCGTACCTCTTTCTACTATGCTATGATCAAATGCGCTCATTACTCTTCTGTATTGAGGTGTCTCCGTGCTCAATCATCGCATGCCAGAGCCAGTTTCGAGCCCCCAGAGAAGATCTCTTGGCAAGCCCGCCCCTCTAACCTCATCGACCTACCCATCCTCCTTTCATCCCGTACCAGCGGTTCAATCCTCTTCAACCTGTTTATACAAAATAGAAGTAATATACTACAATTAACACCCCGCCAACCCACAAAATACCTTCTGCCGGTACCGATTCGTACTACTCACTGACAACACATTATTCTTGATACTACTCGCAACACCCAGATGATTCAACACAACCTACCGTCAACCCTCCCCTCCTCCAAAAGGGATCCATACGAAAGCAGGATTCGGCAACACCGACTGATCATCTTTCTGCACATGATTCTGATTCAGGAACGGCTTTTCAAGCTGTCTCGGAACCGCAGGAGGGACAATCTCGTCTAATTGTGAGTGACGGGAATGGTACCGTCCCTGGTGGTGGTGGTGCGAATGATCGGACGCGTGGGATAAGTACTCGGGGATTTTTTGGGTCCAGATTTCCCGGTGGATTTCTGGCTCCGGCCCTGGAAAAAAACAAGTCAGTTCTGCACAAAAGGAAAATTGGGTGGAAAGGGGTGTACAAGGCAATGAGCCCGATCGAGATAGTTCCAGGTCTTGATCGTCGTTGTATTCCGTCACGTCGAGATAGTTTAGTAGATTCCCATCTGAATCGACGGCGGTAGCGAAATCATTAGAGACGCGCCACTCTCCGTCAACTAGGAAATGAAATCGATGTGGCCCCGGTCTCACATTCAGAATCGTTGAAAATCCGCCATTCCTAGTAATCAACGACTACTACGATACTAGGTGGATACGTCTTCCGTAGATTCACTCGTTTGCGCCATCCTGTGAACGTCCCTGCCACGGCAACTTTCTTTCCCCCATCACTCCAATCGAGTATCAACGGCACCTGCGCCTCTCCTATCATTATTCACTGCACTAAAGACACCAAGGGAGTTGCGGGGTCAAACCGCTCTTGTCCGCCTCATTGAGCTCATCCTCGTCAATGATAGAAGTCTCGCTCCCAACATTCTTAATCGTCTCGAAAATTGGGGTAGGTTCCGTCTCGGCCGCCTGTTTCCGAATCTCCTCGACCGTCGGAGAAGGCAATTTTCCCAAATCCATCGTCCTGACTGCTTCAACGACTTCTTTAATCGGCCTTTGTGGTTCAACCACTTTGTCTTTGTCTTGTGGAGTAGCGGAGGAAGTCGTTTCGCCGGACGCATGAGACGATAAGACAGGTTTAGGCAGTGGTCCTGCTCCGTCTCCATTGAGAGCTACTCCCGACGCCGATGCAGAAGAATCGTTGTTTATAATATGTATCTGCTCGGCATTGATTTTAGTCTCTGTCGGCGGAAGGGGAGCCGCTGTAATCGTTCGTGAGCGGTGTTTCTCATGTCGAGCCGCTGGCGTCGTGCCAGCTGGTTTGCCTTCACTCGTCGTAGTAGCAGGGACTTCTCTTTCCTTCTTGACGGTCTCTTTTTCTTTCTCAACAGCGGAATGGTGATTGCCCATGACGGACTCGAAATCACAGAAAGCAATGTTCGCTGAGTGTGTGTTTTCGGGGCAGGTCTTGTTGGGAATTCACGTGTAACCTCCGACATTCGTCAAGGTGATACAAACACCTTACCCACTCAGGCCATTCCCAGTAAAGCCGGAAAGTGCACAGACCGTTGTTTTGGGGAGCTCCGAAGCGTCTTGGTTTGGCACGTCACACGTGCTCCGTTGCCGAGTTGTGAGTGGCGGATGACAATAGCTTGAACGCTTCTGTCCGACGACCTGACCTCGACGTCTTCTCTCTCGCTTTCACACAGCAGAACCACAATGTCATCTCAACCTCTCCTGCAAACGCATCCTGGTACCATACTCAATTCCCCCAAATACGAGCATCCACTAACCTCGTTCTAGGCTCCCGAATCGCACTGCCCGTCCGCGTCGAACCAAAAGGTGGCCCCTCCTAATGCTTGAAAGTCGCAATAGCATGAGACTGACGTTTGCCTTTTAGTCTTCTTCGCGAATGAACGGACATTCCTTTCGTGGCTGCAATTCACGGTTGTCCTCGGTGGTCTCGCAATCGGATTATTGAACTTCAATACCGATAGAACAGGACGTATCAGTGCCGCTGTATTTACTTTTGTCGCCATGGCGGTACATCCCTCCTCCTTCCTCATCCCACTCCCCTATTCAATCGCAGCCCCCAAAAGTTCTCTCGCTTTGTCCGTATGATGGTCTTTCTATGTGTATTTGGTCATTCGCGTGCTGACGTTGTGTAGATCATGATATATGCCCTTGTGACGTATCATTGGCGAGCGAATTCGATTCGGAAGAGAGGAACCGGTCCTTACGATGATAGATTCGGACCGACTATGTTGTGTGTTTTTCTCCTTGGTATGCATTTCCCTCTGTTTGGATGAAATGAGGTTGATATCTAGGGGCGGTGATTGTCAATTTTGCTTTGAGGTTGGCGTCGTAAGGCACGTTGCGAGTTGGATGGCGGATGGTGTACAGGAGATAGCATACGATATATAACTAAAGAGTCATATTTGTTGCAGAGCCTGGGTTTTCATTGTGGTGAGTTCAGTCAGATGATAAGTGAGATGAAGAAAATCGGACTAGATGAACGCCTACACAGTATCCTAAACATACCCAACAAGCAAAGCAGATTATCCCTCAACCCAAGGGTATCCCATCTCGAGCATATTCACTATTCAACATACTCAAATTCAACCCAGATTACCCCTAGCACGCGGGTCCCCACCAACGATCTCCATCCTAGAATAACTCCTCAATCCATTCACAAAACTACCACTACCACTACTCTCCCTCCTGACTGGACTTGCACCTGTCGCCCATCCACCCGCACTAACACTATTACTTCCACCTCTCGGCCAAGGCCTAGGATAGATATTCCTAACAGGAGTGCCCACTGGTCTTGCTCCATATCCTCCCGACGCAGTAACGGCCGCACTAGAACCCAGTATTCGTCCCGACCGCACGATGGCCTTACTATTGTGTTGACTTGTAGGTGGGTGAAGAGGGGTTGCCCTGACTATCGGAGGGTTGTTGTTGGATCTGGATCGAGATGGGTATGGAGCTAGGTATGGAGCCGCCGCGCGAGAGTAGATTTGGGGAGAGGATTTGGGAGGGTAGTCTTGTTTTGCTTGGTGGATTTGGGTATATGATTGTCGAGGAGTATGTTGTTGGTGTTGGTGTTGAGCAGGGTATAGAGGTGTTTGGTATTCTATGTGTACAGCTGGGTCGTACGAACTTTCTCTGTGTTGATTGAGGGGAGAGTCACTCCTTTCGTGTTCAATTCCATAGACTTGAGGCCGTAATTTGTTTTGTTGTTGAATTGGTGAGCTTGTATTAGGCAATGCTTGATTTATCGAGTTGAGATATAGGTTTGCTTTATCCCCTTCTTTGGGTCCAGAAGGTGTCGTTCCAGCGAGACGGAACGGTTCTTTCGAATTTCTCGTTCCGCGTCTATACTCAGGTATCTCTGAGTCTCCATGTCCACGCGGAGAAATCCTACAATCAATTGACCGCCCGAGTAAGGCGATAGAATTTAAAAAATAATGCTCAAGATCAAACACTAAGTGATGTACGTCATCTGCGGAGGCGGCATAGCAACCCGATCCAGCAACCTTCGTTCCAACTCCTCCACCTTCCCCCTCAACTCGCCAATAATCCTACCCATCAACATATACACTCCTATCCTTTCACCCCACGAAGCAGGACTACATACCGTTTATCCTCTTCCGCTTGCTTGACTTTCTGGAAAAGCTGCCGTATCACATCTCCCAGGGCGTCATTCTTGGTCCGCAGCAAATCAACCAGATGCAACAGGTTTTGGTGCTGGAATTTTATGGCCCCGAAAAGTTCCTCGGACATCGTTTCGATGGGTCTGAAAAAGGGGAGGATGTTCGCTGGTAACTACCGCAAAAGGACGATGTTAGAAAGAGTTGTCCAGCAGCAGGGAGGACAGAGGGTACCTCGTAACTCAGGACGATTATAGGGTTTTGTAGGTGACATGTCGGACAAGTGTATAACGTATCCTCCTCAATCCTCTCCGGCACTACCATTACCATCTTCCAAACACCCCCGCAAGGTCGTCCACATAGCATCCCTCGGGTCTGTGCGGGACGGGGAGCAATACCGCCATTTGGAAAAAGACAACTACTGCACAGGACATGACTACATCTCGTGAGATACCATGTCCGTGTATATGCATCCTTGGAGAGGTCGGAATATTGCGTGATGTTGACCGCTGTGTCGTATGGGAGGGAGCATTTTGAGCAGTAGACTATTTCGTGGGCTTGGTATGTTGGAGACGGTGAGGACGGTGGTGGCATTGATTTGGATGGGAATGGTGTTGTGCGCGGTGGGTGAGGGGCGTTTCTGATTTTCGTGGTTGATCTGATCGCCGCAAAATCTGTCTGTGGGCACTCCGAGAAGTTGGATTCCGGTTGCACAAGACGAGACTAACTTTAAGAGCTGTTGTACGATTTGACCTGCGATATAGGTTCCCGGTTTACACCGCGAAGCTGATTCAGTTGCTTCATGTGGGAGGTTTACGAGATGGAAGTCAGGTGAAGAATATCAGGAGTTTGAAAGATATGTGTTGGTAAAATTGTTACGAGACTTACGGAAGGAGGATAAGTACTACGAATTATAATACCTAGCAGAGTCTGCAGAGTCTGCAGAAAATAGAGTCCGTGCTTAAGTGAACAAGGGTGGATAACCTTTCATGGTGAGGTTGAGATGAGATGAAAGTCTGTTTCCGTTACTGTGTCAGTGACCAGTTTCGTTTTTCCAACTGTGCCCGTTAGTGCATCGAACTGCATGAAAGATCAATCGGTTCTGGTCCGGGATTGAGAATGCTACGGCTGGTCCACATTGTGGGGCAGCAATATCGTTTTGGGCCACTTGAGACTGTCAGATGCACCTAATCTACGCTGAAAGTCGAAGCAGAGTGGTACTCACAGTGGTATTGTCCATAATACTAAGTCGCTTTCGTGTATGTGAGCGATTATGTTGTTCGTGTTTCATGTGCGGATGACGAATATGATTTGTTCTAATATTGTTTGACACAGTCGTGTATCTCGATGCATGAGATTTCTGGAGAGGTGGGTGCAGCCAATCAAGAGCGAGCCGGCAGCATTGTCGGTTTGGTGCACCCGTTCTGCTGCTACACCTCCAACCTCCAGGCTCGGTCACGATTACACTTTCAGCAAAAGTCACGAGGAACGTTCTTTGTCCACCTCTCGTGAACTTTCTGCCCCAATGAATGCCAGCAAATAAGCTTACTACGTGCTGTATGCGCCTTGTCTGAACGAGCAGATCCTCGGCAGTGTCATGGCGTTTCGTCCACGAGCCGCCAACTCTGGATCACGCCGAACTCGTCCGTCAGGCGCTTATCCTGCCGCGCTATCTCCAGCGTCCGCACAGAACAACAAGCCCGTTCGACCGTCACCTCTCAGCTTTGTGCCTCCTCCGTCACCCTCGCAACCTGCTGTTATTGCTCCCGAAGAGGAGGAATTGACTGTGCCTCGAAGTCCCGGACTTGCGCCAGAAGGACAGGCTCAAATACGAGATACATTAAAGACTTTCCCGCTATTCAAGGATGCACCGGAGGATTTCCTCAATCGAGTCGCCAAGAAATTACGGCCGCAAGTGCACATGCCACGGGACGAAATTGTATATCCCGATGTTGTAGTTGCTGATGTGTTTAGATCACGGAGGGCGAGGATGCCAAAGCAATGTATTTCATTATCAGAGGGTCCGTCTTCGTTACGTCCAGAGATGGAGAATCCTATTATGCTGAACTTCGTTCTGGCGCCTATTTTGGGTATATCTCGCCAAGACGCTGCTAATCTCATAGGGAAATTGGCGTGCTATTTTCCGTGCCTCGAACGGCGAGTATCATTGCTCAGACCCGAACTCTGACCTTGTCTCTCTCCGCAAGTTCACTTCACTCAATACTACCCTCATTCCCTCCACTTGCGCTTGCCATGCGACATGAAGCCGAGTCTCGTCTAGCAATTCTAAAACAGCAACAGTCCCAAACTATCGCGCCATTCACCCCGTCATTTAATCTACGCGAAGCGATCGCACAACTACACTTATTTCGTGGACTTACAGAAGAGGCACTTCATGATCTGTGCATGAGTGTACGGTCACGAACATACGCACCCTTCACAAATATACTTGTTGAAGGCCGAGCTGCACCGGAACGAGAGATCTACTTTGTCATGCAAGGTGATGTCGAAGTACTGAACGAAACCAATCCCCCTCAGATAAAGGCTCGCCTTGGTCCTGGTCAATATTTCGGGGAGCTTGCTTTCCTCGATCCTTTCGCTCGTCGTACTGCTACTGTCCGGTCTGTCACCCGGACTACCTGTTTGGTGCTCGAAGGCAAAGCAATGCGAGAGGTCACCCTCAAGTTCCCCGAGGTCGAGTTGGAAATTCAACGAACAGCCAAGGAACGTATAGAGGAGAACGAACTGCTGCTGGCAAGCAAGGTGTACGCTACGGGGGATATGGAAGTGGAGGGTTTAGTCGGTGGTGTTCGAGGAGTGGAGATTGCCCGCGATGTGGATCCATTTTTACCCACTATGACCGATCAAGGCTTCGAAACGATTGAAAAAACCCCAATTAATCGGTCTCGACGCAGCAGTCTGAAACCACCTGATGTTGCATCACCAGAATTATCCGGTATACCAGAGTCTACTACCTCCCAGGAACAGTCAAGATTAAAGCATCAACTATCGTCCTACAATCTAGCTGCTGCCGACCGAGGAAGACAAGCTAGTCAATCGCCGACCAAACGGCTGAAGAGATTATCTGTCCACACCGGCTTACTCTCCAAACATATCCTTCTTCGCGTTTTCAGCTTCCTCCCTCTTCCAGAATTAATGCGTTTACGACTTGTCAATCACTCATGGCAACAAATACTCCAAACTTCGTCCGATCTCTGCGTCGAAATCGATCTTCGACCTTATAACAGAAAGATCACGGACAGCGCCCTTGCATCGATAGGAAGATTCGTCAATGGCCGTGCGAAATTCGTAGATCTATCAAACTGTTTTCACGTCAGCGATAACGGATTTCTGGAACTAGTTCGCGCGGTAAGTCCGGAACTGAGAGTTTGGAGGATGAAATCTGTCTGGGATGTTACTGGTCAGGCTATCAGTGAGATCTCTCAAAAATGTCCGTCTTTGGAGGAGGTCGATTTATCCAACTGCCGAAAGGTTGGGGATGCGACACTGTCGAGGATCGTGGGAAATTCGCCTCAATCTCCGACATTACATAAAATGGCGATCGACTTACTAGGACCTTGCGTTAAGCGATTGACCTTGAGTTACTGCAAACATCTCACCGATCGGTTCATGGCTCACTTGGCGAATAATGAAGCTGTTGCAAACGGTCTCGAGTCACTTAATTTGTCAAGATGTACAACAATAACCGATTGGGGATTCCAGACCTGGTCTGTCACCAGTGGAGGAGGCCGGTTCTTTTCACTTTCCGATCTCAAACTCTCAGACTGCACCTTTTTAACAGATCAAGCCATTGTATATCTTGTCAATGCCGCACCCAACCTCCGAAACCTCGACTTGGTAAGCGTCCCCGAATTCCCTGGCTAACACGGGTTAGAGCTTCTGCTGTGCGCTTTCGGATACCAGTGTTGAAGTTATCGCATTGTCTCTTCCGCATCTACAGAGTCTAAACCTGGCTTTCTGTGGTTCTGCGGTCTCAGATAACAGTATCAGAACGATAAGTCTTCATCTTGGCGAACTTAGGGAGATCAGTGTACGAGGTTGTGTACGAGTGACGAAAGGTGGTGTCGAGACTCTGTGTCTTCTGTCTCGTGCAGGGAGTTCAGGCGGCTCAGGGAGTGTGTGCGAAGATCTGAGACTGGTCAACATAAGTCAGTGTCGGAATTTTTCTGGCGGAAGCAAGCGATGGTGGACATCCGTGAGCAGGAACGGGAAAATCAAATTCGTTCTGTAAAGAAGCGACGATATAGACCGGCATCAGCTTTGATTGTATTGGATTTGAAACGAGGGACTCATAGCGATTTCATGCAATTTGTGTAGTGGACCAGGGGCGTATCGGGATTTTGTACAAGATTGTGATCTAATTAGACCCACGTAGGGCAATAGTTCCTAGGATAACTTTGGTACATTCGTCTGGATCTTCCCATCTGTTCTGCTCTTCTTCAACTTTCCGTTTTGCATTATTTGTTCCGAGCTTATAGTACTTTCGTATCTTTGCAAAATTCGCCATCGATGATAAATTGGAATCATCGAATATGATTTCTTTTCCCTTGACTATTGTTCGCACATGTTCTGAAACCTAGTAGGATTAAAAAGCAACGTCTAGGATATTACCGCATCTGCATTTGGTGCGACCTTGACTACTATAACACTTTTTGTTGCGTCACTCAAGCCAAAAGTTTTGAATGCCTCAGTAATCTGCAAATCAGTGAGAACTTGATAAAGCGTCACATTCTGTGTTCCAGCTAAAGCATACACAATTTCGGAGTGTAGGTGTTTGGTGCGCATTAGCCCATGATGTTGGTCATGCACAGCTCGATTGACAGCGGCCAGCAATTGCATCTGGCTCAGAATCTTCAGTCAGCTCGGCAAATAGGGGAGAAATACAAGGTCGCCATCGAGAAAGGCGTAGAGATACTCCTGGTCGCCCGACAACAGCCTCGATCTCAGTTCTGCAGCATTAAGTACCTCTGTGAAGAAGAACACGTGTACAGGATCTGTCGGGAACGAGCAGGGAAGATTGTATGTCGGCATGGACGGGTCTGCTGTGACGAGTGACGATTGCCAGGAGTTGACTCCGTTGTCTGGGAGACACTGAACACGGCTTACATATTCA
>Ga0302325_10014228_pt1 | contig 16936 bp, 16 predicted proteins | sample Palsa_T0_2_FD_201948 | JGI IMG/M metagenome (GOLD analysis project Ga0302325, IMG submission 201948) | Peat permafrost microbial communities from Stordalen Mire near Abisko, Sweden - Palsa_T0_2 | ecosystem: Environmental > Terrestrial > Soil > Palsa > Peat permafrost | place: Sweden: Abisko... | reverse complement strand
TCACCGACCTCGACAAGATCGAGGGCTTCGGCAGCGACTCCGCGCCGCTCGAGGGCGGCGCGATGGTGGATGTCTCGCTCGCGCACGGGATGGAGAACTTCCCCATCGAGGAGCTCGAGCTCGGCGTCCGTTCCTACAACTGCCTCAAGCGGGTCGGAATCGAGACGATCGGCGATCTCGTGACCAAGACCGAGAACGAGCTGGCCTCGATCCCGAACTTCGGGAAGAAGTCGATCGAGGAAGTCAAGGAGACCCTTGGCCAGCACGGTCTACGGCTGCGCGGCGACAGCGGAAACACGGAGGCCTAGTCCTCGATGCGGCACCAGCGCTCGGGCAAGAAGCTGGGTCGTGACTCGGCACATCGCAAGGCGCTGTACGCGAACCTCGCGGGCGCGCTGATCGAGCACGGGCGGATCCGGACGACGATCACCAAGGCGAAGGCCGTGCGGCCGATCGCCGAGCAGATGATCACGCTCGGCCGGCGCGGCGATCTGCACGCTCGTCGCCAGGCCGTGGCCTTCCTGCGCTCCAAGGACGTCGTGCACAAGCTCTTCGACGAGGTCGGCCCGGCGTTCGCGGCGCGGCCGGGGGGCTACACGCGCATCGTCAGGATCGGCGCCAGGCCCGGCGACGCGGCGGAGATGGCCTACCTCGAACTCGTCGAGGGCCCGGTCGTGCCGAAGACCAGGCGCTCGGACCGGGGCGGCTCGCCGGCCGCTGCGCAGACGCCGGCCGGGCAGGCCACGGGCGGCGAGCCGCAGGCCGAGGTCGAAGATTCGGCCGGGGCCGAGGCCGGCGCGGAGCCGGATGACGCCGCCGACGCCCCGCCGCTTCTCGCGGCGGAGCCGGGCGCCGAGCCGGCGCCGGGCGCCGAGGCAGAGCCCGCGCCCGGGGAGCCGTCCTAGCCCGGCTCAGGCCGTCGCGCCGAGTGTGGCGCTGACCGCCACGATCACCGCCCCCGCGAGCGAGACGGCGCCGAGCGATGTCGTGAAGCCCGTGCTGAAGAAGCGTGCGCGGAGCACCGCGAGCGCGATGAGCTCCAGGGAGACGACGACGAAGGCGGTGACGAGCGCCACGTGGTAGGTGGGGATGAGGAACGGCAGTGAATGCAGGATGCCGCCGATGAACGTCCCGAGGCCGGTGATCCCGCCGCGGATCATCGGGTTGCCGCGCCCGGTCAGCTCGCCCGTGTCCGACAGGCCCTCCGAGAACGCCATCGAGATGCCCGCGCCGATCGAGGTGGCGAGACCCGCGACGAAGGCGTAGAAGGGTCGGTGGCTGATGAGGGCGACCGAGAAGATCGGAGCCAGGGTCGAGAGCGAGCCGTCGATCAGCCCGACCATGGCCGGCTGGGCCCGCTGGAGCAGGAAGTCGTGCGAGTCGGTGCTCACTTCCTAGAGTGTAACAAATGGAATGCAAGTACATAGATCATAAGGAAAGCCTGACAACGCCGGTCAGGAGCGCCTGACATGCTGCTGAAGCTCACGGTCTCCTATGACGGAACCGGCTTCCGCGGCTGGGCGCGCCAGCCCGGCGAGCGCACCGTCGAGGACGTCCTGGCGGAGGGCCTCGCCTCCGTCTACCCCGCGCGCGGCCCGCTCGCGGTCGCGGGGCGCACCGATGCCGGCGTGCACGCGCTGGCGAACGTCGTCTCGGTCGAGGTGAGCGGTGGCCCGCCGTTCGAACGGGCGGTGCGCGCGCTCAACACGGCGCTCCCCTCCGACATCGCCGTCACGCAGCTGGAAGCGGCGGCGCCGGGGTTTCATGCCCGCTTCTCGGCCCGTTCGCGCTCGTATCGCTACCGTATCTGGCGCTGCCCGGTGCGCTCGCCGTTCGAGGTCGGGCGCTCGCTCTGGCATCCGGCGCCGATCGATCTCGGACGGCTCGCGGCCAGCGCTGCGGCGCTTCCCGGGGAGCACGACTTTCGCGCCTTCACCCCCACCGACACCCAGCACGGCGTCTTCGTGCGCACGATCCTCGACGCGCGCTGGCGCGCCCGCGGCGAGGCGATCGAGTTCGAGATCAGCGCCGACTCGTTCCTGCGGCATATGGTGCGCACACTCGTCGGCACGATGCTCGAGCGGGGGCCCGAGGAGATCGCCCTGCTGCTCCGGGGCGCCCACCGCTCGGCCGCCGGAGCGACGGCTCCGGCGTGCGGGCTGTACCTCGTGCGGGCCGACTACGGCGCCGGCCGGCTCGCTTCCGATCTCCCGCCCCGTGCGGGCTAGGATCGCGGGCGTGCGCTTTCGGGTGGTGTTGTTCGATCTCGACGGCACCGTCATCGACTCCGCCGGGATCATCCTCGCCTCGATGCGGCACGCCACGCGGGAGGTGCTCGGGCGCGAGATCCCCGACAGCGCGCTGATGGCGGCGGTCGGCGGGCCCGGGCTCGAGGCGCAGATGCTCGAGCTCGGCGGCGAGCAAAACCTCGATGCGCTCGTGCGCGTCTACCGCGCCCACAACGAGCCGCTCCACGACCGGATCGAGGTCTTTCCGGGGGTCGAGCAGCTGCTCGTGGCGCTGAAGGACGGGGGCTGCCTGCTCGGGCTCGTCTCGGCCAAGCGGCGCGCGACCGTCGAGCTCGCCTTCGCCGCGACCTCGATCGGCCACCTCTTCGACGTCGTCGTCGGTGGTGACGAGGCGACGAACCAGAAGCCCGCGCCCGACCTGCTCCTGCTCGCCCTCGCGCGGCTCGGCGTTCCGGCCGCCGACGCCGTCTACGTCGGCGACTCGCCGTTCGATATGACCGCGGCCAGGGCGGGCGGCCTGTATGCGATCGGTGTCACCTGGGGGCGGGTGCACGAGCGCGCGCTCCTCGCGCACGCCGACCTCGTCGTCGACTCGCCTGCGGAGCTCCGTGGCGCGCTCTGAGGTCGAGGCGCGGGTCGCCGAGCTGCGCACGCTCCTCACCCGCTGGGGATACGAGTACTACGTCCTCGACTCCCCGAGCGTCGAGGACGCGGCCTATGACCGGCTCTTCGACGAGCTGCTCGCGCTCGAGCGCGCCCATCCGGAGCTCGTGCGCCCCGACTCCCCGAGCCAACGCGTCGGGGCCGCGCCGTCGGAGGGCTTTCGCAAGGTCGAGCATCTCGAGCCGATGGGTTCGCTCGAGAAGGTCACCAGCGCCGAGGCGCTCGCCAAGTGGGCCGAGGACGTGCGCCGCCGTCTTGACTCCGACGAGCCGGTCGCATACATCATCGAGCCGAAGATCGACGGCCTCGCCGTGAACCTCACCTACGAAAAGGGCGTTCTCGTTCGCGGGGCGACGCGCGGCGACGGCATCCGCGGCGAGGACGTGACCGTCAATCTGAGGACGATCGCGGAGATCCCGCTGCGCATGCACGGCGAGCGGCCGCCGGCCCTGCTCGAGGTGAGGGGGGAGGTCTACATGCCGCTCAGCGGTTTCCGCAGGCTCAACGAGGAGCTGGTCGCGCGCGGCGAGAAGCCGACGCCGAACCCGCGCAACGCCGCCGCGGGCTCACTGCGCCAGAAGGACTCGGCGGTGACCGCCGCCCGGCCGCTCTCGACCTGGACCTACGGAATCGGCGCTCACGAGGGAGTCGCGCTCGATTCGCACTGGCGCACGCTCGCGTGGCTGCGCGAGCACGGTTTTCGCACGAACCCGCTCTCAGAGCGCCTGGAGTCGATCGAGGCGGTCGCGGCGGCCTGCGTCGCGTGGGAGCGGCGACGGATCGAGCTCGACTACGAGATCGACGGCATCGTGATCAAGCTGGACGCGCTCTCCCAGCAGGCCGTGCTCGGCTCCCTCCACCAGCGGCCGCGCTGGGCGCGTGCGTTCAAGTGGGCTCCGATGACGGCCCAGACGACGCTGGAGCGGATCCTGATCCGCGTCGGCCGTAGCGGTGCACTCAACCCCTGGGCGCAGCTCGAGCCGGTCGAGGTCGGCGGCGTCACGGTCTCGCGCGCGACGCTTCACAACGAGGAGGACATCAACCGCAAACAGATCCGGGAGGGCGACCGTGTCGTCGTCCAGCGCGCCGGAGACGTGATCCCCCAGGTGGTCGGGCCCGCGGGGGCACACGCGCCCGGGACGAGGGAGTTCCGGATGCCGACGCACTGCCCCCTCTGCGGGACGCCGGTCGTCAAGCTGCCGGGCGAGGCCGTCCACCGCTGCCCGAACCGCGCCTGCCCCTCTCGCGGGCTCGAGTCGCTCATCAACTGGGTGCAGGCGGCCGCCGAGATCGACGGTGTGGGAGAGCAGGGTATTCGGCGACTCTGGGAGCTCGGCCTGGTCCGCTCGCTGCCGGACCTCTACCGGCTCGGCAAGGCGCAGCTGCTCGAGCTCGACGGCTTCCAGGAGCGAAGCGCCTCGAAGGTGATCGACTCGATCCAGGCCTCGAAAGGCGTTCCGTTCCGCCGCGTCCTGTTCGGGCTCAACATCCCCGACGTCGGGTTTGTCACCGCCCAGAACCTCGCACGTCACTTCCAGAGCCTCGACGCGCTCATGGCCGCCTCGCAGGAGGAGCTGATGGAGTGCGAGGGGATCGGTGCCGAGCGCGCCGAGTCGATCGTCGAGTGGTTCGCCGATCCCGACAACCGCCGCCTCCTCGCCGAGCTCGGCGAGCTCGGCCTGCAGTTCCGCGCCGACGCCGGCGACCTGCCCCGGGGAGGGCCGCTGAGCGGCCGCCAGTACGTGCTCACCGGCACCCTGGAGTCGCTGACGCGCGAGCAGGCCACCGCGGCGCTCGAGCGGCTCGGAGCCAAGGTCTCCGACGCTGTCTCCCGCAAGACCTCGGGGGTGATCGTCGGGGAGCGGCCAGGGACGAAGGTCGCCAAGGCCGAGGCGCTCGGCGTGCCCCTGCTCGGCGAGGGCGACCTCGCGGCGCTGCTGCAGGGGTCGTCGGCCGCGGGCGGCAGCGGGGAGCGCGGAAAGGGCGGGCGAGCCTAGGCCCCCGCGACCTCGGCGGCGAGCGCCTCGGCGACACGGTCCTGGGTGGTGTGGGCCGCGTCCCAGTCGACCGGGTAGCCGTTCTCGATCGTGACGAAGGCGAAGCGCCCGCCCACGAAGCCGGAGAGCGCCGAGGCAATGTCGGTCGTCCCCGTCTTGGCGTGGACGAGCCCGCGCGCGGGTCCCGTGGTCATGCGCGAGGCGAGCGTCCCGCTCTCCCCGGCGACGGGCAGCGCGTCGAGCATGATCGCCCGCAGGCCGGGACTGTTCCAGATCTTCACGAGCAGCGCGCTGAGCTCTGCCGCGGTGACGCGGTCCCAGCGCGAGAGCCCCGAGCCATCCACGATCCGTACGCCGGCAAGCGGGATGTCGGCGGCCGCGAGGATCTGCCGTACGACGACCGCCCCCGCCGCGGTCGTACCGCGACCGGTCACGTGCGCGCCGATGGCCTTGAGGAGCATCTCCGCCGTGAAGTTATCGCTGTTTTGGTCCATGAACTCGAGGATCTGCGGAAGGGGATCGGAATAGATCGTCGCCAGCAGGGCCGCCCCGGCCCGGGCGACGCCCGTCTTGACGCCGCCGGTGCGGATGCCGTGCGCGTCGAGGAGCCGGTTGAAATCGATCGCCGCCGCGAGCGGTGGATTCGAGACCAGCCGTCCGTCGCTGGCCGCGCGGTCGACGACCAGCGCTGCGAGCGGCGGCGATTCGAGACCGGCGAACGACGGGAGCCACCCCGGGGCCGTGCGATCGGCGTCGTAGTAGGAGGCATCGGCGATGATGCGCCCGGTCACGGTCCGGACCCCTTCCCGCAGGAGGATGCCCGCGAGCCGGTCGAGGCCCGCGCTCGTGAGAGACGGATCGCCGAACCCCTTGAGCACCAGATCCCCACGCCAGGTGCTTCCGTCCCTCACGCCCTCGCCGAGGAGTTCGGTCGGAAAACGGTAGCGGGGGCCGAGCACGACGAGGGCGGCATAGTTCACGCAGAGCTTCTCGTTCGATGCCGGCTCGAGGGAGAGGTCGGGGTTGCGCGCGTAGACGACCCGGCCGCTCGGGATCTCGACGACCATCGCCGTCGATGTCCTGTTGGCGACCCCGGGCGTCTCGAGCGCCGCGCTGATCGTCCGGTCGAGGCTTCCCGCGCCGCTCGCCCCCGGAGCGACGCAGGCAAGGATGATGCACGCCAGCGCCATCGCCCGGATTGCCATCCCGCCGAGTATGCACATCGCGCCTGTCGACATTCAAGCCGGGTCGCGCGGCCGCAGCAGCCGGCGGCGAGCGCGACCCGCGTTCGGGGCGCGACGAGCTCCCGCCTCGCACGCCGGTGCTGCGCCCGGACTCGAGACCGAGAGGCTCGAGCCGACGCCCGCCGACCGCCACGCGCGAGCGCCTCTTCCCCCGGGCGAGTGTGGGTGTCCGCGACGCTCCCGAGCCGCGGCGGGCGCTCCGCACGCGGCCCGGCCTCGACATGCGCCCCGGGGCCGCGGGCCGCCGACCCACCGCTCGACGGGAACAGGCGCGCTAGCCGTTGACGACGATCGTCACCGTCCGTCGTCCCCAGGCATCGGCCTGTGCGACCGTCGGGAACCAGAGATCGATCCTCGAACCCGTGATCGCCCCGCCGGTGTCGGCCGCGACGGCCTCGCCGTACCCGGGAACCGTCATGTGGGCTCCGAGCGGAATCACGGCCGGGTCGACCGCCACGACGCCGTACCCGACAGGCAGCCCCGTCGCGGTCCGTCCCGGGAGGTTGTACCCGGTCGCGACGACGGTGATCGTCTGCGGGCCGCCGAGGGGTGTCAGGACCGGCTGGCCCTGGTCGACCGCAACCGGCTCCTCGCCCGGGGCGGGGGAGACGACGAGCGGGGCAGCCTGGGTCGGCTGGACGACGAGCGTCGGCTGGGCCGGCGTCCGCGCCGCCCGCGCCCGCGCGAGCAGCTGTGAGCGTTCCTCGGCCGCCTGCGCCTGCGCGCTCAGGCGGTCGATCGCGGTCGCGTTGTAGGCCGTCTGATCCTCGAGGCTCGCGATGTAGGCCGACCGCTGCGCCTGTGCCTGCCCGAGCTCTGCGACCGTGGTCGCAAGGGCGCGAGTCGTCTCCGTGAGCGACCGCTCGCGCTGGGCGAGCTGGTCGGAGAGGTCCGTGAGGCGATCCTTCGCCGAGCGAAGCTGGATGATGATGCCCTCGTTCGAGGTGGCGACGTCGTCGACGTCGTCGAGCCGGGTCAGCGCCTGCTCGAGCGAGCTCGACCCGAGCAGCACATCGAGCGAGCTCGTCGTGGTGCCATAGTCGTAGAGGTAGCGCAGGCGCGAGGCGACGCGGTCCTCGGAGAGCCGACTGTCGAGGATCGCGAGCCGACGCTGCTGGCCGATCTCGGCCCGCTGTCCCTCGAGCCGCAGCGTGCGCCTCTCGAGTGTGCCGAGCTCGGCGCGGGTCGAGTCGAGGCGCATGTCGAGGGAGTAGAGGTCGAGCACCGCCGAGCGCGTTTCGGAGGCCAGGTTGGCGTTCTCGGCCCGGAGCCGGCCGAGCGCGTGCGATCGATCGGCGCCGCTCGAAGGAGGAAGCGCAAGGACGACCACGCTCGCTGCGGCTACTCCGAGCAGCACCCAGCTGGGTTTGTCTGCCCGCCCGAACAAGAGAAGGAACGTACCACACCCAGCCCGATTTTCCCCAACAGCTGCGTGAGAAAAGGAGAGCTTTAGTCAGTTTTAGGGCCAGAACCACGTACGCGCTCCCAAACAAAACCCAAACGATTGTCCGTCGCTCGCGGCCGACTCGTCCGCCCGGGCGGACGCAGGCGGGTCACGGACCGGCACGGGCGCAGGTCGAGCGGCGATGTCCTGCGCCGCGCCGGAGGAACGCCCGTCTCGTCTCGCACCGGGCGCACCGCTCGCCGCAAGCCGGCGGCGCGGCCGGCGCATGATTGAAGGAGCTCGTACGGGGAAAGCGAACTGACGATTCCCCCTACACTTCGGCGAGGCAGATGCGCACAACCTGGAACGGATCGATCAGCTTCGGGCTCGTCAGCATTCCCGTTGGCTTGGCTCCGGCGACCGCGGCCTCGGCCCGCCAGTCGGACGTCCAGTTCAAGATGCTCCACCGCACCTGCCTGACTCCGATCAGGCAGAAGCGCTGGTGCCCGCTCCACGACGTCGAGCTCGGCCCCGACGAGATCGTGCGCGGCTGGGAGGTCTCCAAGGGGGAGTACGTTCCCATCGAGGACGCCGAGCTCGAGGCGATCGAAAACCACGAAACCTCGCGCGCGATCGAGATCACGCGCTTCGTCCCCTCGGGCGAGGTCGACCCGGTCTACTTCGACCGCACCTACTTCCTGGTACCGGCGGCGCTCGAGGCGCAGCGGCACCCCTACGCGCTGCTCGCCGAAGCGATGCGCGAGGCGGGTGTGTCGGCGCTCGGCTCCTTCGTTCTCGCCGGCAAGGAGAAGCTCTGCCTCATTCGCCCCAAGGGGGACGCGCTCGCACTCGAGACCCTGTTCATCGCCGAGGACGTGAAGAGTCAGGCGGAGGTCGACGAGGCGGTCGCCGGCTCGAGCACGCGTCCGGAGGAGCTCGCGCTCGCTCGGCAGATCATCTCGGCGCTCGAAGGAACGTTCGAGCCGGCCGAGCTCAAAAGTGGATACCGCGCTTCGCTCAGGGAGCTCCTGCAGGCGAAGCTCGAAGGCCGCGCGCCCGTCGAACCCGAGCCGGTCGCCGCGGATGCGCCGGTGATCGACCTCATGGAAGCCCTGCGGGCGTCGGTCGCCGCGACGAAGGCGAAGCCTCGCAAGCCGGCGGCACCGCGCAAACGCGCGGCTTCGCGGGGCTGAGCGCACGCCGCGAGGGAGCCGCGGCTCCGTGTCCGCGGCTCGCTCTTGGGGGGCTCAGTGCTTGGCCGGAAGCGCCTTGGCCGCCGTCAGCTGAGCCTGGAATAGCGTCTTGTCGATCTTGCCCTGGTAGATCGGGACATGTTCTTCCAGGCAGATCCTGATCACCTCTTCGCGGTCGAGCCCGATCTCCTTCGAGAGCTCGTCGGGCGTCAGGTGGTTGGTCATGTCGCTCCTTCCATCGATGCATGAAAAAGCCCGCCGCGCTCGGTGCGCCTGCGGGCTCGTTCTTGGGCGGGATGTCCGTCAGGCACGACTACCTGCGCTGTCCTGTGGAGGAACCGCTCATCTCCCGGAACGATAGTCGACGCACTGGATATGCCAAAGCCCAAACGGGGTAATCGGAGGCGAGCCGCTAGCATGCGCTCGCCGGGGTGTGGCGCAGCCTGGTAGCGCGCTCCGTTCGGGTCGGAGAGGCCCCCAGTTCAAATCTGGGCACCCCGATGCTGGTGCAGGCCGACGCGGGGGGAGACCGCTTCTCTCCCCTCGCTGGCCGGCAGCCGGTGCCTCTATCCTCGGAGCTCGGTGCTCCGGGCGGTTGTCTTCGACGTCGACTTCACCCTCGCGCGGCCCGGTCCCGATCTGGGCCCGGCCGGCTACCGGGCGCTCGGGCTGCGCTACGGGCTCTCACTCGACCCCTCCTGCTACGACGCGGCCCGCGCCGCGGCCTTCGCCGAGGTCAAGCAGCATCCCGAGCTCGATCACGACGACCAGCTCTGGGTGCTGTTCACCGAGCGCATCATCCAGGGGATGGGCGGCGTCGGGGACACGCGCGCCGCGGCGGTGGAGATGGAGCGCCGCTGGACGCAGTCGGCGCACTTCGAGCTCTACGAGGATGCGCGAGAGGTGCTCGAGCTGCTCGCCCGGCGGGGACTGAAGATCGGCCTGCTCTCGAACTCCTCGCGCGACCTGGGCGAGTTCGTGGTCCACCACGGTCTCGCCGCCGATGCCCTCCTGACCTCGGCGAGCCACGGCAAGACGAAGCCACACCAGACGATCTTCCGTGCGATCCTCGACCTGCTCGGGGTCGATCCGGCCGAGGCCCTGATGGTGGGTGACACGCTCGACGAGGACGTCGAGGGCGCCCGCGCGGCGGGGATGAGCGCCGTGCTCCTCGATCGGGAGGGACGCCATCCCGGGCTGCCCGACCGGCTCGAGGATCTGCGCGGCCTCCCCGCGCTGCTGGCGGTCGCCCGAGACGAGCGGGAGGCGCGCGGCCCGCGAGGCGCCACCTGACGGAGCGCTCGCGCGCCGCCGCATCGAGCGAGGCTTCAGGGCCGGGCGTGCACCGGGGCCAGTGCCGGCGCCCAGGAGCAGATCGGCGAGGACTCCCCGCCCGGGCCGTTCAGGTGGCGGTAGCCGAGCGCGTGCTCGGCCTGCATGAGCTTGTGGATCTGGGTCGTCCCCTCGTAGATGATCGGGGCGCGCGCGTTGCGGAAGTAGCGCTCGATCCCGACCTCGGCGCTATAGCCGTACGAGCCGAAGACCTGGATCGCGAGGTGGGCTGCCTCGAAGGCCGACTCGGTCGCGTGCCACTTCGCGAGTGAGGTCTCGCGCGTCGAGCGCCTACCCTCGTTCTTCATCCACGCCGCCTGCATCACGAGCAGCTTGGAGGTCTCGTAGCCGAGCACCATCGTCGCGATCATGTCCTGGACGAACTGGTAGCGGCCGATCTCGCTGCCGAACGTCTGGCGCTCGCGCGCGTAGGTGACCGACCGCTCGAGGCAGGCGCGGGTGACCCCGCACGCGCCGGCCGCCACCGTGAAGCGCCCCTGGTCGAGCGAGTACATCGCGATCTCGAAGCCCTGCCCCTCCTCGCCGACTCGGTTTGCCGCCGGAACCTCGACGTTCTCGAAGAAGAGCTCGCCCGTCGAGCCGGCCCAGATGCCCAGCTTGTGCTCTTGGTCGCGGGCGCTGAACCCCGGCGTTCCCTTCTCGAGCACGAATGCCGAGATCCCCTTGTGGCCCTGCTCGGGATCGGTCTTCGCGAACACGAGCGCGTGGTCGGCGACCGTCGCGTAGGAGATCCAGTTCTTCTGGCCGTTCAGGACATAGACATCGCCCTCGCGGCGCGCGGTCGAGCGAAGCGCCGCGACATCGGAGCCCGCGCCCGGTTCGGTCAACCCGAAACACGCGAGCTTCTCGCCGGTTGCCTGGGGGACGAGGAAGCGCCTTTTCTGCGCTTCCGAGCCGTAGCGGAGGAGTGAGAGCGAGTTCAGCCCCACGTGCACCGAGATCAGCGTGCGAAAAGCCGCCTCGCCTCGCTCGATCTCCTCGCAGGCGAGCGCCTCGGAGACGAAGTCGAGCCCGGCGCCGCCGTACTCCTCGGGGATGACGATCCCGAGGATGCCGAGCTCAGCCATTCCCTCGATCAGATCGAGGTCGAGCTTGTGGTCGATGTCGTTCTGGATCGCGACGGGAAGGATCCGCTCCTCGACGAAGGATCGCACCGTCTCCTGAAGCAGGCGCTGCTCACCGCTGAGGTCGAAGTTCACGATCGCCAAGCCTACTCGGAGGCGGCTTTTCGGCCCTCGGTCACTCGCGCGGCTGCTTTCAACTCGTTTCGCGACTGGTTTCGCATCCCGCGGCACGCCGTGCATGCGTTGCGCCCGTCACGGGCGCCGCGGGTCGGGAGATCGCCCGTGCCTCCCCGACTGCGGCCGCGCCGGTCGGGCGCCTGCCGCCGGGATCGGCGGCCGGCCCGTGGTCATCGGCACGAGAACCGGCGCCGAGCCCAGCTCGTTCACGGCTGACATCGCTACGGCATGGGTGCGTCCCGAGGCGGAGGGACGAGCACACCCATGCGCCGAAACGAGGCGGGGCCGCCCTCTATCCTCACGGAGACGTGCCGAGTCGCTCGCGCGCGAGCGGGGCGGCATCGGCCTGGCCAAACGTTCACGATCGCGAGCTCGCTTCGCGATACCATTCCCTGGCCGTGAGCGCGCCCGACGTGACCATTGCGCCGTCCCGTCGGCGAGTCGCGGTTCACGCCGATCATCTCCGCATCGTGGGCGTCGCGGCAGCCCTGGTTGCCGTCGCCATGGTCGGCGGCGCCGCCTACTCGGGATCGTCCGGGCGGCTGGCCGCAGGGATCCGTATCGATGGAATCGACGTTGGCGGCCTCACCCCGCAGGCCGCGGAGTCGCTCCTGGAACGCAAGAGCGCGCAGCTCGGCGGCGTGCCGGTGACCTTCGTCTCCGGTGGGCAGCGCTTCGCCATCAGCCCCGACGAGCTTGGTGTCGCGCCCGACTGGGCCGGCGCCGTTGCAACGGCGCAGAGCGCGGGCGACGAGGTCGCGATCATCCAGGGCTTCCGCCGCTTCGAGCTCGGTCTGTTCGGGATGAACATCAAGCCCGTCGTGCATGCCTACCTTGCGGCGGTCGACTACGAGGTTGGGCTGCTCGCCGAAAAGGTCGGCCGCCCGGTCGAACAGGCCCGGCTCGTCCGTCAGGGTGTGAGCTTCGCGGTGCGCCCCGGGCACGATGGGCGGGAGCTCGACCGTGCGCGTGCGGCGACGCTGATCGTCTCGGCGCTCGCGAGCCTGGCGCGCTCGGGCCCGGTCGAGCTCCCCGTGAGCGTCGATCGCTCGACGGTGAGCGCTGCCGAGCTCGCGACGGCCCAGGCGCGCGCCGAGATCGCGGTATCGGCGCCCGTGAGACTGGTCGTCGCGGGCAGGCGGATCGTGCTGATGCCGCGCGAGCTCGCACCGATGCTCGCCTTCCAGAGCTCTCCCGACGGGGGACTGGTCCTCGGCGGACACGCCGCCGACGCGTACTTCGCGCATCTGCAGTCGGTCACCGACCGGCCAGCGTTCGGTGCGCACTTCGCCGCCGCCGGCGACCACGTCCAGGTCGTTCCGGCCCAGTCGGGGCTTGTGCTCGATGTTCCCGGCTCAGCAGCGGCGGTGCTGGCGGCCGCGGAGCGGGCGCAGGATCGCGTCGCGAAGCTCCTGGTCGATACCGTTCACGTCGGCAGGACGACGGCCGCGGCCGAGGCGCTCGGGGTCACCGGCCTCGTCGGCAGCTACGAGACCGTATACGGCGGCGTGCCCAACCGAATTCATAACGTCGAGCTCGTCGCCCACCTCATCAACGGGAAGCTGATCGGGCCGGGTGCGACCTTCTCGTTCAACCAGACGACCGGCGCGAGGACGGCCGCGAAGGGGTTTCTCGTCGCACCCGTGATCATCAACGGTGAGGTCTCGACCGGGCTGGGGGGTGGGGTGTGTCAGGTTTCGACGACCGTCTTCAACGCCGCCTTCGTGGCCGGGTTGCCGATAACGGCGCGCACGAACCATGCCCTCTACATCTCGCACTACCCGCTCGGTCGGGATGCGACAGTCGACTACCCCGACATCGATTTGCGCTTCGTGAACGACACGCCGCACTGGCTGCTTCTGCGCACCTTCGTGGGGCCCTCGTCGCTCGTCGTCTCGTTGTACGGGACACCCCAGCATCGGCGTGTGGTCACCAACACGACGCCGCTTACCGTCACGGGTCCGATGCCGATCGCACCGAGGCTCGACGCGTCGCTCCCCCCTGGAGACCGGGTGATCATCGACCCGGGCATGCCCCCGACCGCGACCTCGGTCGAGCGTTGGGTATACGCACCCGGCGGCAAGCTCCTCTCGGACGCGACCTGGTACTCGAACTATCAGGCGGTGCCTGAGGTCGTGCTCGTGGGGCCGAGGCGTCCGCCGCCTACCAGGGCGCCCGGGACGGCGTCGACGCCGCTGACGACTCCAGCCAAGCCGACGTCCCCGGCCGGCAAGGCGACCCCTGCGACGGCCACGATCTCGACCGCACCGCCGGCGACGGCGGGTGGAACGGCGGCGGGTGCGGCGACGGCGGGTGCGGCGACGCCGGGTGCGGCGACGCCGGGTGCGACGATGCCGGCTGCGACGATGCCGGCTGCGACGACGCCGGCTGCGACGACGCCGGCTGCGACGACCCCGGCTGCGACGACCCCGGCAGCGACGACCCCGGCAGCGACGACGGCGGTTGCGACGACGACACCGACGCTGGAAACGACACCGACGAAAACGCACGCCTCGACGCCGACCGCAGCGGCAGCGTAAGCCGGGCTCCGACCCTCGTCTTGCTTCCGGGGCTCGAGCCTCTGCTCGGCGAACTCCCCGAGCTCGTCACGTTCGAGCGTCTCGGTCGGCGGCGCAGTTGCCAGGCGGCGACGCGCGGCGCTCGCCGGAAGTGTCCGGCTAGCGCTCGGACGCCGGCCCGATGGCGGCCCGTAGCCACTCCGGCGTACGGGTCGCGCGGAGCGTCGTCGCATCGACCGTGCCGTGTGCCGTCCAGCCCTCGGCGAGGAGCATGCCGCTGCGCTCGACCGCGTACTCGAAGCGGAAGCGCGCGCCGCGGACATCGACGCAGCGGGTGTGGATGAGGAGGCGGTCGTCGAAAAGGGCGGGTGCGTCGAAGCGCGCGTGGGCCTCGAGCACGAGCGACTCGACCCCCTCGTCGCGCAGGCGCTGGTAGCCGCCGGCGTAGCGCTCCAGGAACTCGACCCGGGCGACCTCGAACCAGACAAGGTAGTTCGAGTGGTGAGCAATACCCTGCGCGTCGGTGTCGGCGAAGCGCACCCGCACCGAGGCCGAAAAGTCGAATCCCTCCACTGGGCGACACTCTGTCAGAGCGAGAGTTCGAGCTGTGCGTGGTCGGTGAGCCCCGAGACGCCGACGCCGACGAGCCGGAGCGGCCCCGGCCTGTCGCGAAGGGCGCGGTCGAGCAGCCCGCAGGCGAGTATGCCGATCCGGCGGCCATCGTCGATCCCGACCTCGAGCGAGCTCGACCGCGTTCTGATCGCGAAGTCGGGATAACGGAGCTTTGTCGTGACCGTGCGAGCCGTCTGTTCGCGGTCGCGCAGATGGATGGCGATCCCGTCCGCCATCCGCCGGAGCTCGTCGTGGAGCCGCTCGAGATCGGCGATGTCCCGCGCGAACGTCTCCTCGCTCGAAATCGAGATGCGCTCGGCCGAGACTTCGAGCGGGCGCGGATCGATTCCCCGCGCACGTTCACGCACCAGCCGTCCGAGCTTGCCGGGGAGTACGCGGACGAGGTCGCCGTCGTCGAGTCGTGCCAGGTCGCCGATCGTGTCAACAGCGGCGGCTGCGAGTCGAGCCTCGGCCCTGGGTCCGATCCCCGGCAGCAGGCGGATCGGGAGCGGCGCGAGGAAATCCGCCTCGCGTCCGGGACGGACAACGGTGAGCCCGCCCGGCTTGCGGCGATCAGAGGCGATCTTCGCGACCACTTTCGAGCTCGCGAGCCCGAGCGAACATGAAAGCCTCGTTCTCGCACGGACGACCGCTCGCACCGCCTCGGCGAGCGCGCGCGCGTCGTCGACGGCCGGCGCGACCTCGCCGAGATCGAGATAGCCCTCGTCGATCCCCGCTTGCTCAATCGTCGGCACGATCTCGCGTACGATCGACCAGACCTCGCGCGAGTACTCGCGGTAGAGGCTCATCCGCGGCCGGATGAACACGGCGGCCGGGCAACGCCGGAGCGCCTCCGCACACGCCATCGCCGAGGCGATCCCGTACCCGCGCGCGACGTAGTTCGCGGTGGCGACGACGCCGCGGCCGTGGGGGTCGCCGCCCACGACAAGCGGCACGCCCCGCAGCTCGGGCCGCTCGAGCTCTTCGACGGCGGCGAAGAACGCATCGAGGTCGACGTGGGCGACGATGCGGGGCATCTCCGCGAGGGTAGAGCGTCCGGTGGGCGGAGTCGAGGGCGCGGCCGTCTCGCGCCTCCACATCCACGCGGCGGCGCAGGCGGCTCTGGAGTGCGCGCTCGCGTATCGTTTGCTGCCCTACGGAGAAATCGGAAGGGGTGGTCAGATGGTGCGCAAGACGGTGATCTCACAGCTCCAGTCGGTCGGGGAGGGGGCGCTCGAGAAGCTCGCGGCAAGCCCGGCTACGCGGACCGCACTCCAGGGGGCGGTCCAGGTCAAGGAGAAGGGCGAGCGGTTTCTCCACGCCCTCGAGTCAATCGACGAGCGACTGGAGTCGATCGAGCGGCGGCTGAGCGCGCTCGAGAAGGCGAAGCCCAAGCGGGCCACCCCTGCCTCTCGCTCGACGGCGGCCGCGACGCACGTCTCGGCCGACGACACGCCCGCGGCTTCCTAGCCCGACCCTCCCCCGCCCGGCTCGGCCGAGCCCGGCACGCGGATGCGGAGCGCCCGCGGAACGATCTCGAACCGCACCGGCGTCGTTCCCTCCTGCTCGCCGTCGAGCTCGACGAGCTTCGGATCGTCTGCCTCGACCGTCACCCATCCGCTCTGCACGACCTCGACCCGCGGATGTCCCACGTGCCCGCCGCGGTAGAGCTTGGGCGAGGTGAGCGCGAAGTCGAGCTTGCTGATATCGCCGACGAGCACGACGTCGAAGAGCCCGTCGTCGGGCTGCGCGTCGGGGGCGAGCTTCATGCCGCCGCCGAGGAAGCGGCCATTGGCGACGACCACGTCGTGCATCAGTCCCGTGCGTTCCCCCGCGTCGAAGGCGACGGTCATCTCGGTATTCGTCCAGGCGAGAAACTCGCGCACGAGCGCGGTGTAGAAGGTCAAACGTCCGCCGAGCCGCTTCGACATCGAGTTCGCCCGGCGGGCGACCGCGCCGCTCATACCGACCGAGCCTGCGTTCGCGAAGAGACGGACGCCCTTCACGCCGCCGGGCCGGGCGAACTCGGCCCGACCGAGGTCGATGGTCCTGGTCGCGCCCTCGAGCGCGACCCGCACGGCGTCGTCGAAGCGGGTCGGGATCCCGTAGGTGCGGCCGAAGTCCCGTCCCGTCCCGGCCGGAATGACGGCGATCTCGGCGTCGGAGCCGGCCGCGCCGTTGACGACCTCGTTGAGCGTCCCGTCCCCGCCCACGACCACGAGCAAGCCGCACCTGCCGGCCGCGGTTGCCGCGAGGTCGATGAGCTGGCCGGGCCGCTCCGAGAGGATCGGGTCACCACCGAGACCCAGCTCGCGGGCGCGACGATGCAGGTCCGGCCAGCGTCGACCCGTCGCACCGTTGCCGCTGGCCGGGTTGACGAGGAAGACCGTCTCGCGGCTCATCGCTGCGGCCGCGGGCACCGCGCCGCCGGAGGTGCGGTCAATCGGCGACGGCGACGTCGAGTGCGAGCGTCGTCATCCG
>Ga0302325_10014227_pt1 | contig 16936 bp, 11 predicted proteins | sample Palsa_T0_2_FD_201948 | JGI IMG/M metagenome (GOLD analysis project Ga0302325, IMG submission 201948) | Peat permafrost microbial communities from Stordalen Mire near Abisko, Sweden - Palsa_T0_2 | ecosystem: Environmental > Terrestrial > Soil > Palsa > Peat permafrost | place: Sweden: Abisko... | reverse complement strand
TCGCGCCTGTTCTCGATTCGGAGAAGCGGCCCATCACAGCGGGCGGGTTTGTCAAGAAGGGGCCCATCATCTTTCAAGATATCTCGGAAAAGGCCGGACTCACCAGCTGGCATCATACGATGGGCACGCCGCAAAAAAACTACATCATAGAAACGACAGGGTCTGGCGTGGCCCTGCTGGATTACGACAACGACGGCTGGCTTGATATCTATCTGGTGAATGGCTCGACGTATGAGGCGCTGGACGGAAAGGCCGAAGCGCCCCATGCAGCGCTCTTTCACAACAACCATGATGGAACCTTCACGGATGTTGCCGCCAAGGCCGGCGTGACCAATGATCGTTGGGGATATGGGGTCGCCGTCGGAGACTACGACAACGACGGTTGGCCTGATCTCTACGTGGGAAACTTTGGACACAATCGCCTCTATCATAACAATCACGATGGCACATTTACGGATGTTGCAGAACAGGCCGGAGTAACGCTCGGCAACTGGTCCACCGGGGCAAGTTTTGGCGACTATGACGGCGATGGGCTCCTGGATTTATTTGTCCCAGGCTACGTTCACTATGACGTGAAGAGACCCCCTCCATCACCCGCTTCGGTGGGCAGCGGCTATTTCTTTTGTCAATACCGCGGAACGCCGGTGATGTGTGGCCCGCGTGGGCTGCAGGGCGAGCCGGATCACCTGTTTCACAACAACGGCGACGGCACATTCACGGATGTGAGCGTGAAAGCTGGAGTGAACGACAAAGCGCGCAACTATGGCTTTTCTTCCACCTTTGTCGATGTCAACAATGACGGCAAGGTTGATCTGATTGTTGCAGATGATTCCACGCCCAACTACGTCTACATCAACAAGGGCAATGGAACCTTCGAGGATGTGAGTTTTGGCTCAGGGTTTGCACTGAACGCGGACGCCCGCGAAACGGCTTCGATGGGGCTGGCCGTTGGCGATTACCTTAACAATGGCCGGCTCGATCTCTACACGACGACCTTCTCCGACGACTACAAGACACTTTTCCGTAACGAAGGCGGTGGAAACTTTACGGATATTTCTCCGGAAATGGGTATTGCCGAGCTTACCTATCCATTTCTGAGTTGGGGAACAGAGTTCATCGACTACGACAACGACGGCTGGAAAGACATCATGTCCGTGAGCGGCCACGTGTACCCACAGGTCGACCATCATGACTGGGGAATGACTTTCGCCGAGCGCCCTTTGCTGTTTCACAACCTTAACCACGGTAAGAAATTTGCGCCTGTTCCGGCTGTCGAAGGCACCGGTCTCGCCGATGTCATTCCTGCCCGCGGGGCGGCTTTTGGCGATTTGTTCAACGACGGCAAGATCGATGTCGTGATCAACTGCATCGACCATACTCCTGTCCTTCTCCGCAATGTGAACGCTGACAGCAATCATTGGGTCGGAATCAAGCTGATTGGAGGACCGAAAAGTCCTCGCGATGCCGTTGGAGCAACGGTCTATCTGACTGCTGGCGGAATGCGGCAGCGCGGAGACGTGATGAGCGCCGGGAGCTACGAATCCTCAAACGACCAGCGGCTTCATTTCGGCCTGGGACAAACGGCCACTGTGGATGGGGTTGAGGTGCATTGGAACAGCGGCTTCGTGGAACATGTCACGCTGCCCGGGGTAGATCGTTTCTTTGTCCTTGAAGAGGGCAAAGGCGTGGTGCCGAGCGTCTATGACGGTATCGGGAAGAGTGCCTCCATGACGACGGCCCACCCGGCGGGGAATTAAACGCGGACTCCGAGGGAAGACTCATTGCGGAAGCCACAATGGTGGCGGGTGCCGGCGATACGAGTCCAAGCATCACGTCGAAGGAGTGAATCACCCATGAACGCGGATAGAGGGTATTGGATCCTTGTGGCGGGTGTTGTTGCTGGATTCGTTTGTGCGATGGTGGCCACTCCAGCAGGTGTCTCCGGCCAGGAGGCCGATCGAAAGGAGTATGCCGACAAAGTACGCGAAACCTATAACTTTCGCTTCGGCAAGGAACAGCCTTTTATTCCTGGGACGATGCAGGTCGACGGCAACGACTTCGTTCAGCCGGGCGCCTTTCCCGATCCCAGCTACTGCGCACATTGCCACCAGGAGGCGTACCACCAATGGCGTCAGGCGCTGCACTCGAACGCCTTCCGTACCCCCTTCTACCGGGCGAGCGTGAATATTCTGATCAATACCAAAGGTATTGAGTTCGCGCGTCATTGTGACAGTTGCCACAACCCCATAGCAGTGCTGGCAGGCGGCCTGACGGAGGACTCGAAGGTCGACCGCAAGATGGATCAGAATGGGCTTTCCTGCGCCACCTGCCACTCGATCCAGAAACTCCAGTCGATTAAAGGGAACGGCGGTTTTGTAATGGGTATTCCATCTGTGATGGTGGACGAGAAAGGAAATCGTATTCCGGGCGAAGTCCCATATGAAGAGATATACAAGCATCCCGAGCGCCACTCTCAAGCGGTGATGCAGAGCTTCTATCGGACTCCTGAATTTTGCGGCGCCTGCCATAAAGCCAATCTGCCAAATCCGCTGAATGACTACAAGTTTGTGCGCGCGTTTACGGCCTACGACGAGTGGCAGAATTCGAAGTTCTCCAAGCGGAACCCGTTGACCTTCTACTCCGGCGACTTCACAACCTGTCAGGGTTGCCACATGAAACGAGCGCCCAATGATCTGCCGGATTACGGAGCGAAGAACGGCACGTTCGCATCGCATCGCTGGCTCGCCGGCAACACGGCGGTACCGTTCTATTATGGTTTCGACGAGCAGTTGGAAAAGACCATCGCGTTTCTTAAGTCGGGCAACTTCCTGAATGTAGATATAGTCGCACTGAAAAAGGCCAGCGAAGAGAAGATGATTGCGCCGCTCGGGTCAGTGCCCTTCATCGTGGAGCCAAACGACATGGTTGAGGCCCTGGTCGTCATCCAGAACAAGAACATCGGCCACTCCTTAATTCCTGAGGTCAGGGATTTATATGAGGCCTGGGTCGAGTTCACGGTGCAGGATGGCGCCGGCAAAGATCTCTATCATAGTGGCTTTCTGAAGCCCGACGGCTCGCTGGACCCACGCGCTCACAGCTTTACAAACCGTCCGGTGAATACCGAGGGTGAGTTTGTCGACAACCACAAAGTGTGGACCATCCATTCGGTTGCCTATGATAACTCCGTCCAGGCGGGACGATCGGCGCTCGTCCGCTACCAGTTCCGCATCCCTGCGGATATCAAGGGCTCTATCAAAGTCACCGCCCGCGTGAACTATCGCCACTTCCGGCAAAGCTATTTGGACAATGTCTTCGGCCCGGACCATCCGGCATATCCGGTGGTGGAGATTGCTTCGCGCACCCGAATTCTGAACATCGGGAACAATGATCCGGTAAAGCCGGATGCGGGGGATAATCCGGACTGGATGCGCTGGAATAATCTCGGCATCGGGTATCTGGATCAGTTGCAATTCTCGGATGCGATCCAGGCGTTTAACGAGGTGGTGAAACTCCGCCCAGACTACGCGGACGTCTACACGAACATTGCCCTGACAGAGATTCAATGGGAGAAGTACGGGTCCGCTCGCGCCAGCATCGAGAAGGCGTTGGCGCTCAGCCCCAACAGCGCTCGCGCTCTCTACTATTCCGCTCTGCTGGAGAGACGCGCTGGCCACGCGGATGCCGAGGTTGCCGACCTCCTCGAGGTGGTCAGGCAATATCCCGACTCGCGGGATGCACGGCGCGAGCTAGGCATTTCTTACTATCAGCAGCACAAGTATGACGAGGCCATGCGAGAGTTCAGTGAGCTCCAGCGGATTGATCCAGATGACCTCGCAGCGCACTACAACCTGTCGATTCTCTATCGCAGGGCTGGCTTGCTGGATAAGGCGGCCGAGCAACAAGCCTTGTTTGTGACCAAGAAGTTCGATCCCGGGGCGCCTACATACTCACTCGACTTTCTACGCAAGCATCCGGAGATATCGACGGAGAGCGTTCCCTGGCACATGCATACAGACGAAGTGCACGATATGAAGGATCCCATCGCGGGGGCACAGTAATGCGGAAGCTGATCAAGCCAGGCAAAAGATGCCTGAAGTGGATGATGTTATTCGAGCTGGTATTTCTCTCCGCGAGCTGTAAAGCGCAGGCCCATTGCGCCTGGCTGAATGAGGCCACGGCATCGGGTGTTCTGAACGGGCCGGTGACCCTGGACCTGGAGACTGCCGCGGAGGATCAGAACATCTGTGTGTTCACTAACCTGAAGACAGCTAAAGACTATTCCACTCTGCGAATTATGGTCCAGCCGCTGAAAGACGTCGACAAGGCGGTCGCGTCTCATAAATCTTTGTGCACGTCGGTCCCCGTCGCCTTAAGAGCCATCGGAAATGAAGCGGTTTCGTGTTCTGCCGATGTGGGCTACTCGCGCGGCGAGCAAGTGATAGGGCGGGTCCGCGACCGGCTGTTCATCGTCACCGTAAGCTCCACCGTTGCTCAGGATCCTTCCGCGACGAGGCAGCTGTTGCAGGAAAAGGCGAGAACCATCGCCGAACAAATCGCAGGCGCGCTTTTTTAAACCCGAGTGGTTCATCGGCTCCCCAAAGAAGTAGCCGTGACTCGGGCCGAGATGTTGATTTTGAAGGGAATGCCACGATGACATTCCTCGTTCATGTGGCCCGATGAGGACGTTCACTCTTTCGTGCCGCGTGTGCGGGCCGGAGTGGGACAACACAACCGTTAGTGCTTCCAAAGGCACAAGAATGCCACCGAAATCTCTCAGGCGGAAGAAGACCGTCTTTCTTGAAAGCGATGAATCCTGGCCACCAGGCGGCCAGCCATTTCGCGTTCTCTTCATCTGGATGTCTGGGCCACCGCGCGATCCAATGGTGCGCGTCCTGTTGGTCGGGGGCGAGGGCGCTACGGTTGTATATGAGGGGATGAAACCCTGGTCGAAATGCAAGCGCTGGATTGGCCGGCTTCGGAGTACCAGCACCACGAATGATGAGTTGACACACGTTTGCGAGACTTTCGTGCGAACGCAATTTGCGACAATCGAAGGAGCGCAGGCTTCTCTCGAAGACCTTAAGTCTCTCGGACTCCACCGTGCAGATGGCTAAGGGTGCTCGTATCGCGGCGCGTCGCTCTTTTAAGAGCGTTACGAGTGGGGCGCGGTAACCGGGCACGAGTAGCACGCCGTTGCGAGGTTTGACTCCACACTGCAGGTCCTTGTCCGTCGTCTTTTACCCGATCAAAAATAGGCTAAAAGGTTGACAAGTTTACCAATCGAAAGGATGAGGAAAACTCGGTTACTTGTTGTTAGGCTTCCCCGACGTACTCCCTGACAGGAAAGCTTGTAATGCAATTGCGACCGAAAGTCTTGAAGCCATGCGCTTCAAGTACGCTGGTTATCCGGCTTGCCTGAAGAAAATGAAGAGGAGCGCTTGCATGCATCCAGCGAAAACTTATCTATTCGCACTGGTCGTTCTACTGCCTTTGGTGCCAGGTGGCCTCACCGCGTTTGCTCAGTCAAACTCCGCGGTGCCGGCCGGAACGGTCACCCCGCAACTCGATCATTTCGATGTCACCCAGGTCGATCGCGGCCTGGATCCCTGTGTCGATTTTTATCAATACACCTGCAAGAAGTGGATCGCTAAGAACCCAATTCCGCCCGATCAGGCAGATTGGTGGCTAGGCGCCAAACTAATGATTTGGAACCAGACGGTAGTGCGCGACATCCTCGAAAAGGCCTCCGCCGACGATCCGAAGCGCAGCCCCTCAGAGCAGAAAATCGGTGATTACTACGCCTCTTGTATGAACGAGGCCGAGATCAACGCCAAGGGGATCACCGCGATCCAGCCGGAGTTGGACCGAATCGCGGTTCTGCAAAAAAAGTCTCAGCTCCCCGAAGAGCTAGCGCGCATTCATCGGATTACGTTCACTTTGGCTCCAGCCACGGATTCCGGCTCAACCACTGCGCTGTTCGGATTCAGCTCCGGTCAGGATCTTGATGATGCGTCGAAGGTAGTCGCGGTTCTCGACCAGGGTGGGCTTGGCCTGCCGGATCGTGATTACTATCTCAACACAGATGAGAAATCGGCCGATCTGCGCCAGCGATATGTAGAACACTTGCAGAAAACATTTCAACTTCTGGGGGAAACGCCGCCCCAGGCCATAGACCACGCTAAGACGGTGATGGACCTGGAAACATCTCTGGCGAAGGTCTCGCTCGATATCGTTAAGCGGCGCGACCCAGCCAATCTCAATCATAGGTTGTCTCTGGAGGAAGTTCGCGCATTGAGCCCGGCATTTTCGTGGGACGAGTACTTCAAGAGCGTGAACGCTCCGCAGACTGACCACTACCTGGTCATGACTCCTGAATTTTTCAAGGGCGTCGACCAACTCATTGCCACTGTCCCCCTGGAAAGCTGGAAAATCTATTTTCGTTGGCAGCTGGTCAACGCCTCCTCTTCTCTTCTTAGCGAACCGTTCGTAGACGAAAAGTTCGATTTCTACGGCCGGACGTTAACTGGCCAAAAAGCGCAGCGTGCCCGCTGGCGACGCTGCGTGCAAAGCGTCGATCGTGATCTTGACGAAGCCCTGGGCCAGGAATATGTCGCGCGCGCCTTCGCGGGCGATAGTAAGCAGCGAATGCTGAAGCTTGTGCATGCCCTGGAAGCCGCACTAAACGCCGATATTCAGCAGGTGGATTGGATGAGCCCCACTACCCGCAAGGCGGCCATCGCGAAACTGCAGAAGATTGCAGACAAAATCGGGTATCCGGACCATTGGCGCGATTATTCCAGCTTGAAGATCGTGCGCGGCGACGCCCTGGGCAATGCTTATCGCAGCGGCGAATTTGAGCTGCACCGCCAGCTCTCCAAGATAGGAAGACCCTTGGATCGTGCGGAATGGAGCGTATCGCCCTCGGTGCCCAACGCCTACTACGATCCCCAGCTCAACGCGATTACCTTTCCCGCCGCCATCCTGCAGCCGCCGTTATTCGATCAGCAGTCAGATGACGCCGCGAATTTCGGAGCAATCGGCGCCATTATTGGACACGAACTGACCCACGGTTTCGACGACCAGGGCCGGAAATTCGATGGCGCCGGCAACCTTCGCGATTGGTGGACTGCGGAAGATGGCAAGGAATTTGAGCAAAAAGAAAAGTGCGTCGCGGACGAATACTCCGGCTTTGAAGCGACCGAGGGTGTGAAACTCAACGGCAACCTCACGTTAGGAGAGAACACTGCAGACAACGGCGGCTTGCGGCTTGCTTTCATGGCTTTGGAGAGCACTCTATCCGGCGAAAACCGCGCCGAGGCGGATCGGGATGGATATTCCCCAGAGCAAAGATTCTTCCTTGCCTACGGGGAGGCCTGGTGCTCGAATGCGACGCCCCAATACCTACGCATGCTGGCGCAGTCCAATCCTCATTCAACGCCGCAAGCTCGCGCGAACGGAGTGGTATCCAATATGCCGGAGTTTCAGAAAGCCTTTGGCTGCAAGAAAGGACAGCCGATGGTGCGAGAGAACGCATGTCACGTTTGGTAAGTGCCGAGCGCGTTCTCCCATTATGAGTTTTTTCGGCGAGCCTCTTCGAGCGAGGCCGCCTGCGTCATCAGATAGTTTTGTTCCGGAAGACTGGTCGTCTTGGCCGCCGCCGTGCGGTAGTGCTGGATCGCGCTTTCAAAATCTCCGAGCATCTCCAACAAATGCCCGCGCACTGCATCCAGCCGATAATGCCCAGCCAGTCGTTCGTCGTTGTCCAGCGCCCGTAGGCGTTCCAGTCCACGCTCCGGTCCGTGCACCATTGCGACAGCAATGGCGTGGTTCAGCGTCACCACCGGACTGGGCGCCACGCGCTGAAGCAGTTCGTAAAGCGCCAGAATTTGCGGCCAGTCCGTTTCTTCCGGACGAGCCGCCTCGTCATGGACGGCGGCGATCGCCGCCTGGAGTTGGTAGAGCCCCACGGCTCCCTTTGCAAGCGCGACCGCCAGCAAATTCGTGCCTTCAGTGATCTCGGCCCGGTCCCACAAGCTCCGATCTTGTTTGTCGAGAGGGATCAGCTCATCATGAGGTCCGGTGCGGGCAGCCCGCCGCGCGTCGGTCAGCAGCATCAGCGCCAGAAGGCCAGCGACCTCTGCATCCTCCGGCAGCAGACCTCGCGCGCCGCGGGTCAGCCGGATCGCCTCGCGTGCGAGGTCGAGTCGCTGCAAGTGTATGCCGATGCTGCTGGCATATCCTTCACTGAAGATCAGGTACAGCACATGGAGAACGGCAGGCAGCCGTTCTCTGCGGCCCTGCGGAGCCGGCAGGCGAAAGGGAACTTTCGATGCCTTAATACTCTGTTTCGCACGGCTGATCCGCTGCGCCATGGTCGCCTCGGGAATCATAAACGCGTTGGCAATCTCTGCTGTGGTCAGGCCGCCCACCGCTCGTAGCGTAAGCGCGATTGCTGAGGACGTCGTCAGCGCGGGATGGCAGCACATGAAAAGAAGAACGAGGGTATCCTGGGGATCCATATCGGTCTCGATATCCGCCGGCTCGATCGTCGGCTCCTCCTCTGTTGTCATCGCGGTCTCCCGCCGGCGGCGCGCCACTTCGCTGCGCACTGTATCTGTCATCCGCCTCGATGCCACGCGAATCAGCCACGCACGCGGATTCTCGGGAATGCCCTCCCGCGGCCACTGCCTGAAGGCGGCCAGCAACGCTTCCTGCATAGCGTCTTCGGCCGACGAAAAGTCGCGGAAGCGGCGGGCGACCACGCCGAGCGCCTGCGGCGACAGTTCGCGCAGCAGGTGCTCGATCGGAGTATCTGGAGTTTGGCCGTTCATGCTTTCTCCAGGTCGACTTTACAGACCTAAATCACTGTGACTGCTCAGCACTTGCCGCACTTCGACAGGCATGCTACCCGTCTCCCCACCCGCGCCAGGCGCCCGCGAAAGCCGAGCGGCAATCGTGACGGCCTGCTCGGTGTTTTCCACGTCGATGATCCAGTATCCAGCGAGGAACTCCTTGGATTCCGGAAACACACCGTCGGTGATGGGCTTCCCGTCGTTTCCGGCGCGCACGAGTTTGGCATCATTGGGCCACCCCAGGCCCTCCGAGGCAACGAATACCCCGGAGTCCTTCAGCTCCTTGCTGAACGCGCGCATAAAGGCAACATTGGCCTGAAGATCCGCCTTCGACGACCGGGCATATCCCTCGAAATCCGACCTCTTCCCGTTCATCATCAAAATGTATTTCATTGTCTTCGTCTCCCTTCGCTGGGTTTGCCAGCCTGGATTGAACAGCGCCTTCCACCTTCGACTCCCGCAGGTTGCCGGATCAGTTTGCTGATCCCTTCAGCTTCGCGATTGCCCGCACCTCGATCGGCATGTTTGTCGGAACGCCTCCCGGTCCGGGTGCCGCCGAAATCCGGCCCGCGATGGCGTAGGCGCGCTCGGGTGTGGCCACGTCGACGACCCAGTAGCCCAGCAGGAACTCTTTCGATTCGGGGAAGATGCCGTCCGTGACCGGCAATCCGTTCTTCTCGCCGCGCACGATCCTGGCCTCTTTCGGTTCAGCTAATCCCTGGGTGTCGACGAATTCGCCCCTTTCCACCAACTCTTTCGCGATGGCGCCCAGGGTTTGCATATGAGTATCCCGGTCACTGGGCGCCCAGGCGTGATACCCGGAAGCGCCGGCTTTCGTACTCGACATCATCAAAATGTATTTCATGACGAATTCTCCTTTGCTGGTTCCTTCATGCGGTTGAGGTTCCTCCAACCCTGTTTGCCGGATTGGAACATATTGGCTACCCGGGTCCTGTCGGCCCTTCGTGCTGAGCTTTCATCCCATAGTCGGAGCCGTTATCCGGTCCTCGACATTCATGGAGAGAAAATTTTCTTCTGCGAAAATTCGCACTCGATGTCGAATTTGGCCCATCCGGATCGACAAATGAGTGGAGGTTGACCAATGACGACCGACGATATGGTGGTGGACGTAAGTTATGACTGGCTACAGGCGTGTTCCGTTCAGCGGCGTTTCATGCAAGACCCAGGCCGGGACAATTTCCAGGTGGATTACAGCGCTAGCTGCCGGCAGATGCAAGCTCTGGGCGGCGACTGCTACGACTTCACGTGCCTGGGGGAGGGCCAGATAGCTATGCTTGTGGGCGATGCCTCCGGAAAGGGCGTTGCTGCCGCCCTCATGATGGCCAGCGTGCAGGCATCGCTGCGGACAGCGGCGCAGTTTACAGGAAACAATCTCGCCGGTCTCTTTCGGGCCGCAAATGTTCACGCCTGCGCTTCGTCGCTCGCTGAGCGGTATGCGACGCTGTTTTACGGTGTGCTCAATCCGGCGGCGCTAACGCTGCGGTATGTGAATGCGGGTCACAATCCGCCAGTTGTCGTTCATTGTGACGGGTCTTTCGATTGGCTTGAGCCGAGCGGAGCACCGATAGGCTTGTTTCCCAGTGCAACGTGGCGCGAGGAAGTCATCCACCTGCATCCAGGTGATCTGGTCCTTGCATACACGGACGGTGTGATTGAAACCTCCAGTCCATCGGGTCAGGAGTGGGGGATCGACGGCCTCCTCCGGGCTGTGGAGGCCCGCAGGATATCGTCCGCGGATGACCTCATTCGGTCGATCTTTGATTCTATGGACGCTTTTTCCGAAGGTGTCCAGACAGATGATGCGACGGTGGCGGTCTTGCGAGCCATTTGAGAAACAGAACCCATTTTCGCTTGCCGACGAGCACTCAATCGCCAATGCACCTACGGCATTCGCTAACCTTGTTTCATCCATCGTGGTCCGGCGACGCCAAGGATGCCGGATGAGCGATCAACGCTACGAACGCTATTTGACGGAAACGTCTGGCGGTAGCGAGAGGTTTCGGTCTTTGAGCCACTCGACTGAGATATCCTGGCTGGCCTTTTTGGGAGCCTTTTCATCGACGTCCGGCATGAAGATTTCCAGGCCGGCCTGTGCGGTCATGCGCGTGGTTCCGTTCACGAGCTGGGCCTGGTAATTCACGAGGTCCAGGTCAAACCAGGCATCCTGCGAGGCATCAATCATGGTGAGGTCGACGTTGTGCATAGTGAGCTTGCCGAAATCGAGCGAGCCTCCGCTGAGCCGCAAGAAGTTGTGCCATTGTGCCAGGCTAGCCTCATTATTCGGGGCATTGCCGTAAATGATTTCAAGGTCTGGCGGGAGGACGCGCACGGTGGTGAGCAGGCCATGGATGTGCGGCGGCGGGAGGACCTTCTGAGTGTCGAAGACGATGTCGTTCTCGGCCACCTGAATCCCGGGAACGTTCGTACTGTGAACCAGATCGGATAGCTTGAGATGCAAGCCGCCGAGCAGGCCTTTCAAGGGGATTTTCAATATATCGAGTTTTGCGACATGAAAACGCACCAGACCGTCCGGGGTTGGGGAGAGCGTGCCCACCAACTCAATCGGGAGCGGAACGATCTTGTGCAGAGTGCCGTGCACGACGAGTTGGTCGCCTTGTGGCTGGATGGAGATGTTCTTCAGAGGTGAGTTGCTGGGAGAGCTTGTATTGAGAAAGTTGCCGATGTCCCCGATGTTTACGTGAATGACTCCTTTTTGGATTTCGAGGACGAAAGAATCCGGGTCGTCGAAGGATGGATTGACGTGCTGGCGGGTGCGCAGCACCTGACCGCGAATCCAGCGGATATAAATGCGGAAGTCAGGACCTTTTTGCAGGAGGATGTTGTGCGCGTACATCGTCGTCGGCTCGTTGTCGGCAGAGGTGGCGCTGGCTGCAGGAACGGATGATGCCGCGGAGGACGCGGGCGAAGAGGCCCTTGACCACGGGTGCCAAAGGATCAGGCCGAGGCTAAAGGCAACGACCGTAGTCGTCGTGGCGAGAAGGGCCGCACGGATTGGCTTCACCGGATCATTCTAGTCGTCCCTCGTCGTGCGCGCCCTACTGCCTCGCATCCAACAGATCATGTCTGAAGAAATTGTCGATCCCGAGGGAGCGGTGGCAAGCCGCGGCAGCTTACGAAGTTATCCAGGGCCCTGGGAGGGTCAAATCGTTCTGGCCTGCCGGAAATGCCAGAAGAAGTTGAAGCATAGCGGCAAAAAGGATGGAATCGCCAAGCTCAGCAAAGAACTAAAGAAGAGAGGGCGCCGGGAAGGTGTGGCTTTGCGCGTGATCGGTGTCTCGTGCCTGAAAATGTGCCCCAAGGGTGGAGTCACGGTGTGCACGCAGCGACAACTTGGACGCGGCGAGTGCTCCATTGTGCGCACCAAGGCTGATGTCGATGCACTCGCCGGTCAACTTTGAACGGCAAGCAGTTTAAGAGGAGATCTACGAACTGGATGCGGCCATCCAGGTCTTCTTGCGCCGCTTCCGCATGAGCTCCAGAAACGAACTCACAGCGGGATTGCTGTGCTGGATCGACCAGGCGATCACCAGATCTACCGCAGCCCCACTGTCTGTCAAGGGAATGAAAACCACAGCTTCGCTGCCGAGCGAGCGCGATCCTTGCGGCAGGATGGCTACACCCTCGCCGGCTTCGACCAGGGTGATGACGCCCGACCCAACGGTGGCCGTTGCGCCAATCCGCGGAGTGATTTCCGCCTGGGCACAAAGCGTGATGACTTTATCGAAGACTACGGGTGAATGCTTGCGATCGTTCAGAACGAAAGTATCCTCTGCCAGTTCGCGGATCGCGATACTTCTTTTCTTCGCCAGCGCATGGGTCACAGGCAACACGGCGTACAGGGGCTCCGTTTGCAAATGTTCCGAATGAAGCAGAGACGCCTGGGCCGCCGGTACTGGCCGCGTAAAGCCAATGTCGATAGTGCCGGCAAGCAAGGCGCGGTGCTGTAAGGCGGGCGCCGACTCAACCAGAGACACATGAATATCTTCGAAACGCCGTCTGAATTCCCTGATGATGCGGGGAAAGAAACTGCCGGTGCCTCCAACAAAGAACCCGATCGTCAGGGTCCCGATCTCCCCGTGCTGCGATTTGTGTGCGTTGGCAATCGCCCGATTCGCACCCGCGATCACTGACCGGGCGTCCTCGAGGAACTGCTCGCCTGGCACGGTCAGCCGAATCTGTCGGTGCCGCCGATCAAATAGCGCCAGCCCCAACTCGGATTCCAGGTCTGCAATCTGCTCGCTGATCGCCGACTGAGAGACGTTTAGCGCAAGCGCAGCGCGGCCAAACCCATGGTTTTCAGCCACCGAGATGAAGTAGCGCAGATGCCTCAGTTCCACATGAATATTCTATCTTGCGCCAACTCATCTGTTTTTCCGATGTGTCTCAACGGAATAAAGTGCGAGTCGCGGGAGACCCTCCGTGAGTCAATAGACGGAGCGGTTTTTCTCCGGAGCGTGCCGGAAAGGGAGGCATTTCCCAACGTGTGGATTGTCAAACTAGCGCTGGATCGCCCTTATACCTTCATCATTCTGGCTTTGCTGATCCTGATCATGAGCCCGGTTGTTATCTCACGTACGCCCACCGACATATTTCCCAATATCAATATTCCGGTGGTGGCCGTCGCCTGGCAGTATACGGGTTTGAACCCGGAGGAGATGGAAGGCCGGCTCACCACGCCTTACGAGAAGGCACTCACCACGCTGGTCGACAACATCGAGCATACGGAATCGACCTCCTACAACGGGGTTTCCGTGGTAAAAGTCTTCCTGCAGCCGGGAGCAAGTCTTGATACCGCGAACGCACAGGTGACGGCGGCTTCGCAATACCTGCTGCGGCAACTCCCCCCGGGTGTGCTGCCGCCGGAGATCATCAACTTTAGCGCCTCCAGCGTTCCGATCCTGCAGTTGGGAGTATCCGGTAAGGGCCTGGATGAGCAGCAGCTAGCCGATCTGAGCATGAACGCGCTTCGGCCGCAGTTAGTGACCGTGCCCGGCGCAGTCGTTCCTTATCCCTACGGGGGAAAGCAACCGCAAATCACGGTCAGCATGGATCAAGTCCGGATGCAATCGAAGGGCATCTCTCCGGGCGACGTTCTGAACGCAATGAATGCGCAGAATGTCGTAATGCCCTCGGGCACGGCAAAAATCGGCAGCAATGAATACGACGTGCGCACCAATGCGGCGCCGCGAACCCTCGATGAACTCAGCATGATCCCCATCAAGCAGGTGAATGGCGCCATTGTTTACCTGCGCGATGTGGCCACAGTCAGTAACGGTTCGGCTTTCCAGACCAACATCGTGCGCCAGGATGGCCACCGCGGTGTGCTGGTCACGGTATTGAAAGCGGGTAGTGCCTCCACCTTGTCGGTGGTTGAAGGCATTCGCGGCTTGCTTCCGCGGGTTGCCCAAACCATGCCACCCGAACTAAAGGTGACGCCCCTTGGCGATCAGAGCGTGTTTGTGCGTGCTGCCGTTTCGGGCGTGATCCGCGAAGCGATCATCGCAGCCGCGCTCACCGGGCTGATGATCCTGCTGTTTTTGGGGAGCTGGCGATCGACGCTCATTATTGCTGTATCGATTCCGCTATCGATTCTTTCCTCGGTCATTGTCCTGAGCCTGCTGGGCGAAACCATCAACACGATGACGCTCGGCGGCCTGGCCCTGGCGGTCGGCATCCTGGTTGACGATGCCACCGTCACCATCGAGAATATCGAACGCTTTCTTGAAAATGGGTACGAGTTGCGAGAGGCCATCCTCGATGGCGCTGCCCAGATAGCTGTGCCCGCGCTGGTCTCGACGCTGTGTATCTGCATCGTTTTTCTGCCGATGTTCTTTTTGCAAGGCGTGGCACGCTTCCTGTTCGCGCCGCTGGCGGAAGCAGTAATGTTCGCGATGATCGCGTCGTATATCCTTTCGCGCACGCTGGTGCCGACCCTCGCCATGTACCTGCTCCGAGCGAAAGACCATGGGGTGACGCGCAATCCTTTCGTTCGCTTTCAGCGTGCCTTCGAGAATGGTTTTGAACGGGTGCGTGGAGCGTACCAGGTGTTGCTGATGCGGCTGGTCTTCTCGAGAAAGATGTTCGTTCCTGCGTTTCTGCTGGTTTGCCTCAGCGCCTTTCTACTCATTCCCTTCATTGGCCAGGACTTTTTTCCGAGCACCGATTCCGGACAATTCATTCTGCATGTTCGGGGAAAGACCGGCCTGCGTATCGAAGAGACGGCGCGGCTGGCGGACGAAGTGGAAAATTCGATTCGCCAGACCATACCCGCCAGGGAAGTGAACAACATCCTTGACAACCTGGGCATGCCTTATAGCCCGATGAACACGATGCACAGCACTTCGGGGATCATCGGCGCTTCGGACGGCGATGTGATGGTTACCCTGAATGAAGACCATCATCCGACTGCCGAGTACATCCACGAGCTGCGTAGGAAGTTGCCGGTCGAGTTCCCCGGTGCGGAGTTCTATTTCCTTCCGGCCGATATTACGACACAGATCCTCAACTTTGGCTTGCCCGCTCCGATTGATATCCAGTTGCAGAGCAACGATGTAAAGGCCAGCACCGACCAGGCGACCGCGATGCTGCAGCAACTACGGCAGGTGCCCGGGTTGGTCGACCTGCGCATTCAACAACCGATGGATTATCCCACCCTGGATGTGAAGTTGGATCGCACCAAGGCAGAGCAGGGTGGGTACACGACCCGCGATCTGGCGCAGAGCATGTTGAACACTCTCAGTGGCAGCTTTCAGATCACGCCGATGTTCTTTCTCAATTACCAGAACGGGGTGGACTACAACCTCGTAGCACAGACCCCGCAGTACCGCATGAACACACTGCAGGATATCCAGAACATCCCCGTGAACTCCTCCTTGTCTGCGCCACGGGCTACGCCGGAGGTGCTAAGCGACCTGACGTCGATTGAGCGTGGCCGGGAGATGGCGATTGTCTCGCATTACAACATCCGCCGCGTGGTCGATATCTATGGGGCTGTGCAGGGACGCGATCTGGGCGCAGTGGCCAAGGATGTGGAAGCGATTGTGCATCAGCACGAGAAGCAGTTGCCGCGGGGCATGTTCGTGTCCGTCCGTGGCCAGGTGCAAACGATGCGCAGCTCCTATGTTGCACTGCTTGGCGGCCTGGTCTTTGCCATCGTGCTCGTTTACATGTTGATTGTGGTCAATTTCCAGTCATGGCTGGACCCCTTCATCATCATTACGGCCCTCCCAGCGGCATTGGGCGGTATCGTGGTCTTTCTCTTTCTCACCGGCACCACGTTGAGTGTGCCGGCATTGATGGGCGCGATCATGTGCATGGGGGTCGCGACCGCCAACAGCATCCTGGTGGTTTCATTTGCGAAGATCCGGCTCGCCGAGCATGGCGACGCGATTCTGGCTGCGATCGAGGCAGGCGCCACGCGCTTTCGGCCTGTGTGTATGACAGCCATCGCGATGATTATCGGCATGGTGCCGATGGCTCTCGGGTTGGGCGATGGCGGAGAACAGAATGCGCCACTGGGCCGGGCAGTGATCGGCGGCCTGCTCTGTGCGACCATGGCCACCCTCGTATTCGTGCCCGCAGTGTTTGCCATGCTGCACGGGTTGGGGAAGGACCAGAGTCATGAACCGATAAAGCTGAATCAGAAGCAGCCGGCGCACGCGTAGCGGCTATGAAGCCGCTGGGAAGATTCTTACGGTGCTGTTGTTCTGAGCAACGAAAAGTTGAGAGCTACAGGGATGGCGCGGCTGATTTCCCACATCTCCTCACAAAGAGCGTGGTGAGATGTGCGGGCAGTGTTTGGAGCGATGAGGAGGCACGATGAACGGTATCGAGGAAAAGCACGATGAGGGAATGGTGGACGCCAGCGAGAGCATTGGGATGAGATCCAGCACCGCTGTTCATGGGGAACACGGGACGGCGCCGATTGTCCTGGATCCCCATCGGAGGTTTGGCCGGGGCCCGATCATCGGACTAATCGTTCTCGCGTTGCTACTCGGTATGGCCATACTCCGGGGCATTCGCTCTCGCGTCCATGCCGAAGA
>Ga0302325_10014222_pt1 | contig 16941 bp, 15 predicted proteins | sample Palsa_T0_2_FD_201948 | JGI IMG/M metagenome (GOLD analysis project Ga0302325, IMG submission 201948) | Peat permafrost microbial communities from Stordalen Mire near Abisko, Sweden - Palsa_T0_2 | ecosystem: Environmental > Terrestrial > Soil > Palsa > Peat permafrost | place: Sweden: Abisko... | reverse complement strand
CAAGCCCGGCCCGACCCCAGGCCAGCCCGTTCGACACCAACCTCCTAGGGTACCGCCCGCCTCGGCGCGCGAGTTCCCGCGCGACCCTTGCTGAGCGCAAGTCGGCGCAACTCCGTTCAATCGTCGAGCACCGTCGTTGCGCGATCGGCGAGACCCGCAATCGGGAGGAAGCCGTGGAGCGATCTGTCGTAGCAGTGGCGATCCCGGCAAGGACATTCGTTCCGCGTAGCTCCCCTGAGGACGTGGACCCGGAATCGCGTCGACCTCGCCCAACTGTCGCGGAGCACTCAAGGGTGACGTTGAACCGCGCTCCGGCGGCGCGCACAGGTCGCGGTCGGCAGCGTGCCGGACTCCGTGAACCGTTCGCGCCAGCTCCGCGATCTGCGGGTCGAGTTTCGGGCACGCTCTCGGCCGCACCCGCGGCGGCGGCCGGGGGACGCCGGTCGCCGCGCGCTCATCCACGGCGAGCGCGGCGCACTCCTCACTGAGCTCCCGCGGGGCGGTTGAGCTCGATCGGAACGTTGAACGGCCCGTAGATGTGATGCATGAAATGGGACGCAGCGGTCATCCAAAGCTCGAGCGTGCGACCGCTTTGCTTGTCGATCTCGGCCTGGAACCAGGCAGGCGTCGTCGGGTCGAAGAACGAGACGGTCCAGACACTCCGGCCCCGGAAGCTCGTCGAACCGAGCACACGGGCGTCGAACACGCTGTACCAGAACGGCACCGGGACGTGGATCTGCGGGTCCTGAACGCTTCGCTGCCACGGCCCCGTCGGGGTCGAGCGGTCCCAGCGCGTGCCGCCGATGATCACCGCGGCGGACAGGCCGGCGATCGTGTAACTCAGCCTGTCGGGCGCGACGGCCTCGTAGACGGTGTGGATGACCTCCGTCGGGCTCCCGGCGAGGCGTTCGTGCCAGACGAGCGTCTTCAGCCCCCGCCACACCGCCGTGGCGCGCTTCATGATTCCGGCCCCGTCGGGAGGAAGCCTGCTCGCCGGAAGCGCAAACCGGTAGCTCCGCTTGCCGAGCATCACCGAGACACGCCGCGAAGCTCCCGGCTCGAGCTCGGCCTGGTAGCAACCCGCACCGCACGGGCTCAGCCGGATCGCGCTTCCCCTCCCGAAAGAGACCGCAACGTCGAGCCCGCCGGCCCCGGGACCGGCCGGACTCACAACCGACACACGGACAAGCGACCGGCCCTCCCCGGGAACGATCCCGAGGGCGAGGGCGTCCGCGCCGGCCTCGCGCGCGAGTACGACCGCCCCGGGCGGAGGCGCGGGGAATCCCTGTTGGTTCGGGGTCGGGATCTCGCCGCCCAGAATGTGCGGCGCGGCGGTCGGGGCCGGAGCGCCCGTGATCGTCGGAGTCGAGCCGATCGGGCCAGGCTCGGATCGCAGGAGGGCCACGACGACGACCACACCGGCCGCGCCACCGACGAGCGCGAGCAGGGAGCCCCCGAGACGCAAGTATGCGCCGCGCAGCGTCACACGCGAGCCGCTAGCGGATCCGGGCCGCGGTGAGCGCGAAGCCCGCTGCCGCTCGCGGCACCCGCTCGGCCTTGGCGATCGTCTCGTCGAGGCCGTGGGCAAACCAGGAGAGATCGTCCTCGCTGACCGTCAGGGGCGGGAGCGCCTTGACGATGGAGACCCGGTGACCGGCCACCTGGCTCAGGATCCGGTGATCGCGGAAGAGGGGGACGACGATGAACTGGGCGAACAACCCGGGCTGGATCCTCTCGACCAGCCGGTAGGGGCGGCGCCCCGTCACCGGTTCACCGAACTCGATCGCCCACATCAGGCCGACTCCTCGCACCTCGCGCACGACCTGGTAGCGCTCGACGAGCGGAAGGGTCAACTCGAGCAGCCGCTCGCCGCGCACGGCCGCGCCCGACAGGAGCTCTGCGTCGTCGAGCTCGTGGAGCGTCGCGAGCCCCGCCGCCATTGCAAGCTCGTTGGGGGCGAAGGTCGAGCCGTGACTGAACGCGTGCTCCATCGAGTCGAAGACCCGCTCGTGCACGGCCTTCGACATCAGCAGCGCCCCGACCGGGACGTAGCCGCCCGAGAGCGATTTCGCGACGGTCACGAGGTCGGGCTCGAGCCCCCAGTGCTCGAAGGCGAACAGCCTGCCGGTGCGGCCGAACCCCGTCTGCACCTCATCGATGCACAAGAGCGTGCCGTAGCGGCGGCAGAGCGCCTGGGCGCCCTCGAGGTAGCCAGGCGGCGGCAGATTGACGCCCTTGCCCTGGATCGGCTCGACGACGAACACGGCGACGTCCTCGCGGCGGAGCTCACGCTCGAGCGTCTCGAGGTCCCCGAAGGGCACGTGGCCGAACTCCGGGAGAAGCGGTCCGAAGCGGGCGCTGAACTCGGGGTTGCCGTTGGCCGACAGGGAGCCGAGTGTGAGCCCGTGGAAGCCGTGGTCGGCAGACAGGACGCGGCCCCGTCGGGTCGCCGCGCGTCCGAGCTTGAGCGCCGCCTCAACCGCCTCGGTTCCACTGCTCGTGAACAGGACGCGTTCGAGCCTCCCGGGGGTGCGCCGAATGAGCTCTTCGGCGAGCAGTGGCGGGAGCGGCGAGGTCCCGAGCTGAACGGAGCCCGGCAGATCAAGCTCGAGCGCCTCGATGAGTGCGGCCCGCACCCGTGGATTGCTTCGGCCCACGTTGAACATACCGAAGCCGCCGATCAGGTCGAGGAAGCGATTCCCGCGCTCATCCCACAGATAGGCACCCTCGCCCCGCACCCAGTGGCGATCGAAGCCGATCGTCCGCAGTACGCGCACGAACTGAGGGTTGATCGTCGAGGCCCAAAGCGCGCTACTCTCACCTCCGCGCGACGACACCAGGTCGGAGACGCTGAATCCGCCCATGGGTGGACTGTAGCCGCTCCCAGTGCCCTCTCTCCCCGCCGAATCGCTCCACGAGCAGCCGGCACAATCGCCCCGCCCCGCCGGCTTCGTCGGGATCCTCCGGCAGACGGCGAGGGAGAGAGTCTAGGAGCGCGGCGCCTTAAGCGGCATCCGGTGAAGCGGCTTACCGGCGGTTGTCATGACCGGCAGGCCGAGCCGCGCCCGCATGATCTCGACCGCCTCGGAGCTCGAATCGCAGAGCACGCAGCGCCGCCCGAGTGCCAGCGCCGCCGCCCCGAGCGTGCCGCTGCCGGCGAAGAAATCGAGGCACCAGTCGTTCTCGCGCGAGGATGCCTGGACGATCCGGCGCAGAACACCAAGCGGCTTCTGGCTCGGGTAGCCCGTCTTCTCGCTCCCGGTCGGCGAGACGATCGTATGCCACCAGACGTCGGTCGGCAGCTTCCCCCGCGCCGCCTTCTCGGCGCCTGCGAGTCCGGGTGCCATGTAGGGCTCGCGGTCCACCGCCTCGCAATCGAAGAAGTAGCTGTTGGGATCCTTGACGTAGACGAGGATCGTGTCGTGCTTGGCGGGCCAGCGGCGCCGGGAGCGCCCGCCGTAGTCGTACGCCCAGATGATCTCGTTCAGGAACGCCTCACGCCCGAACACCTCGTCGAGGAGCAGCTTGCAGTAGTGCGCCTCCCGGTAGTCGATGTGGAAGTAGAAGGTGCCGTCCTCGCACAGGAGACGCCGCGCCTCACGCAGGCGCGGCTCGATGAAGGCGAGATAGTCGTCGTAGCGGTCGAGATAGCTCCGGCTCGAGACGGGTTCGCTCCGGTAACGGGCGCCGCCGAACCCCGTCCGATCGCCAGCGGGGTCCCGGGTCGTCGAAAGCGTCAACCTGCGCTGCATCCTGCCCGTGTTGAACGGCGGGTCGACATAGATGAGCGTGAACGACCGGTCCGGCAGCCTCGCGAGAAGCTCGAGATTGTCGCCGAGGTGGATCCCCTGCCTGAGCACGCACGCTTGAGTGTAGGCCCGAGACACGACTGGAGGCCCGAGCGAGACACGACGGCGCCAGCGGGAGTCTCGCCCGAGGCCTAGGAGCACGAGCCGGCTCCTGCGGGCTCCGGGGTCGACCCCGGGTCGATCCCTCGGCGCCCGGCGGGCCAACGCGTGCGCGCTGCCAGCCCCGGCGCTCTCCTGCCGGGCCGGCCGCCTCCTCGGAAGCCGGGCGAAAACCGCCTCGTCTGGCCGCCCTGCCTCCGGAGATCGCGCAGCTCGAGGAGAGGCGTCCCCTCTGGCTCGAGGGGACCGGTGTGCTCGAGCGCGCGCCGGACAGTGCGCCCGAGCGCGGCCGGCGGCTCCGGGTCGCTCCCGGCTCTGGGCCGCCCGGGGGTCGGAGTATCCTCGAATCCGTGATCGCTCTCTCCGGCGCCCGCGTGCTGCCCGCCTCGCCGAACCCTCGACCACCGGACCGCGAGCACCGCACGAGGCCGCTCTCGGTCCTCCAGGGCTCCTAGCCGCGCCGGGATGCGGGTCTACCTCGCGGGCCCACTCTTCTCGCGGGCCGAACGTGGCTGGCTCGAAGAGCTCGCGGCCCGCCTCCGAGCAGAGGGCTTCGAGTGCTTCGCGCCTCACGAGCACCTGGACGAGATCGCCGAGCCGACCCCGGAGGCGATCTACCGCCTGGACGGCGATGCGCTGCGGGCCTGCAACGCGGTCCTCGCGTGGCTCGACGGGCCGATGGTCGACGACGGTACGGCGGTCGAGATCGGCGTCTTCTCGGAACTCGTTCGCACCGGCAGCGAGCGCCACCGCGGGATCGTCGGTCTCGTGACCGACCTGCGCCTCGAACGCCGGCGCGGGCGAGCTCCTGGCGACGGGCTCAACCTCTTCGTCGCGGGCACAATCACGGCACAAGGGCGGATCTGCTGGTCGCTCGACGACGCCGTTGCTGCGCTCCACGACCTCGGCCCCACAGGAACGCTTCCCGATTCTTAGCAGTCTCTTCAACCTGGGCAGGTAGGTAGACAGGAGCGATGAAATGCTGCAGTCCCGTCAGGCGGGCGACGCTGAGCCTCTTCGCAGCGGTCGCCATAGGCTGCGCGCTCTGCCTCGGCGCCGCCGCGGCGACGGCGCCGACGGCGTTCACCGGTCCGGTCAGCGCGGTCGGGGCGACGGGTGCGACGGTGTCGGGGACCGTCAATCCGGAGGGAACCGCGACGACCTGGAGCTTCGAGTACGGGACGACGAACGCCTACGGGTCACAGACCCAAGCAGAGAGCGCCGGCTCGGGTACGACCGACACAGCCGTCAGCGCGAACGTCAGCGGGCTCACGCCCGGGACGACCTACCACTATCGCCTCGAGGCCACGAGCAGCGCCGGACCGGCGGGGGGCAGCGACGGTATCTTCACGACCACCGCGGCTCCCGGCGTCGTCACCGCCCCGGCGACCAGCCTTACGGGGAGCACGGCGAACCTCAACGGCACCGTCGATCCGAACGGGCAGTCGACCAGCTACTTCTTCCAGTACGGCACCTCGACCAGCTACGGCGCGACGACGCCGACGACCTCGGCGGGCTCCGGCACGGCTGCGATCAACGTCGCGGCGACCGTCTCGGGTCTCCAACCCTCCCAGACCTATCACTTCCGGCTCGTCGCGATGAGCGGCGCGGGAACGACCGACGGCTCCGACATGACCCTCAAGCTCAGCGCGGCGCCGAACGTGACGACGAGCCCGGCGAGCTCGGTCACGACGTCGGGAGCAAAGCTGAACGGCACCGTCAACGCCAACGGCCAGCCGACGAGCTGGGAGTTCGAGTACGGAACGACGACGAGTTACGGGTCGGCGAGCGCAAGTGAGAGCGCGGGGTCGGGCAGCGGGCCGGTGAGCGTCTCCGCGGGGGTGAGCCTCGCCGCGGCGGGCGTCTATCACTTCCGGCTCGTGGCGACGAACGCGTCGGGAACGAGCTACGGCAGCGACCAGAGCTTCGTGAACTCGCCGCCGCCGCTCGTCGAGACGGGCTCAGCCGAGGGAGCAGGCGCGACCTCCGTGACACTTACCGGATCGGTCGACGCCAAGGGGAGCGCCACCAGCTGGTACTTCCAGTACGGTGCGACGAGCGGCTACGGGACGGTGTCGGCAACCAGCAGTGCGGGATCCGCGGCGGGCGCAAAGGCCGTCACCGCGTCGATCGCCAACCTCCAGCCGGCCACGACCTACCACTACCGCCTCGTCGCGACAAACCTCGCGGGGACGAGCTATGGCGGCGACGTGACGTTCACCACCCCGCCGGCCGTGACGCTCATCGCCGAGAGCTCCCAGTCGGTCTTCGGACAGACGGTGACGTTGTCGGGCGCTGCGGCGGGCTCGCCGGCTGGGGCCCAGGTTTCCGTGCTCGCGGAGCCGCTCGGCCAGACGACGTTTGCAACAATCACGACCGTCGCGACGCAGGCGGGCGGCGGGTGGAGCTATCAAGCCAGGCCCACGATCGCCACGAGCTACGAGGCGAGTACGGCCGTGGGCACGAGCACCCCGGTCACGATCGGCGTCCGGCCGGCGATCACGCTGCGTCTCATCACACACGCGCGTTTCCTGATCCGCGTCGTCGCCCCGACCTCGTTGGTCGGCAGGGTGATCCAGTTTCAACGCTTGCGAGCCGAGGGCGGCTGGGCCACGGTAATGCGCGCCCGGCTCGGCGAACACTCCTCCGCGATCATTGCGGCAAAGACCCTTCCGCTCGGGAGCTCGACGATCCGGGTCGCGATGAGCGTCAACCAGGCGGGTCGCGGCTACCTCGCAGGCTTCAGCCGAACCGTCGTCTACGACCGCACGGGCTAGCCCGCGATGGTTCTCGTCTCTCCCCCGCGCAGCCGGGGAGCGCCGCGAAGACGGTGGGCACGGTGCGCACGCCTTGCCCGAGCCTCGTCGCGTGCAGGCGGGGCCGCGCCCGGGCCGCGTCGATGACCGGTCCGTCCCGGCCACCCGCTCCGGGCGACGCTCAGAGCCTGATCGTCGACCTCTACGAGCTCACGATGGGCGAGAGCTACTTCGCCGAGGGTCTCGCCGCGCGGCCGGCGACCTTCCAGATGTCCTGCCGCCGGCTCCCGGAGGGATGGGGCTACCTTCTGGCCGCCGGCATCGAGCCGCTGCTCGACGAGCTCGAGGCGTTCAGCTTCGACGGCGCGATGCTCGGGTTCCTCGAGACGACCGCCCTCTTCAGCCACCGGTTCCTCGAGCACCTCGCGGGCTTCCGGTTCCACGGCGAGGTCAGGGCGATGCCCGAGGGGACGATCTTCTTCGCCGACGAACCGCTCCTCGAACTGACTGCCTCGCTGCTCGAGGGCCAGCTCGTCGAGACGGCGGTGCTCAACGGGCTCAACTTCCCGTCGCTCGTCGCTGCAAAGGCGGCCCGATGCGTCGATGTCGCCGGAGGGCGCAGGCTCGTCGACTTCAGCCTCCGCCGCACCCATGGGGCCGACGCAGGACTCCGGGTCGCGCGGGGGAGTTACCTGGCGGGATTCGACTCGACGAGCAACGTGCTGGCAGGCGCGACGTACGGGATCCCCCTCTCCGGCACGATGGCGCACTCCTACGTCGAATCCTTCGCCGAGGAGGCCGCGGCGTTCGCGGCCTTCACGCGCACCTACCCCGAAGGCGCGACGCTTCTCATCGACACCTACGACACCCTCACGGGGGCCCGCCGCGCGGCGGCGGCCGGTCGCGAGCTCCGCGACCGCGGCGGCAGGCTGTCGGGCGTCCGCCTCGACTCCGGCGACCTGCTCGAGCTCAGCCGACGCGTCCGCGCGCTGCTCGACGACTCGGGTCTACCCGAGGTCGCGATCATCGCGAGCGGGAACCTCGACGAGTACGCGATCGCCCGACTCGTCGAGGCCGGAGCGCCGATCGACGGCTTCGGGGTCGGAACGCGCCTCGGCGTCGCCGCGGATGCGCCGTCGCTCGACGGCGCCTACAAGCTGGTCTCCTTCGACGGCCGGCCCGTCATGAAGCTCTCCCCCGGAAAGCAGTCGCTGCCCGGCTCCAAACAGGTATGGCGCCGCGTCCAGGATGGACGTTTCGCCGGGGATGTGATCGCGCTGCACGGGGAACCGGCCCCACCCGGCGCGATACCCCTGCTCACCCCCGTGATGGAGCAAGGCGCGCGCGTGCACTCCCAGACGCTCTCGGCGGCGCGCCTACGCGCTGCCGAGCAGCGCTCCGCGCTCGACCCTCGCCACCGGGATCTCGCCGCCGAGCCCTACCAGGTCGCGCTGAGCCGGGGGCTGAACACCCTCGGTGAGCGCCTCGCGACAGAGATCGCCACGTCGCCAGGCACCCCTCCCCCGTAGGCGAGGAGGCAGGAGCCGCCCGCGTGAGCCCAATCCCTTGCGGGAGAGCCTCGCGTCAGCGGGGTCGCACTTGGTAGCTTCGGATCCAGCGTGACGGGACCCTTCTCAAGACCGTTCGTCGGCGAGAGGTACCAGTGACCCTCAACACGACGTCGGCCCTGCTCGCCCTCACCGGCAGCATGCTCGTGGCGGCCCCCAGGGTCGTCGTCACCGCCCCCGGGCATACACCGGCGGTCGGGACCCGCTGGGACTACTCGGTCGCCGTCACCGAGAACGGAAGACCGGTCGCCGCGCGTCTCACCGAGCAGATCGTCGACCCGATCGGCGACGAACACCCCGTACAGTTCGGAACGACCACGAAGAACATCACGAACTGGCCCGTCAAGGGGACATTTCGGGACTTCATCGTCTGGCCGGCGGACTCGCGCGGGATCCCTCTAACCTTCCGAGTCACGGTCCGGGTGGGAGCCGAGAGGAAGACCGAGAGCTACGTCGTGACGCCCCGCGGGTGAGCGCTGGGGTAGCCATTGCGCTCAACGGGGTTCGAAAGTCGTTCGAGGACGGGAGGGCACCGGCCCTCCGCGACGTCACCTTCGAGATCCACGAGGGAGAGTTCGTCGCACTCACCGGTGCGTCGGGATCGGGCAAGAGCACGCTGCTCAACCTCATCGGGGCGCTCGACACCCCTGACGCAGGGACCATCGTCGTGGCGGGTCAGCGGCTCGAGGCGTTGCGCAACCCGTCCGACTACCGTGCGACGACGATCGGTTTTGTGTTCCAGGCGCACAACCTCCTCCCCACGCTCTCGGCCTCGGAGAACGTCCAGGTGCCCATGTTCGGGCGGGCGCCGCGGCACGAGCGGATCGCGCGCGCCGATGAACTTCTGGGCGAGGTCGGGCTCGAGGGTCGCTCCGCCGCACGCCCGGCCGTGCTTTCGGGAGGAGAGCGCCAGCGGGTCGCGATCGCGCGGGCACTCGCAAACAGACCCGGGCTTCTCCTCGCCGACGAGCCGACCGGCTCGCTCGACTCGGCCACCGGTGAGCAGGTGATCCGCCTGCTTCAGCTGTTGCGCGCCCAGCACGGCATGACCGTGCTGATGGTGACCAACGACGATGACATCGCGATCCTCGCCGATCGCACCCTCCGGCTCCGCGACGGGCTCATTCGTGTCGAAGAGCCTCGATCGGCGCGAGCCTGACGGCGCGCCAGGTCGGATAGAGGGCACCCGCGACCCCCACACCGAGGGCAAACGCGAGGCCCCAGAGAAACGTACCCGCCGTGTAGTGCGGGCTGATGAGCCCCGAGAGCTTGCTGCGCGCGACGAAAAGCTGTGCTGCGAGGACGCCGAGGCCGCAGCCGACACCCAGAGCGATCAGGCATATCCCGACCGCCTCGGAGAGGATCATTCCGCCGACGCGCAGCACCGACCAGCCGACTGCACGCAGGATCCCGATCTCGCGCGTCCGCTCGTACACCGACATCGCCATCGTGTTGGTGACGCCGATTCCCCCGACGATAAGTGCGAGAAGCGAGACGATCCAACCGGTCGAGACGATCAGCCGGCTCGAGGTGTCGACCTTGATCGCCTGTCCGGGTTCGGTGATCGCCGCGATCCCCGGATAGTCGAGCTCGAGGCGGTGGGCGACCGCCTGGATATCCGCCCCGGGGCTCACGTTCACCCCGATCGAGGTGACCTCTCCGGGGCGGCCGGAGAGCGACTCCACCGTGTGCAGGGGAAGAACGACCCCGAGGTCCTCGAAACGATCACCCGAGGCGTAGACACCCGCGACGCTGAACGAGCGGCCGTCGAGCCTCACCACCTCGCCGAGCCGCTTCCCGGAATGGTCTCCGACCATCAGTCCGCCCCGCCGCCCCGCGACGATGACGAGCCGCTTGTAGGCGAACTGGCTCGGATCGAGCCCGAAGACCAGCGTGCCGCCCACGATCAGGAGCTTGATCGTCGCCACCGATCCGACACCCCGGTCGCGGTCGACCTGCGCGGCAAGCGACTCGGGGAGCAGCGAGCGCGTGAAGTCGCTGACGTCGGCCTGGTAGAGGCCGAAATCGGCCCGACCGACGTGGGTCAGATCGTTGGCGGTCTGCTGCACGCCATTGGAGATCGCGAGCAGGGCGACGATGAGTCCGACGCCGAGCCCGACCCCGACGGCCGTGAAGATCGTCCGCGCCGGACGGCGCAGCAGGTTCCTCCAGATGAGCGAAGGCCAGGTCACCGAATCGGAGGCACTACACCACATCCTCACAATCGCTGCGGCGAGCCTGATGACGCGCGGACGGGGGCGAGCGACGGTTCCCGGCGCCCCGACTCGCCCGGGCGCTTTCAGTCAGCGAGCTCGGGATGTCTGTCCCTCAATGGCTCCACCCCAGCCCGGCGAAACGCCGCCCTTGCGCACCGCACCCCGCATGCTTCCCCGCTGTCCATCCGGCTCAACTACGCCGCACGGTGCGGTCGACGGCCGTGCCGGCGACCCAGTTCACAAGCCATATAACAACGACCGCGCCCGCGTATGTCCAGAAGCCGTGGATCGAGAAGTTCGGTGCGACCCAGACAGCGAGCGCGAGCATCGCGATGTTGATGAAGAGCAGGAACAGCCCGAGCGTGACGAGAACGAGCGGCAGGGTCAGAAGGGTCAGGATCGGCTTCAGCACCGCGTTCGCGACGCCGAGCACCGCGGCCCCGAGCAGGTAGGCCTCGCGGCCGTGAATGTGAACGCCCTCAAAGAGACGGCCTGCGACCCAGAGCGCGACAACGTTGATCGCCCAGGCAACAAGTAGGCGCGCGAGCCTCTCCATCAGCTCGAGTCTAGGCGCTCGCCAAGACCGGGCGCGACGTTCTGCCCGACACGGAGCGTGGCCGGGGGTGACCCGCAGCCCGTGCGATCAGGCCCGCGGCTCGCCGGGCTCAGAGAGAAACTGCGAGCGGGCGTGCCCGGCGACCGCTGACGACCGACGCTGCAACACCGACGAACGCTGCAACCGCCGCGGTGCCGCAGAGCAGTAGGCCCGAGGCGAGGCCGAAGTTGATCGCCGGCCCGCTATGCACGCCGAGGGCCAGCAGCACCGCAGCAGTCGCCCCGACGTTGGCGATCGCGCCGCCCGAGGTGATCGGGATCAGCGCCGCAGCCGCCGAGATGCAGAGGACGACGAGCGCCAGGGTGGGCGAGAATCCGACGCCGAGCGCGCCGAGGAGGATCGTGCTCCCCACCGCTCGGGTGGTCCAGCAGCCGAGCAGGAAGCACCAGGCAACGATCGCATCGCGTGTCGTTCCGAGAGGGTGGTCGGCGACGCGCCCGAGCAGCTTGGAGAGGCGGGCGCGGCGCGCGATGACCGGAAGCCGCAGAAGATGCTGCCCGCCGACCAGGAGGCTGCACGAGCCGACTCCGAAGAGCACGACCAGAATGAGCGGCGCCCGGAAGGTCGAGGAGCTCGTCGCCGTCGCCGAGATCGACAGCGGGAGGAACGCGACGGCATCGACCATGCCGAGCGAGATGATCGAGAGCACGATCGCCTCCAAGCCGAGCTTGACACCGCGCATCCGCCGCAACGTCCCGATCTTGATCAGGTAGTCGAGCCGGAAGGGGAGCACGACCCCGCTCGCCGCGGCGGCACCGCAGGCGGCAAGGCAGCGCGCTCGATCCGGCCGCGCCCCCGCCGGGAAGAGCTTCTGCCAGCCGAGCGCTCGCAGGACGTAGCTTGCGAGGTAGAAGAACACGGCGCCCCCGACGAGGCTCATGTGCGCGCGCTGCAGGGGCCAGCTCGTATGGGTGAATCTCTTGCCGAGCAGCACGCAGGCCACGAGGGTGACAACGGCGAAGAGGATCCCCGCCGAGATCCGGACACGGCTGCGACGCTCTTTGGGAGCGAGCTCAGCGGAACAGGGAACGGGAAGGAGCGCCACTAGTGTCTTTGTCGGCCGCACAGCCGTCGAACCTGAGGACCAGTGTGTGCCGGACGCAGGTGCGCGGTCCCTTCCAGAGTAGCGGCAGCCGCCCGTTCGGCGGTCAGCTGGTCACCTGCAGGTGATCGGACAAGGAGCCGCCGTGCCGTCGCTCGACTCCTCGCGAAGGCGCGCGGGAGGAGAGGCCGCGGGGCGAAGACGTGAGCACGCCGGCCAGTACGCGATGAAGCGGGTCCGCCCCGCTCCAGGGTTGAGCGCCCCGTGGCCCATTCCTGTCGGGCCGCCACTCGCAACTCGACGCGGCGCGCCGAGCGCCTTCGGCATCGTTTGCGGCGGCTCTAATCGACCCGCAGGGAGGCCGGCGCCGGGCCTCCTCCGGCCCGCCTCTTGTTGTGCCGACGGGACCTCTGGCTTTACGGCACGCGCGCTGCAGCACCTCACGGCTCGCCGTCGATCGAGCCTGTCCAACGAATGTCGCGAGAGGACGGTCGCCGGCAGTGTTCGTGGCTCCGATTCGACCGGGTAGGTTTCGAGGTCGGATGCACATCCTGACCCTCCCTGAGGCCGATGTCCCACCCGAGCTTCGGGAGCAGGTCGGACGCCTCCGCCGTCAGGCCTGGCCCGGGTACGGACGAGACGGCGAGGCCAAGAGCCACGATCCGGCACTGGCGCCGCTCTCGATGCTGCTCGTCGACGGCGACCACGTTCTCGCCGCCCTTGACGTCCTCTCGAAAGAGATCTCCCATCGCGGCGAGCCCTACGCGGCGAGCGGGCTGAGCACGGTTGTCACCGAGGAGTCTTCGCGACGAAGGGGCCACGGCCGCCGCCTGGTCGAAGCCGCCCGCGAGCGCATCGAGGGGAGCGGCGTCGACCTCGGGATCTTCACGTGTGACACACCGCTGCAAGGCTTCTACACGAGCGCCGGATGGCAACTTCTCCCCGGGACGGTCCTCCTCGGCGGCACACCGGACTCTCCCTTTCCAAGCGACCAGTTCGACAAGGTCACCCTCGGACAGTTCTTCTCGCCTCGGGCGCGGCAGCGCGCGCAGGACTTCGTGGGCGCGCGGATCGACCTGTACCCGGGAGAGATCGACAGGCTCTGGTGAAACGAGCTCCGAGAGGCGTGACGACGCCGTCTCGACGCCGAACGCTCACCGCTCGGGCGGCCGAGCGTGCGTCCGAGACCGGCGTCCTCCCGCCCCGAGCCTGCCGGTTGGGCGGGGCCCGTCGGCGGCGCGGCCGAGGCACGCGGTCTCGCGGCCGGTCCGAGCAGTTCGAGCTTGGACAAGCCCGGATCGGGTCGGGGCGTGGCGGTCGCGCCGAGTCGGGCCGCCTGCTTCTCACGGGTATAGGCCGCGGAGTCGCATCCCACAAGCCGAATCGCGACCGGGAGATGACCGCGGTCGACCGCCACGTGCCACCGACCCGCCCGCTTCTCGCGGCAGCCGGCCCGGGCTGGTGGCGGGGCTCGGCATGAGTGTCGATCCCGGCTTGGGTCCCGGCGCCCTGCAGGAAGCAGGAGCCGGCGAGCGCGCGCGGCTCGCCGATGGCCAGACGCAGCTTCTCCCCCCGTTCCCGTTCGGCCCCGGACGCGGAGGGTATTCAAAACAGACACGCCGCCGACTCGCACTCGCACTCGCACTCCTCACCGTCAGCGCGGTCGCCCTCGGAGCGATCCTCGCGACCCGACCCGTGCGGGTGGCGCCCCGCGTCGTCGCGATCCCCGCGTCCGACCGGAGCGCGTCGCCGACCCTGCTTCGCGCCGCCGAGGCGGTGGGGTTCGAGCCGCCGCTCGAGCCGGACGCGGGCCAGATCGAACGCGACACGCTCCTCCCGGCGCATCCGGCCTCGGCGCCCTCGCTTCTCGCCGTCGGAGCGAGCGCGCCGCCCTTCTCCCTACGAACCCCGACCGGGACCCGGGTGAGCCTTCGCAGCCTTCAGGGCCGGGCTGTCCTGCTGGAGTTCTTCGCGACCTGGTGTCCCCACTGCGCCGCCGAGGCGCCCCACCTGGAACATCTCTACGCGTCGCTTCCGCACCAGCGGTTCGCAGTCGTCGCGGTCAACGCCGACAGCGAGACCGCTCCGAGCGTCCTCGCCTACCACATCTACTTCGGGCTGGCCTTTCCGGCGGTGCTGGACCCCGGTGGGAGGCCCGGGACCTTCCACGCCGCCGGGACGGCAGGCCCGATCTCGACCGCATACAGCGTCCGCTCCTTGCCGACCTTCTACGTCATCGACCCCGGGGGCCGGGTCGTCTGGGCCGGGGCGGGAGAGAAGCCGGACGTGCTTCTGCGCAGCGAGCTCGAGCGCGCTGCAGCGATGTCAGGGCACGGCCCCTCGCCGCGATAGCACCGCTCCACGCCGCCGGCTTCCGAATGTGCGTCGCTGTCCTTCCGTCCCGGCCAACTGCAAACGGCGAGGACGGCCTTGCATGTTGAACAGTCCAACGTGGAGCTCAAGGGAGTTCACCCAAACCCTCGGCTGAACCGCGGCGGCGTGTTCAGCGCGCCTTCTCCGGGATTCTCACGACCTGACGCCACGCGCACGCGCATCCTTCGATGTCACTCAGATCGTTGTGAGTGCGGCTGCATGTGACGGCACTCAGCTCTCTCACGTAGGTCGTCCAAGCAGAGGTTTCGGACTCGGGCGCCATCCTCCCCCCGGCGGATTCGCTCGCAAGCTGAGCGCGAGCCGAGCCTCGATACCGAGACGGCGATGTCGCTCATCCAGTGGTCACGCTCGGCGCGGTGAATCACCAGACGCGGGCGGCGCCGGGCCCGGATCTCAATCGGCGAGTCGCTCGGGGGCCTCGCGAAGCTCGCCAGAGCTCGACGCCGTCTGCCTTCACAGCAGCGCCTTCTCGAACCAGTGGTCGGCGAACGGCTCGTCGTTGAACGGGGACACCTCGACCCAGCCGCTCGACGCGTAGAGGGCGAGCGCCTCGTTGAGGACGGCGCTTGTCTCGATGTGCGCGAGCTGCGACCCCCCGGCACGCGCGCACGCCTCGAGGGTCTCCAGCAGGCGGCGTCCGAGCCCGAGCCCACGCGCGCCCGTTGCGATCCACATGCGCTTGATCTCGGCCGGCGCGTCGGCGTGATGCTTGACTGCACCGCAGCCCATCGGCTCACGATGGACGTAGACGACGAAGAACTGGCCGGCCGGTGGCCGGACCTCGTTCGGGTGCACGGTCGCGCCGAGGTTCGGGTCGAAGCGGCGGGTCGAGCGCCGGTTCAGTTCAGCCACGTACTCCGCGAGGCAGTACCTGGCATCCGAGCACTCGGGATCGACGGGCCTGATCTCCACGCTAGCCGCCACGAGCAAGCGCTCCACCTCTCGCATGGCTGTGACCAGCCGCTCTCGCTGCGCAGGCGAGAGAGGCTCGAGAAGCGACTTGGCGAGCCTGTCGGAACGCTGTTCGAGCGTCACGCGCTCGCGCACTCCCGCGCGGGTAAGGCGCGCAACGCGGGCTCTCCGGTCAGAGGGGCTCGGCGTGACCTCGACGAGCCCGGCCGTCTCGAGCGACGCCAGCAGCCGGCTCAGGTAGCCCGAATCCAGGTCGAGGCGCACACGGAGGACTCGCACCTCGCAGCCGTCGAGCCCGATCTCCCACAGCAGCCGCGCCTCGCCGAGAGGCCGGTCGCGACCGAGGAAGCGGTCGTTCAGCGCCCCGACTCGCTCGGTCACAACCCGGTTGAACCGACGGACCTGCTCCACCATCGGGTCAGACATTCTCTGACTCTAGTCAGATAACTCAGCGTAGTCAAGGAATTCAGCGTGGTCAAGCTGTAGGGCGTCGCTCAGGCTGAGGATGTTTGCGCCGTTGTGGGTGAGCATGCGGGAGCGTGTCGGGTTGGCGCGTTGGTGTGGCTGGTTTCGGGGTTCATTGGCTGGTGACTTCGGTCACTGCTGCTCACGGGAGCCCGGTGCGCGCATGTCCGTTGTTACCGAAGCCGAGATCGATGTGACCCTCGCTGGTTCGAGCGGTGACGGCAAACAGGTCGGACCCCACACGCGGTGTATCGAGGAGAGGACGACTGTCCGATCGCAATCGCGGGAGAGCCCCGCGACCTAGCAGCAACCCTCCTCACAACACCGCTTGTCCGAACAGTCGCACCGCTTCTCTGCGCACCCGCCGCGCTTCGATTCCGACCCGCAGCCACACCAGATCGTCTACGCGAGAAGGTCGACGGTCTTCACGGGCGTGTGCGGGTCGTCGCTCTCGATCACGAGCTCGCAGGCGCGCGGGCAGCGCTCGTCGGCCGTGTAGCAAACCACGACCCCGAGGCAGGAGCCGGAGGGCAGCGTGGCCGGGAACGGGTTGTCGACCAGATTCCAGTGGTCGGTCGGGCGCTTCAGCCGACGCTCGTGACCTGCAGTGGGCACACGCCGAGGTTGCAGACCGAGATCGTCTTCTCCACCGGATGGCACGCCTCGACGCCGCCGAAGCAGGTCGAGCCGCTGACCGCGATCGCGCCCCCCGGCGCCTGGCCGGAGACCTCGATCGTGGCCTTGCCGCTGGGTCCTCGGTGTCAACCTTGATCGTCGCCGACGCCGCGCCGAGGCTCGACGGCGCGAAGCGGATCGGGAACGGCAGCGCCGTGCCGGGCGGTCATCCATACGAAGGCGTCGTCCGGCTCGACGACCACCAAGCCCAAGGCGAGCTCCGACGGCTCCCCGGCAGGCGAGACGATCGCGCAGGCTTCGCCGAGCGGCGACAAGTTAGCGGACAACTCTGCCGGCGGTGCCGACGATCACGACGGCTGTCTCTAGCCTCGATTCCGCATGAGTTTGGTTGGCGGGGCTGGTTTGGCGTCTCGGCGGTCGGGCGCCTG
>Ga0302325_10014221_pt1 | contig 16941 bp, 16 predicted proteins | sample Palsa_T0_2_FD_201948 | JGI IMG/M metagenome (GOLD analysis project Ga0302325, IMG submission 201948) | Peat permafrost microbial communities from Stordalen Mire near Abisko, Sweden - Palsa_T0_2 | ecosystem: Environmental > Terrestrial > Soil > Palsa > Peat permafrost | place: Sweden: Abisko... | reverse complement strand
ACTGACGCTGGCAACGCGAACCGAGGATGGAATTCTGGTGGTGGATTGCAGTGGCCGGATTCTTTTTGGCGAGGAGTCTTCGCTATTGCGGGATACCGTCAGGAAGGCCGTACCCGAGAACAATCGCATCGTGCTCAATCTGGGCGAGGTAAATTACATCGATTCCGGCGGTCTGGGCACACTCATGGAGCTGCGCACAACCGCGCAAAACAAGGGCGGCACGATCAAGTTGACGAGCTTGACCAAGCACGTAAGCGATTTGCTGCAGATTACCAAGTTGATCACGGTCTTCGACGTATACAACGCAGAGGCGGAAGCCATCGAATCCTTCCACAAGGCGGCTTAGCGACTGCCCTGCGCGAAGGCTACCATGAGTTGCGCCTGTGCGGCTGCGAACAACATGGTTCATCTCTCGCCGACGACAGTTTTCGACGTTCAAACTCTGGCCGCTTTCGCCATCTTTCTGGCGAGCTATTTGGTCTTTGCGCTGGGGAAATTCCCCGGACTGAAAATTGACCGTGCAGGCGCGGCGATCATCGGCGCTGTGGGCATGGTGGCGTTCCGGATTGTGCATCCGGCCGATGCGCTAAGGTTCATAGATTTCCCCACGTTAGTGCTGTTGTTCTCGATGATGCTGATTGTAGGCAATCTTCATCTGGTGGGATTCTTCGAGTGGAATGCGGAGATGGTGCTGCGGCGACTGAAGCCGTCGCGGTTGTTGCCTGCGGTAGTCTTCACGTCAGGATTGCTTTCGGCATTTTTCGTGAACGATATTGTTTGCCTCGTGATGGTGCCGTTTGTGCTGAGCATCACGCGCAGGCTGCGGCTGGAACCATTGCCGTATCTGTTGGCGGTGGCGACGGCATCGAATATTGGCAGCGTGGCGAGTATCACGGGGAATCCTCAGAACATGCTGATCGGGTCTTTTTCCCACATCTCTTATCGTGACTTCCTCCTGCATCTTGGGCCGGTAGCGGTCGTGGGTTTGTTCCTAGATTGGATGGTGCTGCACTGGATGCTTATGAGGAAGGTGAAGCACGCGGAATTGGTGAACGACGGGATTCCACTGCCGCCGCTCGATCTTTCGCGGCTGACGAAACCCGCGATTGTGGTAACCGCAGTTGTGATCGCGTTTTTTGTAGGCGTGCCTCCAGCGATGGCAGCGGCTTTAGGCGCGGCGGTGTTGCTGATTACCCGAACGCTGGAGCCGCGAAAGCTGTACGAGGAAGTGGACTGGGGTCTTCTTGTGTTCTTTGTCGGGCTGTTCTTGATTGTGGGCGGAGCAGAGAAGGCGGGAATTATAGGGGAGTTTCTGGGGGTCGCAGAGCATTGGAATCTTCACAATCTGGGGGGCTTCACGGTTGCCGTATCGTTGCTGAGCAATATTGTGAGCAATGTACCAGCGGTGATGCTCTTGAAGTCGCTGGCACCGAACTTTGCGAATCCGCATACGGCGTGGCTGGTACTGGCGATGGCATCGACGCTGGCGGGGAATCTGACGATCACGGGAAGTGTGGCGAACATTATTGTGGTCGAGAGCGCCAAGCCCGAGGTGAAGATCGGATTCTGGGAATATTTCCGCGTTGGGCTGCCGATCACCGTGATGACGTTGATCGTGGGATGGGCGTGGCTGGAGTGGGTTAAATAGATTCTTCGGCAAAAGGGCTTAGAACAAAAAGGAGATTCCCGATTAAGAGCGTGCCAGAGCCTGACGCCTCCATCGAGAACAAGCCCTCTCCTTCACGGCGAACGCTGCTTGGACTCGATTGGCTCAATTTCCTCCTCGCCGACGTGCAGACGGGGGTGGGACCGTTCCTTGCGATTTACCTCGCTGGCTACAAGTGGGACGAAGAGCGCGTAGGGCTTGCGCTTATGGTCGGCGGGATCGCAGGAATTCTCACGCAGACCCCGGCTGGGGCGCTCGTTGACTTCCTCCGATCAAAGCGAGCGCTGGTCGGTGTGGCGGTGGCCGCGCTGGCTGCCGGAGCACTGCTAATCGCTCTGTTCCCGTCGTTCTGGCCTGTCATGGGCGCTCAAGTCTTGATTGGCGGCACGTCCAGCGCCTTCCTCCCAGCCGTCTGCGCTATGTCACTCGGGATCGTTGGACGTGCCGGGTTCGACATCCGCCAAGGTCGCAATCAGACGTTCAACTCGGCAGGGAACGTGATTGCCGCTGTGTCGATGGGACTGCTGGGCTACTTCGTCTCCAACCGCAGCATATTCTTCTTCATCGCGGTATTCGCTGTCCCCACGATTCTCGTTCTGCTCCTAATCAGACCCACCGACATCGACTACGAGGTCGCCCGTGGCGCAACTGATGGCGAGAAAGGCGACAAAGCGGAAAGCGTCCGGATGCTCTTTCAGGATCACCCACTGGTTATCTTCCTCGTCTGCGCCGTGATGTTCCATTTTGCGAACGCGGCCATGCTGCCGCTGCTTGGCGAGATGCTGGCAAAGGGTCAGGGGCGAAGCTCGATGATGTTCATGTCGGCGTGCGTAGTCACTACCCAGTTCGTCATCACGCTGATCGCGGCTTGGTCGGGACGAGAGGCAGAAACATGGGGTCGAAAGCCACTTCTACTGATCGCATTCGGCGTACTTCCGACGCGTGGCGTTCTTTACACCCTCACGTCCAATACGGACTTGCTCGTGGCAATCCAAATCATGGACGGCGTAGGGGCGGGGATTTTCGGCGTTGTGTCCGTGCTTGTGATCGCCGATCTAACGCGAGGTACTGGCCGATTCAATCTCACGCTGGGAGCCATCACGACTGCGGTCGGTATCGGCGGGGCTCTGAGCCAAGTTATCGCAGGTAGTATCGTTCACCACGTGGGCTTTCGCGCTGGCTTCCTATTCCTCGCGGGTGTGGCGGCGGCAGCTTTCGCTATCCTCTATTTTTTCATGCCTGAGACGCGCAATATACGATTGGCAACGGTCGGGAGTAGCCTAGGCCAAAAGCGCAATCCGGACTGATCAATACATATCAGGTTTGGAGTCTTGCCCACGAGCCACATCCGAGCAGTATTGACCAGACTTTGGACTGCCAAGAGTAGACAGTGAGGTTAGCGGGATTCTGCGGATGTGGGTCTCGCCCCAAAGGAGACCGATGTGCACTGTGGATACCGATATCTCAGTTCGCTTCTTTTGACTGTTGCGCTAGCCGGACCTGTTGCGATGATGGCCATTGCCAGCCCGCAAGACGATAGGAACCACGAAAATAGAGAAGGCGAGCACAACCAGCGTTACTATGACAAGGGCCACAAGGACTATCACAACTGGGACGCCAACGAAGACCGCTCGTACCAACGGTATCGGACTGAGCACCACGAAAAACGGGACTTCGTTCAGTTGAGTACTCGACAGCAGACCGTCTACTGGAACTGGCGTCACAACAACCCCGATAACAGATAACGAAATCGCCATGCGCATTTGTGATCGTCGGGAGGCGGATGTCAGAGGCTATGACATCCACTAACAGGCACTCGTAATGCGCGGAAGAGAGAGCGTGCTGTGACGCAGATCACAGCACGCAAGAACCCTGACTTCGGGTTCCCCCTAGATATGAAGTCAGGGCTAGTTCCGGCAGTTGAACGGAATGCTAGTCCCCACCCCGAACGAATTACAAGAGACTCAAGGCTCTAGCGGTTCCTAAGAGAGCGTTGATGGAATCGTGACGGCTATTATCTCGCGTGCGTTGAGCAGGGTCGTTCGCAGGCTGTCTAGTTCAAAGGTTAGCCGGAGCGGAAGCGTGCGGAACTCCGTCGCTGATGTATGCCTTTTCCGCAAGAGGAACAGAGGTGAGAGGGGATCAGGCATCAATCGTAATTGGAGCCGACAAAAAACGAAAGCGCCCCAGACTCATTGAGTCACGGGACGCTCCTTCGTTCGAACAGCCCTCCCCCAGAACGCTCTTACCCCAATTCAACTCGGGTAAATGCTTCCAGCGTTTCTCCCTCTGATGGAGGGTTCAGGAAGTTTCGTGCGGCAAAATCTTGAGCTTGGGGATACTTCGTGTCTCGAATGCGCTCAGCAGCTTTGGCTCTATCGTAGGGCGTATGCCGATGCTGAACGTCGGGTCCAAGTAAGAGCCAATAGGCACCGGGTTCGCCAAACGGCATTCCCACACTGCCAGCATTCAAAACTCGAATTCTTCCGATCGTTCGGTCAAACTGCATGTGGGTATGACCGCAGACGACTACAGGTACATTAAGTCCTTCAAAAACCGGTAAGAGGCATTCCTCAGACGTGACACGGGTAAACACCTCAGTGTCACTTCGCGGCGTGGCATGGCAGAATAGCACTTCGCCTAGCCCATGAATTTCAACGGCGAGCGTCTTGGGCCAACTGGTTAACAACCGCTGATGCTCAAGGAGCAGTTGCTGCGCTGTCCAGCGTACGGGCTCTCGCCACAGTTCCGGGGCGGTGCGGTACCAGTCCGTCTCCTTACCTTCCATCTGCGCAAGCACCTCACGGTCGCCATTGCCTTGGATGAACTGCACCGTAATGTCGAGGCTGAGCAAACACGCGATTGTTTCAAGTGGCATCGGGCCGGGAAGCACATCGCCTCCGACCACTATATGGTCTACTCCTGCATGAAGAATATCTTGGAGTACCGCTTCAAGTGCAGGGAGGTTCGCATGAATATCATAGATTGCAGCGACCCGCATAACAGACATTCCCCTCTGTCCAGTTCGTGCTGAAGTTCCACCGTTTAGGTCACACTTTGCTCTCTCCGCGACTACCGATAGCGTCCGCACGTCAGGAGATTATGGCAGATCGGATAACGTCACGATTATGGGGGTGTGGTCAGACGGCTTTTCCTGCGCTCGCGGTCCTTTATCGATCTCGCAGCCTTCGAGTCGATCAGCTAGCGTTGGGGATAATAAGAAGTGATCGATTCGAATCCCTCGGTTATGTTGAAAAGCCTGCCGAAAATAATCCCAAAAGGTGAACTGCCCCACTTCGTTCGGATGTAACGACCGGAAGGCGTCCGTATATCCAAGTTCCAGTAACGCCCGGTAGCGGCTCCGAGGTTCCGGTTGAAAGAGAGCATCGTGCATCCACGACGAGGGCTTGTGACAGTCGATGTCTTCTGGTATGACGTTGAAGTCGCCGCCGACCAGTGTCGGCACACTGTCTTTCAGCCATAGGATCATTTGTCGTTTTAGGCGATCCATCCAAGCTAACTTGTACGCAAACTTGTCGCTCCCAACCGGATTTCATTGGGAAGATAAATATTGACGATACGGATGCCCTTGCTGATTACCTCCAAGAACCGCGCATGGCTGTCGGAATCGTCGCCGACGAGAGTCTTAGCAATCGTCTTCATCGGATGTCGCGACAAAATGGCAACACCGTTATAGGCCTTCTGCGTCACCGCGACACTCTCATAGCCGAGCGACTCGAAGGCTCCGGACGGGAATTCCGTCCCCTTCAATTCTTGTAGCAACAACACATCCGGTTCGCGAGCTTTCAGCCATGTCGTAACATGGGTCAAACGAGAGCGAACAGAGTTCAAATTCCAGCTAGCGACTTTAAACATCAATCCACATTCTAGCGTTACGGGAGAGGTACCGCCGCTCTCAACTGGCCCGCTACAAGAACAGGCGACTTTGAATCTCCCCAAGGTCCACTGGCTTAGAGCACGCCTCGTCATCATTCGTCACATGGTTGATCCTCGTGCTCACCGGATAGCACCGCATCAGCCGGGCATCGCAGGGCTTCAGCAGTTCGGACGCCGCGCTCACATCCTTCATTCCCTTATCGACCACATCGGGATCGTGAGCATTCGACCAAAGCACCTATTCGAGGAACGGGCGTCTGTGCTGAAGTGGGGGATGAACGGAGAACAGAGGGCGGCAGTGCGGAGGCGGCGGTCAGCTTCCTTCGAGGCAACGTCGCGTCCAATGGCATGAACTTGACGATGAACAGACGCACCGGCTGTTTATGGCCACGGATCCAACGCTTCATAGTCGGTGCGTTTTTGCTTACGAATCCAAGGCGCGCCAGCCCCACGCCATCTGGAGATTGGCGCGAATCACTGCAAGCAGCTCCGCGTTGTCGGGCGGCTTCTGGAAAAAAGCGACCGCACCTGATTCGAGGGAACGTCTTTCATTGCCCTCGTCGCGATCGCGACCTGTAAGAACGATCACTGGGATAACGGAAAGCGCCGGATAGTCTTGCAGGTGTTTCAGTACGGCAAAACCATCGCCCGCCGGCAATCCGAGATCGAGGATGATAAGGTGGGGTTTCTCCTTCTGAGCCATCGCGATGGCCGAATATCCGTCGCAAACATTCACCGTATCATAGTTATTGGCCCGTAGACGCCAACTCAGCCCCACTCTGATATAGGGATCATCATCCACGACCATTATCTTTGCCCGATTTATGGGCTTCCTCTCGCTGTAACTCTCAGTTTCCATGCTTGTGGTTCTCCTTTCGGTGAAGTTTTGTTTGCTCGTGAGACCCCGCTGGATGATGCCCCGAGTAGTGCCTATCGGAGACTGTACTCTCGGCCTGCCATTGCAGCTAACACCAAAGGTTCAGCGTCCAATCTATGACCAAGTGCAGCAAGGGCGCGGGCTCCCCGTTTTCTTTCTGCCTTTCGTTACTGGCTGGAAAGACGCCGACGCCGACAATCCCCATCCTGAAAGAAGTCAAGGCGGAGTACGCGAAGCTGCAATAGCCGAAGAACTCCTTCCCGGTCGCTCGCTGTTTTACCGATGGTTTACGTAACCAGCGATATAGCGTCAATTGAGAAGGCGAGGGCTGCAAAACCCTTCATCTTGACGACGCTCGCTCACAGCGTGTGGAATACTCATGATCTTCTGTTTACCCAGGCCCCGCGTTCCCCCACAGAAGACTCCGGTTGTTATCGGTTCCGATCGCGGAGAGAACGAAATGAAGTCGATGCGATTTTCCCATCTGCTCTTCACGATTTCGGCCATCAGCTTCAGCGTGGCGGTGTGCGCCCAGGCGCAAACCTTCACGACTATTGCGAATTTTAGTTCTACCGGCGCGAGCCCGGGGCCTGTCGTCCAAGGCTTCAATGGGGACTTCTATGGTACGACGCAAGGGGGTGGGAAACGTGGCTACGGCGCGATCTTTGAAATCACGCCAAAGGGAAAGCTGGGCGGCCTTTACAGCTTTTGCTCAGAACCGAAATGCGCTGATGGCGAATATCCTCTGGGGCTGGTGCAAGCCACCGACGGAGACCTCTACGGGACAACGCAGGGCACCAGTTCCGGTCCATATGGCACCGTATTCAAAGTAACTTCAGCCGGCGAACTGACCACGCTCCATACCTTTTGTTCCCAGACGAACTGTGCGGATGGGCAAAATCCTTGGGGGGGATTGATACAAGCCAGCAGCGGGAATTTCTACGGAACGACTTTCTTTGGCGGAGCCAACCGCGCTGCAGGTATCTGCTATGACTTGGGCTGTGGCACACTCTTCGAAATCGCTCCCTCTGGCAAGCTGACCATCCTTTACAACTTTTGCTCGCTGCCGAACTGCCTTGACGGCGCAAACCCGGTCTCAAGCCTGGTGCAGGGGAGTAACGGAAACTTCTATGGCGTAGCTTCCGGGGGCGGGGCTGCGGACGCAGGCACAGTTTTCGAAATTACGTCGGCAGGCAAGCTGACAACGCTCTACAGCTTTTGTGCTCGAATAAGCTGCTCCGACGGACAGCAACCGAACGGACTGGTGCAGGCCAGCAATGGAAACTTCTACGGGACGACAGTTCTCGGCGGTGAGACTGGTTACAATAACGGCACATTCTTCGAAATCACCTCAGTTGGGAGGTTTTCCACGCTCTATAGCTTCTGCGCTGAAGGCGTATGCAGTGACGGCGCGAATCCGAACCCGGGAGTGGTGCAAGGCAGCAGCGGAAGATTTTACGGAACAACATACTGCGGCGGACTCAGCAATAGCTGCAACGATTTCAGTTACGGTCCAGGCACGGTTTTTGAGATCAGTCCAACCGGGAAGCTGACTACGCTCCACAGCTTTTGCTCCCAAACAAACTGCGACGACGGCCAGGGGCCGATTGCGGGCCTGGTGCAAAGCACCAACGGTAAGTTCTACGGCACAGCGACCTTTGGCGGGGCCGACGACGATGGCACATTCTTCAGCTTAGGGGTGAGCCTTGAGCCTTTTGTTGAAACTCTACCCACTACCGGCAAGGTTGGGGCCAAAGTAATTATCCTGGGAAACAATCTTTCGGTCACTAAGGGCGTCAGCTTTAATGGCACGGCGGCGACCTTCACCGTGGTTTCGAATACTGAAATCACCGCGACGGTTCCGACTGGCGCTACCACCGGCACAGTCGCAGTCACCACGCCTACGGGAATGCTCAACAGCAATTCGGCATTTCAGGTGCTGAAGTGAACTGTCTCATGACTGGCGAGAACGTCTTTCCCTCAAGGTAAAGTGCCATTCTTTAGCTGATTTGCCTATCTGTCCCTTCCACCCTGCGGCGTCGCATCGCGCACACAAGCCGCCTCATAATGCATTGACCCGGTTGTGAGTGTAAACGGGATTGTTCGCCAGCCTCAGGGACCTTGATCGAACGGGTTCAGTGCTTGTCGCCAGTTCTCTTGCTGCTTTTGTAGGGGCTCGGCGGGTAGTGCGGCCTGGGCAGCCACACGCCACCTATGCTCTCGGCGACGACAAGACGGCCGCACTGGCAATTCTCCTGCCTTATCGGCCCCCTGCCGCGCGCTGCGTAGTCGGCCCTAAGCATCCGCTTTGTTTCTTCGTCGAACCCCAGCCGGCATCGTCCAGGCATAGGCATCGCGCTTCCTCTGCCCGAAAGTCTACCCTTACTTTGATCCCTGATCTATTTTTGATCATTGATCTGCGCGGACCCGAGTCGGAGCCCTATCCTGAAGGAACCGAAAGCTGCAAATTAGCTGGGGCAAATTCCTGCCTCGTCCTTTGCTGTTCTCCGATGGTTTATGTAAGCAGGCGATAGCACTCAAAACCCCTCAATGAGCGGGCTTCAGCAGTTCGGAACCCGCACTTATAGACTCCCCGCTCACGTGATAATTTTGCTTAGACCCTTGTCATCAAGCGGGGATCAGGCGACTGGGTCGGTCGAAATTCCTACTCTTTTCATTGACCCCCATTGCAGGTCTCCGCGGAGGTATTGCCAGATGCCTTGGAGACGCCAGATCATTGTGAGTTGGCGGTAGGGGAAGTGCTCGAAGAGGCAGAAGATTAGCAGGCGCGCGACTTCGCGCCAGTCGCTGTAACGGCGGAAGGTCATTTCTTCGAGCAGTACCGAACCGATGGAAATCAGCGTGGCGAAGGCGTAGCCGAACAATAGGAATTGCAGGAAGAATGACTTGCTGAGCACTCCTGAGATCAGGGCGAGGATGATGGTGGTGTAGCCGACGACCTCGATGATAGGCGCGAAGAATTCGAAGATCCACATGTAAGGGAGGACGAGCCAGCCGACGCGTCCGTAGCGGACGCGGAAGAGCATATCGCGATTAGGCCACAGTGCGTCGATGAGGCCCTTATGCCAGCGTGCGCGCTGGCGTGCAAGCGATTTGAAGTCAGTGGGCACTTCAGTCCAGCAAGTGGGATCGGGTATAAAGTCGATCCGGTAAGAGCGGTTTTCTTCACGTAGGCGACGGTGCATGCGAATAACGAGATCGAGATCTTCTCCGACCGCGTGAGTGCGAAAACCTCCGACTTGCAGGACGAGATCACGCTGAAAGACCCCGAATGCACCGGAAATTATGGGAAGCATGTTAAAGCCTGCCCAGGCTTCGCGGCCGACCAGGAAGGCGCGCAAGTATTCGATGACCTGCATGACTTCGATCGGACTCTTGGGAAGGCGCACTTCCTCGATTTGATTATTCACGACACGGGAGCCGTTCAAGACACGTACGATGCCGCCTACGGCCATGACACGACCGGGATCGGCGAATACGCCCGCCATGATGCGGATGAGAGATTCTCTTTCGAGAATTGAGTCGGCGTCGACTACGCAAATGTAAGGACTGGTGGCGGCATTGATTCCTGCATTGATGGCGTCGGCTTTACAACCCGCGGCTTCTTTGTCGATGACGAACAGGCGCGGATCAAGCGGACTGCGATAGATCGCGTGAAGCGGCGCGGTTGCGATGTCGGCGATGTAGAGGATGCGGGCGGTCTGAAGCTGATAGGCCTGCCGCAGCTTTTCCATGGTGGCATCGTTTGATCCATCGTTGACGACGATGACTTCGAGGCGGGGATATTCAAGTCCAAGCAGCGCTCCCACACTGCCGACGATTGAGCCATCTTCGTTGTGCGCAGGGACGATGAGAGTGATGGGAGGCGTGAAAGGGGAAGCTTTCACCAACTCCAGGCGCTGACTACCGAGACGATGACGATGGCGGACGTTCTTGACAATCGCTACGATCAGCAGTCCGAGGTAAATGACATTGGACAGCAGGTAGTAGATGAACAGCGTATCGTTCGAGATGGCGAGAAAATGCACGGTCAGCGCGCCCCGGCTGTGGCGGCCACGGCCTTACCGGTAAGTTCCACTCGTTTTCTCGCTTCCGCTACAACTTCCATCAACGCGGTTGCGGCAGAGTGGTGACCGGAACCAGCAAAGCCGCTGACAATTTTCTCGATGGCGCCGGACCGCTCGAGTTCCGAGATAAATGCCTGCAGGGCGTAATCATCTTTGGTTGCGACCACATATTCGAGGATCTGATCGAGTTGCGGCTCCATCCGCGCGAGTGCCCATGCGGCGCGCTGACGCACATGTCGGTTGGCATCGCAGAGGGAGCGCAACAGGATGTTAATCTTGCCGATGTTTTCGATCTGTCCCAGCGCCACGACAGCACGGAGACGAACGAACCATTCTGGATCGGTGGCCAAACTGTGGAGCGCCGGCAGAGTATAAGAGACATTGGTATTGCCGAGAGCGCGGGCAGCGGAGGCGCGTACTTCCGGCAAAACATCTGAGGCCAGGACGAGTAACTCCTCACCGAGTTCAGGGGATGCCAACTCGCCGAGCACGCGTGCGAGGAGCTCGCGAACTGGTCCATGCGTCTGCTCAATATAGTTAAGCAGCACAGCGGGATCGGAGCGGCAACAATTTACCAAGGCGTTCTTCAAAGAACGTTCGGGCGCATCGAACTGGCCGGTGACCATGCGATCGAGAATCGGAATGGCGGCTTCCATGCGGGCTGTGCGGCCGAGGCCACGAACCGCGGCGATACGGGTTTCGCGCAAATGCGAATCCAATCCCGCGGCCAGAGCGGGGATCGCTTCCATGGCGCGAGTTCGCCCCAGAGCCAGCAGTGCGGTTCGCTGCTTCAATCCGCGCGATCTTCGGGCTTCGTAGATGCGCATATCGAGCAACCCGCTGACGCGAAGACAATCGAGCAGCGGGGGCAACTCGTGAGCCGACGACATCTCGATGCTATCGAGCAGAATGGATTCAACGATGTCGCAATCGAGCGGATTGAAGCGCCAGTCTATGGCCGAGATTTTGCCTGAGAGGATGTCGTCCCATTGAGAGCGCAAGGCAACAGTGCGCTGATTTCTCTTGTGAAAATATCGGGCGCGGTACCAGCGTCGCAGCACGATGAATCCGACGAGGAGAAAGATTCCCAGTAGTGAGACTAGAATCGCTTCCAGCACCAGCCCAGCGGCCCCGAGTCTTTCGATTGCCCTAAAAGCGGATCCCATAACTCAGTCCGAAACTGGTATCGATTTGACCTTGGGTGCGATATTGGCGAGCCACATAGCCCGTAATGTCCTGGCCGGTGGCGAACTGGTAGCGCAGACCACCGCCGAAAGTGTGGGCAGAAAAGCGTCCGATCTGATCGATTTGCGCAAAGTTTTCGCTGCCCACGCCGAAGAAAACGTTGCCGGTGACGCGACGTTGCAGCGGGAAACCAAGTTTGGTCCAGCCGGATGGCGTCCAGTCCACGGGAGTACCGACGAACCCAGTACGAGCGCCAGTCACGTTCAGTGACCAAGTCCATTCGTGGGGAAGGTAGAGAATCTGGCTTGTGTTCAAGGTCAGGACGTGCGCGCCCTGATACCAGAACCAATGTTGCTGATAGGAACTTTCCAGTCCGCGGACCCAACGATTTTCGATCCGGAAGGCGTGGCCATACTCGAAGAAAGCTTCGTTGGTGGGCACCACACTCTGACTGTTGGCAACGGCGCTGCCGACGGTGAACCAGTCCCGCGCAGTGAAGTGAAAGGCGGTGCTGGTAAGAAACTTGACGGCATCCTGGCCGAATCTTTGATAGGTGCTGACGCCGAAAACGGTTGCCCATCGCTGGTTCCAGCGGGAACTGAGGCTGACGCTCTGGGTCTGGCCGGCGTTGGCGTAATTGAAGACATCGACATCTTCGCCAACGCGCAGTTCGTGTTTAGTATTTTCGCGCAGGCTGTCCAGACCTGCTCTCGCTTCCGAATTGAGCGCATCGAACAGAAGAGTCTGTTGATACTCCGCCCGCGCTTCCGGCGTACGGCCCAACACCGCCAGCACACGAGCGCGGCGTGACAGAATCTCGGGGTCAGAGGGAGAGATCTTTCTCGCGTCGTCCAGAGTTTGTAGCGCTTCGGCATATTTCTTCTGCCAGAGGAGGACGTCGGAGAGATCAGTCAAAATTTCGATGTCATTTGGGAATTTGTCGAGGACAAGTCTGTATTCAGTTTCGCCTTCCGACCAGCGCCCTTTCCAGGCCAGCAATCGGCCACGCCAACCGTGAGCTTCCCAGTCTTCAGGCGTGTCGGCCAAACGTTGGTCGACGACGGCCAGAGCGGCATCGATGTGCTGAATCTCAACATCCTTGCGAACTTGTGTCTGCCAGTCGTGAGTGGTTTGCGCGGCGAGAACATGCACGAAGCCAACGAGCAGCAAGGCTGCGATGACAGTCTTTGGGGACAGTCCGGGCAATCGAGGGATGAATCTGTTTTCAGACACTTTCACGACAAAACTCCAGCGAAATTGTGGTCTGCTTGATCCAAAGGTAGCTATTACGTGCATGGCTCTTGGTTTATTCAGCGATTGAATCTGTCTAAAGGGAGGAACAGGGCCGTCAGAGCGTGAGCGCAGCAATGCACCGTCATTGCAATCCTCCATTATTACAATGGCCTCATTAGGGGTCGAAGCGTAGTTACGCAAGGTTACGTGTCTTAGGTGTGGTGGTGACTGCGTGTTTCTATTTTCACAATCGCAGAGCCGAGGTCAGTGCAGATAGTTGATGTGGATTGAAACGCTGTGGCCAGGTGCGAGTTCTGGCAAAACGATGTGCCGGTTGTCGGGGAACATGGTCGCACCACCGGTGACGGTCGCTATTGGACGTTGGAATTCGAAGGTGAGACCGGTCACCGGCTCGGCAGACTTCACCTGCAGCACGGCTTCTGTGGGTACGGAGGTCGCGGTGAGGCTCCATTGGAGACGATCGCGAGCGCGCCAGAATTTTGCAAAAGTCAGCATGTCAGTTTTGATGATGTCAGAAGGTAGCTGACGAAGTAAATCCTGCTCGGCTGCGGCTTTCAGGATGGATTCATTGGAATGAATCAACACCACGCTCACGGCTCCGTTTTCGGCGTTGGCGAGGATTACCTGCAAGGCCTGAGGCACTCGTTTGGCGAAGCCGGGAGATTCTTCGTCTTCGATGGTAACCGGAAATTCATAGATTTCGCTGTCCTCTTCGAACCCAAGATCGCGAGGAAGCGCAAACGGAAAATTGGAGAGAACATCGTCGGCGGTGAAAGATGAGTCGAACTGATATCCGGAACGCTCAAGGGCTTCCGGCAGAGAAATCGGCACGCGGAGGTGCCCAGCGCGGAAGAATATCGTATCCTGACCCGGAATTTCTCCGTCCAGCAATTCCTTGCTGACTCGAACTTCGCCAAAAACGGTGGCTCCCGAGGCGGTGTCGAATCCGAGTCCACGAGGTTGATAACTGGAATAAGTTTCATAACCCGAGCCCAACTCGAACTTATTGAAGCCTCGGGAATGAATGATGGAATGGCTGCCCACGGTCGAACCGCTTGTTTTCAGTTGCCGAAGAAGGTCGATTTTCGGCGCGAAAAAGAAGGCTTTGCTATTGGCGTCGTCGACATATTTGGTCTGGATGAAGAAGGTACTGCTGGCCTGGTTCGCTTTCTCAATACGAGCAAAATCGAGGCCCGGAGCAAATGAATTTTCCCAATCCACATCGTGGGAGAGTAATAAAGCCGAGCGCTGTCCTCCGGGGATAGTGGAGAGGCGGACCCAATCTTTGCCGTAGGCTTCGTACCAAGCCCTCAGCACCAATAGCCAAACATCCGCGCCGGGTTCAAAGGCGTTTACGTAGTGGCGCTGCGCTTCGTAGTCGCGATTGTTCTGATTGCGTAACACGACGTCAAGCAAACTCAGTCCCAGGAGGTACACCTTCCCTTTGCCAACGGAGTTCGTCAGCAGAGCGGCACTCCCGTCCTCAAAGTGCGCCAGCACTTCAGCGCCAGGGTCAGGGACGTATCCGTTACTCCAGATAATTTCGGGGAAGTGATCGCTCCCAAGTTGAGTTTCGCGCTCCTCGGGGCGATTGAGATACTTCGTAACAGGATCTTTCGTTGCGGTAAATGCCAAGTGATAACGCTTGCGCGAAGGAGCGAAGCTGCGAAAACCGAACAGATTCTGAAGGCCTCCCCAGAACACATTCTGGGCGAAGATAAATCCACCCTGCCTCACGAACGTGGTCAGCAGGTCAGCCTGGGGCTCGGTAAAGGTGTGGGAATCAACGCTGGGATAGAGGATGACGAGGCGATGGCGGAGGGCTTGTGGGAGATCGCGAGTGATAAAAAAAGGAATGCCCATCTCTTTCAGCGAGTGGACGAGCGGGAGAGGATTCTCTGCATCGGGGCCGGGATTGGTCCAGAATACCGCGACTTGAAGCGGGAAAGATTCTGGAAACTGCTGAAGTTGGTCAGCGTCCTGATGCGAGATTTCGAGTAATGGGACTTCTTTCGTTCGCAAGGCAGGCGTAGCGTGGGCGGCGACAAGTTTGCAAACGGCTGCGCTCCCGCACAAAGCGAGGACCAGCAGCCCGACTGCTAAGGATTGTTTCACTCGGAATCCTTGAGATATTGAATGATTTCCGTACGGACTTTGGATGTAAGTATGAAGCATCGAAGGGCAGAGCAGGAGAACGGAAGGTTCGGACCCACCGTGCAGGTTCTGCAGCTACTTCTTTCCGAAACTGGGTTACTCGATGGAAGAATTCAAGTACGGCCAGGAGCTGGCTAAGGCCTTCTGGGCGGGCGTTTCGGTTAGTCTGGGCCCCCGCAAACGAGCATCGGATACCCGAAGCCCAAGATCACGCGAACGCAGGCTCGCAGCGATTGCGGCCACCGCTCCAATGGGCCCAAAACCGTCGAAGAGCAGTCGAGCGCGCGCATCCTTGCGCCCATCTCGCCGCCTCCACCGCGCGGGGCCGATCTCATTGACTGATACTCACGCTCGAACCGAGCATCTCCAGAACGCGACCGACCACCACCGGAGAGAACCCCAGAGACGGAAAGCCTTCTCACCCGAGATGCTCAAGCTGCTTGCCGATGCAAATGTTTGGGATCGAAACTCACTCCTTTCTTCCATATCGTTAAGGTGATCGTAGCAATCTTGCGTGCCAGGCCGCCGGCACTCCGTTCATCATCCTGTTCGGCCTGTGCAGCGCCCCTATGCCTAGTGGCCATAAGTAGGTCGCGAATCCCAACGCAAACATGAGAGCCACCCAATCGAACGCTCCCGTTCGCCCGTCCTTGTGCCGCCCGGTCAGCCAAGCTGTCGTCACCATATACATCGCTAACAGTCCCGCGATGATGTTGGGCGGTTCAGCCCGCATGTACGCAATAACCGCCCCGCGGCAAAGCATGTCGCCCACGAATACTTGCCCGGCCACGCGATGCCACCGCCCGCCCTTGCGCACCGCCATCGTGACGGTTCCCGCTAACAGCCCCACGCTCCCGCCGCAGATATGAATGATCAACAAGGGCGAGAGTCGCATGCTGGCTTCTTCCTTCCGGCCAGGAGTTTTGGCCGCTGCACATCCATACGAGGCCTAACACCCTTGCCGTTCCAACTCGGCAACGCCGCTCTGGCCAGTCTCAGCATAGGCGACTACACGTCCCCATGCACTCCAAGTGGGCGACTCGACGGCATGCAGTCGCGGCAGCGCTAGTCCCGCGACTCAAGGGCTTGAATATAACGACTGATCTGATGCAGGTGGGAAAGGTCGTGACCGGCCAGCAATCGTACCATCACGGCCAAGGACTCCGCGCCACGCTCATTGTGCTGCCCGCTGCGTTGCAAGTCCTCTGGTGACATTCGTCTCCACACAGACAAATTGAGTACGCGCAGCGTCCGAAATATTTCGACAAGTTCGGACGGCTCGCGTTCATTGTGGCGCAGGGAGGCTACCCACGCATCCTGCCTGAAGCCCAGAATAGCCGGCTCGTCCTCGCAAAGGATCAACCTGAGGCGATATCCATAAACCCATTCGCTATCGGTGAGATGGCCGATGATTTCGTTCGGAGTCCATTTCCCTTGAATTGCTCGCCCGCGCAGGACTTCCGCCGGATGTCTGGCCACAATATCGGCCAGGGTGGATGCCGTCTGCCCTAACACCTCGATCGGATCCCGGCCAGCCAACAGGTTGAACAGCTTTTCGCGGTAGGTCCATGGGGCCGATACCTCTAGTCCTGGTTGCGCCGGCGTCATAATCAACTCCTTCCTTTGCAACTTCTCGAATACAGACTTTTCGCTTGGCGAGCAGGAAACAGGCGCTAAGGGTAACCTTGAATCTGTGAGACAAGGTCGCTAACGCTTGGAATGGAATCTCATGGAACCCCCGCTCCTTTTTCCAAGGCGAAGCCTTCAACTTTCCAGCCTTCCGCGCCGCCGATCATTTTCTTCACTTTCCGGCCCAGGCG
>Ga0302325_10014220_pt1 | contig 16943 bp, 10 predicted proteins | sample Palsa_T0_2_FD_201948 | JGI IMG/M metagenome (GOLD analysis project Ga0302325, IMG submission 201948) | Peat permafrost microbial communities from Stordalen Mire near Abisko, Sweden - Palsa_T0_2 | ecosystem: Environmental > Terrestrial > Soil > Palsa > Peat permafrost | place: Sweden: Abisko... | reverse complement strand
ACTCATTGAGTTGTAGGGGTGGGACCCGATGTATGAGGCCGATCCAGCGCATTTCTGAAGGGCGGGGACACTCGTCATTCCGATGCGAAACTCATCACTGACGCGAGGACACGATTAGCACGCCTCCCGTACAGCTCTCAGAGATCTTCGGCATCTCGAGGATCAATTCATCAAGGAGGAATAATGAAACTCACAGGCAAGAAGGCTCTCATCACCGGCGGAAACAGCGGCATCGGCCAGGCCACTGCCCGCCTTTTCGTTACTGAAGGCGCTGAAGTCGCGATTACCGGCCGGGACCAGACGACGCTGGATGAGGCGGTTGCCGAACTGGGAGCCAACGCGCGCGGCTATCGCGCCGACGTTACCGTGGCGGACGACCGCAAGCGGCTCTTTGCGGATCTTGCCAGGGATTTCGGCAAGCTGGACATCGTCTTCGCCAATGCCGGAATCAGCGGCAGGACGCCGACAGGTGCGACGGACGAAGCAGTGTTTGAAAATATCATCCACACCAACCTGAATGGCGCTTTCTTCACCGTCAACTCGGCTGCTCCTCTGTTGAACGACAACGCCAGCATCATCTTCAACGGATCGGTGCACAACTATCTGGGCCAGGCCGGTCTGGCTGCCTATGCGGCCACGAAGGGCGGGGTGGTCTCCATGGCGCGTGCGATCGCTGCCGACCTTGCGCCGCGCAACATTCGCGTCAATGTCGTCGCACCCGGAGCGACCAAGACTCCCATCTGGAAGCGCGGATCTCGTGCCAATGCCACTCATGAACAGTCTGCCAAGCTCCCTGACTTCTTCTCCTCTGCGATTCCGCTAGGTCGTTGGGGCGAAGCGGAAGAACTCGCTAAGGCTGTGCTCTTCCTGGCTTCTGAGGATTCGTCGTACATCAATGCGGTCGAGTTGATGGTGGACGGCGGATTGACCGGAGCTCCATTCGGCGCTGCAATTCTTCGCGGCTGACTCCGGAGTACGTACCGCGAATCCTCTGAGATGTATCACCAAACGCTCTTTCCGCTCCCATTCAGGCCGGGAAGCGTCTTGCACAAAACCGAAAGGAGTCACGCACATGTTTGATATGAGGAATCTAACTAAGCTCAAGAAGCTCGATGAGAATGCACCTGAAGTGATGAAAGCCTTCTGGGCTTTTAATGCAGAGTTGTTCAAAGACGGTGCCATCGATGTCCTGCACAAGCAACTGATGGCGGTGGCGGTCGCGTTACAACGCAGTGTCCTTGCTGCATTGAGATACATATGAAAGATGCGCGCCGGGCGGGAGCAACAGACACGATGCTGACGGAAGCGGCCATGGTCTCCGCGGCAATGCGGGCAAACGCGACGGTCACTCACGCGTCGCACTTGTTCAAAGAGTGAAGAAAGCAGATGTCCTGCAGCAAAGACGTTGGTGCCCCATGTCTCAACGAGACATAGAGCTCAAGCCCGATGCATTCGAGTGACGGCTTGGATTTGCACAGTTTGTGAAAGCGGATCATTGCGTTCATTCAATTCCGCAAGTCCGGACTGTCACGCGGAATGCCTAGCTCAGCTAAGGAGGAAAGAGCATGGCAAATATGACGAACGAAGCGGATACTCATGATGCCGCGAGCGAGTCGAGCGTCCCAGCAGTCGACATGAAATTCGAAATCGTAGTCATCCCAGTCTCCGATGTGGACCGGGCGAAGGAGTTTTACACGAGGCTCGGGTGGCGACTCGACGCTGACTACGACAATGGCAACGACTATCGCGTGATTCAGTTCACGCCGCGTGGCTCCGGGTGCTCTGTGATCTTTGGTAAGAACGTCACTGGGGCGGCTCCGGGCTCGATTCAGGGCCTTTACCTGATCGTCTCCGACATCGAGGCAGCCCGCGACAATCTGCTCCGTCGTGGAGTTGAGATCAGCGAGGTTTTCCACGGCGCCCCTGATGCGTACTCTGGCCCGGACGAGCCGTACTTGTTTGGGCGGATACGGATCGACGGTCCGGATCCGGCGCATGGCAGCTATCGATCCTTCGCCTCTTTCAGCGATCCGGACGGCAACGGCTGGCTATTTCAGGAGATTACGACGCGGCTACCTGGGCGCGTCGACCCCACGGTAACGACTTTCGCATCGGCGAGCGATCTGGCAAGCGTCCTTCGGCATGCGGAGACCGCTCACGGCGAGCATGAGAAATGTATTGGGCATCCCGACGCGAACTGGCCAGAGTGGTACGCCGCCTACATAGCAGCCGAGCAGTCAGGCAAAGAGCTTCCGAATAGATGTCGACGCCGCGAGTGACCTCGCCCCTGGCACGATGTCGACTGTCACGAGGCAACACGAGCAAACCCGTCGCACTTGTTCAAGGAACAAGAAGTGCAATTGTCACGAATCGAAGAGTTGGTGCCCTATATCCTATTGCAGTCACTTCGCCGGCACTCTATGAGCTCCGACGAAGTGATTGCAGTCCGCGGCGGCTGTCATTGCAGAGATGTATTTGCAAATCCAAGTGGCCGTAAAGCCGACTCGGACAGGTGACCGCTACTAATTGATTTGCTGCGGATTTCTTCATGACGCTCATCCATCACTGATGGCATCATAGTGCTGAGCGTGTGGCCCTATTCAGTGGCCATCCATTTTGCGGAGCGGTTCATTCTATTGAATGCCCCAGAATCTCAGCGTCGAGGCCACACGACCAATACACGACCATCGTGCGGTCGAAACCATCCCAAATGGTCCTAAACCATCCTAAAAGGAGGAGGCCACAACGCTAATCGTCTCAACGATATCCGCTGATTCCAGACCACTTAGTTAGCTTGCTAGGCGGCCCTGAAAAGGCCGGCGTCGGCGGTTCGATCCCGTCTCTGGCCACCATTTCTCTAATCCTGCTCGCCGAGCGTTTGAGCATAGGTCTTGCCATATGGATAAAAGAGCTCTTTGCGGCCTTCTTTCCATGCGGCCTTCATTTCCGGCGTTGTGATATCCCAATCCGGCCGGCACTTTTGGGTTACGGCACGGAGGTCGTGACGGAGATCCTCAAGCGTCGGCCGGCCGAAGAACCAGTAGCCGTTGTAGACCTTGTACACGATGAGACCCGGTTCCAGCACGATGACGTGCGGAATCATTGGGTTGTGGTCTGGATCCGTATATTCGGCGATGTCGAGATCCTTTTGCACGATTCGGCCCGCGTCGGAAAGAAACGGCCAGTGAGCAGCAACGCCTGAACGGTACTCGTTGGTGAGCGTGATGTTGTCGGTGCTTATCGTCACAAGACGGCAATATCCAACCTCCAGTTCAGGATGCAGTTGGACGAGGAGTTCTGCCTGCCGACGATCCTTTGGGCAATAACCTCCGCGACTGAGCACGAGAACCATGGGATGCTGAGCCTGCAATTCCGAGAGCTTGCGACGTTTGGCGGTGTGGTCAGTGAGTTCGTAGTCGGGAAAGATAGCGCCGGGCACAATATCGGATCGCATAAAAGAGCTCCTTCAAGTGGTTCAGCGGGCGGCTTTCGGTATCGAGTAGTCAAGCCGGGCGGCGAGCGGAGGAAATGCAGCAGTAGGCCCGGCCCATTGCAATTCGTCGACTGACGCAAACAGGGCGATATCTGTGCGCAGCGTCGCCAGATGGCGAAAGAGCAAAGCATGATCACGATCTTCTATGAGCCTGCTGGAGAGCGCTTTGGGACTGGCAACGTTGACGCCCCATTGACGCCAGTCCGAGGGAATGGACTCGATATGGCTGAATTTTGCGAGCACGGCAGCAGCCGATTTGGCGCCCCAGCCCGGCAGTCCGGGAAAACCGTCCGCCGAATCGCCCACCAGGGCAAGATAATCCGGAATGGAGGCGGGCATCACGCCGAATTTGTGCATCACACCCGCTTCGTCCCGAACCAGGTTTTTGCGCCGGTCCAGTTGTACGACCCGGGTACCTCGGACGCATTGGGAGAGATCTTTGTCGGGAGTGCAGATGATCACTTGTTCTACGCGCGGTTCGTTGGCAGCCGCGGTTGCCGCCGCCGCCAACGCATCATCCGCCTCGAACTCCACCATGGGCCAGACCACGATGCCCAGCGCGGATAGCGCCTCCTCCAGCAGCGGGAACTGCGCGAACAGATCGGGCTCGATACCCTCTCCCGTCTTATAGCCCGGCCAGAGATCATTTCTGAATGACTCGATGACATGATCCGTGGCAACGCCGATGTGGGTGACGCCAGTGCCCAGCATGCCGATCAACGAGGCCAATACTCCGCGGACAGCCGCAACCTCCTGCCCGGTACGGTCACGCACCTTGGGAAGCGCATAATAGTGCCGAAACAACTCGTACGTGCCGTCAATGAGGTGCACCCGCATAGCAACAAGCGCTCCGAAGGGATGGAACCGATGTTACATGTTAAACGTCCGGGCAGCATCGATCGCTCGCGCAGGAAATTCTTATCGGCCGCCACCGCACTGGCAGGCGGCGTTGTTCTTCACAGCAGCGCCGGCTTCGCCTTGACGGCTGACGAGCCACAGCAGATTGAGACCAAGCCAGATTACTCCCTTACCATCGCCACCCAGCCAATTGAACTGTCTCCCAACCGCATTGTCTCGGTGACTGCTTACAACGGGCAGTTTCCCGGCCCGCTTCTGCGCTTCAAGGAAGGAGTGAGGGTCACGGTGGATGTGCACAACGATACCGACACCCCGGAACAGCTTCACTGGCACGGGCAGTCGATTCCGCCGGATGTGGATGGCGCGGCCGAGGAAGGAACACCGTTCATTCCGCCCCACGGCAGCAGGCGGATCTCGTTCGTGCCCCGTCCCGCTGGGTTTCGTTTTTACCACACCCACGTGCGCGCTGGAGCTGATCTCAGCCTCGGGCAGTACAGCGGCCTGGTTGCCCCGGTCTACATCGAGCCGGCGAACAACCCCGGCCGGTACGACCGCGAAGTCTTTCTCACGCTGAAGGAGTTTCTACCCACTTTTAGCCGTGGCGGCGATATGGATATGAACTTCCTTTCGCCTTCAGCAACCGTGAAAGATCTGAAAGATGGCGGCGAAAGTGCCATGAAAGCGTCCCTGGCCAAGGGAATGCCGAAGGGATATGAGGTTGGCTATGACGCCTTTACCATCAACGGAAGAATGCTCGGCCATGGCGATCCGGTTCGCGTAAAGGAAGGCGAACGTGTTCTTTTTCACGTGCTGAATGGGAGCGCGGGCGAGATCCGCAGCCTGGCTCTGCCAGGCCACACTTTCCTGGTGATTGCGATGGATGGAAATCCACTGCCCAGACCGGTGCGCGTGCCCGGCCTGTGGCTGGGGACCGCGGAACGTATTTCTGCCATCGTCGAAATGATGCATCCTGGCGTTTGGGTAATGGGAGATGCGAGCGACGATGACCGGCGCCACGGAATGGGCATCGTGGTCGAGTACGGCGGACGTTCCGGTAAGCCACAATGGATTGCTCCCCCTCCCTTTCCTTGGAACTACGCACGCTTCGGTCAAGGGGAGGACAAGGCGCAGGCGCCTGATGAAGTAATTGACCTGACCTTTGCCAAAGACAATGCAGCGATCGACGGCTTCAATCGCTGGACCATCAACGGCGCGTCTTACCCGCTGACCCAGATGATGGCTGAGCCAGCCTTTCATTTGAAAGAGGGCAGGCGGTATCGACTGCGGATGCGGAATGCGAGCGACGACATCCACCCGATCCATTTGCATCGCCACACCTTTGAACTGACCACGGTGGCCGGGCAGCCCACCTCTGGTGTCTTGAAGGACGTGGTCATGGTGGGCGGTTATCAGGAAACCGAGATCGACTTCACGGCTGACAATCCTGGGCTGACTCTCTTTCATTGCCACCAACAGCTGCACATGGACTATGGCTTTATGTTGCTGTTCGACTACGCGGGCTGACGATGAACGATGAGCTCGTCAGCGAGAAACCTCGCCGCGCCTCAAGAGCCGGCCTGGAAGTGCTGAGCGTCTTTCTGCGCCTGGGTTGCACATCCTTCGGCGGCCCGGTCGCTCACCTGGGATATTTTCGCACGGAGCTGCTGGAGCGGCGTGGGTGGTGTTCTGAGGAAACCTACGCAGAGATCATCGCGGTGGCGCAGTCGTTGCCGGGTCCTGCCAGCAGCCAAGTGGCATTTTCTCTCGGATGGCTGCGCGGCGGATGGCTCGGAGCTCTCGCTGCGTGGGTAGGTTTTACGCTGCCCTCTGCCGCTCTGATGATGTGGTTTGCCTTTGCGGAGCAATCTCTGCACGGAAGAATTGGCTTCGCAATCGTACACGGACTAGAGCTCTCCGCGGTCGCTATCGTTGCCCAGGCGATTCTTGCAATGAGGAGGAGGCTCACGCCGGATTGGGGGCGAATCCTGATCGCCCTTGTCGCCGTCCCGATCGCCATGTTTGCACCGGCCTCCGTAAGCACTTTGCTGGCAATTGCCTTTGGCGCCCTGTGCGGAGCAGCATTTCTGCGAGGCGACTCTGCCCCAACGCCACCGCAGATCGACCTACGAACCTCTCACCGTGCAGGAACGATTGCGGCGGTTGTCTACGCGGTCCTGCTGATGGCCAGCGCGTTCATCCCAAAGACAAGCACAGGCGTTCGCCAGGTCGTAAGCGCATTCTATTTAAGCGGCGCCCTGGTGTTTGGCGGGGGCCATGTGGTCTTACCATTGCTCGAACATGCAGTCGTATCGCGCGGTTGGGTGACGCAACCATCGTTCCTGACGGGTTACGGTTTTGCCCAGGCGATTCCCGGACCGCTCTTCACCTTTGCCGCTTTCCTGGGGGCCTCCATTCAGCCAACCGGCTCCCGCGTGGGGCTTGGCCTGGTGGCCCTGATCTCGATCTTCCTTCCCGGTCTTCTCGCCATGGTGGTTGCGCTTTCTTTCTGGTCGCGCCTAAGAGAATTCCGGCTATTGCAGACTGCCCTTCCCGGGGTCAACGCGAGTGTGCTGGGGGTATTGGCCGCGGCCTTTTTCCGTCCGGTCTGCGGTACCGCCATCCATTCGGCGCTGGATCTGTTGGTGGCCGGGGCCGCTCTTGTCTTGTTGACCGTCGGTAGGGTGCGCCCATTGCTTATCGTGCTGGTTGCCGTTGTGGCCTCCGTCCTGATGGAGCGATAAAGCTACTTTCGCCTTACTGCACCGTGAAGGTTAAAGAAGCGGTCTTACTCAGGCTTGCAGCGGTTGCAGTCACAGTCACAGTACTCGTTCCGGCAGGCGTCGTGGTGGTGCTGCCTGCGGAGGAGCTTCCCCCGCCTCCGCAAGCGACTAGCGCTGCCGCCACCACGGCGACGAACAGAACAGAATGCAGCGTACGCCAGCGGAAAGCACTCCATTTGCGCCGTTGGCTCGCCAGGCCGGTCAGCCCAAGGAGAATCAGGGCAAGAGATGTCTCACCACCTACCGGACGGCCGCCATTTGGTTCATCTGGTTCCCGAATCGAAGCAGTCGCCACGTTCGTATTCAAGGTCAGGGTCGTGGACGCGGCTGCACTCCCGTTCGGGGTGACCGTTGCCGGTGAAAACGAGCAGGTGCTGTAAAGCGGCAGACCGGAGCAGGCGAAACTGACCTGGCTGTTGAAGCCTCCTGATGGGGTAACGCTGATGGTGGAGGTGGCTGTGCTGCCTGGGCTCACGCTCGCGGTTGCCGGGCTGAGCGAGATGCTGAAATCCGGCGGTACTGGCGCGGTGACTGTAACCGTCACGGCAGACGAGGTGGAAGCGGCAAAATTCGTGTCGCCTCCATAGGCCGCGGTCAGCGACTGCGTACCAACCCCGAGAGCAGTGGTTGAGTAGGTGGCCTGTCCGGAAGTGTTTAACTTTCCCGTTCCGAGGCTGGTACTTCCGCCAGAGAACGTAACCGTGCCTGTAGGCACCGTGCTCCCGCCCGTACCGGCCACGACCGCCGTGAGAGTTACACTCTGTCCCGACACAATCGTCGCAGCGGACGCCGTCAACGCAGTCGACGATGGTTGCGGGACGGGTGGCGTAACCAAGGATTGTTGAATCAGGAATGTGTCTGCGGTGACCAGGTCCACCTTCCCATCACCATTGATATCGGCAGCGATCGCCGGGGCTCCTCCTCCGACCTGGAGTGCCTCCGGCGGCATTACGCTGCCATCGGAATCGCCTGTCGGAACGGTCTGAAAAGTGCCATCGCCGTTTCCGGGGAAAATACCATTGTCAATAGGTGCGAAATACCCGGTAATCGCCAGGTCCGTCTTTCCGTCTCCATTGAAATCTCCAAGGGCGAGGCCTTCCGTTGGACCACCCAACGAATAGACCTCAATCAACAGGGTGGTTGGGGTGCCAAAGGTGCCATCGCCTTTTCCTAGCGCAATCCCTATCTGTACATGGTTGTTGGCCGTACCCCCGAGCGCGACCAGGTCCACTTTGCCATCACCATTGATGTCTCCAATTGCCAGCGGCAGGTTCGCGGGCAGCGCCGTAATTGCAAGTGTCTGCGGCTTTTGAAAAGTACCGTCGCTGTTACCCAACAGCACTTGAAGAGCCGCCGGCGCAGCGGGGGTTCCGCCGCTGGCAGCGACCGGCGGTACATACACAATCAGATCTGGAATTTTGTCGCCATTCAGATCCGCTACGTTCACCGGGTTCGGTGGCAAAGTTGTGGTGGGCACGCTGGCACTACTCGAGACCACGGTGAGCGCCGGCGTGGCGAACGTTCCGTTCCCGTTGCTCAACTGCACCGCGTACCCCTGATAATAATTGCTCGAGCTACCCAAGTCCTGCGTCTGGTAAGAGTAGAGAATCTCGAACGTGCCTGCCTGATTGGTTAACCCGTACAGATTTCCCAACGCCATTACCTGATCCGAGCTGCCACCGGTCAGCAGGCTGGGGGCGGGAGTAAATGCCGGCGCCTGGAAGCTACCACCCGCGCTCCCCAGCGTCGTAAGAAATCCCATCCGTGGGGGACTCGTGGGGTAACCGGACGGCAAGTACACCAGGTCGGCGAGTCCATCGCTATTGATGTCCGCCGTGGCGTAGGAGTTCACGCTTTGAAATGTATATTGGTTGCCCTGGTAGGTATATGGGGACGCGGCCAACGGGGTGCCGGCGGACTGGAAGATCCCATTTCCTTGACCGTAGTAAGTCCCAAACATCGGCGCGGACATTGTCAATGTGCCCGCCAATAAACCGATGAAGTCCAGCTTGCCGTCACCATTCAAGTCTTCCAGCGTATTGAAGTTGGCATAGGTCACCTGAGGCGCACCGCTGAAGGTGCCATCGCCGCGGCCCATCAGGGCATACCCCTCGCTCGGCTCGAATATGTCACCCCCTAATATGCCGGCGGAGGCGTCTCCCGAGAAAAGATCCAGGTTGCCATCGCCATCCAGGTCCGTTGCCGTCAGATACCCCTGGTTATTAATGCCGGCATATACATTTCCAGCACTAAATGTGCCGTTGCCATTGCCGAGAAAGATATAAATCGAATCCCCGGTGCCGCCGGCCAGGTCAAGCTTGCCATCCTTGTTAAAGTCGCCAACCGCCAGTTGAATCGCCGAGGAAGAGGTCGTCAGGATGCCGTTAAAAGCGGGGGCACTCTGCTGCACAAAGGCTCCTTTGCCATTCCCCAGGAATATCTGCCCCGTGCCGGCCGCCAGGTCTTTGTTGCCGTCTTCGTTGAAGTCTCCGGATACCAGACTGTCCACGAGCGTCGACACGGGAAGGGCGACGGGTGCGCCGAAGGTTCCGTCGCCGTTGCCGGGTAAAAACGAAAGCGTACTGGTGTTAGGGGTCCCAGGGGCATTGAAGGTCTGAGACGGGATCACCACGTCCAGCTTCCCGTCCCCATTGAAATCATCGATCACAACGCTGTCGGCTTGATTCCCGGGAAGCGTGTAGGTCCGTCCCACAGTGAATGTGCCGTTGGCACTGCCGAGTAGCACGGTGAAGGAGGCGGTCACGGTGGACGATCCGCCGGCACCTCCGTAATTGACGCTGATCAAGTCTGGATTTCCGTCGCCGTTCAGGTCTCCTGCCGCCGCCGCCTGGGGATAATTCTCATTGGTGGCCGGTATCGGCTGCTGCGTGGCGCTCACGAAGGCGCCGGCAGTCTGCGAAATTGTGGTGTAGAGCGCATTGTGGGCGAGGCTGCTGATATAGCCCACGTACACTCCGGTGCGTAAACCAGTTGTCGTCTCGCCTGCATAGAGCAGCTGGTTGGAATTGATGCCGATGAGAGGATCTTTACAGCCGCCCGCAAACAGGTCCGGAGTGGTCGTTAGACCGGCTGCACTATGTAAGATATCTTGAAACTTTGGAGTCTTGGAAGCTGGGTTGGTGTAGGGGCTGGTAGGGCTTGGCGTATACGGCAGGTTGTAGGCGTTCAGCGAGCAATCCGTTTCCCGTACCAGGCCCAGGGCATTCCCTGGTGTCGCATTCACTACTGTAAGGTTCCCTAGAAAAGGCGCCACTTGCTGGATGTACGGTGGCAGCGCCGTTATCGACTGGATCGCCGCAATCGCGTCGTCGGGAAGTGCTCGACCGCCGTCGCGGTCCCGCGGCACCTTCCTCACCGGATGCCATCCGAAGTAGCGGTTCGCTTGCCGAACGGCAGTCGTAACCGCGGTGGTTGCGTTCCCTGTGCCGCCCGCAGCGGCGGGCATTGCCTGTGCCTGCGCAGTAGACCCTGCAGCAGCCACCATTGCCATTATGCCGATTGCCAACAGACCGGTTGCGCAGCCTGGAGTCGTTTCACTGTCTCGGGACTTCATTGATATCCTGACTGGCCCTAAGGGCTATTGCACTGTGAAGGTAAACGTAGCGGTCTTGCTGAGACTTCCGGCTGTCGCAGTCACGGTTACCGTGCTCGTCCCAGCAGGAGTTGTGGCGGTTCCCCCGCTGCCGCCTCCACTGCCGCCGCCTCCGCAAGCGACCAACGCTGTCGCCACCCCGGCAACCAACAGTACAGAAAGCAGCGCAGGCCAACGGGAAGCGTTCCATTTCCGTCGTTGGCGCGCCAGTCCGCCCAGCCCAAACAGAACCAGCGCAAGAAATGTCTCACCCTCTCCCGGATGGCTTCTGTTGAGCGGATTGGGTTCACGAATCGACCCGGCGGCGGCGTTTGTAGCCAGGGAAAGGGTGGTGGTCGACGCCGCACTGCCGCTCGGTGTGACCGTTGCCGGTGAAAACGAGCAGCTACTGTAAGCCGGCAAGCCAGAGCAGGCAAAACTCACCTGGCTATCGAAGCCCGCTACCGGGGTTACAGAGACGACCGTTGTTCCGGTGGCGCCGTCTGCAATGGATACCGTAGACGGGGCCACGCCGAGCGAGAAGCTCGCTGCAGCGACGGTTTGGGTGAGAACGGCGGAAGTGGAGCCGGAGAAATTTGCATCGCCGCTGTATTGTGCGGTTACTGGGTCGGAGCCCGCCGCGAGCGTGCTGATGGAAAAGCTCGCCACTGCCGAAGCATTCAGTGGCCCTGTTCCCAGCGAAGTTGTCCCTTCAAAAAACGTTACGCTGCCGGTCGGCGTGGAGGTGCTCCCCGAAGGCCCCGTGACCGTAGCTGTAAAGGTTACTGATTGACCCGGAGAGGATGGGTTTGCCGACGAAGTGAGAGTGACGGTACTGCTGACCTGACTGGCAGAATTGACTACCTGCGTCAGCACCGCGGAGGTGGAGCCGGCGTAGTTCGTGTCGCCGCTGTAGACCGCGGTGATCATATGCGGACCTTCGCTGAGCGATGATGTAGCGAAAGTGGCTTGCCCCGCGGCGCTTAACGCGCCGCTGCCAAGGCTGTTTGTGCCATCGAGAAAGGTGACTGTGCCTGTAGGGGCGGGCGTACTGCCTGCGGCGCCGGCGACGGTCGCGGTGAAGGTCACCGATTGACCGCTGAGGGAAGGATTGACCGACGATGTCACCGTGGTTGTGGCTGCCTGGGTCCCCGCCTGGACGCCGGTTCCGGCGAGAATAACCGCCTGGGGATTGCCTGGCGCATTGTCGGTGACCAGCAGAGTACCCGATTCAAGGAAGGCGATGGACGGTTTGAACTGGATGTTCGCCGTGCAACTTGCTTCGGGAGCCAACGCCGTCCCGCAGGTCGTACTCTGCAAGATAAAATCCGTGCTGGTCCGGATACCATTTGCGGGGAAGGCAATCGCCGTATCGCCGATGCTGGTTAAGGTCACTGTCTGAGGCGCACTCAGCGCATTCAACGGCTGATTTCCGAAATTGACCACGGTTGGTGAAAGCAACAACGACGGTCCGGTCGCGCCAGTGCCGGTCAGGTTGACGATCTGCTGCGAACTGAATGGGTCGTTATCGGTAAGAGTGAGCGTTCCCGTAAATGTACCGGCGGAGGGTGGCGTAAATGTTACTGATACTGTGCACGTAGCGCCAGGCGCCAGCGCACTGGTGCAGCCATTAGCCGAGACGGCGTAGTTTGCGCTCGCCGCGGCGGTGGAGACGGTGAGAGGGCTCTGGCCTGTGTTGGTGAGTGTCGCCGTCTGCGGCGGGCTGGTCACGCCGATCGCCGAGTTGCCAAAGTTGAGCGAGCTCTGTAGGAATTGCGCCACGGGAATCGTCAATCCGGCCCCGAAAACCGGCACGGTCACAGTTCCTTGCGGGTCGTTGCTTTGGATCATGAGGGAAGTGTTCCGGCTCCCAGCGCTTGCCGGGGTGAAGATCACAACGAAGGTGCAATTGCCCCCGACAGGAATGGTGAAGGGCGCGGCCGTGCAATAGGCAGACTGCCCGGGGGCAGGCGCGATGGTGTAGTCGCTGAGCCCCGCCGCAAACGCGGTCACATTCAAAGAACCGCCGCAGGTCGTTGCGCCGCCTGCGCAGGGAATCGGTGCGGTATTGGAGATAGTGACGAAATGACCGTTCGCGTTCGACGACTGCCCAACCTGGAGGCTGCCGAAATTCATGGGGTTGGGAATGGCGGAGACGCTCATGCCTGGGTCAGAATTGGTCACCGCGTCGCCCTGCAACGCTACCGTGGGTAGCCCGGTAACGGCAGGATTTGTCCCCACGGTCAGGGTGCCGACCCGCACCCCGCTGGCTCCCGCTGCCGGATTGAAATGCACCTGCACAAAGCAGGATGTTCCCTTGGCCACGGTGAAGGGAGGGGCACTGGAGCAGCTGCCGGGGGTCATGTTAAAGTCACCCGCATTCGCCCCGGTGATGGCCAAGCTCGTCACCTGGATATTGGCCGTGCTGGAAGGATTCACGAGGGTGATGCTGACGAGGTTTGAGGCCGAGGTTGAGCCGATGGTGACTGGGCCGATGAAGGCTGAGACCGGAGAGATGTCTAGCGCCGCCGTTGCGCTGACGGTCCCCGTCAGGTTGATAGTTTGTGGGGTGTCGGCTGCCGAATCGGTGAAGTTGAGAGTCGCGGTGCGCGTCCCCGTAGCCGCGGCAGCGGGACTGAACGCCACCTCCAGCTGGCAGACCAGCCCCGGACCGACCGGGTTGGTGCAGGGCCCGAAGCCGTTCGAGGTCAATGAGAGCAGGAAGTCGGCGGCGTTGGCGCCGCCCAATGCAATCTTGCTGATGTTCAGCGAAATATCGCCGCTGTTCACCACCAAAACATTGGTGTTAGGGCTGGTCGTGCCTGCGCCCTGCGGCTGGAAGGTAATGGGATTGGGTGAGGCGGAAAACACCGCACCGGCGCCGGCGTTGCCGGTCAACGTGACAGTTTGAGTTCCGCTGGCCGCATTGTTCAGCACCAGCAGATTCGCGCTCCGCGCCTGGGGAACGCAGCCCAGCGAGACCATACAGCCGGGCGAAGGAGGCAGCGGCTCAAATGTAACAGTTATGACGCATGAGGCATTGGCCGCAAGCGAACCGCCACAATTATCCGATTCCAGAAAATCGAAGCCCGAAGACGACGCGGTGAAGGAACCGAGTTGCGTGGAAATCTCCAGCGCGCCGGACCCCGTATTCTGAGCGGTTATTGTCTGGGACGCACTTACACCGCCAACTGCGGTATCCGGAAAGGTCAGGGAAGTCGTGGAGAGTTGCAGCGCAGGCTGTGCACCGCCATTCCATTTCTGTACGAAGAGCGGATTGTAGGCTTCGGGATCAGCCGGATACACACCTGGGGTCGAGGGGACAGCGGAAGCATACCCGGTAACGAAGACGTTATTGTTGCTGTCGATCTTAATGTCTGTCGACTGCCCGAAGTTCGCCGCAATGGTGGTAGCAAAGGGAAGCATCGTCCCGTTGTTTGACATCTCGGCGAGGAACGGGGTCAAGGCTCCGAAGACGGCACCAGCGCTGCCGTTGGGGGTGTATGCATCTTTGGAAAAGGGAAAATCCGGAGACGACGTAACGCCCGTCAGCCAGATATTGCCAGTGGAATCGACGCCGATCGCTTCTCCCCAATCGGTGACGCTTCCTCCCAAATAGGTCAGGAAAGAGAGAGCGCCGCCCGGGTTAAGCTCTCCGACGAAGATGGTCCCGCAGGCATTGGGGAGAAACGGCCGCACCGAAGCTGCCCAGAGGCATCCGTTGATGTCAGTGGCGTTGTTAGTGGCTTGAAACACCCCGGGCGTGACGGGCAAATGCAGGGAGGCGGTGGAACCAGACAAATACACGTTCCCCGAAGAATCGACCGCAATTCCACTGGCCGCATCATCGTTTTCGCCTTGAATGAGCGTCAAGTAACCGGGGCTCAACGCGTTCTGCGCCAACTTGAGCTGGGCAACAAAGATGTCATAACCGCCGGCGGTTGCTCCGCTGGGCGAGTAAGTATGCGTCACTGGACCAAGGCTGGTGGACAAAGGGGGTTCGGTGCTGCCCGCGACGTAGATGTTGCCGCCGGTATCAAAGGCAAGGCCAGCCGACCATTCGTTTCCGGCACCACCCAGAAAGCTGCCATAGCGCAGCGACCCCGTCGATGGGTCAAGGCCGAGCAGGAAAGTATTGAAGCAGGGATTGCCGTTTGCGCATGCGCCGCCGGCGTAGGCGGTTTCAAGGGTCGTCATTGCGGGCTTGAAGTCAGAGGAATTAGTTGCTCCCAGCACGACGACATCGCCCGTAACTGGATTCAGCTTGAGTTGAAGGCCGCCGCTTGCCTGGCTTCCACCGAGGAGGCTGGAGAAAATCATGCTGGAGCCGTCGGGGTTGAGCTTGAAGACGAATCCATCCGGGCAGATGTTGCCGGAGGACGAAATACCGCAGGCTACGGGAGCTTGCGGGCCGATGTTGGAGATGAGTGGGAAGTCCTTTGCGTTGGTGGCCCCGGTGACAAAGACGTCGCCCGATGCATCCACCGCTAAATGGCCGCCCGAGCTGTTGCCTGTGCCCCCTACAAAGTCGGAGTAGATCAATGTTTTGGCGGTTGGGTCCAGCTTCATCACGATCGCGTCCTGACAGGTCTTGGCCGCGGGATTCGATTGGATGTTCTGGAAGTTGCCGGCAGTGGTGGGAAAATCAGCCGAGCATGAGTTGCCTGTGACGTAAGTGTTGCCGCTGGCGTCGACATCGATACCGACACCCTGGTTCCCACTGGAACCGCCAATTGCAACCGAATACAGGAGCACCGGGTCGACAATCAATGGGTGCCGGCGATCGTAATTTCCAACCTCAAGTTGCAGTACGTGGCCGGGCCGGAGACGAAACTCGCTTGAGACCTGGCTGCGCGCTCCATCGATTTCCTGGTAGGCAACGGGACGCTTGAGCTCCACGTTTCCGGCGCCGGTTCGCAGGATGACATTTCCCTGGGAACTTAGCGCCGTCGAACGGACTCCATCGGCATTTAGACGAATGAGCTTTGGATCGGCTCCGGGCGCAACGACAAAATCGTATTCAAGTTGTTGCGGGTCTCCATAGAAGACCAGGTCGATCCCGGGGTAGGCCCCAGCTATTTTTACCTGGCTGAAATGGGGTATGCCGGTGTGCCATTTCGACGGATCGTTGCCGAGGAAATAGTTACTGCGGCCGGCTTGCTGGTCGAGCCCGGTTACAAGGGCATCGTGATTGGCGCCGAGTAGCTGTAGTCCGAGCTGGGTAGATTCGATCGGCGGTGGCAACTTGCCGGCTGCGCCAAGCTGCAGGGCGTCGCCGTTTCGCGCTGGATGATGAAGCGACAAAGCTATCTGGGTGGACGAGAGCGCCAATGCGTAAGAGGGTCCGTGGGCTACATAGGCGTATTGCGGCGGTGCTTGTCCCTGGTTGGCCTCAAAGTCGAGGGGAAGGCGCAGCGGGGAGCCGGCGGCGGCGTTCGGTTTCTTTGCCGCGATTTGCCGGAACTGGCGTGAGGGCGCGCCGGGTCCAGGCTGTTTCGAGTTTCGGCTGGAGTTGGATGCGCTGGCGAACACCGCGCTCCCGGCATTTGGCAGAGGGTTCCGCGGTCCTGCCGCCAGGGATGTGATACCAAGCGCCACTGCTATGAGCCCTGAGGAAATTGCTTTGTTGTTCATCGGATTCCCTTCTGGCCAACATCTCTACGGAGCGGCTCTCGCCCCTGACAAATTCAACTTCACAACCGGGATGCCCCTCGGGGGCTTAAGCACAAACAGCGCCTTTGCCATCGGTGGGTTGAGGTTCACCTGCAGGACGCGCACATCCAACTGAAAATGCTGTTTGGCCTGGACCAGCACGATGCGCCGCGGATAGCAGCCCATCTCCCATCCGCTGGCTTGATCTGGTACTTGCTCCCAATCCGTGTAGCGGGTCTGCGCGATCAACTCCTCGTCTGGACCGTAGATTGAAAGAGAGGAAACGGTGCCGTTTCTTAAATCGAATTCGACCTCACCTGCCCTCGGCACGCCCCTCAGCGAGAGCAGTTGAATGCTGAGGACGCGAACCCCGCGATTAGCCGGTTGTGCCGGAGTTTTGCCAAGGCTGGTCCCATTCGGCAAGCGGAACGCATCGAACAGAGGTTGAGGCCGGATGTTCTCTTTTGGGTTGGGCGAGTCGGCCGGCGCTTCGACCGGCCCCACAAGGAATCTCGTCTCGCGATCCACCGGCACCAGGAGACGGAACTCGCGGCCATCGCTGGCGATG
>Ga0302325_10014219_pt1 | contig 16943 bp, 9 predicted proteins | sample Palsa_T0_2_FD_201948 | JGI IMG/M metagenome (GOLD analysis project Ga0302325, IMG submission 201948) | Peat permafrost microbial communities from Stordalen Mire near Abisko, Sweden - Palsa_T0_2 | ecosystem: Environmental > Terrestrial > Soil > Palsa > Peat permafrost | place: Sweden: Abisko... | reverse complement strand
GTTCAGCAGATCCCAGCGGCAGCCGTTGATCAGGAGCAGCCGCTGCAGTTTCGGATCGGGAGCGGTCCGGTAAAGATGCGCGCTTTCCGGATCGCTCTGCCGCCAGTAGATGTTGTCCAGATATTGCGCGGCCTCCGCCAGTTTGCCGATCAGCTTAAGCTCACGCGCATTAAGGCCCGCCGCGCGAAACGGCATTTGCACCGGCTTCCACTTAGCCAGGATGGCATCCAGCGTTGAGTTGGTTCGGGTTTCGGCGAGGCACATAAGCGGTAACAGGGTTCCTACACAACGGCTCGATCGTGTTTTAACTTCAGATCGGCGAGCTTATTCAGCCCATCGATGTATGCTTTGGCGCTGGCTTCGATCACGTCCGTGGAGGCGCCGCGTCCCACTACTTTCCGGCCGTCCTCCTCCAGCTGCGCGGTGACCTCGCCCATGGCTTCCGTCCCGCTGGTTACAGCCCGTATCTCGTAGCGCACCAGCTTGGCGGCGCACTTAGTGACTCCGGAAATCGCCTTGCAAGCCGCGTCCACCGGGCCGTCTCCAATGGCGGCGCCTTCTCTGATCTCACCGCTAATCCGCAGCCGCACGGTCGCGGTGGGGATGGCCGACGTTCCGCTATAGATGTGGAGATAATCGAGCTGATAGGTTTCCGGAACCGGATGGATCTGGTCATGCAATATGGCGATCAGATCCTCGTCAAAGACCTCCTGCTTCTTATCGGCGACCACCAGGAACCGCTGGTAGGCTTGGTTCAGCTCCTCTTGCGAAAGCGTATATCCTAGCTTTTCCAGCCGATCGCGCAATCCATGCCTGCCCGTGCGCGCCGTCAGCACCACGCGGCTCTCCGTGATACCTACGTCTTCGGGCCGCATGATTTCGTAGGTCTCCCGCTCTTTCAGAAACCCGTCCACATGAATGCCCGAGCTGTGCGAAAAGGCGTTGCCGCCGACTATGGCTTTATTGGGAGGAACCGGGATTCCGAGCATGTCCGCCACCAGCCGGCTGGTCCTATAGAACTCACGGGCGTCGATATCGGTGTCGAGACCGAAGTAGTCGCGGCGCGTGCGCAGGGCCATCACAACCTCTTCGATCGCCGCATTGCCGGCTCTTTCGCCGATACCGTTGATGGTGCCTTCCACTTGGCGGGCGCCGTTCCGAACGCCGCAGAGGGTGTTAGCTACGGCGAGTCCGAGATCGTCGTGGCAGTGCACGCTGATCACCGTCCGCTCGATGTTGGGCACGCTCTGGCAAACGCTTCGGATGAGCGCGCCGTATTGCTCGGGAACCGTATAACCGGTGGTGTCCGGAATATTCACCACGGTCGCCCCGGCTTCGATGACCGCCCGCAACATTTGGAACAGATACGCCGGATCGGCGCGGCCCGCGTCTTCGGCATAGAACTCGACATCGTCCACGTAGCTCCTGGCAAGTTTGACCGCCGCGACAGCCATTTCGAGCATCGTGACTTTCTTCTGCTCGAGGTTGCCGCCATAGCGCTCGTCGCGAAACTTGCCGGCGATGTGGATATCCGATACGCCGATGCCGGTGTGTATGCGCGGCCGCCGGGCCCTGGCCAAGGCTCTTCCGCAAGCCTCTATGTCGCCGGGCACGGCGCGCGATAAGGCACAGATGGCTGGCCCTTCGATTTCGCGCGAGATCAGTTGAACGGCTTCGAAGTCTTCGGGCGAAGAGGCCGGATAACCGGCTTCGATGACGTCCACGCGCAAGCGCGCCAGCTGTCTGGCGATCATAAGCTTCTCGCGGCTGCCCAGGCGCGTCCCGGCGGCTTGCTCGCCATCCCGCAGCGTTGTATCGAATACGGCAACCTTCACGGACATAGGGAAGCATTTACTATAACGCCTCCGCATCGAATCCGTCGATACCTTCGCGGCCTCTGGCTGTTCTTTCCGGAGCTATTGAGTTTCGCTCAATTTGGTGACAGCTCCGGCAATCGCGTAGCGCACGCTTCAGCGTGCCGCGGCGAACTTCAGTTCGCCGTCCGGCCGTAGGCTGAAGCCCACGGGCAGCGTGCTGAGCGGTGCTGAAGCGTGCGCCACAATCGCGGTCGGGCTGTCACTGTAATATGCGAACCTCAATAGTCATGGTCCGCTGTCTGGGTTTGCAGTTTAACTTCGACTATCGCGTGACGATGCTCTTCATCTTATAGGCGCTGGGCTGGGCAATGATCGTGCCATCGGCGCTGGTTTACCTGCCGGTTTCCTGAACACCGATAAGTACCCGCCCTCGCTGCTGTTCCTTCCGATGACGCTCGGCCCCGCCCTGCTTTCCTTCGGAGTGTACCGATGATTACTACCTTCAGCACGTGCCGATCATCCATGTATTCGTGGTCATATTATGTTACGCACGCTACAAAGAGGTGCATTGGATATTCGAGTCGCCGAGTCGTAGCCGGTTCCCATCACTCAACCGCCCGGATGGGGATTCTCCTTCTAGGTTACCTATCTCGTTTGGGCTTTCGTTGTAATCGTGCTCTATCCGCTCTGTCGCTGGTTCGCGGCCTTGAGACGGCGCGGTTTCGACTTGCCGGGCGAGAACGCGTTTGATGGCACCTGCTCCGACCCTCCACACGTTTCAGGTAGGTTTCAGTACAAACCAAAAGAACGAAATCAGCCTTTTGGATCTCACGTTCCATCCACATAGGCCAACCCTCCGGCGGCGCAGGCACAAACTGATCGATCGTTGCGTCGATGCCCCAGTCGCGGAGGCGAACCGCCAAGCCAAGCACCTGTTCGGCGTGTTCGTGCGAGTCGTAGCTGTAGCTGATGAAGGCTTTGGGAGGAGCATGTTTTCAGAGGCGGCCCTTTCCGCAGCCGAGGGCATTGCCGATCACTGCTGCAAGCAGATTACTTTCAACTCCTTTCCCCCGCGCTTTCAATCACCTACAGCCACCCCCATCACCCACTACCCAAAACCCATGGCCCGCCCCTGCTATCGTGAGAACGGAAAGAGTTGCCTCTGTCGCAACACCGGTCGCCAGCCAATTCACTCCTTTCATGGCCGTAAATTCGTAAGGAAAGTATTATAAAACTGGCTTCGTTCGTCGTAAAAACATTTTATGTGCACCTCAGGGCTTCGCCTCGCGGGAACCGCGCGCCGTGTGATATCGTCTCGAACAGGAGCTTCCCATGTCACACCGCTGGACTCGCCGCGATCTGCTCCGGCTGGCGATCGCGCTGCCCGCGGGAGCCTTGTTTGCACGCTGCCGGGCTCTCGCCCAACCCCATTTGAACCGGGTAAAGATCACCGCCGTCAAGGCCATGCAGATCCGCAATATAGCCGGCAATTGCCTGATCCGCATCGATACCGATAGCGGCCTGAGCGGCTACGGAGAGGCCGGCGCCACCGGGCCCATGGCGCGCGCACGCATCGAGACCATGCAGCAGTATCTCGTGGGCAAAGATCCGCTTCCGATCGAGGTGCACTTCCAGAACCTGACGTCTCTGATGCACACTTACATGGCTCACATTCCCACCATCAGCGGCATCGACATCGCGTTGTGGGATCTGGCCGGGAAGATCACTGGACTGCCCGTCAGCACCCTGCTGGGCGGTCCCTTTCGCGATTCGATCCGCATGTATTCGCACGGCGTCGGCATGGATATGCTCGACCCGGCGTCCTGCCGCGCGTTTGCGCAGCGTGTGAAGGAAATGCCGGAGGGCTTCAACGCCTTCAAGTGCGACATCCATCCGGTGCTGGGCGTCCCCGTGGGCCGCTTCGCACCAACCCTGGATAGCAGCCAGCTACGCGCCGTGACCCGCGCCTACAGCAATGCCCGCGAGGCGCTCGGCGATGAGATCGATATCGCGGTGCATTGCCACAACGAGCTGGATACGCCGAGCGCAATCGGTGTCGCCAAAGCCACCGAGGCGATGAATCCGCTGTTCATCGAGGACGCCTTGAATCCACCCTTCTCGGAGGGCTGGCTGGCGCTCAGAAGGTCCACGCGGGTGCTTTTGCTTACCGGCGAGAAGCTGGAGATGGTGCGCGGATTCAAGCCTTTTCTGGACAGCCAGGCGGTCGATATCGTGCATCCTGACCTGGCCTTCGCGGGTGGGTTTACGGGAGTCCGCAAGATCGCCGACTATGCCGCGCTGACTCGCACGCCGGTGGCCCTGCATAATGTCGGCTCACTCGTGCTCACTTACTCCAACGCGCATTTCGGATCGTCGATTGAAAACTTCTACAGGTCCGAGAGTCAGTTGGGCCGGCCCAATCGCTACATCGAAGGGATGACGGCGAATCCGCCGGAAGTTCGCAAGAGTCAGCTGAAAGTCCCCACGGGGCCGGGGCTGGGCCTGGACATTAATTCCGACTTTCTGCGCCAGAACCTGGCGCCAGGCGAAGAGTATTGGGGCTGACTCAGGGCTAACTCGGGTTACCGCCAGTCCAGAATCACTTTCCCGGATTGCCCGGTACTCATGACTTCGAAGCCCTCCTGGAAATCTGTGTAGTGGAAGCGGTGAGTGATCACCGGACTTATGTCCAGACCGGACTGCAGCATGACGCTCATCTTATACCAGGTTTCATACATCTCGCGGCCGTAGATGCCTTTGATGGTTAGCATGTTGAAAACCACGGTGCGCCAGTCAATTGCCATTTCGCCCGCGGGAATACCGAGCATGGCGATCCTGGCGCCGTGGCTCATATTGGCAAGCATGTCGCGGAAGGCCGCCGCATTGCCGGACATCTCGAGGCCCACGTCGAAGCCTTCGGTCATGCCCAGCTCCTTCTGCACTTCGGGCAGCGAGCGCTCGCGGATATTCAGGGCCAGGGTGACGCCCATCTTGCGGGCTAGCGCCAGGCGGTACTCATTGACATCGGTGATCACCACATAGCGAGCTCCGGCGTGCCGCGCGACAGCCGCGGCCATGATGCCGATGGGACCGGCGCCGGTGACGAGCACGTCTTCACCCAGCACGGGGAACGAGAGCGCGGTATGTACGGCATTGCCGAACGGATCGAAGATGGCTGCTACGTCAAGATCGATGCCGTCGTGGTGGCGCCAGATGTTGGTCATGGGCAGCGCGATATATTCGGCGAAAGCGCCGGGGCGATTCACGCCGACACCCAGCGTATGCGCGCAAAGGTGCCGCCGGCCGGCCAGGCAGTTGCGGCAGCGTCCACAGACCACGTGGCCCTCGCCGCTGACAATGTCGCCAGGATAGAAGTCGGACACATTCGTGCCGGTCTCGGCGATTTCGCCCACGAACTCGTGGCCGATCACCAGGGGGACGGGGATGGTCTGCCGCGCCCAATCGTCCCATTTGTAGATATGCACGTCCGTGCCGCAAATGCCCGCTCGATGCACCCGAATGAGCACGTCGTTGATACCGATGCGAGGCTTCTCCACGTCCTCCAGCCACAGACCGGGCTCGCTTTTGCTCTTGACCAGTGCTTTCATTTGGCGCACCTATATGGTAGCGTCAAACCACCGTGCGGAAGCGATGTTCCGGCACTGGGGGCGCGGGTTGGAAGGACTGCTCGTGCAGGACGCGCAAGACTGCCGGAAGCTCGCCCGTGGCGCGCGCGACTGCTTCGCGCAGTACGGCAGGCAACGCCCGGGCGCGCAGGTTCACGACCAACTCGTGGCGGCGCGCCGGGGATGCCAGCAGGTCTCCGTCGACGGAGGGCTCCTCTCCGTTGGCGCAGATGCCGGCCTTGATATACCCGCTGGGGGCGCGATCGAAGATCTTCAGATGAGCGATCGGCGCGCCGGCGCGGGTGAGATCTTCGTCCAGGCGTTCGAGCAGAGGGCCGACCACCTGGGCGGGCGTGAGGGCCAATTCGAGCCGCAGTTCGCCTTCCCAGTTGAGCCACCCCAGCGCGGCTTCTGCGGCGGCATACCGCGCGTAGTCGATATCGAGCAGATGGCCGCCCGCCAGCAGGCGTCCGCTCAACATTTCGTCGAGCCATTCCGCTACGCCCGCGCCGCTCTGCGCGCTCACGCGGCGCGTGGCAATGCCGGGCAGGTCCGGTGCGTCGGAATATAGATCCGACTTGGTGAATACCACCAGGTCCGCTTCGGCGAGCTGATTCTGGAAAAGGTACGCGAGAAGCGGATCGGCATCCGGCCGCAACATCTCCGCGGTGCGCCGCGGATCGGCCAGCACGGAGTAGGGCGCCAGGCGGAACTGGTCTCCGTAGTATTGCTTGAGCGGTTGCAGCACGGTGGCGGAGAGATCCATGCAACTTCCCACTGGCTCCGCGAAGATTACGTCGGGCCGCACGGCCAGCAGACTTTCCGCGGCGCCGATGAAGTCGCCGAAGCGGCAGCAGAAGCAGGCGCCCGCGATTTCACCGGCATCGAAACCCGCCGCGGTGGCCACGCGCGTATCCACCAGCGATCCTCCCTGATCGTTGGTGATGATGGCGCCGCGCATGCCGCGCTGTTGCAGCAGGCGGGCCGCGCGCAGCAGCAGGGTGGTCTTGCCCGCCCCCAGGAATCCGCCCGTAAGGATAAGCGTAGGCGGGCGATCGCGCTCATGCAAGCAGCACCAACTCTTCGCCGGCGTGAAGGGTGACTTCCTCGGCGAATGCGAAAGATAATGCGGCGTCGCTATGCTTCAGTTCGTGCGCCAGCGCGCGATCGCCGAGCCTGACGGAAGATGTGCCGGAAACCCCCGGCGGGACAGCCACGGTGCGCAGCGGCAGGCTGCCTTCCGCCACGGCCAGAGTCACACGGCGGCGGTTGCTTTCGGCCGCATGAGTGAAGGTGCCCCAGGCCGGCGCGGCCGACCAGAAGCAGGAGAACTTCGGGACATTGACGCGAGGCGCGATGGAGATGCTCTTTTTTACACCATGATAGTGGAAGCCGCTCAACGCCAACACGCCGGACCAGGCCGACATGGCGCGCGCATAGTGATGCCCGCATTCGGCTTCGTCCCAAGGGTTGCGGCGTTCGCCATCGTACCGGCGCCGGGTGTTCTCGATGCATTCCACGCCCTCGCGCACCATACCTGCATAGATCATGTGCGCCGCGGCCTGGTATTCGATACCGGTAAACACCTCCGCGAAATAGGGGAACGGGATCTCGGGCCTTTTTCCCGCGGCATAATCGCAGATCACCAGGGCGGCCTCGTCGTTCAACGCGAAAATGCGCTGCACGGATTCGTGATCGTAAAGCTGCCGTTTGTAATTGTACCGGTAGATGGATTTCAGCGCTTCGCGAATATGGGCGGGATCCACCAAAGGTCCGAGGCCGGCTACCTCGGCCAGGTATTGCCCCATCAACTGATCGAGCAGGCAGCCGTCGCCCACCTGAAAATCCGGCTTATCGGGGCGCTCGGCACCCATGTCGCCGACTGTAGCGGGCGCGATCCGGTCCTTCGGAATACTGCGGACCTTTTGGATGTAGTAATGGCCGTTGAAGAGGTTCGCGTCGATCCACTTACGGCCCGCTTCGAAGAGTTGACGATAATCGTCCGCGGCTTTGGTGTCGCCGACCGCGCGGGCCATTTCCTCGGCGGCCCGCAACGCGCCCAGATAATAGATGCCGCACTGCGGGTTGGGACCGTAAAATTCCACGTCGTAGGTATTATGCTGCACGCCATCCATTACGCCGCTGCGCTGAGAATCCCAGCCGCCGGGGACCCATGCGAAAGACAGGCCGAGCTGCACCCGGGGCCAGTATTCGCGCAGCCAGGCGGTATCGCCGGAAAGGCGCCAGTCCAGGTAGACCTTCATGATCTGGCCCATTTGGCCGTCGGCGGCCGCATAGCCGTAGCGCTCTTTGCCATCCGGCAGCAGTTGGCGATGGCGCATGGCGCCCTGCTGGTCTTCGGAAAAACCGAACGCGGCTTTGCGCAGCGAGCGGGCCAGCGTGGGGAAGAGGTGCTGCGTGGCGGTCTCGTAGTTCCAGACGTGCGTGCAGTTGCCGAAGCAGCAGCCGCTATGATCGTTGCAGCCCTCGAAGCCGTGGAACTCGCCATCCGCCGTGCGGAAGGAAGTCTGCGTCACGAGCGTGGAGAGGTTGGACATGGCGGCATCGCGCACGGCCGGCGGCAGAGTACTCTCGCGCATGGAGGTGACGAAGCGGCGCGTGCGGGCTTCCAGCTCGGGTAGCTTGCCGGCCGCGTATTCGGCGGCCTGCCACGCGTCTGTAAAGCGGGTGCAGTAATAATTACCGATAATCGTGTTCTCTTCGCCTTTCGGAGCGGCCCAGCCGGACCAGGCGGGCGTACGATTCGGAAAGTGCCAGGCCAGCAGGAAGGTGAAGGCGGCTTCCGTGCCCGGTGCGATTTCCTGTTGCAGGCACAGCGAGCCGATGGGCTTACGTTGCTCCGCCTCGGGACCAAGCAGGCCGTCCTGGCTGAAATCGTCCCAAAAGAGCAGCGGGCTGGTCCACCATTTGGCGTTCGTCCAGCCGCGCAGGTAAGTGAGTTTGCCTTCGGGCTTCACGAGACACACGGCCAAGGTGCCGGACTGTGGATCCTTCCCGGGCATCCCGGGATTGCTCATCAGCAGGCCTTTGAGGTGTTCACCTTCGCGGTATTCGACCACGCGCTGTTCGCCGCCTTTAGGCCTCGCGACATCCTGGTAGCTCGCGCCAATGGGGTTCTCGACCGACCAGGCGATGGAAACCCGGGCGACTTCCCGGCCCGGATTGTGCGCCACGTAGCGCAGCACGGCGACGGGCAGGCCGGATTCCTCCGCATCGAGCGGGATGAACGGGCTGAAGGCGTCGAGCCTGACGTTTACCGGTAGCCTGGAGTCGTGAAACTCGACCTGCGCGACAGGGAATTCGCCCGTAAAGGTGGCCCCTTCCAGGCGGCTGAGCCCTGGCGCATTCTTCGATCCCAGCCCCTCGGAGCCCTCGTAAGGCGGCATGATGCGGGCCTCCAATACGTGCGCGACCGGCGTTCTGGTGCCGGCCTGCGCCCAGATGGAGGCGAAGGCATATTCGGGCGAACGGCCTTGGTCGGGACGGTTGAAGATTTCCCAATCTCGCAGCTGTCCGCGGCCGCCCAGGCTGATACTCCCCGTGCCGACACCGCCGATGGGAAACGCCAGCATGGCAAGTTGACGACCGGTAAAGACGCGCGGATACCGCATGGATGAGCGCGGCAGCACGATGGGCCTGCTTGTAGTTGCAGCGGCGGGCGGCGGTGCCGGCGCAGCGGGCGCGGCGGGAGTGGTTTGTGCGGCTTGGCTCTGGGAGGCCTGCGACGCCGCGCCTCCGCCCAGCGCGACGGTCTTCAGAAAGCTGCGGCGTCCGGTATCTTTGCTGTTCTGCATTTTGAGCCGACTGTAACACCGGGCGGAAAAGGCGGTCAAGTTTGTGCGAGAATCTTAGGCAGTCCGCCATGTGTCGAAGCATCAAAGTTCTCCGGCGCAAATCCGCACCGGCCACCGCTGAGGAGATAGCAGCGGCGTCTCTCCAGTTTGTGCGCAAGGTGAGCGGCTACCGCAAACCCTCCCAGGCTAACCAGGAGGCATTCGATGCGGCCGTCCGGGAAATCGCGGCGACCACCGATCGCCTGCTGCAGGTCGTGTCTGACAGCCAACCACACCATAGCCACGCCCGGCGCTCCTCGTCGAAGTCCGAGTCGGCGGGCCTTTAAAAGGATGCACCTCAATCCTGTGGTGGTTGTTGGGCGAGCCATGCGTGTAAAAACTACAGTTTCACAATCCTGGCCCACATACCGAAACTTCACTAACTACTGCCTATTCATATACTAAACTCCATGCCGGGCTTGGCAGTCCACTTGCTCGTTTTCTTTCTTACAGACCAAAAGTTTCCTCCAGGCCAACCATCGCCTCCGAGCATCGTTAGCTACTCGGGGCTGTGAGTCGGATCGAAGGGAATTATTATGGCGCGCTCCTGTGGAGCCGACGATTCATGACAAAACACAACTTTGCAATATCGCCAGAACCTCCAACGCGAAGTTGCGCCCGTTGCGGAGATCGCTTTCGCGCCTTCGGAAGAGAATACAGTTGTCCGGCTTGCCGAAGACCGGCGCTACCCGTTCCTGAGCCGGCCCGGCACGCCGAGCTGTCATTCCGGGAACAACAGATCGTGGCACTGATCCGCCAGGCGAAAACTAATAAGGAGATCGCCTATGAATTGTGCCTTGCGGAGGGGACGGTAAAAGAATACCTTTATCGTATTTTCCGAAAATTAGCGGTGACCAATCGGACTGAACTGGCTATGCGTTCGCCGCGCGAGGTTTTGCCACTGAATACCCGTGCTGGTCAGGATAGTTGATTCGATCGGTTCACCAACCTCTGGCCGTCTATGTAAGTCAGGTCTTAAGTCAAAGATAGCAACCTTACCAAGTTGTAACAGCTTTATACCAACCGTGTGTCATGCAGTACCACCGCCGTGTACTTTGCCATGGGGGCGGGCGATCTAAAACGGTCCATCGTCCGCTAACTAATGCGGTTAGCCTCGCATTTGCCACTCAGGCGATTAACGGAGAACTCCGTCAAGGCCTTGCACTTAATAGTTATGAAGGAAGCAAATGTTGCGACGGCCCTAAGCGGTCCAACAATGCCTCGGAGTTGTGCGCGCTGCGGAAACGGTTTTACCACTCGCGGAAGAGAGTACACTTGCCCTGTGTGCCGCAAACCCGAGAGTCGGTCGCTCCACAAGCGGGGTCCTGCTCTCTCTTTCCGGGAACAACAGATTGTCGCTCTCGTTGCCGAAGCGAAAGCAAACAAGGAAATCGCCTACGATCTGTGTCTTAGTGAAGGTACCGTGAAGGAGTACCTCTATCACATCTTTCGCAAACTAAACGTGACGAGTAGAACTGAACTGGCCTTGCGATCTCTCCGCGACGGTTTCATAGGTCGCGCCTTGACTTGAGAGGAGGCTCCACGCCAAGATCGAGAAGTCATACCGGCGTCACGTATCCAAAGATCACGTACTGAACACCCCGTGCCGCCCCCCGCAAAGAGGCCGCCCGCTCCCCACTTATAATAGGTGGTGAATCCGATGTCCGGGCCTTCTATCGTCATCAGCGCAACCTTCACCGCGGACGCCATCGAGCCGACCCTGGCCTTCTGGATGCGCGAGCTGTCGTTCGATTACCGCATCCAGGTGGCGCCATACAACCAGGTATTTCAGCTCCTGCTCGACCACGCCGGCGCCCTGGCGGCCAACCGCGGCGGAATCAACGCGGTGCTGGTGCGCTTAGAAGACTGGGCGCGCGTCGGGGAAAGCGCCGCGCCTGATCTCGTCCGCCTGGAAGCCGATATCCACCGTTTCGTCGATGGCCTGCGCGCCGCCGCCGAATCCTTTGCCGTGCCGCTCGTGGTATGCCTCTGCCCGGCGTCGCCCGCGTTCGACGGAGAGTTCCAGCAGCGCATGGAGGCTTTTGTGGCGACCGGACTGGATGGCCTGAGCACCGTTCACCTGGTGCGTCCGCACGAGATCGACAGCCTGTATCCGGTCGCCCAGCGGCACGATCCGCTCGGCGATAAGTTGGGCCACATTCCCTATACGCCCGCCTATTTCGCCGCGCTCGGCACGGTGCTGGCCCGCAAGATTCACGCGCTGCGCACGCCGCCCTTCAAGGCCATCGCGCTCGATTGCGACGATACCCTGTGGCGCGGCATCTGCGGCGAGGATGGGCCGCAAGGCGTGGTGGTAGACGCGCCCCGCCGCGCGCTGCAGGAGTTCATGATCGCGCAGCACGACGCCGGCATGCTGTTGTGCTTGTGTAGCAAGAACAACGTGGAAGACGTGCTCGACACCTTTCGACTGCATCCGGAAATGCGCTTGCGGCTCGATCATTTTGTGGCCTGGCGCATCAACTGGTCGCCCAAGCCGGCCAACCTCGCCGCATTGGCCGAAGAGCTGGAGCTGGGTCTCGACAGCTTCATCCTGGTGGACGATAATCCCAAGGAGTGCCGCGAAGTGGAGGCGAGCTGCCCGGAAGCGCTGAGCCTGGCGCTGCCCGCGCGCGAAGTCGAAATACCGGATTTCCTGCGGCACGTATGGGCTTTCGACCACCTCCGCGTAACCGAAGAGGACCGCGCCCGCTCCGAAATGTACGTGCAGGAGATCGAGCGCCAGCGCGCCGGAAAGCACGCCGCCAGCCTGGAAGAATTTCTCAAATCCCTGCAGCTCGAAGTGCGCATCGCACCGATGTCGCCCAAGGATCTGGCCCGCGTGGCGCAGTTGACGCAGCGCACCAACCAGATGAACTTTACCGCGGTGCGGCGATCCGAGGCCGACATTCAGGCGCTGCTTGAATCGGGCAAGGCCGAATGCCTTACGGTGCATGTCAGCGATCGCTTCGGCAGCTACGGACTGGCCGGAGTGATCGTCTTCCGCGGCGGCGCGGACGCCATCGTTGTCGATACGTTTCTGTTGAGCTGCCGCGCGCTGGGCCGCGGAGTCGAGCACCGTATGCTAGCGGCGCTCGGCGAAATCGCCGGGCAGCGTGGGCTCTCCACGGTGGAAGCGCGCTTCATCCGCAGCCAGCGGAACCGCCCGGCGCTGCTGTTTCTCGAAAGCGTGGGGCTGCCTTTTCAGACCGTGCGTGGCGATGCGCTGGTGTTCCGGTTTCCGGCCGGAATCGCCGCCAAAATCAAATACGAGCCTTCCGCCAAGCCGCACAACTTAGTCGCCGCCGCCACGCCACCTTTAACGCCGGCCCGCGCTCCGGTGCCCTACGCGCGCATCGCGAGCGAGCTGCGCGACGCCGGAAAAATCGTGGACCGCGTGCGCGCCGCGAGCGCCGCCGCGGTGACCACGACCCCGCCCACCGAGCTCCCGCGTACCGATCTCGAACGCCGCCTCTGCCGCATCTGGAGCGAAATGCTCGGCGTTGAACCCGTCGGTATCCGCGACAACTTCTTCGATCTCGGCGGCCATTCACTGCTCGCCGTACAGTTGCTCTCGCGGCTGAAGGATGAACTGGCTATCGAGCTTTCGCTCGAAGTGGTGTATGGCGCCGACTTCACCGTCGCCGAACTGGCCAAAGCCATCGAGCTGCGTGAAATTGAATTGGCCGGAGCCGATCGGTACGCCGCGCTACTGGCGGAAGTGGAAAGCCTTTCCGATGACGAGGTGCGCGAGCTGCTGGCCAAAGAGAGCGCTGAAGCGCAGTAACCGTACGATGCGGATTCTGTTGACCGCCAACGCATCCTATGTGCCGCCCCGCGGAGGCGCCACTCGCAGTAACTTGCTGTGGCTCGAAAATATGGCGGGCTCCGGACACGCGTGCCGCATAGTCGCCGCCGCGCCGCAGGAAAGCCCCGGTACGCGCGAGCAGATCGCCAACGAAAACATTCATTGGGAGACACTCGAGCGCCGCGATGCGGTCGAGGTGCTGGAGCGCGGGGGCGTACGGGTCTACGCGGTCGCGGAACGCTCGCGGCAAGCGGGCACGCTGCGTTGGCAGATTCACGAATTTCAGCCGGACTGGGTGCTGGTCTCCTCGGAGGATCTGGGCCACGGTCTGTTGCGCGAGGCGCATCACTCGGCGCCGGGGCGCGTGGTCTATCTGGCGCACACGCCGCAGTTTTTTCCGTTTGGCCCGGCAAGCTGGAATCCGGATGCGCACGCCCGGGAACTGGTGGCGCGCTCGGCAGGCGTGGTGGCCATCGGACATTACACGGCAGCCTATATCCAGCGGCACCTCGGGCGCCCGTCCGCGGTAGAGGTCGCCGTAATCCATCCACCGATTTACGGCAGCGGCCCGTTTCGCAATCTGGCCTCGTTTGGCGCCGGCCTGGTCACCATGGTCAATCCCTGTGCGATCAAAGGCGTCTCCATCTTTCTTGCCCTCGCTGAACGTTTCCCCGGATCAGGCTTTGGGTACCTGCCAGGATGGGGCACCACTGCATCGGACCGCGCCCAGCTTGCGGCGCACGCCAACATCTCCGTACTGCCGAACTGCCGCGATATCGCACAGTTCCTCGGCCGCACGCGGGTGCTTCTGATGCCGTCGCTGTGGTTCGAAGGCTTCGGGCTGGCCGTGATGGAAGCCATGCTACACGGCATCCCGGTGATTGCGAGCGATGCGGGCGGTTTGGTGGAAGCCAAGATGGGAACTCCCTTCGTAGCGCCGGTGCGCTCGATCGAGCGCTACGAGCCGGTCTTCGACGAACACGCGCTGCCCAAGCCGGTGATCGAGCCGGCGGACCTGGAGCCGTGGACCCGCGCTTTGCACGCTCTGGTTTCCGATCGCACACTATATGAACAAGTATCGACGGCTTCGCGGGAAGCGGCGCTGCGCTTCGTCGGCAGCCTCGACGCCGGCCGCATGCAGGCTTATCTTCAGTCACTGGCTCCCGGCCCAGCCCTGCCTGAACCTGTCTCGGCGGCCAGCCTCTCGCCCGAAAAACGCGCCTTGCTACTGCAGAGGATTCGCGGCAAAAACACCATGCCGGCGGAGCCGCGTTGAATGCGCATCCTGCTGGCGCAGAACTCGCTGTACTATCCGGCGCACGGCGGCGGCGATAAATCCAACCGGCTATTGCTGGAAGCGCTGGCCGCGCGCGGTCATACCTGCCTCGCGGTAGCACGCATCAGCCGCTTCGGCCCGGCAGAGCACGCGCAATATCTTCGCGACCTGGCCGCGCGTGCCGTTTCGCCGGTAGAGTGCGAACCGGGCGTGGTGGTCTTTCATCACGCGGGCGTCGAGGCGCGTGTGGTCACCAGCCATCCCAACCTGCGCGCCTACTTCTCCGCGCAGATATCCGGGTTCGCGCCCGACGTGGTGCTGACCTCTACCGACGATCCAGCGCAACTGCTGCTGGAAGCTTCCCTGCGGGCGAATGTCTCGACCATCTACCTGGCGCGCGCCACGCTGGCACTGCCCTTCGGCCCGGACTGCGCTTTTCCGAGCGAGGCCAAAACCTCCATACTGCGCCAGACCGGGGCGGTGGTGGCGGTCAGTCATTACGTCGCCGAATACATTCGCAAATGGAGTGGCATCCCGGCCGTCCACGTTCCTATCTCGCTGCTGGACCCGCCCCCCTACCCGGATTTGGGCCGCTTCGAAAACGAGTTCGTCACGTTGGTCAATCCGTGCGCGGTGAAAGGCATCTCGATCTTTCTGAACCTGGCGGATCGGATGCCCGGCGTGCGATTTCTGGCGGTGCCCACCTGGGGTACCAACCAGGCCGACCGCGCGGCGCTCGCCAGGCGGCCGAATATCACAGTGCTCGATCCGGTCGATAACGTGGATGAAATCCTGCGCCGCACACGCGTGCTGCTGGTCCCCTCGCTCTGGGCCGAGGCGCGCTCGCGCATTGTGGTGGAAGCCATGCTGCGCGGCGTCCCGGTGCTGGCCGCCAACATCGGCGGCATCCGGGAGGCCAAGCTGGGCGTGGATTATCTGCTTCCGGTGCAGCCCATCCGGAAGTACGAGGCGCGGCTCGATGAACAGATGGTGCCGGTAGCGGATGTGCCGCCGCAGGATATCGGGCCATGGCAGGCTGCGCTCGATGGCCTGCTCTCGGACCGCGTGCATTACCAGGAACTTTCGCGGGCCTCGCGCCAGGCGGCGACGGCATACGCCGCGGACCTCAACGTGGGCCCGTTCGAGGCGTTGCTGCAAGAAGTGACGCGTACGCCCAGATCCACACACGCCCCGCACGCCGTGGGAGCGCCGTCCGAATCCGCGCTCGACCGGCTTTCGCCCGACCGCCGTAAGCTGCTGGCGTTGCGCCTGCGCAAAATGTCGGGAACCTGGTTCCCCGGCGCGGAGGCCGTATCGCCTGGCGTACTGCGCCTGTTCTGCTTTCCGCATGCCGGCGGAGGCGCGCCCGCGTTCTACGGCTGGGCCGGCCACCTACCTGCATCGGTGGCCGTCCTACCGGCCCGCCCACCCCGGCGGGACCGCATGGCCGATCTGGTGGAGGCGCTGGCCGATGCCATTCACGCCTATCTGGATGAGCCGGACGAGCCGTTCGCCTTCTTCGGGCACAGCATGGGAGCGGTGGTAGCGTTCGAGCTGGCACGCCTATTGCGCCGCCGAGCCCACCCTCTGCCGAAGATGCTGCTGGTGTCAGGCGCTCGCGCGCCCCAGTTCCGCCGCGGCCATGTGCCGCCGCCCGAGCCGGCTCCATCCGAATTCATCGAAGAGTTGCGCCGTCTCGAGGGCTTGCCGCCGCAGGTGCTCGATAATCCCGCTCTGCTGCGCATGGTCCTGCCCGCGCTGCGCGCCGACACCGCGCTCTACCGGAACTACATCTACGCCGAGGAGCCGCCCCTCGACTGCCCTATCCGCGCCTACGGTGGAACGGAAGATCCCAACGTGCGCCGCGAGCATCTGGAAGCTTGGGCGCGGCAGACTACCTCGTCCTTCGGGCTGCGCATGTTTCCAGGAGGCCATTTCTTTCCGCAGACTGCCCGCGAAGATTTCCTGGCGGCCCTGGCGCAAGATCTTATGTGTGATTAGTCACGATCCCCAGTTTGCTCCCGTGTACTGATGCATGTACCGCTCTCGTCCGTATCGTGCGTCTCTAGGTTTTTGGTTGTGTATCTCTAAATATCATGCATCTCAAACCTCTGACTCTACTCACAACTATCTTTATGGCCGGCGTAATGTTGGCCCCGTACGCGAGTGCCGCACCGCCCGCCCAGCGATGGATGGTGATCCTAAGTGAACCGTCCGTGACCGAGCGGTATCCCGGCCGCATTGAGAAGATTCGCGCGGCCGCCGCGCCCTACCGCCAGCATTTGCAGCAGGCGCAGGCCAGCCTGCGCAAGCAGATCGAGGGCATGCATATTCGCGTAACCGGCGGTGTGCAGCACGTCATGAATGGCCTGTTCGTAACGGCGACGCCCGCGCAGGCCGCCAGCCTCCGGACGCTTGCCGGAGTGAAGGCGGTAGCGCCTTTGCGGCAATATCATAAAGCCGATCAGCTCACTCTCAGCAATGTCCAGGGGGCCTGGAGCGCTTCGGCGATCGGCGGCGTGTCCAACGCGGGCGCCGGTCTCATGATCGCCATTATCGATACCG
>Ga0302325_10014217_pt1 | contig 16944 bp, 15 predicted proteins | sample Palsa_T0_2_FD_201948 | JGI IMG/M metagenome (GOLD analysis project Ga0302325, IMG submission 201948) | Peat permafrost microbial communities from Stordalen Mire near Abisko, Sweden - Palsa_T0_2 | ecosystem: Environmental > Terrestrial > Soil > Palsa > Peat permafrost | place: Sweden: Abisko... | reverse complement strand
CCCGCACCGTTGGCCGCCGCGGCACCCGGGAGATTCGCCAGCAACCCCCACTGGCCGTTGGTCACATCCCACTCCGGCCCGCACCCCCGCCTGATCGGGCCGTTGAAGTCCTTGGCCACCGTGATCACTTCGACACCGCCACCGGTGGGAACGCCCTTATGGACCACATCGGCATCCGACGCCGCGGGCGCCCCCGAACCGGCCACCGGGGTGTCGGCAAACGCGGGCGACGGTGCCAACACCGTCGCCGCGCCCGCCGCCACCGCCCCGGTACCCAACAACTGCAGCAACCCCCGCCGCGAGACACTCTGATGATGCGACAAAGTTTGCATGCTTGTAGTGAACGGCCAGAAGCGCTGGTTCCTATAGCGAGAAACTACGCAAGGACGTGGTTCCAACAGTTCTGGGAAAAAGAAGCACTATCCACGCTGGTTTTTTCGGACAACTCCGCCCGATTCACCCACATGCGGGTGACAAAGTCTCGCCAAGGTTATGGCGACGATAAGTCAACATCTCACCGGGGTTAAAGAAGCTCCTCGTCCAGCAGGAAGCCTCGCCCACCACAGGTTGGGCACGACTCGGAGAACGACTCGACCAAGCCTTCCGAGACTCTTTTTCGGGTCATTTCGATCAAACCCAACTCCGAGATGTCGAACACCTGGGTACGGGTCTTGTCGCGTGACAGGGCGTCGCGAAACGAACGTGCCACTTCGGCCCGATTGGCCGCAATCTCCATGTCGATGAAGTCGATGACGATGATGCCGCCGATGTCTCGCAGGCGCAGCTGGCGCGCCACCTCTTCCGCCGCCTCCAAGTTGTTCCGAAAGACCGTTTCCTCCAGGTTGGAGGTGCCCACGTTCTTCCCAGTGTTGACATCGATGACGGTGAGCGCCTCGGTCCGCTCGATGATCAGCGAGCCGCCCGACGGCAGCCACACCTTGCGGTCGAGCGCCTTGTGCACCTGCTCGTGCACCCGATACCGCTCGAAGATGGGCAGCGGGCTGTCGCTGTCCCCGGCGTACTCCACCCGATCGGCCAGGTCGGGGCTGATGCTGGCGACGTAGTCACGGACCTCTTCGAACAGCTCGTGGTCGTCGATGACCACGCCCCGGTACTCGTTGTTGAACTCCTCGCGGATGACCCGCACCGCCATGTCGGGCTCCCGGTAGAGCAGGGCGGGAGCCTTCGACTGCTTGGCCCGGGCGTCGATGTGCTCCCACTGGCGCAGCAGGCGGGCCACGTCGCGGCGCAGCTCATCCGCCGTGGCACCCTCGGCCGCGGTGCGCACGATGAGGCCGTGGCCCGGTGGCCGGATGTCGTCCAGGATCCGTCGAAGCCGCTTGCGCTCGTCATCGGCCAGGCGCTTGGAGATGCCGTAGGTGTCGCTGGACGGGATGAGCACGACGAAGCGTCCCGGCAGCGAGACCTCCTGGCTGAGCCGGGCGCCCTTGGTGCCGATCGGGTTCTTGGTGACCTGGCACACGATCGTCTGGCCGACCCGCAGCAGCTGCTCGATGCGTGCCTCGCGCGGCCCGCCGCCGCGGCCCCGACCCGACTTGCCGCCCGATTCCGACTCGATGTCGTCGCGGTCGTAGCGAATGTCGCCTCGGTACAGGACGGCGTTTTTCGGCGTGCCGATGTCGACAAACGCCGCCTCCATACCGGGCAGGACGTTCTGGACCCGGCCCAGATAGACGTTGCCGTCGATCTGGGTGGCGTCATCGGCCGGCCGGGAGACGTAATGCTCGATCAGCGAGCGCCCTTCCAGCACCGCGATCTGGGTGGCGTTCGGCTGGACGTGAACCAGCATGAGATAGCGACCAACGGGCCGGCCCTTGCGTTCCCGGCCCCGCTTGCGCTCCAGGGTCTCGGGATCGATCTCCGCCAGTTCGTCGACCGCCCGATCGGTGCTCGACCCACGGCCACCGCGACCGCCTCGACGTCGCCGTCGCCGCCCCTCCGCCCCTTCCTCGCTCGCGTCGCCCCGATCCTCCACGCCGCCGCCCGTGCCGGCAACCCCGGATGGCCCGGATCCACTGTCCCCCGAAGCTGACCGATTACCCGACCTCGACGCACCCACGTTGCCCGAACCGGACCCCGAGGAAAAGCCGGGGCCCGCCGAACCAGGATCAGACGAGTCGGGCCCCGATGGACCAGAACCGGACGAACCGAGCCCGGAACGACCGGCCCCCGACGCACCGCGCCCGGAAGAACCAGTCCCACCCGAACCAGACAAACCAGGGCCACCCCCGCCCCGGCCACCTGCGCCCCGTGCGCTCGGGCCGGAACCAGGTCCTCGCCCAGTTTCCTTGCTCCTTGCTCCGCGGCCATCCCCCCGCTCTCCGGGCCGGGTCGAGGCGGGCTTGCTCACGGTGGGCGCGGGGCGGCTATCGCCAATCTTGGGCTTGGTGGGTAACGGGGTCGTACCGGGCGGTGCGCTCCCCATCGCCTCCCCCGGGTCAGACTCCGAACCCTCCTCGTCGTGGTCGCCCGCAACCCCGCTCGACGTCGAGCGGCTGCGGTTGCGCCCCCCTCGCGAACCTCGTCGGCGGCGCCGGGCCGGAGAATCAGCGTCCGTGGCAGATGACGCCCCCTCCGATTCCGGGGCAGACGCCTCAGTGACCGGCGGGCTGTCCGGGACGGGGCGGGGCGGCGCAGCCGGCGGGCCATCTGGGCTCGCCGGGAGGTCGGGTAGCGCGTCGGACATTGTGATGATCCCTTCTCATGACGCACGCACCAGTGCGTGCGGCGCGTCCGTCGCGGCGAGCGGAGCCGCTAGGGGCTCCCACTGCGCGCCGTCGCGCTCGATCCATTGATGAAGCCTGCGCACGAAGCGCTCTTCCAGGTCGGCCCCCATGGCCGCGACAAGCTCCGTGGGCCGGAGGCTGCGGGGCTGGGTAGCCAGGTCACATTCCAGCCATACGCCGTCGTCGGTCTCCTCGACCAGCCGGACGGACAAGATGGCAGGCCGAATATCCTCGACGACCTCCCGGCCTTTGCGGGTCCGGGTGACAACAAGTGATTCGGCAGAAAGCAATCGCTCGACTCGTTGGCCGATGTCGGGCGTTGGGGCACCCGGCTCGACCGGGGCCACGGCGAGGCGCCAAGTGCACGCCGTGACTTCTTCTTGCAGGGACAGCGCCCGATCGGCAATCGGGGCGATTGCAAGGACTGCGACACCCTCGGGCAAGGCGGCTGTAAGGCCACCGGTCAAGGCCTCGATGTCAACTTGAGCCTCGTCGCCCTCAGGCAAGCTCAACTCGATGTCGAGGTACTCGGCCAGCGATTCGTAACCGGTGGAAAGGGCCAGGCCGAAGCTGACCTTGGGTCGGGGCGAGAACCCCTGTGAGTAGGCGAGCGGCAGGCTCTCCCGGCGAAACGCCCGCTCCCACATGCGAGCAGTGTCTCGGTGGCTGGTCCAGCGGACCTTGCCCAACTTGGCGAATCGGATGCGCAGCCGGCTCATCCGGCCGCCCCCACGACTGTCGCCCCGACCGCAGGCCGGCCGGGACGGCCCGACAACAGTGACACCGGAACAAAGCCCCCGGTGGCCAGGTCCTGCCCCGTCCCCTGGCTGCCACCGGCGGGCGGAACCGGAGACGCCACCACGTGCTCGATCCCGTATTCGGTGCACGCCCCACAGTCGTAGCAAGGAGTCCACCGGCAATCGGGCAGGCCGTGCTCGGCCAGCGCCTCCCGCCAGTCCTGCCACAGAAAATCGCGATGCAGGCCGGCCGAGATGTGGTCCCACGGGAGGACCTCATGCTCGTCGCGATGGCGCTCGACGTACCACTCGATCGACAGGCCGTGACGAGCCATGGCCTCGTCCCACAACGAGATGTTGAAGTGCTCCGACCATTCCTGGAACGTCCCGCCGGCGCGCCACACATCTTCGATGACCGCCCCGATGCGCCGATCGCCTCGGCTGGCAATCCCCTCGGCCAAAGTTGCCCGCGGATCGTGCCACTTCAACTGGACCCCTTTTTCCCCCTTGGTGGCATCTCGGAGCAAGTTGATGCGCCGCTGCAGCTCGGGCGCACCGACCTGGCCGAACCACTGGAACGGGGTCTGAGGCTTGGGCACGAACCCGCCTACCGATGCCGTGACCGACGCCGCCTTGGTGTGCTTGCGCCCGACCGAGACGCAGTTGCGGGCCAACTGGGCGATGCCCAGGGTGTCGGCATCGGTCTCGGTGGGCAGGCCGGTCAGGAAGTAGAGCTTCACCCGACGCCAACCCTGGGAAAACGCCGAGTCCACCGCGCTGTACAGGTCTTCCTCGGTGATGAGCTTGTTGATGACCTGGCGCATCCGCCACGTGCCGGCCTCGGGAGCAAAGGTCAAGCCGGTACGCCGCGCCTTTTGCAACTCGTTGGCGATGCCCACGGTGAACGCATCCACCCGCAGGCTGGGCAGGCTGACCGACACGGGGCTGGCCCCCGGTGTAGCCGTACCGGGAACGGTGAGGCCGGTGCACATGGGGTCACCAATGATCCCGCTCACCGCCTCTTTGATCCCCGAGTAATCGGCGCTGGACAGTGAGGTCAAGCTGACCTCGTCATAACCGGTACGGCGCAGGCCGTCGCGCACCATGCGGCTGACCTGTTCCGCCGGGCGCTCCCGCACCGGTCGGGTGATCATCCCGGCCTGGCAAAAGCGACACCCCCTGGTGCAGCCCCGGAAGATCTCCACGTTCAGCCGGTCGTGCACCACTTCGGTCAGTGGCACCAGCTGGTGCTTGGGGTAGGGCCAGGCGCCCAGGTCTGCGATGGTGCGCTTTTGCACCGAGGCGGGCACGTCGGGATAACGCGGGCTGACCTCGACCAGGCGCGGGCCGTCGTAGGTGACGTGGTACATGGACGGGACGTAGACGCCGTCCACCGCGGCCAGGCGACGCAGCACCTGCCGGCGGGAACCGGGGGGGCGAGTCGACCGCTTCCACTCGGCTACCACCTCAGTGACCTCGGCCACCACCTCTTCGCCGTCGCCGATCACGAACAGGTCGACGAAATCGGCCAATGGTTCGGGGTTGAACGTGCAGTGGCCGCCGGCGGCCACCAGCGGGTGGGACTCGTCGCGGTGCTCCGCCCGGATGGGGACCGCCGCCAGGTCGATGCAGTTGACCACGTTGGTGTAGACCAGCTCGGCCGACAGGTTGAAGGCCAGCAGGTCGAACTCGGCCGCCGGTCGGTGACCGTCCACCGAGAACAACGGCACGCCGCGCCCCCGCATCTGCGCTTCCATGTCGGTCCACGGGGCATATGCCCGCTCGGCCGCGCTGGCAGGGTTCTCGTTGATCAGCTCGTACAGGATCTGGAGGCCCTGGTTGGGCAGGCCAATCTCGTACGTGTCGGGGTAAATCAGAAGCCAGTCGACCCGGCCCGGGCGCGTCGAAGCGTCCGGCACCACCATCCCGTCTTCACAGCCGATGTAGCGAGCCGGCTTCTGTACCCGCGCGAGAAGCGGTTCGATACGTGGCCAGAGACTTGTCATCTCCCGCGCCAGTGTAGCGGGCTACCCCATCTCCCCCACCGACCGGGGGAGCGGGCCTAGGCTGGCCGACGTGGCACACCCTCTCATGCGGGTGATGTCTGCTGCGCTCATCGGTTTCAGCTGCCTGTTCGTGGTAGTGACCGGACATGCCACCGGGGCGGTGGCCCAGACCAACAGTTGCCTGCCCCCGCCCAACTTGATCTTCAGCGAGGTGGCGCAGGTGCTCGGTACCAACTCGCTGTTGTGGTCGGACCTGCAGCAGGTCGAGGCGACAGACGCGGCGGAGGGAACCACAGGAAGCGGCCAGGTGATCCAGGACATGTTGGCCACGATCGACCGGGACGGGTACCAGTGGGACTGCGCCAGCGATCAACTCCTGGTCGACGCCGCCACCCCCACCGCCATCGGCGGCTCGGCCCACGCCGAGTCCGGCGCCGACCCGTCCACCGCACCGGGAAGCGGAGCGACGGCCACCACGCCTACTGCTCCCCCCGCCAGCGACAACAACAACACCGGCGTGACTGCCCCCTTGGGCTTGGCGTCGGGTCCCACGGGCAGCGGATCCAATAGCCACGTTCCCATCTACCTGCTCGGGGTACTGGTCGTGCTCACCGGAGCCCTGATCGTGTACGCCGTGCGCCGCTCGATGTCCCGCCGCTGATCAGCTGCCCTTGGGGCGGCCCCGCCGGCTGCCCAACTAGCTGTAGCGGCGCATCTGGACGTTCAGGACCAGGCCAATGGCGGCGAAGGACGCCACGATGGCTGATCCCCCGTAGCTCATGAAGGGCAGGGGTATGCCCGCGATGGGCATGATGCCCATCGTCATCCCCACGTTCTCGAAGATCTGGAACACAAACATGGCCAGCACCCCGACGCAGATCAGGGTCCCCGTGGCGTCGCGCGCCGTGGTCGCGGCTCGCCAGGTGCGCCACACCATCAGCACGAACAGGCTCAGCAGCAGGGCGCAACCGATGAGCCCCAGTTGCTCCCCCACGGCGGTGAAGATGAAGTCCGTCTGCTGTTCGGGCACATACGACAGGTTGGTCTGGGTCCCCTTGAACAGGCCCTTGCCGTCGACGCCCCCCGAACCAATGGCGATCTTGGACTGGTTCAGGTTGTACGTGGCCTCGCTGTTGCTGCTCGAGTCCAGGAACGCCGTGACCCTGGCTCGTTGATACGCCTTCAGCACACCGAAGTGCAGCACGGCGGCGACGGCTATGACCCCGACACCCATCAGGATGGCGAGGTGCCGGGCTTTCACACCCCCAACCAACAGCACGCCGAACAGAATGGCGGCCAGCACGAGCGCGGTACCCAGGTCGGGTTGCTTGTAGATCAGGGCGAACGGCACAGCCGACAGCGCCAACACGATGCACAGCTCGCGCCCGCCCATTTTTCCCTTGTAATTGGCGCAGATGGCGGCCAGCCCGATGATCAGGGCGATCTTGGCGAACTCCGACGGCTCCAGCTGGTAGGGCCCGACCTGGAACCACGCCTGGGCGCCCAGTGCCCGCTTGCCCAGCGGCGACAGGATGGCCAGCAGAGCCAGCACGCTGCCGATGTAGAACACGGGGGCAAAATCGCGCAGGCGCCGGTAGTCGATGAGCATGGTCAGGCCCATGACCACGACGCCCACCACCACGAACACCGCCTGTCGCTTGAGGTAATACCCGGGATCGAGCCCTTCGGACAGCAGGTTGGCCCGGGTGGCGCTGTAGATCATCAGCAGGCCGAAGCCCGAGACCCCGATGGCGGCCAGCGCCAGGCCGAAGTCGACGTGACGCCACGGCGCGGCGGGCGTCCGGCGCGACGACCCAGACATGCCCACGCTGCGCCGGGATACGGGGACCGATGCCATCAGTCCTTGCCGCCCGACTGAATCTGGACCTGCCCTGGGTTCGGGCTCAGGTTGAACAACCCCTCGTAGATGCGTCGCACGACCGGTGCCGCGGCATCGGCACCGTAGCCCGATTGCTCCATCAATGCCACGACCGTGAACTGGGGATCGGTGGCCGGGGCAAAAGAGGCGAACACCGACGTGGGGTCCTTGCCCACCACCTGTGCGGTACCGGTCTTGCCCGCCACCGGGTACTGGGAGAGGGGGAAACCGGAGAAGGCGGCGTACGCCGTCCCGTTGCTGGCCGCCGTCACGCCCTCGAATCCGCTCAGCAGGGCGGCGCGCCAGTCCGGCTGCAGGGTGTAGTGGCTCTTGGCCTGGGGGGCGAAGGTCTGCAGGACCTTGCCCGACTGGGTCGTGACCTTCAGGGCGATCTGGGGGACCCACACCGTGCCGCCGTTGGCAAACGAGGCGTAGGCGTTGGCCAGTTGCAGCGGGGTGACGCCCACTTCGCCCTGGCCCACTGCGGTGTTGACGTTGTCACCGGTGAACCACTGCCCGGTCTCGAAGTCCTTGGGGAACTCGGCATATTCCTTGGCCCGGCTGGTGGCGTCGGGCACCAGGCCCGCCGCCTCGTTGGGCAGGTCGATGCCGGTGGGGCTGCCGTAACCCACCTCCTTGTCACCGTTCTGCAGGCCATCGACGCCGTACTTGGCCTCGTCGTTCAACGTGACGCCGATTTGGTAGAAGTAGGCGTCGCTCGACACCGTCAGCGCGCTGGTCAGATTGATCCTGCCGTACACCTGGTGGTTGTCGTTGTCGAAGCAGCCCGCCACCGGGAACACCGGATTGCACTTGTTGCTCCCCACCTGGAGATAGCCCCTGTCGTCGAAGTACTGGGTTGGGGTGATAACGCCAGTCTGCAGGCCCGCGATAGCGGTGCCCAGTTTGAACGTCGAGCCTGGCGCGTACACCCCCTGGATGGTGCGGTCGATCAGGGGGTGATCGGGGTTGTTGAGGTATTGGTCGAACTTGGCCTCGCTGATGCCGCCCACGAAATCCTCGGGGTTGTAGGTGGGGTTGGTGGCCAGCGCCAGCACCGAGCCGTTCGTCGGGTCGAGGATCACGACCGCCCCGCCCGGGGCGGTGAAATCGTGGCCGGGCCCGCCCGCCCCCCTGTCGCTGGTCAGCCGGGTGGCGGCCAGGCCGTCGGCCAGCGACTGCTCGGCCAGCTTCTGGTCGTTGATGTCGATGGACAGCCAGACGTCGTGGCCCTGGACGGGGGGTACGGACGCCAGCGTCTGCAGCACCACCCCCTTGGAGTTGACCAGGAGCTTGGTGACACCCGGTTGGCCCCGCAGGTAGCTCTCGAACGCCGCCTCGACGCCCGTCTTTCCGATCACATCGCCCGGCTGGTAGCCCGCCCGTTTGCGGGCCGGGGTCAGCTCCTGGGAATCGATCTGGCCCACATAGCCCAAGATGTTGGCCCCCACCGAGCCGTACGGGTAGGAACGCTCCGCCTCCGCCTGTACCTGTACGTTCGGGAACGCCGTCTGGTTCTCGCGGAGGTACACCACCACCGAGGGCGACACGTTCTGGGCCAGGGGCACCGGGTCGTACGGGCCGTACTGCTTGCTGTTGACCAGTTGCTCCAAGCTGGCATCGGAGACGTTGAGGACGAGCGCCAACTGGGAGATGACACCGGGCTCGGCTGTCGCCTTCTGGTCCGTCATGGAGACGACCTCGGAGACGGTGTTGTCGACCAGCACGTTGCCGTTGCGGTCCAGGATGCGACCCCGGGGGGCGGGTGTGTAGACGATGCGGACCGAGTTGTCCTGGGCCGCGGCGTTGGCGCTGGGGGCGTCGATGACCTGGAGGAACCACAGGCGAGCGAACAGGGCGGCGAACAGGCACACGACGACCACCGCCAGGACCGTCAGGCGCGACTGGGCCGACGGGGCCTCCGACTGGGTGCTCACCGGCGGGCGCCGTCGACCCGGGACGATCCGGAGGCGAAGCCGAACGAACCGAAGCGCGACGACCGCCGCGCCGCGGTGGCCGACACCTCGCCACTGCCCTGTCCGCCGCGGCGAGATCCCGCCGCGGCCCACGCCATGACACGGCACACCGGTGTGGCGATGACGGCGTTCATCACCCCGACCAACAGCGCCGTCTTGACGATGGCGACCGGGCCGACCCGGGTCAGCTGGGTTTGTCCCACCATGACGCCGACCAGCACGAAGGTGACCACGCCGGTGGTACTGGCCACGAACGTGGCGGCGGGCGGTAGGAGCCACCCCTCCTGCAGCACGGTGCGCCGCACCGACCCGACGGCGTAGCCGATCAGGCTGAAGGCCAGGGCGGACAGGCCAAGCGGCGTGGTGGACAGGAACAGGTCGGCCAGCAACCCGGCCGAGAAGCCGACGATCCCGCCCAGCTCCGGTCCGCCGACCAGGGCCGCGCACACGGTGCACAGCAGCATCAGGTCGGGGCACACGCCGAGCACCCGCAGGTCGGGCACGACCGTTGTCTGCAGCAGCAGCGCCAGCACCAGCACCGCACCCAGGCGGATCCGGGCCACCATGGCCGGGCTCACAACCCGCTCCCCCTCACGGCGCCGCGGTCTGCGGTGACCACTGCATCACCTGCACATACTCCAGCTGGGACAGGTTGGCGGTGGGAACAGCGGTGACGTCCTGCTGCAACTGCCCCGGTGCCGATTTCACCGACTTCACAGTGGCCACCGGAATGTCCTTGGGGTATTGCTCCATGCTTTGCCCACTCGTCAACAGCCTGTCGCCTACGTGGATCGGAGTGGTGGCACCCACCAACTCCAGGGTCATGGCCTCGCCTCGCCCGTTGCCGTCGGCCACGAACACCTGTCCGCTGGCGCTCGAGTGCACGCCCACGCTGAAGGTGGGATCGGTCAGCAACAAAACCGTGGCTCCATCCGAGGACACCTGGTCCACCCGTCCCACCAGCCCGGCGCCGGTCACCACGGGCATGCCCACCGCGATCCCGCTGCTCGTGCCCCGGTTGATCTGGACGGTCACCTCGAAGTTGGACGACGAGGCGTCGATCACCTGGGCGGCCACGGTGGGGATATTGCCCACGAAATCGAGGTGCTCCTGCTCCGACAGGATCTGCAACTCCCGCTGGGCGTTGGACGCGTTCAGCACCTGCGCCCGCAGCTGGGACAACTGGTCGTTGAGCTGGGCGTTCTGCTTCTTCAGCGACCCGTAGTTGAACGCCCCGGTGAAAAAGTTGCCGATCGGTTGCAGCACGGCGTGGGTGGCCGATTGGATCGGAGCGAAGATGTCGTGCGCCACGTTGCGGATGGCGCCAGTAACCCCGCCGCCATTGCTACGGGTGTCAATGGTCACCAATGTGATGGCCGTGAGCACCAAGAGGAGGAGGATGAATCGCGGTCGGGAACTCCGACGGTAGACAGCCACGGAGGAATCAGCGCTGCGGCGAGATCAGTGCCGCTGCCGTCAGTTCCGCTGAAGTCAGTGCCGCTGAAGTCAATGTCCCTGTGAGGAGATCAGCACCTGCTTCAAGGCCTCGAACTCCTCCAGGCACTGGCCGGCACCGATCGCAACCGACAGCAGCGGGTTGTTGGCGATGACGATGGGCATCCCGGTCTCGGCCGACAAGCGGGCGTCCAGGCCATGCAGCATGGCGCCGCCGCCGGTGAGCACGATCCCTTGCTCCATGATGTCGGCCGCCAACTCGGGTGGGGTCTTGTCCAAGGTGATCTTCACCGCGTCCACGATGGCTGCCACGGGCTCGTCGATCGCCTCGCGGATTTCCTCGGTGGTCGTCACGATGGTCTTGGGCAACCCGGTGATCAGGTCGCGGCCACGGATCTCGGCGTGCAGCTCCTCCTCCAATGGGCACGCCGATCCCAGCGCGATCTTGATCTCCTCCGCCGTGCGCTCCCCCAACGCCAGGCTGTACTCCTTCTTGATGTAGGCGATGATGCCCTCGTCCAACTCGTCGCCCCCGATGCGCACGGACTGGCTGGTCACGATGCCGCCCAGCGAGATGACCGCCACCTCGGTCGTGCCGCCGCCGATGTCGACCACCATGTTGCCGGTAGGCTCGTGCACCGGCAGCCCGGCGCCGATGGCCGCGGCCATGGGCTCCTCGATGATGTAGGCGGGCTTGCGGGCCCCGGCTGACTCGGCTGCTTCCATGACCGCTCGCTGCTCCACCCCGGTGATGCCCGAGGGGACGCAGATCACCATGCGGGGCTTGGCGAATTTGCGGGGCCCGTGCACCCGGCGGATGAAATAAGCCAGCATCTTCTCGCAGATATCGAAGTTGGCGATCACGCCGTCGCGCAGCGGCCGGATGGCCACGATGTGGCTGGGCGTGCGGCCGATCATCCTCTTCGCTTCCGCCCCGACAGCCAGCGGCCGGTCATCTTTGATATTGACCGCCACCACCGACGGCTCGTTGAGCACGATCCCCCGTCCCCGCACGTAGACAAGAGTGTTGGCCGTGCCCAAATCAACCGCCATGTCGCGGCCAAAAAATGATGAGAAACCGCTGTCAGAACTGATGGGGGCCTCCTCCCAGGAACGGAGGTCGAACGGCAAGGCTAGGTGGGATCGACTCAGGTAACAAGCCGGGGATCCACCTTAACGGCGGGGACCGCCGCTATTATTCGCCAGTTTCTTGCGCCGATGCTAGCTCGGGAAACCACAAGGCGATCTCCCGGGCTGCCGATTCCGGTCCGTCGGAGGCGTGAATAAGGTTCTCGGTGGGACCAACAGCCAGGTCTCCCCGGATGGTGCCGGGGGCCGCCTTGGCCGGATTGGTGGCGCCGGTGATGAGCCGCACGATCTCCCAGGTGCCGTCGGGCCCCTCGATCACCATGGCCAGCAGGGGGGAGCGGGTGATGAACACCACCAGCGACTCGAAGAACGGCTTGCCGATGTGCTCCTCGTAGTGGCGCTTGGCCCACTCGGTGTCGATGTGGCGCAACTCGGCCGCCACCACGCGGAGCCCCTTGCGCTCCAGCCGGGCGATGATCTCGCCACACAGGCCGCGCTCGACGGCGTCGGGTTTACAGATGACGAGGGTCTTGTTCATGCTCATGTTGGGGAAAAGGGTACCCGCTAGCTGCGGTTAGCAATACCGCCCGTTTGTGGCCCGCGTTCTGTGCGGGCTTGCGGTTCTGTGCGTAGTTTTCAACGGTCCACGACGTTTTTCCCACTTAGAACCGTTATCCCGCACAGTTCAGGTCTCGCGGCCGGAGCCGCCGATGGCGGTACGAGCCGCTCCGACCACGTACAGGCTGCCGGTGACGATGATCAGGTCGTCGTCGGTGGCCAGCTCTCGCGCCCGGTCGACCGCCTCGGCCACCGAGGCCGACGGCTCGGCCTCGATCCCCAGCAGCAGTGCCGCCTTGGCCACCACATCGGCCGGTTGGGCCCGGGGGCTGGGAGGCGGGCAGGTGATCACGTGGCGCGCCTTGGGGGCAGCGAGCGCTTGCAGCATCTCGCCGGGGTCCTTGCCCCGCAGCATCCCCACCACCATGATGCGAGACCGAACGTCGCCGAACTCCTCGTCAATGGCCGCCGCCATGGCCTCGGCGCCGGGGATGTTCTTGGCGCCGTCCAGCAGGATGAGGGGACGGCGGGCCACGACTTCGAGCCGCCCGGGGGAGCGGACCTTGGCCGCCGCTTCGGCCAGCAGGTCCGGCTCGATGGGAGCACCGAAGAACTCCTCGACCGCCACCACGGCGTCGAGGAAGTTGTACGCCTGGTGCCGGCCATGCAGGGAAAGGAAGACGTCGTAGTACTCGGCGGCCGGCGTGCGCAGGCTGATCAGGCGGCCGCCCACCGCCAACTCGTTGCTCATCAACTCGAAGTCGCGGTCACGAAGGACCACGCGGGCCGCTGGCTCAGCCTCGAAGATGGCAACAAGTTCCGGGCTCGTTTCGGACAGCACCAAGGTGCTGGCGGGCTTGATGATGCCCGCCTTCTCCCCCGCGATGTCGGCCACCGTGGGGCCCAGAAACTCGACGTGATCCAGGCCCACGTTGGTCACCACCGCCACCTGGGCGTTGACCACGTTGGTGGCGTCCCACCGCCCGCCCAGCCCGACCTCGATCACGCCGACATCGACCGGGCGCTCGGCAAACCATCGCAGTGCCGCCGCGGCCAGCAGTTCGAACCACGTGGGGCGGGCCGCCCCCCCTTCCAGCATCTGCTCAAGCAGCGCCAGGTCGGACAGCAGCTCGGCCAACTGGTCGTCTGCGATGGGCTCGCCGTCGTACGTCAGCCGCTCGTTGACAGCCTCCAGATGGGGGCTGGTGAAGGTACCCACCGACAGGCCTTTGGCCATCAGGAGGGTGGTAAGAGCCCGAGCGGTGGAGGTCTTCCCGTTGGTCCCCGTCAGGTGGATCACGGGATAGGAGTCCTGCGGGTCGCCCAGGATGTTCATGAGCCGACGCATCCGGGCCAGGTCGGGGGGCGGCCGGTTGGTGTCCGCCAGCATCCGTTCCAGGTTCTGGTGCGAGTCGAGCCACGCCAGGGCGTCGCCGAGGTCCATCAGTGACGACCCAAGATCGTCAGGCGGCGAACTGCTCGAGGCGAGCGGCGAACTCGTGCGCCGCCTCCTCCATGGCGTGGCGAGCCGCCTTGCGCTGCTTACGGCTCATCTCGCGGGCCTGCGCCTGCGCCGCCTCCACCGCCTCGTGCGCTGCCCGACCCTGCTCCCGCGCCTGGGCTTGGGCCGCCTCCACCGCATGATGCACCGCCTGACCCTGCTTACGGGCCTGGGCGTGCGCTGACTCCACCGCGTGGCGAGCCGCCTTGCGCTGCTTACGGCTCATCTCGCGGGCCTGGGCGTGCGCTGACTCGACGGCTTCGTGCGCCGCATGGCGCTGCTTGCGAGCTTGGGCGTGGGCCACTTCGTAGGCGTGGTGTGCTGCCTTGCGTTCCTTTCGGGACAGCTTGCGGGCCGCTTCCAGGGCGTGGTGGGCCGCCTCGGCGTTCTCATGGGCCAGGTGGCGGGCCTTGGCCTGGGCCAACTGCACGGAGAAGTCCGGCTTCGGCGCAGCCACCTTGCTGCCTCGGCCCACCATCGACCCGAGCAAGGCTCCTGCCACCGCCCCGCCCGCACCCCACTTAACTGCGTTGCGGGCCAACTCGTTGACCGGGCGGTCCTTCTTGTATGCCTCCACGGCCGCCGCGCCCGCCCCGATCGCGGCACCCAGCAACGCACCCTTCACCAGCTTGCTCATGCCCGGCACGATACTCGGAGACCGATTTGGGCGCCCAAGCCAGACTTTCTGCGAGGAGAGGGTACGTCTACGAGGCGGCCCGGCGGGGCCGGTTCTCCTTTTCCCCGCTGGTTGTTCGCGGGACCAGAGTTGGATTGACCCGGTCAAGCACGACCGAGCGGTCGATGACGCAGCGTCCGATGTCGGTGCGGCTGGGCAGGTCGTACATGACCTCGAGCAGCACCTCTTCCAGGATCGCCCGCAGGCCTCGGGCGCCCGTGCCCCGCAGCAACGCCTGCTCGGCCACCGCCTCGAGTGCGTCGGCGCCGAACTCCAACTCGACATTGTCCAGCTCGAACACCCGTCGGTACTGGCGCACCAAGGCGTTCTTGGGTTGGATCAGAATGCGGACCAGCGCCTCGCGGTCCAGGTTGGAAACAGCCCCGATCACGGGCAACCGACCCACGAACTCGGGGATCAGTCCGAACTTCAACAGGTCCTCGGGCAGCACCCGGGTCAGCAGCTCGCCCTCGGAACGCTCGCCTGCGCTGCGGATCTCGGCCCGGAACCCGATGCCCTGGTGGCCGATGCGGCTCTCGATGATCCGATTCAGCCCGGCAAAGGCGCCGCCGCAGATGAACAGGATGTTGGTCGTGTCGATCTGGATGAACTCTTGGTGGGGATGCTTGCGCCCGCCCTGGGGCGGCACCGAGGCGGTGGTGCCCTCCAGGATCTTGAGCAGGGCCTGCTGCACGCCCTCGCCCGACACATCCCGGGTGATCGACGGGTTCTCGCTCTTGCGGGCGATCTTGTCGATCTCGTCGATGTAGATGATCCCCGTCTCAGCCTTCTTCACGTCGTAGTCGGCGTTCTGGATCAGCTTGAGCAGGATGTTCTCGACGTCCTCGCCCACGTAGCCCGCCTCGGTCAGCGCCGTGGCATCGGCGATGGCAAAGGGCACGTTGAGCATCCGGGCCAGCGTCTGGGCCAGCAACGTCTTGCCGCACCCGGTCGGCCCCAGCAGCAAGATGTTGGACTTCTGCAGCTCCACCTCGGCGTCGTGGTAACCGCCCGCCTGGACCCGCTTGTAGTGGTTGTAGACGGCGACGGAGAGGATCTTCTTGGCCCGCTCCTGGCCGATCACGTAGTCGTTGAGAAAATTGAATATCTCAGTCGGTTTGGGCAACTCGTCGAAATGGACCTCGGATGTCTCGGCCAACTCCTCTTCGATGATGTCGTTGCACAGGTCGATGCACTCATCGCAGATGTAGACGCCGGGACCGGCGATCAGCTTTTTGACCTGCTTCTGCGACTTCCCGCAGAAGGAGCACTTGACCAGATCGCTGCTTTCTCCGAACTTCGCCACGCTTATGTCCCCCCGGACTTTCAGGCGACCCCGGCGGCTAGCGGAACTCCCGCTAGCTCACGGGTATTGATCACTTCGTCGATAATGCCGTAGGTCTCTGCCTCGGCGGCACTCATGATGAAATCCCGGTCGGTGTCCTTAGCCACCTTGGCCACTGCTTGGCCTGTATCCAGTGCGAGCATCTCGTTGAGCAGGTCCCGCATGCGCAGGATCTCCTTGGCTTGGATCTCGATGTCCGCCGCTTGCCCCGCCGCGCCGCCGTAGGGCTGGTGGATGAGGATCCGGGCGTGGGGCAGGGCGAAGCGCTTGCCTCGGGTGCCGCCCGCCAACAGCACGGCGGCGGCCGAGGCAGCTTGGCCGTAGCAGAAGGTCGAGATGTCGTTCTTCACGAATTTCATGGTGTCATAGATGGCGAACAGCGCCGTGATATCGCCTCCGGGACTGTTGATGTAGAGGCTTATGTCCTTATCGGCGTTCTTGAACTCGAGGTAAAGGATCTGGGCGCAAACCGTGTTGGCCACGTGATCGTCGATGGGGGTCCCCAAGAAGACGATGAACTCTTCCAGCATGCGGCTGTAGAGGTCGTAGGTGCGCGTGCCGCGGTTAGTCTCCTCGACCACGCTCGGAGGGTAGTAACTGGGGATGATGATGTTTGGATTGTTCACGCTGTTCCGGCCTCGATTTGTAGTTGCTGCTGCTCGGTCCTGCTACGCCCGCGTCGGGTCGCTACTCGCCATCGGCTGACTCGTCTGTGGCCTCGGCGTCTGTGGTTGCAGCGTCTGTGGCTGCATCTGCGTCGTGTGCTGCTTCGTCAGTGTCGGACTCGGGAGCTTCGTCCAGCAACGCTCGATCGATGTCCTTACCCTCTGGGTCGACCGCCTCAATATGGTCGACCAGCCACTCAATGGCCTTGCCTTTCCTGACATCCGAGCGTACCGCGGCCATCTGTTCTGTGCTCTCAAGTTGCTCGCGGACCTGGTCGGGCGTGCTCTCGAAGCGGTCGGCCAGGCGCCC
>Ga0302325_10014216_pt1 | contig 16944 bp, 5 predicted proteins | sample Palsa_T0_2_FD_201948 | JGI IMG/M metagenome (GOLD analysis project Ga0302325, IMG submission 201948) | Peat permafrost microbial communities from Stordalen Mire near Abisko, Sweden - Palsa_T0_2 | ecosystem: Environmental > Terrestrial > Soil > Palsa > Peat permafrost | place: Sweden: Abisko... | reverse complement strand
TCCGCCTTGCCGCGGACTCCGAAGTCGGTGCGATAAACCTGCATGATTGCCTCGCCCGCCGCGCGCGCAATGCGCACGACCGGCTCGAGCAATTCCTGCGCCGTCGGTTTGAAATCGGGCACTTAGAGTTTATTCGCGAGGTGACTTATCAAGATCCCCACTCAACGCACCAGGGCATCGAGCGACACCGAATTGGTGTTCGGATCAGGATCTTGATCGTAGCTGGCGACCAGCCCATTGACGATGGTGCCGGTGGGAATATCCGCCAGTTTGACCGTGACGACGAAGTGCAGCGCGGCACCCTTGGGCAGCTTCGGCGCAACCATCGATAACCCCAGTGGGTCAGGACAGCTCGCGCCCTCCCCCGTACACGTCACGCTCACCAGCTTCGAATGGGCGCCGACGGTATCTGTGATCCGTATGGATTCCGCATCATTCGGGCCGGAATTGGCCACGTTGATCGTGAATACAGCGCTTTGGCCGCTCGCGATCGGTTCCGTCGGCCCTTGTCCGGTCACCACAATGTCGGCTCCGCCCTCGAGCGGCCCGACGCTTTCGTTGCGCTTCACGCACGCGGCAAGCGATGCCAGCGCTAGAATCAGAATGAGGTCCCGAGCTTTCATCATTGTTTTTGCTCCCGAGCAATCGAGAAGCATTGGTCCTTATTTGGAACTTGGCCGCCTAGTAGTAGCACGATGCACAAGGGATTGAAAAGCGCCCGCGCCAAAACAGATTGATAGGTGGTCCCGTGTGTCTTGCTTATGACAACTTTTCATCTAAACGTCGTACAAACGCTGTTACCATCGGCAGCACTCGTCTCGAGCCTGTCGGGTGTCGGATTAAAACCACGCGCATCCGTATGATTAACCATATCAACAGACTTGCCGAGCACTTGGATGTCGCTTTGCGGCATCTCCGATCGCTTCTAAGCCGAATGCATGTGGAGACTCCATGACAGGGCCGTCCGCCGACCTCGTAGATGTAATGCCGCAAATTCAATCGACTACAGCGAAAAGCTCAGCCAAGCTCACCCACCTTCAGCGGCTCGAATCCGAGAGTATTCACATCATTCGCGAGGTCGCCGCCGAGTGCGACAACCCTGTCATGTTGTACTCGATGGGCAAGGACAGCGCCGTGATGCTGCACATCGCGCGCAAGGCATTCCACCCCGCCGCCCTGCCCTTTCCCCTGCTGCACGTCGATACCACCTGGAAATTTCGCGACATGTACGCATTTCGGGACCAGATCGCCGCTGACCCGGACCTCAAGCTGCTGATCTACCAGAACCCAGAAGCCAAATCGAAAGGCATCAATCCCTTTGATCATGGCTCCCAGATCCACACCGACATGTGGAAGACCCAGGGCCTGAAGCAGGCCCTCGACATGCACGGCTTCGACGCCGCATTCGGCGGCGCACGCCGCGACGAAGAGAAGTCGCGCGCCAAGGAGCGGATATTCTCCTTCCGCAGCGGCCATCATCGCTGGGATCCGAAGCTGCAACGCCCCGAACTTTGGCACATTTACAACGCGCGCAAGCACAAGGGCGAATCGATCCGCGTCTTCCCGCTGTCGAACTGGACTGAGCTGGATATCTGGCAGTACATCTACCTCGAGAATGTGCCGATCATTCCGCTGTACTTCGCGGCCGAGCGGCCGGTGGTGGAGCGCGATGGCATGCTGGTGATGGTCGATGACGAGCGCTTGCCGCTCAAGCCCGGCGAAATCCCCCAGATGCGCAAGGTGCGCTTCAGAACGCTGGGATGCTATCCCCTCACGGGAGCCGTCGAGTCCACAGCCGATACCCTGCCGGCGATCATTCAGGAAATGCTGCTGGCCCGCACCTCCGAGCGCCAGGGCCGGGCGATCGATCACGATACCGCGGCGTCCATGGAGAAGAAGAAGCAGGAAGGTTATTTCTGATGGCACACGTCTCGGATCTGATCTCCAGCGATATCGGCAAATATCTCCAGCAGCACGAGCACAAGAGCCTGCTGCGCTTCATCACCTGCGGCAGCGTCGATGACGGCAAGAGCACGCTCATAGGGCGCCTGCTGTACGAATCGAAAATGCTGTTCGAGGATCAGGTCGCCGCGATCGAAGCGGACTCCAAGAAGTGGGGCACGCAGGGGGGCGACATCGACTTCGCGCTTCTGGTGGATGGTTTGGCCGCCGAGCGCGAGCAGGGCATCACCATCGATGTGGCCTACCGGTTCTTCTCCACGGACCGTCGCAAGTTCATTGTCGCCGATACACCCGGACACGAGCAGTACACGCGCAACATGATCACCGGCGCATCCACCGCGGATGTGGCCGTGATCCTGGTCGACGCGCGCAAGGGATTGCTCACCCAGACGCGCCGGCATAGCTACCTGGTGTCCCTCATCGGCATCAAGAAGATCGTCCTGACCATCAACAAGATGGACTTGATGGACTATTCGGAGCAGGTGTTTCGCGACATCGAAAAGGAATACCGCGAATTCGCCGGCCAGATCGGGCTCGAGGACGTCACCGCCATCCCGCTCTCGGCCCTGCGCGGCGACAACATGGTGGAGCGCAGCGAGCGCATGCCCTGGTATCGCGGCCCCGCCCTGCTCGAACTGCTCGAGACGATCGAGCTTGACGAGTCGCGCATGCAGCTGATGCCGATGCGCCTGCCGGTGCAATGGGTCAACCGGCCCAACCTGAACTTTCGCGGTTTCTGCGGCACGTTGTCGAGCGGCACGGTCACGGTGGGCGACCGCATCCGCGTGCAGCCCTCGGGCCGCGAGAGCCGCATCGCGAGGATCATCTCCGGGGGCGTGGACCGCCCTTTGGCGGTAACCGGCGAGTCGATCACGGTGACCCTGGAAGACGAGATCGATATATCGAGAGGCGATGTCATTTCCGCGGCCACTGCGCCGGCGGAGGTCGCCGACCAATTCCAGGCCACCGTCATCTGGATGGACGACGAGCCGATGCTGCCCGGGCGGCCGTACATGCTCAAAGTAGGCACGCGCACCGTGAGCGCCACCATCACGGAGCCGCGATACAAGGTCAACGTGAACACCATGGAGCATCTGGCGGCCAAGCAACTGGAGCTCAATGAGATCGGGGTCTGCAATATAGCCCTGGACCGGGTCGTGCCTTTCGATCCGTACAGCGACAACCGCGACACCGGCGGCTTCATCCTGATCGATCGCATCACCAACAATACCGTGGCCGCAGGCATGCTGCACTTCGCCCTGCGCCGCTCGCACAACATCCACCTGCAGCATGTGGACATCACCAAGCAAGCGCGCGCGCAGCGTCTCGGCCAACGGCCGCTGGTGCTCTGGTTCACCGGCTTGTCGGGAGCCGGGAAATCCACCATCGCCAACCTGGTCGAAAAGAAATTGCACGCCATGGGACGCCATAGCTACCTGCTCGACGGCGACAACCTGCGGCACGGACTCAATAAGGACCTGGGCTTCACCGAGGCGGACCGCGTGGAGAATATCCGCCGCGTCGCCGAGGTCGCGCGGCTCATGATCGATGCCGGACTGATCGTGCTGACCGCGTTCATTTCGCCATTCCGCGCGGAACGCGAGATGGCGCGCAGCCTGGTGGGCGAAGGGGAGTTCCTGGAGATTTACATTGACACCCCGCTTGCGGTGGCGGAAACCCGGGACGTCAAGGGCCTGTATCGCAAGGCGCGGCGCGGCGAACTGTCGAATTTCACCGGCATCGACTCCCCGTACGAGGCTCCGGAATCGCCTGACCTGGTCCTGAACACCGTCGAGTGCAGCGCCGATGAAGCAGCCGATGCAGTCATCGCATTGCTGCAACGTGGCCCTTGACCCTAAACTTTTCGACCGCCATCGCCGGGTTCGGAGTGGGCGCTGCTGTCGGCATGACCGGCGTGGGCGGCGGCGCGCTGATGACGCCGCTGCTCGTTCTGATGTTCGGCTACGCCCCGGCAACCGCGGTGGGCACCGACCTGTGGTTTGCGGCCATCACCAAAATATTTGGTGGAACTCTGCACAATCACAAGGGCAGTGTCGATTGGCAGGTTCTCAGGCGCATGGCCTTGGGCAGTGTTCCCGCAGCCATCATCACCTTGGTCTGGATGGACCTGACCCGCACTGCACAAACGACCCACGGCACCATCATCCACGCGCTCGGCGCGGTTCTATTCATCACGGCGATCGCCATGCTGGTGCGCAAGAAGATCCAGTCCTTCGGAACGCGGCTGCGCACCACCACCGCGGCGGCATTCATCAATGCGCAACCCTTGCTGACCGTTCTGGCCGGCGTCGTGCTGGGCATCATCGTGCCGCTAACCTCGGTCGGCGCCGGCGCGCTGGGCACCGTGATGCTGCTGTATCTGTATCCACTGCGCATGACTCCGGCGCGGCTTGCGGGAACCGACATCGTGCACGCGATACCTCTGGCGGTGATTGCCGGACTCGGTCATCTATACATGGGCAATGTGCAATTCCCGTTGCTGTTGAATTTATTGATGGGCTCGATTCCGGGCATTTTGGTCGGCACGCTGATCGCGCACAAATCACCGGAGGTGTACATGCGCGCAGTCATTGCGGTCATCCTCGCGGTGGTCTCGGTGAAATTACTTTTTTCCTAGTGGTGCGGTGCGAATTAAGGCGCTGCGGAGTGCTTCCCGATGGTGCGAGAAGCATCGCTCCACGCTCGCCATTGGTGCTGAGCGCCGCGCGAGGAAAATAAAAGTTGCGCAGAGGTTGCGTAGGGATGTAAATGTTGGAACATTCGAAATCTGCCGACACGCGTTTAGGGATGCAACACACGCGTATAGGAATGCAACAAATTCGGGATATGTTCGCAGTTGTAGGACTCGAACTCTGCGTTATGTTGACTCGTGATTGCTTCACCACTAAGGGGCGGGATACTTTGATAATAGCTGTTTTCGCTCGGTTCCGACCGGTGCCGACGCGTGCCGGCAGCGGTCCAGGATCGCGTTATTTATTCCCTGGTACGGTGTGATGGCCGGATTCGCCAAACTCGTTTATACCCCCGCCGCGATGGCCGACGCTTCGCTGGCGATCTGCGCGTGTCGCGCCGGCGGGGTCGGTATTCTCAACGCCGAGCTAAGCTCCGACGTGCCGGCATTGCTGCGCGCCCTGGACGACCTTGCGGCCCATTCAGCGGCCCCCTACGGAATCAAGCTCGACTCCATCAATGACGTGTTGGCGTCGGCCGTGCGTGCAGCCGCCGCCAAGGGCCTGCGCTGGTTGATCATCGATGCGGAGCTTCTGGACACCTGTCGCGAATTGGCGACGGAATTGCGCGGCATCGGGGTACGGGTTCTCGCCGAGGTGACATCCGCCGACTGGGAAGAGTCGGACTTGGGCGCGATCGACGGCCTGATGCTCAAGGGCAATGAGTCGGGCGGCTTCGTCGGTGAGGACAGCAGCTTCATCCTGTTGCAGAAGTGGCGGCAACGCACTGCGCTGCCCCTGTACGTGCGTGGCGGTGTGACACCGCACGTCGCCGCCGGGTGCTCAGGCCTAGGTGTCGCCGGCGTGGCCCTCGATTCTCAATTGTTGCTCATGAACGAAGTTCGCCTGCCTCAGGGGTTGAGCGCGCTCATCGGCAATCTGTCGGGAAGCGAGACCATCGCAGTGGGCCATGGCGAAATCGGCGAATATTTCCGGTTGCTGGTCCGGCCCCAGCTTAACGCGGCTAAGAAATTTGCCGTCGAAGGCGAAGGGCTGCGTCATGAAGGCCTGCGTGCCCGGGTGCTGGGCCAGACTCTGTGGCAGCAGCCGGAGCAGGCGTTGCTGCCTATCGGTCAGGATGTCGCCTTTGCGGCGCCCTGGCGCAAGCGCTTCGGATCCGTCGGCGCGGTGCTGCGGGCCATCGACGCGGCCATCGACGACCATCTGCCTCTCGCGCTTCAGTACCGCAGCATCGCCGAGGGCGCGCCGCTGGCGCGTGCCATGGGAGTTCGCTACCCCATCGTGCAGGGTCCGATGACGCGGGTGTCGGATACCGCGGAATTTGCCTTGGCCGTCGCCGAAGGCGGCGCACTGCCGATGATTGCCTTCGCAGTAATGAAAGGCCAGGACTTGGCCCGCCTGCTGGAGCGTTCCACCGAACTCTTGGGCAAGCGTCCCTGGGGCATCGGATTGCTCGGATTCGCCCCTCAGGAGCTGCTCGACGAGCAACTGGCGATCGCGCGGCGCTTCGCTCCGAACTACGCCATCATCGCGGGCGGCCGGCCGGATCAGGCCGTGCACCTGGAACAGAGCGGCGTGCCCACGTTTCTGCACGTGCCTTCCGCCAATCTGATCCCCACCTTCCTGCAGGAAGGCGCGCGCCGATTCATCTTCGAGGGCCGCGAGTGCGGCGGGCATATCGGGCCGGTGTCGAGCTTCGTGCTGTGGAGCTCCATGGTCGATCGCATCCTGGCCGAACTGGGCCCCTGCAAGGTGCGCGGCGAGGAGCTCGAACTGGTGTTTGCCGGCGGTATTCACGATCAGGCGTCTTCCGCGCTGCTGCAGGTCCTGACCGCGCCGCTGGCCGCTGTCGGCGCCAAGATCGGCATTCTGATGGGCAGCGCCTACCTGTTCACCCAGGAGATCGTCGCCAGCGGCTCCATCGTCGAACAATTCCAAAAAGAAGTGCTGGATTGCGAGCACACGGTGAATCTCGAGTCCGGCGTGGGGCATGCCAGCCGCTGCGCTTACTCGCCGTTCGCGCGCGACTTTTTCCGCCAGCGCATGGCCCTGCGCCGCAGCGGCGTCCCTGCCGACGAGCGGCGCCGATTGCTGGACGAGCTGATCCTGGGCCGCTTGCGCATCGCCTCCAAGGGCCGCAAGCGCGACGGCATGGACGGCGCCCTGCAGGCGCTCGAGCCGGCGCAGCAGCACGAGGAAGGCATGTATATGCTCGGGCAGGTGGCAACGCTGCGCGCGCAGATCACCGACATCCGGACCCTGCATGAGGAAGTGAGCGCGGGAGCGGCGGCGCTGTTGGAGCTTTCCCAGCAACGGCTGCGCCCCGCTGCACCCTCCGCTGCCGCCCTGCCCGCCGATGTCGCCATCGTCGGAATCGCCTGCGTGCTTCCCAAGGCCGATTCCATGCACGACTATTGGGAAAATATTCTGACCAAGGTGAATGCGATCACGGAAATCCCGTCGCATCGCTGGGACTGGCGCATGTATTTCGACGCCGACCGCGAAGCCAAGGACAAAATCTATTCGAAGTGGGGCGGATTTCTCGACGATCTGGCCTTCGACCCGACGCAGTACGGAATGCCGCCGAAATCGATCGAAGCCATCGATCCCATGCAGCTCATGGGCCTCGAAGTCGCCCATCGCACGCTGGTCGATGCCGGATACCACGCCAAGCCCTTCGACCGGGAACGCGCCTCGGTGATCATCGGCGCCAGCGGCGGAATCGGCGATGTCGGCATGCAATACGGATTGCGCTCCGAGTTGCCGCGCTTCATCGGCGATCTTCCCAACGATGTGGCCGAGCGCTTGCCGGAATGGACCGAAGACTCCTTTGCCGGAATCCTCCCCAATGTCGCGGCCGGGCGCATCGCCAACCGTTTGAACTTCGGCGGCATGAACCTCACCACGGATGCCGCGTGCGCCTCCTCGCTGGCCGCGGTTTACCAGGCTGTCACCGAACTCGTCGCCAAGCGTTCTGATTTTGTGATCGCGGGCGGCCTGGACACAGTCCAGGGGCCCTTTGGATACCTCTGTTTCAGCAAGACCCAGGCGCTCTCGCCCCGCGGCCAATGCTCCACCTTCGATGTCACCGGCGACGGCATCGTCATCAGCGAAGGCATCGCGATGTTGGCGTTGAAGCGCCTCGCCGATGCGCAGCGCGATGGCGACCGGATCTATGCGGTCATCAAGGGCGTGGGCGCGAGTAGCGACGGCAGCGCCAAGGGCATGACCGCACCGCTGCCGGCAGGCCAGTTGCGCGCCATGCGCCGCGCCTATGAGATGGCCGGGTTCGGCCCCTCCTCGGTGGGATTGTTCGAGGCGCACGGCACGGGCACCGTCGCCGGCGACACCGCGGAACTCGAAAGCACCACGCAGTTGATCAAGGAACAGAACGCGGCGCCGCGTCAGGCCGTGATCGGCTCGGTCAAGACCATGATTGGCCACACCAAGGCGACCGCCGGAGCAGCCGGCTTGATCAAGGCCGTCCTCGCCTTGCATCACCGCGTGCTGCCGCCGCACAACAATGTCAGCACGCCGATCGCGGCGCTGGCCGATCCAGCCGCGCCGCTGTATCTGGTGGACGAGGCCATGCCGTGGCTGACGAGCGGCGGGCAGCCGCGGCGCGCGGCCAGCAGCGCGTTCGGCTTCGGCGGCACGAATTTCCACGTGGTCCTCGAGGAGTACGGCGCGGAGTACCGCGACTGGATGCGCCCGGCTGCGAGCGACACCTGGAGCGCCGAGCTATTCCTGTGGAACGACGCGGACAAAGCCGGATTGTTGTCGCGGGTCGAAGCCTTCAGCGCAGGCGTAGCACCCGTGGAAGGCCTGGTGATGCGCGATGTGGCTGCGAGCCTCGCGGCTTCGTTCCGCGCCGCCGGCCAGATCCTCGCCGTCGTCGCGCGCAACTCGCGCGATTTGCACACCAAGCTCGGCGCAGCGCTGGGCGTTCTGCGCGGTGACACCAAGGCCCTGCCTCCGGGCGTGTACTTCGGTGCTCCCGCCGAGGCCACGGGCAAGATTGCGGTGTTGTTCTCGGGCCAGGGGTCTCAGTATCCGAACATGGGGCGCGAGGCCGCGCTGCATTTCGACTGTGTGAGCGGGACGCTCGCAGAGGCCGATTCGCTGCTGAAGGACGCGTTCGAAACTCGGTTTGGATCCGCTTCGGCGCTCAGCAAATTCATATTTCCTCGCGGCGCGTACGACGAGGCGGCCAAGCTCGACGCGCGGCAGCGGCTCGCCAGCACCGATGTGGCACAACCGGCCTTAGGCGCCATCGAGACCGGCCTGTTGCGCCTCATGCGCGAGCTTGGACTGGCAGCCGACATGTTCGCCGGCCATAGCTACGGCGAATTCGTCGCGCTGCACGCCGCCGGCGCGATCGACTTCGAGGCGCTGATGCAGCTCTCGGCGGCGCGCGGCCGCTTCATCATCGACGCCGCAGGTGCAGCCGGCGCCGAACTTGGCACCATGGCCGCCGTCAATGCGACGCGCGAACGGGTCGAGAGCGCATTGTCCGGGATCGACGGCGTGGTCCTGGCGAACCACAATGGCCCGACGCAAAGCGTGATATCCGGAACCCGCGCCGCAGTTCAGGCAGCCGCGCAACGCTTGCGCCAAGCCGAGGTGGAGGTCACCGACATTCCGGTGGCGGCCGCCTTCCATTCGAATCTCGTCAGGCCCGCGCAGCAAGCGCTGTCCAGTTTGATCGGCGTGACGCCGTGGGCGGCGGCGACAGCACCTGTGTATAGCAACTCGACCGGACGCGCGCATTCCGCCGACCCGGCGAAGGTCAAGCGGCAGATGGCCGAACACCTGGTGCAACCGGTCGAATTCGTCGCGCAGCTCGAGGCCATGTACGCGGATGGGGCGCGAATCTTCGTCGAGATCGGCCCGAAGTCAGTGCTCGCGCGGCTGGCCTCCCGAATACTGCAGGGGCGTGAACACCTGGCCGTGGCGGTCGATGACGGCAGCGGTTTGAGCGGCCTGCTGGGCGGAATCGGCCAGTTGCTGTGCGCCGGCGTGAAACTCGACATATCGCGCCTGTTCGCGCGTCGCGATTGCCGCATCGGCGATGCGTCGCAGCCTGCGACGCTGTTGCGGCCCACCCAAGTGTCCAAGTATGCCTGGATGCTCAACGGCAGCGGGGTGCGCCGCGCCGCTGAACCGGTGCAACAGATCGGTATTACGTTGGAACAGGCACGCGATGTGCGCCAGGCGACTGCGGAGCGTCTCGCGCCGCAACCCGCCGCTGCGGCACCGGCGGCACCGGCCGCTTTGCCCACCGCACCTGCCAGGCCTTCGCAGAACTCTTCAAGATCAGCCATTACCACGTGGAGAAAGGATCGATCCATGGATGAAAGACGAACGACGGATTCTTCCGTTATATCTGAGTACTTCGAGACCATGCGTCAGTTTCTGGAAACCCAGGAACGCGTCATGGCCGCGTTCCTCGGAGAAGGCAGCGCGCTGCGTCCTGTGACGCGCACGCGCTCCTTGCCGCTGAACGCGCCACGCGTCGCCGAACTGGCAGCAGCCCCGGTGGTCGTGCCCACCGCCAAGCTGCACGTACCGGTCGCGCCGGCGGCGGCTCCCAGCGCGGCGCCGGCCCCGGTTGCGGCTGCCGCGGCCAAACCGGCGGCAGCGCCTGCGCCGGTCGTTGCGCCTGCCGCTGCGGTGAAACCGGCTGCGGCGGCGGCTCAAGTGCTGACACCCACCACCAACGGCTCCGGTCTGACGCGCGAAAAGCTCCTCGACGCGCTACTGACCATCGTCGAGGAGAAGACTGGCTACCCGCGCGACATGCTGGGGCTGGATCAAAATCTCGAGGCGGACCTCGGCATCGATTCGATCAAGCGAGTCGAGGTGGTCGGGGCACTGCTCAAGATGCTTCCCGACGGTTACCGCGAATCGCTGACGCAAAGCCGCGGCAAGCTGAACACGCAGTCGACCTTGAACGGCATGCTGAATCTCATCATGCAAGAAAAGGCCGGAGGGTCAGCCCACCCTTTTGAATTGGCCGGGACGGGGGAAAAGGTTGACGCCGTCAACCTCCCGTCCCGGCTGATCATGCGTGCGCAACGCGAACCGCTGACGCCTGCCATGAATCGTCGCCTGACGGCGGGGCTGTGCGTCATGACCCGCGACACTCTGGGCGTTGCCGAGCTGCTGGCGGCCGCTCTGCGCAGTCGGGGCACGGAAGTCCTGCTCGTGGATTCGGAGGTGTTGGCGTCCGAGGAGCGGCTGGTCGAATTCTGCCGATCCATGAGCGCGGATCGCCCGATCGGCGGGATCGTGCACCTGGGCGCGCTAGACACGGCGCCGCTGCCCAAGAATTCAGGGCCGCGCGAATGGCGCGCGGCCATATATAAGAACGAGAAGTGCTTTTTCCTTCTGCTGCGCGGGCTGCATGGGTTGCTGGCACAGGGAGCGCAAATAACCGCGGCGTCCGCGCTCGGCGGCTTGTTCGGCCGCGAGGGCTCGGCCTCCGGCGCGCTGCAACTACAGGGCGGCGCCCCCGGGACGCTCAAATCGCTGAACCAGGAGCGGCCGGATCTGCGCGTGAAGGCCGTCGACCTCGACCCGGCGCGCCTGCCTCAGGAGCTCGCCGCGGATCTGCTTGCGGAGATCGAGCTCGACGGCGGCCGCCAGGAAGTCGGCTATCCCGACGGACAGCGCACGATTTTCCTCACGGTCGAGCAGACCGTGCCGATCGATGCGGCGCGCGAGCGCCGGCTCGAGAACCTGGTGGTGCTTGCCACCGGCGGCGCCCGCGGCATCACGGCCGAGGTGCTGCGCGAGCTCGCCCGCCCGGGCAACACTCTGATATTGACCGGCCGCAGCCAGGTACCGGAGAAGGAATCGGAAGATACGGCTCAGTCGGCGGATGCCGATGCGCTGCGCAAGCATTTTGTAGCTCAAGTTCGCGCCGGCAAGCTCACGCTGAATCCGGGCGAGATCCGCCGCCGTGTCCAGTCATTGTTGGATCTGCGCGAGCTGCGCGCGAATCTGGCCGACTTCCGTGCTGCCGGCGCGGCAGTGGAGTATCACAGCGTCGATGTGACCGATGAGGCCGCCTTGAGCGCCCTGGTTGCCGACGTGCAGCGCCGCCATCGGCGCATCGATGGCGTCGTGCACGGTGCCGGCATCATCGAGGACAAGCTGCTCGCGGACAAGGCTAGCGATAGCTGGTCGCGAGTGATCGAAACAAAGTTGCTGGGTTTGTTGTTGTTGCAGAAGCATATCGATCCCGCGGCGCTGAAATTCTTCACGGTATTCAGCTCCGTCGCGGGACGCTATGGCAACAGCGGCCAGTCCGATTACGCCACCGCGAATGAACTGATGAACCGCATTTGCGTTGCGCTGCAAGCTCGCTGGGGGAAAGAGGTCGTCGTCAGTGCTCTGTGCTGGGGTCCTTGGGGCGCGACCAAGTTCGGCCCCGGCATGGTCACGGCGGAGACCGAGAAAAAATTCGAAAAGCGTGGGGTGTATTTGGTCACCGCCAAAATGGGCCGCCGGTTGTTCCGCGAGGAGCTTGGGCGTGCCGCCGGTGTGCCGGTCGAAGTGATTTGCGGTCAAGGGCCGTGGGAGGCTCAGGAGGCCGAGCTCGGGGTCATTCATTTGCGGGCGGAGGCGCCGCCGGCGCCGGAACTCGGTCCCTTGCTGGGCAGTACCGCCGTGAGCTCACGCTCCACCGGCGAGAAGATCGTCAATGTGCGCCTGCAGCTCGCCGACGGCACGGTGGTTCTGCCGCCGCCGGTGGCGCTCGAATTGATGGCCGAGGCTGCGCGCGGCATCTGGCCGAAATGGCGCGTGGTCGAGGTGCGCGAGCTGCGCGTGCCGGGCCCGGTGGAATTGCCGAGCGGCGCCTGCGACCTGCGCATTCACTTGAGCCCGCCCCCCTATGGCAGCAGCGAAGGCTTCGATGTCAGCGCATCGATCAAAATCGATTCCGGCTCCGGCCGATGGCAAACGCTGTTTCAAGGCGTCATCGGCGTGCAAGGATCGTTTCCCGCGGCAGCGGCGGTTGCGCGCGCCGTTCACTCCGAGCGGTCGCTGGCGGTGCCGGTGGCCTACGGCCAATGGCTGTCCCGGACTCCGCTGCTGCAGGTGATCGAATCCATCGACGGATTCTCCGCCACCGGCGCGGGCGCGAAGGTGCGTGGCACGGTGCCCAGCCAGTGGCTGTCCTCCGGCCATCGCAGCGAGGATCGGTGGATGTTCGATCCCGCATTCTTGGACGCGGCCGGCCAGATGGTGTCGCTCTGGGCACGCGCCTATCGAGACGAATCATCCGCTCCATCCGGGTATGGGCGCGTGGTTCGCTTCCAGGATCAATTGCCGCCGCGCATGCATATGGAATTCACTTTGTCGGAATCTCCCGCGCCCGGCACCATTCGCGGCCAGGTGGTGTTCTGCGACGATCGCGGTGCGCCGGTGCTGGCGATCGAAGACTTCGATTGCAGTGTGAGCGCCCGTTCGGATGCGCTTGCCGCCGAGAGCCTGCTGGCATGAGCAAGCCAGTGACCCCCCCAGCCGCCGACTCGCCCATTGCCATTATCGGCATGGCCTGCATATTTCCGGGCGCGCGCGATCTGCCGACCTACTGGAACAACATTCTCAGCGGGGTCGACGCCATCGGCGAGCCGCTGGAGGATTGGGGTGCGAAACGCTACCTCGACTCCGGCCGCATCAAGACGCAGTACGGCGGATTCCTGCGCGACCTGTACCGCTTCGACGCCGCCGAGTTCGGCATCATGCCGAATTCGATCAACGGCAGCGAGCCGGACCAATTCCTCGCGCTTCGCGTCGCGCGCGATGCGCTCGCGGACGCCGGCTACATGGGCTCCGGCGTGGACCATTGCGATACCGGAATCGTGCTTGGCCATAGCACCTATCTGCACCGCGGCCAAGGCACGCTGATTCAGCAGAACATCGTGCTCGACCAGACCCTGGACGTGCTCAAAGCGGCCATTCCCGATCTGAGCGCCGATTCGCTCGCGGAATTGCGCGCGATTCTGCAGAAGAAATTGCCGCCCACCAATGCCGACACGGTTCCGGGCCTGGTCCCGAATGTCATGACCGGGCGCATTGCCAATCGGCTGAATCTTCGCGGCCCGAATTACCTGCTGGACGCCGCTTGCTCATCCTCGCTGCTCGCCGTCGGCGCGGCCATCGACGAGCTGCGCACCGGGCGCAGCCGCATGATGCTCGCCGGTGGCGTGAACGCCACCTTGCCCGCCGAAGTCACCACGATCTTCACGCAGCTGGGCGCGTTGACGACGCGCCGCAAAGTTCGGCCGTTCTCGGTGGGCAGCGACGGCACATTGCTGGGCGAAGGCTTGGGCGTGGTGGTGTTGAAGCGCGTCGCGGATGCCGTGGCCGACGGGGATCGCATTTATGCGGTGGTTCGGGGCGTCGGCCAATCGAGCGACGGGCGCGGATCCGGACTGCTGGCACCGAGCCATGAGGGCGAATCCCTGGCGATTCGCCGCACCTATGAAGCCAGTGCCACCGACCCGGCCACGATCGGCCTGTTCGAAGCGCACGGCACCGGCATTCCGCTGGGGGACCAGACTGAGATCGCCTCCATCACCAGCGTGTTCGGCGGGCGCACCACGCCGGTCGGGGTCATTGCGCTGGGCTCGGTCAAGTCCATGATCAGCCATTGCATTCCGGCGGCGGGCATCGCCAGCTTGATCAAGATGGCGCTGTCGGTGCATCACAAGATCCTGCCGCCCACGCTGTGCGAACAGGTGAACCCTGAACTGCATATCGACGCCACGCCGTTCTACATCAACACCGCCACAGCGCCCTGGATCGCGCGGCTGGATCGGCCGCGGCGCGCCGCCGTCAATGCATTCGGATTCGGCGGCACGAATGCGCATGCGATTCTCGAGGAAGCTCCCGTCGGCGCGCTTACGCCGCAGAAATTGACCTCGTGGCCCGCCGAGCTGTGCGTGCTGTCCGCGGACGGGCCAGAGCCCCTCGCCGCCAAGCTCGAACAGCTTGGGCTGGCACTCGCCCGCAATCCCGGCTGGCGCCTGGCGGAAGTTGCCGCAGCGCTGGCCCGTGCCGATGCCGGCGCTTCGCACCGCATCGCCCTAGTGGCCAAGGATGTTGCGGGCTTGGCCAAGAGCCTGACCCAGTCGGTGGCGCGCCTGCGCGATCCGTCCGGCGGCCGCTGGCCGACGCGCGGCGGCGTCGCTTACGGCAACCGGCGAATCGCGGGCAAGCTGGCCTTCATATTCCCCGGCGAAGGCTCCCAGTATCAGGGCATGTTTGCCGACCTGGCGCTGTGCTTCGACGAAGTACGCCACTGGCTCGATTTCTGGCACGGCCTGTATGACCTGCCCACGGGCCGCACCCGCACCGATATCGCCTACCCGACCTGTGAAATCGACGCGCAGCGCAAGGTGCAGCTCGAGGCCGACATGTTCGCCATGGACGTCGGCTCCGAAGCCGCCTACGTGGGCGGCCTGGCGATGCACGCACTGCTCACTTCGCTCGGCATCGAACCGGACGTGATGCTGGGGCACAGCTCCGGTGAGTCCGCTGCGCTCAGCGCCTGCGGCGCGAATCCCGCCACGACGCCGGCCGAACAGTCCGCCTGCATCGCACGGCACTATGCCTTCTACAAGCAACTGCTGGATTCGGGCAAGATTCCTTCCGGCGCGCTGCTGGCCGTCGGCGCCTTGGATGCCGCCACGGTCGAGGCGCAGATCGCCTCCGCCAAGGGTGTGGTCGTGGCCATGGACAATTGTTCCAACCAAATCGTGCTGTACGGGCCGCCGCAAAGCATCGCCCAGGCACAAGCCTCCTTGAGCAAGCTCGGCGGAGTGTGCATCCCCCTCGCCTTCGACCGCGGCTATCACACCGCCGCATTCAGCGACGCCAGCGCCGCGTTTCTCGAGTACTACAAGGAGATCAAGCTCGGCGTGCCGAAGGTCCCGTTGTATTCCTGCTCGACCGTGGGCTTGTTCCCCGACCGCGCCACCGAGGTGCGCAAGCTCGCGGCCGCGCAATGGTCGACGAAGGTGCGCTTCCGCGAGACCATTTTGAAAATGCATGCCGACGGCGTCTCGGTGTTCGTCGAGGTCGGACCGTCGGCGAACCTGACGGCATTTGTTCAGGACATTCTGGGCAGCCGCGAATTCACGGTCCTGTCCACCAATGTGCGCCGCCGCAACGACCTCGAGCAGGTGCTGCAAGTCCTCGGCCAGCTGTACGTGGCCGGCCGCGGGCCGCTCATGGACAAGCTGTTTTCGGGTCGGGCCATCGCAGCCATCGACCTCGACGCATCCCCCAAGGCTCTGCGCGGCGGCATCATCGACAACACCATGCCCATGGTGCGCTTGTCGCCGGCCGAGTGCGACGCCATCCGGGCGATTGCGGCGCGCGGTGCGCCACAGCCGGCAGCGATAGCCGCGCCGGCCGCCGCAGCCGCCAGCAGCGACGGTCGTGGCCAGGTGATGGGCGAGTATCTCGACGTCATGCGCGGCTTTCTCGGCCAGCAGCAATCGCTGGTCGAGCGCTGGATGGGCGCAGACCCGCTGCAAGTCGCGGAATCCTCGGAAGGCTCGGAATCTTCGGAAGGCTCGGTGGGCTCCTCGAGCCACGCCTCCAACAGCCTGTTGCCGCTGCTCGACACGGTGCTCGAGCACGATGCGACTCATGTGGTGGCCCGGTGCCACGTCAGCCTGTTCAATGACAACTTCGTCCGCCACCACGTCATGACTGGACCGGTGTCGGATACCGATCCGCATCTGCTTGGCCTGTCCTGCATACCGCTGGCGGTGAGCATGGAGTTGATGGCCGAAGCCTGTGCCTTGCTCGCCGATCGCTCCGACGTTGCGGTCATCGAGAACATTCGCCCATTCGACTGGATCGCTCTCGACGATGATGAAGTCACCGTCGAGGTCAAGGCCGAGGTGATCGACCGTGAGCAGGGCCACTACCAAGCCAGCGTGCTGACCGCGCGCGGCACGGCGCTCAGCGCCGAATTCCGCTTCGCTGCGGACTGGCGCTTAGGCGCGCTGCCCGCGCTTGGCGAAAGGCGCGAATCCTGCTGGAATGCGCCGGATCTCTACACCACCGGGATGTTCCACGGACCGGTGTTTCGCAGCCTGCAATACATCGACGCCTGGGATGACTCCGGGATCGATGTGCGTCTCGCCGATTGCGGCCTGGCAGATTTCTTTGCCGCGGGCCACACGCCGCGGCTGATATTGAATCCGGTGCTGCTCGATGCCCTAGGGCAGGTGGTGGCCTGCTG
>Ga0302325_10014214_pt1 | contig 16946 bp, 13 predicted proteins | sample Palsa_T0_2_FD_201948 | JGI IMG/M metagenome (GOLD analysis project Ga0302325, IMG submission 201948) | Peat permafrost microbial communities from Stordalen Mire near Abisko, Sweden - Palsa_T0_2 | ecosystem: Environmental > Terrestrial > Soil > Palsa > Peat permafrost | place: Sweden: Abisko... | reverse complement strand
GGTCCGCGGACGCTCCATCACGCACCGCGCGCGCGATCCATTTGGCGGCCTGCATGCAACCGCCGCACGCACGCTTCTCTTGAACGCACTGCGCGATGGTCACGGGCACGGCCGGGCATGGCGCAAGCAGCTGCGTGACGAGCGAAGTCCACGCGCGCCTCTCTCGGGGCGTCATCGGGCTCGTATCGACACCGGGGAGCACGATGTCTTTGACCTGGGCGACGGCCGTCGCGGCAGCGCCCGCGGGCTCTTCCGTGCTGCTCGCGCTCGAATCGCGACAGCCCGACCACGCGCTGACGGCGAGGCCGAGGCCGAGGAAGCCAAGTAGGCCGACGAGCTGCAAAGCGATGCGCAAGACGGACGACGTTTAGCCTCTTTCGGGCGGCCGTTCCACCCGTCATTCGGCAGGGCGGGGGCTGCGCGAGCGACAGGTCAGGGCAGCTCCGATGCTGCACGCGCGCGCGTGGCGTAGAGGCCTCCGAGGGCCGTCCCGATGAGCGCACCGAGCAGTGCCCCCGCCAGAACATCGGCGGGGAAGTGCGCGCCCAGGTAGACGCGTGACAGGGCGACCAGTGTTGCCGTGGCGAGGGCCAACCCGGACGTGGCATGTGCCAGGCCACGTGAGCGGGGCCATGCTGCAGGCAACGCGACGAGGAGGAACGCCGCCAAGCAGAAGCTACCGGCCGCGTGGCCGCTGGGAAAGGACCCGTCGCGTGGCGCCCCGATCGGCGGCGCGAGTCCCAGCGCCAGCCACGGACGAACGCGACCGACGGCAAGCTTGAGCGCCCAGACCAGAGTTGCCTGCGCCGCGATAGCCAAAGCCAGAGTCGACGCAAAAAAGCGTGTCCGGTGGTGCCAGATCATCGGCAAGAGCGCCACGGCCGACCAGCCGCCACCGATGAGCGTGAAGGTGACCATCGTGGACCCCCATGCGCCCGAGGCACCGCCGTAAAGAGCAAGGAGGGCGTGCAGATCGAGGTCACGCAAGCGAACGGCCCATCCTCGAGCTCATCTTCGCCCGCGGCTTCGCGCCTGCGCAAGCGCTCGGGCTTGCCCGTCTTGCGCCGCTTTGCTCGAAGCTGGGGATTGTCTACCGTCCGGCTCGTGGCGAGTCGCCCGCCCGATCGTGTTCCAAGTCGCCCTTCGCTTGCCCAGCGAGTCCGCGACCCAGGTTTCACCCCGAGCGTCCGCGATGTCGATGGCCTCGTCAGCCTCCTTGCAGAGGACGATCTCGTCAAGCCGGTCGAGCGTGCGATCGGGAGGCTCGGCGTCACCGCGCTCGACAAGCTGCGCGCCCGTTTCGTCGACGCGCTGCCGCCCCTCCGGGCGCGCGTGGTACGTGCCATCGGCCGACTCGCGCAGGACGCCCAGGCCGCATCCTTTCTCGTCGCGGCCCTGGACGACTCCGACCAGAAGACTCGCCGCAACGCGGCCATCGCCCTGGGACACGCCCGGGCGGAAGGGGTGGAGGCAGCCCTTCTTCGCGCCTGGGCGACGGATCCGCGCGTGGAGATGCGCCGGTCCGTGGCCGCGTCGCTTGGCAGGGTGGGAACGGAGAGCTCTCTCGAGGTCTTGAGCGAGGGTGCCCGAGGGGGGGACCGCGAGCTCGCGCGCATCGCCGAGCGCTCCTCGATCATGGTCAGGCGCACGGCGTCGCGCTCGGAAGGAGCGCCCATCGAGGCCGCGCGCGAGGCAGGGCGAGCGCTCGACGTCGTCGCATTCGCGCGCCCGGGCCTGGAAGACGTCCTCGCGGAGGAGCTCTCCCGCTCGCCGGCGGTCGACAGCGTGCGCGTCATGGCGCATGGGCGCGTCCGTGCACGGCTGCTCGGTCCGATGGCCGCGCTCTTCGGCGCACGGACCATGCTCTCCTTTTGCTTCCCACTACCCACAGCGTGGATTGCTGACGGCGAAACGCCATCCGACGCAATTGCGCGTGCCGTCACGAGTGACGTCGCGAGACTCGTCTTCTCCACCTGGACGGTGGGCCCTCCCCGGTTCCGGATCGCGTGGGCCCAAGGCGGCCATAGGCGCGCGGCAACATGGGACGCCATGCGGGCGATCGCCCTTCGAGCGCCCGAATTCGTGAACGATCCAACCGCTTCGACGTGGGAGGTCGTCGTTTCCAGTCAGCGGCGCTTCGTCGACGTGGACATCGCTCCACGGGCGCTCGAAGACCCGCGTTTCAAATGGCGCAGGGGGCAGGTTCCCGCTGCTTCACACCCGACGGTTGCCGCCGCACTGGCTCGAATCGCCCGCGCGCAGCCAGATGACGTGGTTTGGGATCCCTTCGTGGGCTCGGGAGCAGAACTGATCGAGCGCGCACTGCTCGGACCCTTCCGCTCGTTGTTCGGGAGCGACGTCGATGCGGATGCGCTCGCGACGGCGAGGGCCAACCTCGACGCGGCGGGCGTCGCGGCGACGCTCGATCGCGCTGACGCCCTCGGCCGCGGGCCGGTCGGATTGACTCTCGCCATCACGAACCCTCCGATGGGGCGACGTTCGTCGCGCACGGTGGGTCTCGCCGACATGCTGGACCGCTTCGTCGCTCATGTGGCGTCGCTCCTCGTGCCGGGAGGGAGGCTGGTGTGGATTGCGCCGTTCTCGGCCCGCTCTCGTGCCGCCGCCGCTCGCGCCGGGCTCACCCTCGAATGGGCCCGGGTCATCGACATGGGTGGTTTCGAAGCCGAGATGCAGCGCTGGGTTCGTGGGTGACGGTCACGCCGGCGGAATCGACGGCGTTGGCGCACGCTTCGCGAGAAAGTCGATGAGGTCGATCCTCGTGACGATTCCGACGACGACGCCACCGTCTTCGACGATCGCCACCCGGGCGTCGGCAAGAACGGTCTGCAAGAGCTCGATCTTCGTGTTCGGAGTCACTGTCGCGTAGTCGTCCTCCACGACCTCCGTGATCGGTGACTCGAGGGTCTTGCCGCCTGTTGCCAGGGCGCGCAGGAGATCGACCTCCGCAACGATCCCGCGGAGCTTGCCGCGTTCGATGACCGGCAGCTGGCTGATCCCGAGCGTCGTCATCTGCCCGATGACGTCTCTGAGCCTGGCTTCCGGAGAAGCCGTGATCAGCGGACGCTTGCCGACGACGTCGCGGACCGTACCGAGGCCGGGTGAGTCTTCGAGGAAGCCGTTCTCGCGCATCCAGTCGTCATTGAAGATTTTCGACAGGTATTTATGGCCTGCGTCCGCGAGCAACACGAGCACCCGCGATGGGCGACCGTCGACGCTCGACTTGCCGCGCTCTTGCATCGCTCGGGCGTATTTCAGCGCTCCCGCCACGGCCGCGCCGCCAGAGCCGCCGACGAAGATCCCCTCGCATCGGGTGAGATCCCGAGTCATGAGGAAACATTCTTTGTCGTCGACCCGGACGACGTCGTCCAGGATCCCGAGGTTCATCGTGCCCGGAAAGAAGTCTTCGCCGATGCCCTCGACCTTGTACGAAAAAGGCTTGGTGATGCGACCCGTCTTGACGAAGTCGTAATAGAGAGAGCCGACGGGATCGACGCCGACGATCTTGATGTCCGGTTTGTTCTCGCGAAGGAACTTGCCGACGCCGCTCAGGGTTCCACCGGTCCCCATGCCCGCACAGAAGACGTCGAACTCGCCGCCCGTCTGACGCCATATCTCGGGCCCCGTCGAGAGGTAGTGCGCTTCGGGGTTGGCCGGGTTGTGGTACTGATTTGCGTAGAAGCAGTTGGGAGTCTCGCGGGCGATGCGCTGCGCGACCTTGTAGTAGCTTCGCGGATCCTCCGGGTCGACGGCCGTCGGGCAGACGACGACCCGCGCGCCGAAGGCCCGCAAGTGGCTGATTTTCTCCTGGCTCATCTTGTCGGGCATCACGAAGACGCATTTGTACCCGCGGAGCGCGGCGAGCAGAGCCAGCGCCGCCCCCGTATTGCCGCTCGTTGCCTCGACGATCGTGCCGCCCGGCTTGAGGCCCGTTTCCTCGGCACGGCGGAGCATGTTGGCGGCGAGACGGTCCTTGTGGCTGCCGCCGGGATTCAAGAACTCACACTTGACGTAGACCTCGACAGCGAGTCCCGCGGTGACCCTGTTGAGCCGCACGATCGGAGTGTTGCCGACCGCCTGGCCGATGTCCTCGAGCGCTCCACGCATCATGGCGAACTCATTCTAGTCGCGATGGCGGCGAGCATCCGGCCGCTCTTTGCGCCGTCGCGACGGAACGAATGAAATCGGGCGGCGTCGTGTTTGGTGCAGCCGGGGACGTCCTCGATGCGGTCGTCGGCCACGCCCGAGGCGCGGAGTTGAGCGCGCACGACACGTCGAAGGTCGACGTACGCCTTGTCTCCGTGCGTCGACAGGATGATGTCTCTTGCTTCGGACGCGCCCGCTATTCGACTGGCGACGTCCTTCCCCACCTCGAAGCAGCACGGCCCGATGCAAGGCCCGATCGCAGCCACGAGCTTGCGCCCACCGAGCAGGTCGACGCCGGCCCGCACGACACCGGCGACGACGCCCCTCCAACCCGCGTGAATGGCGGCGACTGCGCCCCCCAGCTCGTCTGCCAGGAGCAGCGGGACACAATCCGCCACGCGAACCCCGACGGCGGTGGCGCGGTCTCTTCCCACGATCGCGTCGGCCTCCACCCCCTCCGCCTGACGGGCCTCGACGGCATGCGCGCCATGCACCTGCTTCACTTGAAAGACGGAGCCGACGGTCAGCGCGAGGAAGAGATCCGCATCCGTCGCGTCCCGCAGCGGAAATCCGTGCGCGAATCCGGCGCGAGTGAGAAGCGTCGACTGAAGGACGACCATTCCAGCGATGATGGCCCGAGGCGACTCGTGATACCAATTTGGCTCGATGCGGCCCGAGGACCCTTTCATCGGACGCGACATCCTGAACGGTCAATTCCAGATCCTCCAGAAGATCGGCTCGGGTGGGATGGGCGCCGTTTACAAGGCGCTCCAGTCGGACATGAACCGCATGGTGGGCGTGAAGATTCTTCACCCCAAGCTCGCAAACCGGAAGGATCTGGTCTCTCGGTTCCGCCGAGAGGCGCGAGCGATGAGCCAGCTCACGCATCCGAACACCGTGAAGGTGTTCTTGTACGGCGAGCTCGATGACGGGTCGCTCTACATCATCATGGAATTTCTCGAGGGGAAGAATTTGAACCAGACGGTCCGGACCGAGGGGCCGTTTCCCATCGAGCGGGCCCTCCCTATCCTGATGCAAGCATGCGGCGCCCTCGACGAAGCTCACAGGGCGGGCATCATCCATCGCGATTTGAAGCCAGAGAATATCTTTCTCGTCCAGAGCGAGGCGCTTCACGACTACCCCAAGCTGCTCGATTTCGGGCTCGCGAAGGTGGGCGAACGGCAGATGCGCCCGGGGTCGATCATGTTGACTCAGGAGGGGATGGTCTTCGGCACGCCTGAGTTCATGAGTCCCGAGCAGGCGCAGGGAAAACCTTTGACCCCGGCGAGCGACGTCTACTCACTCGCGGTCATCCTCTACGAGGTGCTTACCGGGAAGCTTCCGTTCGACGCGAAAAGTGCGATGGATTTTATCCAGCTGCACGTCATCGGGAAGCCCGTTCCTCTCAACCAGCGAGTTCCCGGCAGGACGTTCCCGCTGCTGCTCGAGCAGATCATGGATCGCGCGCTCGCCAAGCGACCGGAGGCCCGTTTCTCCAGCGCGGCGGAGCTTGCTACTGCGCTGCAAGCCGTCATGCATGGCGCCACCGAACTGCCGCCTCAGCTCGGCGGGAAGTCGGGCGAGACCACCGCGCGGCTCGCATCTCGAGCGCAGCAGGACGGTCACGCGCTCGCAAACCAGAGTCCGGCATCGGGGCCATTGCCCTCTCCCGCCCTGGCGTCTCTTCCGCTCGTGACCCGGAGGCCGGCCCGCACAAGCGTCCCGCTTCTTCTGGGGGTCGCCGCGGCGTTCTTGCTCCTTGGAATCGGGCTGGCCCTCGTGCTGATGAAGGCCCTGAGGTGACGAAGGGGTGAACGGTCCACGCGCTTCGCGCTAGCTTCACGAAAATGGCTTCGCGAGCACGGCGCCCGCAGCACGCCTCTGGAGAGACCCTCTTCGGCGCCGCTGCCAGAAAGAGCGGAGACGGAGGTGCACCGCTTGCCGAGCGCATGCGTCCTGACGCGCTCTCGGCCCTGGTTGGCCAGAAGCACCTCCTGGCCCCAAACTCGCTCCTCTCCCAGGCGATCACGGCGGACCGCATCCGGTCGATGATCCTGTGGGGGCCGCCCGGGAGCGGAAAGACCACGCTCGCCCGGGTCATCGCGGCGGCGACTCGATCGTCGTTCGTGGCCTTCAGTGCCGTGCTCGGCAACGTGGCCGAGCTACGCGAGATCGTCGCGGCGGCGCGCGACAGGCTCGCGTTTCATGGCCAACGCACGATCGTCTTCGTCGACGAGATCCACCGGTTCAACAAGGCTCAGCAAGACGCGTTCCTGCCCCACGTCGAGAGCGGGACGATCGTCCTCGTCGGTGCCACGACGGAGAATCCGAGCTTCGCCATCGTTTCCGCGCTCCTCTCGCGCTGCAAGGTGTTCCGCCTGGAGCCCCTCTCCACCCTGGACCTGTTCGAGCTTCTGAAGCGCGCACTGAAGGACGAGGTCCACGGGCTCGGGGCGAAGGGGCTCTCTGCGGATGACGATGCTCTGCACGCGATCGCGGAAATGGCCCGCGGTGATGCGCGTCGCGCGCTGTCGACGTTGGAGGTGGTCGCCGACTGGCTCGATACGACAGGTGGCACGAGGGTCTCGATGGTCGCTGTGACCGCTGCCGAGAGCCACCGGCCGCTGCTCTACGACAAAGGCGGCGAGGAGCACTACAACGTCGTCAGCGCCTTCATCAAATCGATGCGCGGGAGTGACCCCGACGCCGCAGTCTACTGGATGATGCGAATGCTCGAGGCCGGAGACGACCCGCTCTTCGTGGCGCGCCGGATGCTCATCTTCGCGAGCGAGGACGTCGGCAACGCCGACCCGCGCGCCCTTCTCGTGGCGTCGTCGGCAGACGCAGTCTTGAGGCGGGTGGGCATGCCCGAGGGCACCTATCCCCTCGCGCAGGCGTGCATCTATCTGGCGAATGCGCCCAAGTCCAACGCCTGCACGGTCGCCTGGCATCGCGCAAAGGACCTCATCGAGCGGCACGGTGCCCTCCCCGTGCCGAACAAGCTCAGAAACGCCGTGACGCCGCTCATGCGCGAACATGGCTACGGCGAGGGGTACAAGTACGCGCACAATTTCGAAGGCGGCATCGTGCCAGGCGAAAGTTACCTTCCGGAAGCCCTCGCCGGCGAATTGCTGTACGAACCGACCGATCGCGGCGACGAGGCCCGTGTGAAGAGGAAGAGTTGATTGGGCGCCGTCCGTCCCCTACTTGAGAGTATCGAGGGCGGACTGGAGTTCGGACGAGGCGTGCGTATCGCCCTTCGCTTTCGCCGCATCGATGCCCGCTTCCAGCCACGATCGGGCCTCGGCGGGGCGGCTCATCGTTTCGAGCAGCTGCCCGCACATGAGGTACATCGGAACGTAGTCCGGCGAGCGCTCGCGGAGTTTCTCGAACGCGGCGAGCGCTTCGTCCGTCCGTTCGAGGCTCCGGTATTCCATCGCGAGCCCGTACCAGACGAACGGATCGGTTGCGCCCGGTCCACCGGCTCCGGTCATCTTGAGAAGGAACTCGAGACGTTTGCTCGACTGCGCCATGGAGGTCAGAGCAAATAGCACGGGCCCCGATGCGGTATGATAGGGCCCATGGCCTTGTGCCCTTCTTGTGGCGCCGAACGAGCTCCGGGCGGCGGCCCCTGCGTGCGCTGCGGCGGGGAGGCGTCCCGACCCGAGTCCGCCGTACCGGACCTCGAACTCGACGTGCCTGTCCGGCGTCCAGCGAAGGCCGCGATGGCCAAAAAGCAGCCGGAGCCCGAGATCTCCTTGGAGCTGGCGATCGATCCGCGAACGCTCATTCAACCGGTCGACCCGGAGCCCTCCTGGAGCATTCCTGCACCAAGCGGGATCCGCGCCGGTGCTGCCACGACCAGCAACCCCCCCATCCGATCATCACGACCGGTCGCCCAGCCGGCCAGCCGGTCCCTTGCACCCCGCGCACCGGAACGCATCGAGCCGGCGGTCCACGACCTCGCGTTCGACGCACGATTGCTGGCCGAATACGGTGACCCGCCAGGGCACTGGATGATGTCGCCTCTTTACGCCTGGCGCGTGCTCCGGAGGCAGCGCGAGCTGAAGCACGTGATCGCCGGTCGGCGCGAAGAAGCAGGTCGAACCACGACCGAGCTCGAGGATGCCCTCGTCGCCTTTGCGGAGCGCGTGCGGTCGACCGCCGAGCGCAACGAGACCTACGCTTCGTTGCTTGATGAAGTGAAGGTGGCCGAGGAGGCCCTACGGTCGCGCGACCGGGTCCTCGCGGCGGATCAGGATGCCCAAACGGGTCGCCTCGCATCTGTCGACACCCAGCTTTCGAAGCTCGAAGCGGAGCTCGCGCAAGTCCAGGCGGAGGAGCGCGCGGTCCTGACGGCGATCGCCAACGCCCAGGGAGCACTCAGCCGTGCCGAGGCCAAGGTGAAGCGGGCCGAGACCGAGCTGCGCGCAGCCCAGCGCGCGCCAGATCGGACGGCGGGATGAGTCAGTCGCAGCCGCGCGAGGATCCGCAGATCGCCCGAGCGGAGACCCGCCTCGGCGTCGTGCTCAACGACAAGTGGCGGCTCGAGGCGCTGCTGGGCGTCGGAGGGATGGCTGCGGTCTATGCGGCCACGCATCGCAACGGGAAGCGCGTTGCGGTGAAAATGCTGCACCAGGAGTTCAGCAACGACGAGGAAGTCCGCACGCGCTTTCTCCAGGAGGGATACGCGGCGAATGCCATCCAGCACGACGGCGCGGTCAGTGTGCTCGACGACGACGTCGCCGCGGACGGATCCGCGTTTCTCGTGATGGAGCTTCTGGACGGAGAAACGGTCGAGCAGCGCTGGGAGCAATCCGGTCAGCGGTTGCCGCTTCGCGAGATGTTGTCGATCGTCGAGCCCGTCCTCGACGTACTCGGCGCGGCACACGCGAAGAACGTGGTCCATCGCGACATCAAGCCCGAGAACCTCTTCATCACGAAGTCGGGCGTCCTCAAGGTCCTCGATTTCGGAATTGCCAAGGTCTTCGAACAGCGACGCGAGCGTACGACGTCCACTCGCGTCGGTACGGTCATGGGTACGCCAGCCTACATGGCACCCGAGCAGGCCCTTGCCCACTGGGACGAGGTCGATGGACGTACCGACCTCTGGGCCGTGGGCGCGACGATGTTCACGATGCTCAGCGGCCGACACGTGCACGACGCACCGACGAGTCAGGAGCAGATGATCCTGAGCGCGACGACTCCCGCGGCTTCGCTGGCGAGCGTGGTGCCCGGCTTACCTGCGGCGGTGGTTGTGATCGTCGACCGAGCACTCGCATTCGATCGAACGAAGCGGTGGCCGGACGCCTCGTCGATGCGGGAAGCTGTGTGCTCGGCGCTCGAGGCGCTGGGAGGTCCCGAGTTTCTGGGTGCTCCGGGGGGTCGCGCGTCAACGGGAACTCTCGTCGGTCGGCAAGGTGGTGCCCAGGGCCGAGCGGCGACGATGCTCGACACGACGGCGACAGGGTCTTCGGCGGCGGCGTGGACGCAGGAGCGAGAAGGGCGCCTGGCCGAGGCGGCGAAGCTTCGCACCGGGATAAACGACCTTCAGCAGCGCCAGGCGAGTCTGAAGAAGCGGATGGTGGAGGCGCAGGCGAAGGTCGACGCAGGACGTGTCGAGCGCAAGTCGCTCGAGCAATGGTTCAAGCGTCAGGTGGGGACCCGCACCGCTGCGGTCGAAGAGGCGCGAAAGGAAACTCGGCGGAAGATGATCGCGCTCGCTCGGCGAGCGGCGGAGGACCGGTCAGCGTTTGGCGCCGACCTCGACCCGGCGCGCGAGCAGATAGCAAAGCTCGACCGGGCGGCGGAGTCCGCGGCTCGCGATCTCGACGTCCACGAGGCGGCGCTCGAGGCCTATGACCCTCCGTCGCTTCGCAGGGGCGTCCTCTTGCTCGGCGTTCTCGCCGTGATCGTCCTCGCCTTGATCGTCGCGCCCATCGTCTGGCGCGCGACACGGGTCATCGCTCCGGACTGAGCGAGCGCCAGATGGAGCAGGCTACGAATTCAGGGCTTCGTTGGCCGCCATCTCGTCGATCACGCCTTCCTCGAGCAAGCGGGCGACCACCATCGGAAACGTTTGCATGCCGTAGGGGTGCGTCCCCTTCTCCATCAGCGATTTGAGAGGCGGGTTGTTCTCCGGACGGCGGATGCTCTCCTTGACGGACTGGGATGCGACGAGCACCTCCGCCGCGAGCACCACCCCACTCCCGTCCGCCCGCGGCAAAAGACGCTGCGCGATGACCCCCTGCAGACAGCTCGCAATTCGGTAGCGATTGTCGGCCGGCTCGCCCTCCATCAAAGCAAGCATTCGACTCACGGTTCGCACGGCGTCGGTCGTATGAAGAGTGGCCATCACGAGGTGACCCGTTTCCGCTGCCTTGAGGGCGATTTCCATTGTCTCTTCGTCGCGGATCTCGCCGACGAAGATGACGTCGGGGTCTTGACGAAGAGCCGCCCGAAGCGCGGCAGCGAAGCTCGCGGTGTCGAGTCCCACCTCGCGCTGGCTAATGCTCGACATGCGGTCGGTGTGCAAAAACTCGATGGGATCCTCGACGGTCACGATGTGAAGAGAGCGGGTGGAGTTCAGATGCGCGATCATGCTGGCAATCGAGGTGCTCTTCCCGTTCCCGGCAGCGCCGACGACGAGCACCATGCCGTTCTGTTTCTCGGAAAGCTCGTGAGTCACTGGCGCGGGCAAGCCGAGCGCCTCGATTTCGGGGATCTCCGTCGGAATGAAGCGCATCACGACCGCGAGGCTGCCGCGCTGTCGGTAGACGTTCACGCGGAAGCGGCCGATTCCCGGCGCAGCGTACGACGTATCGTATTCCTTCAGATCATCGAGGCTCTCGAGGATGCTCGGCTTGGTGATGACGTAGCGCGCGACAGCTGTCGTATCTTCGGCGGTGATTCGATCGGTGCGAAAGTAGATCATGTCGCCCCGGATGCGGGCGCCCGGCGGTTGGCCCACCTTGAGGTGGATGTCGCTCGCCTTGCTGGCGATGGCCTTCGTCAACAACGCTCGAAAGAAATTCTCGTCAGCGTACGGGCTTTGCACGATTGGCCGCGGATCGTAGCACCTGGTTGCCCACGCGGTGGCCCGGACCGGCGATCACTCGACCACCCCAACGTACGGCAGGTTTCGGTAGCGGTCGTTCAGGTCCAGCCCGTAACCGACGACGAAGCGGTCCTCGATCGTGAATCCCAGGTAGTCGATCGCCACCGCCACACGGGCGCGAGCGGGCTTGTGCAAGAGGGCACAGATCCGCACGCTGGCGGGTCCGCGCGTGCGCAAGAGCTCGACCAGGTGCGCCATCGTCAGTCCGGTATCGACGATGTCCTCGATGAGGAGGACGTCCTCGTCCTCGATCGGCCGTACGAGATCCTGGGTGATCTGTACGACGCCGGTCGTCTCCGTTCCCTGGCCGTAAGAGCGCACCCCGAGGAAGTCGATCCGCACGGGTAGGTCGATGGCGCGCGCGAGGTCGGCGGCAAAGACGAAGCTCCCCTTCAGCACGCAGACCAAGACGAGCTTTTGCTCAGCGTAGTCCCGGGTGATCTGCTCTCCGAGTTCGCGAACCCGGGTGGCGATCTGCTCGCTCGAGAGCAGCGTTTTGGGGCGTCCGATCATGTCGTCCAAGCGCCTGTCGCCCATGACTCTCAGAGACCTCTCCCCAGCCAGTCGACAGAGCGCGAGGCAATCGCCTGGACGTCGAGCGATTTGCCATCCGTCGTCACGACGACGGCCCCGTCCTGGTCGGTGCGCCAGACTCGCGCACCGATGGCGGCGAGAGAGGCGAGCGTGAGCGGGTGCGGATGTCCGAAGCGGTTGCGGCGCCCCACCGAGACGATTGCATGGCGAGGCGCGACCGCTGCGAGCAGCTCCGCAGACGACGAGGTGCGGCTACCGTGGTGCCCGACCTTCAAGACATCGGCGCGGAGCCTGTCGGCTGCTGTGGCTAGCAAAATGCCCTCCTCTTCGCGCTCCGAGTCTCCCACAAGAAGCAGTGCACGCGCACCGTACGTGATGCGAAGGACGAACGAATTGTCATTGGGACCACGGTCTGCGCTGAACGTTGGACACGGAGCCAGCACTTCGATCCGAGCGCCGCCCATCGCGTGCTCGCCGCAGAGCTTCTCTGGGCCCATGACGGGAATCCCGCGTGCGCGCGCGCCGCTGAGGAGCGTCGCGTAGCCCCCGCCGACTCCTTCTCTCTCGCCTTCGCCAGTATCCCAGAGAGCGTCGACCGCCACATCGTCCAGGCCAGTCGCAAGGCCCCCGAAGTGGTCCGGGTGCGGATGCGTCAGGACAACCGCGGCCAGAGCCCTCCGACGGCGCGCACGCAGTTCCGGGGCGACAACGCGGACTCCGACGTCGATCGGGCTGCCGACCAGACCGCCCCCGTCGACCATGAGGGCCTGGCCGTCCGGCAGGTCGACGATCGCCGCGTCTCCTTGGCCGACGTCGAGGAACGTAGCGCGGAGGATACCGTGCGGAGTGCCCGATCGACGCGCACCCAGCTCGAGAAGCAGAAGGGCCGCGGCGCCGCCGCTGACCAGCGCGAGGCGTCTGGGCGCTCGCAACGCAATCGCCGAAACCATCGCCACCAGCACGGCGAGTTGCCAAGACGTGGGCTGCGGCACGTTCGCGGTAAGCGCGTTGACCGAGAACCCGCGCGCCACGGCGCGTACCAAGACCAGGGCGCCCGAGGCGACGGTCGCGCACCCTCGCTCCGCTGCCGGCCACCACGCGAGGAGGGCATGGACGAGGCATAGCGGGAGTGCCGCGCACTCTCCCACCGGAACGGCGACGAGGTTCGCGAGGACGCCCCCAAGTGGAAACGAGGGGGCAAAGCGCGCCAGGATTGGGGTGCAAGGGACCGACGCCGCGAGCGTGGTCGCCACCGCACGCGCGAGCGGCGCAACCTTGCCGGGCACACGTGACGCCAAGTGCTCGCCCAGCGGCCGCGCGAACGCGAGAAGCCCCCCGGTGGCGCCCGCCGAGAGAAGAAAGGAAAGGTCGTACACCACGAGCGGGTCCAGGAGAGCCATCGCAGCCAGGGACAGCGCGAAGGCTCGGGAGCCGTCCGTGCGTCTCCCGAGGGCACGTGCAACGAGCGCGACGGTCGCCATCCACGCTGCTCGGAGCGTCGACCCGCCGGCCCCGGCGAGTTCCGCGTAGACCCAGGCGACCGGGACCCCGATCGCAGCGGCGACCCGGCCCACATCGAGTCGCGCCGCAAGAGTCTCGAGGCGCACGAGCAGCGCCTCGAGGGCGCTGACCGCCACCGCGAGGACAAGCACGAGATGCATCCCAGAGACTGCGAGGAGATGCGAGAGGCCGCTGACGCGGAAGCTTCGATCGTCGCCGGGCGCCAGGTCACTTTCGCCGAGGACGAGCGCGCGCGCCATGGGGGAGAACTCGGGGGCGAATGTTGCGTCGATGCGCCGACGGATGCTCGCTCGCGTACGGTCCACCCATGCCGCCAAGCCGGTGGCTCGCCGGACGATCTGAACGTCCAAGGTTCCCCCCGTGAGCACCACGTCGCGATGGGCATCGGACGGTCGAGGGTCTCCGCCCGAAGCGTTCCAAAGGCGCTGAGGTGTCGCGAGAGTGGCGACGACCTCGGCTTCGTCACCTCGGGCCAGGTCTTCCGGGCCGCCATAAAGGGCGGCTCGCCCGCTCCAAACGAGCGGGCCCGCCTCGCAGGTCATGTTGTAGAGACGTGCCTCCCATCTCAACACCGATCGAACGCTCACCGGCGAGGAGTCGACGACTGCTCGTGCGCTGCACCGGGCCGTGTGAGGTATCCGCGTCGGCTCGCGACCGCTCCGCCTCGTGCCGCCCCACGCTTGCGCAGGCTCGGACCGCACCCAAGGACATGGCCACGGCCACCCCAAGAGTGGCCAGGATCCGCTTCGATCGATCGAGCGATGCGAAGAGCAGCACGGCTGCGGCCGCACTCGCCACCTCCGCGGGCGCGACGAAAACGAGCCCTCCCGCCACGAGAGCTCCTGCGGCGAGGAGCACCTTGTCGATCGGAGCGCAGACAGGACTTCGCATACGCGCCCGATAAGCAGGCCTCGTGCCCGGCGCGGCGGCCCGCTCCTGAGGTCGCGGCCCCCACTCAGCGAGACGTCACAAGCAATCGTCGAAGGTGACGATCCGAATGCGCGTGGTCTGGTCCACGGGGTTTGTCTCGCGAAAGATGATTCTGGTCCCGTCGGCGCTCCACTGATTGTCGGCGACCACTTGCTGGTCGGCCGTTAGGGCGTGAACGTTGTTGCCATCGGCATCCATGAGCGTCAGCTCGCTCGTATAGCCCGCAGGAGGATTGAGAAACTCGAAGAAGATGCCTGGAATGACCCATAGAAAGTCAAACGTGGGAGACAACGAGCCGTCGTTCAGTCGGAGCACGCTCGCCGGGTGGAAGCGCCCGGAGATCCAGGAAATTTCGCGGCCATCCGGCGAAAGATGACCGTGCTCGTCCCATGCCGGGGCTGTCGTTAGACGGGTGCGCACCCCGCTCGCGATGTCGATGGCGTAGAGATCGGTGGTCTGGAATCCGGCGCGCGTGTTGGTGGTGATGGCGTACTTGTTGTCCGCCGTAAACCCGTGGGTCTCCCACCATGTCGTGTCGTGAACGAGCCTCGTGGTCGACTGCAAGCGCATGCCCGAACCGTCCGATACGAAATCCGCGACCATCACGTCCCACGCGTACGATTCCGTGCTGCCCCAGATGACGTGCATTCCGTCGGGAGACCAGTTCGCGTGGTAGTTCGTCGCCCAAGCATTGCTGGTCGTAAGCCGGGTCGGCTGCGATCCGTCGGGCCGCATCGCATAGAGCTCCTGGCCGAATCCGCCCCCCGCGTTGCCGGTGGCATAGGGATGATCTCGGTCCGAGATGAAAAGTAGCGTGTCACCCGACCCGGGCCGCCACCTTACGCCGTCGTTGTTGCCCGCCTGGCCGCACGTGACGCATACGGGGTCGGTGCCGTCCGAGTTCATCACCTGAATCTCGGATTTGGTGCTGGCGCCTGCATCCGGGACGCTAACCTGAAGCGGGATCGCGATCTGAGTGCCGTCGGGCGAGAACGTCATGCCATCGGTGGCGGCGACATTGGGTCCACTGGCCACTGTATCGAAGTGAAACTGCTGGTAGCCGCACTTGGCCGGCGGCAGACTCGCCGTTGGGGTCAGCACCCCCGCGGGAAGCGATTCGCCCTTGACGAACTCCGCGGCGGAGTAGTCCAAGACGCGGTTGTTCGTTCCTGGCGCGAAGATGTCGATGAGAAGCTCGTCGGCCGAGTCCGGCGTTCCGTTGCCGTTGCGATCAAGCCATCCTCCCCGCAAAGCCGCGGGGTCGGCTGGCTGCGAGAAGAGCAGCTGCCCCTGGGCCAGCAAGTGCTCCTGCATCGAAGCCAGCATCGGTGGGAGCCCTGGAGTCGTGTCCCCAGGCGGGGGCGCCGGGACGGCCTGCGGGGTAAACTCGGCCTGGAGGCCGTAGCTCATCGAATAGAACAACGCCGCGAGCATGTGAGCGTCCCGCGTCGTCCAGATGCCGCGCACGTCGCCGAGAAGGATGGGGTCGGCCGCGTCGCCCATGCGGAGCGGAACGGTTGGGAGGTCGAACTCACAGCTCCGGGTCGTCACCTGCTCGGCGGCCTGAGTTGCAGCCGTGAGCAGCGTGTTCGTCTCTTGCAAGTTCGCGGCGTCGCCCGGCATGGCGGTCAGCGGCCGTCGATAGCGAGGCAAGAGGAAGTTGTTGATCTGGTCGACGACGAGCATCGTCCGCGCGACAAGTTCGCAATATCTGGCGTTGCAATCGTCCGGACTCGCCGTTTCTCCAGCAAGGCAGCTCGTCAGGGCCGTGGACCACTGACCGCCGGCAAGCGAGGTGATCGCGCTCGCGACGTCGGGGCTTACCCCCCCGGCGTCGCTCGAGGGGGCGCCCTTGCTGGACGAGCAGGCCGCGCCGAACGCGAGTGCGGTCAATCCGAGCGCATAGGCTCTTCGTTTGCCCTGGCTTGGCGTGCTTGCTCGATGCATCTGGGGCTTGCCTCTCCTACGCTCGAGCCCTCGCCCGTGGCGGCGCGCGACACCTTGGCACCCGCAGTCTGAGTGGTCCACACGGATTTCGCTCGAAAACGTAGGGCTCTTCACCGGCGAACGATTTATATTGCGTGCGATGCATGGAGAATCGGAGAGAGCCGGCGATGCTGCGGCCGTGGTGGAGGAGGGTGCGGTCGAATCCGGGGAAGCCCCGCCGGCATCGCAGGCGCCGGCCGATCCGCTGGCACACGCGCAAGCCGAAGCGGCGCGTCTCAAAGACGCATGGATGCGCACGGCCGCGGATTTCGACAACTTCCGAAAGCGGACGCGGCGCGAGCTCGAGGAAGCCCGGCGAAACGGCCGGGAGGATCTGCTTCGCGTCTTCCTGCCCGTCTTCGACAACCTCGGGCGAGCGATTCAGAGTGCCCAGCGGTCGACGGATCTGAAGGCCATGTCGGATGGGTTGGCTATGGTCCAGCGGCAGTTCGTAGAGGCGCTCGGTCGCGAGGGGATTACGAAGGTGCCGACTGTCGGGCACGCGTTTGACCCAGGAATGCACGAGGCCATCCAGCAGGTGGAGACGGACGAGCATCCCATGGGCACGGTCATCGCCGAGGTTCAACCGGGTTACATGCAAGGGGAGCGGCTCATGCGAGCCGCCATGGTCGTGGTCGCCCGAGCCAAGGCAGACTCGAGCGAGCCCCCCGACGGCTCCGGCGAAGCGGCCAAC
>Ga0302325_10014213_pt1 | contig 16947 bp, 17 predicted proteins | sample Palsa_T0_2_FD_201948 | JGI IMG/M metagenome (GOLD analysis project Ga0302325, IMG submission 201948) | Peat permafrost microbial communities from Stordalen Mire near Abisko, Sweden - Palsa_T0_2 | ecosystem: Environmental > Terrestrial > Soil > Palsa > Peat permafrost | place: Sweden: Abisko... | reverse complement strand
AGCGGCTCGCGGGCGCCTGGGATGTGGCGCAGGGCGAGCTCGATCCCAAGCCGCCCGATCAGCTCGAAGCTCTCCACCGCCCCGCCGGTAGCCTCCTTGGCCCGGGCCAGCAGGGTGACCGCGTCGGCCGGGCTGGCGACACCGGCGAAGCCTACGGCGCGGGAGGCCAGCACCGGATAGAGCTTCAGCGCCGCGGCGGTGACGACGCCCAGCGTGCCCTCGGCCCCGATCAGCAGCTGCTTGAGGTCGTAGCCGGTGTTGTCCTTGCGCAGGCGCTTCAGGCCGTTCCAGACCTCACCGTTGGGCAGCACGGCCTCCAGGCCCAGCACCAGCTGGCGCATGGTCCCGTAGCGCAGCACCGCGACGCCGCCGGCGTTGGTGGAGACGAGGCCCCCGATGGTGGCCGAGCCCTCGGAGGCGAGGCTGAGCGGGAAGCGCCGGCCGAGCCTGGCGGCTTCGTCGTGGGTCTCGGCCAGCGTCAGGCCCGCCTCGACCACCAGCACGTCGTCCGCCACCGAGGCGTCCCGCACCGCCCGCATCCGCTCCAGCGACAGCAGGATTTCGCCTTGCGGGATCTGGCCGCCGACCAGACCGGTGTTGCCGCCCTGGGGGGTGATCGCCACGCCGGATTCGGCGCAGACGCCCATCACCGCGGCGACCTCGGCGGTGGTCCTCGGCAGCGCCAGCAGCGGCGTCGAGCCACTCCAGCGGTCGCGCCATTCCACCAGCTTGGGCGCCAGGCGCGCCGGGTCCTGGCTCCAGCCGCCCTCGCCCAGCACGGCCTTCAGGCGGGAGATCACGTCGGCGGGGACGGCGAGGGTCATGGGTCGCAGACTACCACGCCCGGCCGCCGCGCGCTTCAGCCGACGAAGCCGGCGGCGCGGCGCAGGCGGTCGTTGATCGCCTCACCGAGACCATCCTCCGGGATCGGGGCCACGGCGATGGCGGCCGGATGCAGGGCGTCGGCGGCGCGCAGGGCCGAGAACAACCGCGCGGCGGCTTCGCGCAGATCGGCCGAGGGGCTGAGGTTGAAGACCATTGGTCCGCCCGGGGCGGGACCGAACGCCAGGAAGGCCTCGCCGGGCCGTGGCGCCTCGGCGTCCAGCCGCAGCGGCGCGTCGGGGGCGTAGTGCCGGGCGAGGCGGCCTGGGGAGCGCCGGGCGTCGGCATCGGCTCCGGCGAGGGGGCCGATCAGCGCCTCGATCTCGCGCCGGGTCACCGCGCCGGGACGCAACAGCCGCGCCGGCCCCTCCAGCAGCGCCACGACCGTGGATTCCAGGCCGACCGCGCACGGCCCGCCATCGAGCGCCAGGGCGGCGGCCGCGCCGGTCTCGGCCACCGCGTCGGCGAAGGTGGTGGGGCTCGGCCGGCCGGAGCGGTTGGCCGAGGGCGCGACCACCGGGTGGCCGAACGCCGCGATCACCGCCTGCGCCAGCGGGTGGTCGGGGGCGCGGACCGCGACGGTGTCGAGGCCGGCCCGCGCCAGGTCGCAGACCAGGCCGGCGTCCGCAATGGGCGCCACCACCGTCAGCGGCCCCGGCCAGAAGGCGGCCGCCAGCCGGCGGGCTCGATCGTCCAGGGTCGCGACGCGCTCGGCCATGGCCAGGCCGGTCACATGGGCGATCAGCGGATTGAAGCGCGGGCGGCCCTTGGCCTCGTAGAGCCTCGCCACCGCGGCCGGATTGGCGGCGTCGGCGGCGAGGCCGTAGACGGTCTCGGTGGGCAGGACGACGAGGTCGCCGGCGGCCAGGGCCGCGGCGGCGTTCAGGGCGTCCGCCGGGCCGTCAGGTCGATCGCCACGGTCACCGCCGCCGGCACGGTGTCGGTCGCCTGCCACTCGCCCTGCCCGACGCCGAAGGCCAGCCTGCTCAAGGCCACCTGGGCGTTCATCTTCGCCAAGGGGCCGGTGATGGCGAGGGTGAAGGGCAATGTCAAAGGCCGCGCGACGCCGCGGACGGTCAGCACCCCCGGCGCCACGTAGCGCCCCGGCCCGGCGGGCTGGAAGCCGTGGGCGACAAAGGTGGCGCGCGGAAAATGGCTGGTCCAGAACCAGTCCTGGTCGGGGATCTCGGCGTCGCGGTCATTGTCGCCGGTGAAGGCGGACGTGATGTCGATGGTGGCGGTGACGTCCGAATGGGGGAGGTCGTTCGGATCGAAGTGGATCACCGCGTCCCAGCGTCGGAAGACGCCGACAAAACCTTTGCCGCTGACCGCCGAGGAGAAGGTCAGCTTCGAGGCCGCGTGATCCACCACCCAGGTCGCCGGCGCGGCCAGCGCCAGGGTCGGCGCGAGGACCAGCGCGGCCGCCGCCAGGGCCAGGAAAGACAACCGCATCACGCCGCTCCCTTGCCGCGCAGGAGCGGGATCATCCGCGCCATCACGTCGTCGCGGTCGATGAGCTGGTGCTTCAGCGCCGCCGCCACGTGGAGGAAGATGGTGATGTAGGCGACCCAGGCCAAGGCGGCGTGGGTCGCCCCGGCCAGGTGGCGCATGTCGTGGAGCTGGTCGGAATCGAGGCCCGGATAGGGGAACGCCGGCCAGGGGATCACGCCGTAGAGCACCGTCGGGTGGAGCTTGATCAGCGGGCTGGCCGAGACCATCGCCCAGCCGGAGAGCGGCATGGCGAGCATGAACAGATAAAACACGACGTGCGTCGCCTTCGCCGCCCACCGCTCCCACGGCCGCAGGGTGTCCGGCAGCGGCGGCGGCTTAGAGGTGAAGCGCCAGCCGATCCGCAGCAGCGTCAGCAGCAATACGGTGATGCCGATCGACTTGTGCAGCGCCAGCGGCGCCACCTCCTGCGGTCCCTTCAGCGTGCCGAAATACCAGGCGAGGCCAATGTTGGTCAGGATCAGCGCCGCGATCAGCCAGTGGAAGCCGATGGCGACCGCCGAATAGGTGGAGAGCGGCGGCCGCGCGGCGGGCGCGGCCGTGGCGGCGGCGGTCATTTTTCGTCGAACTCCGCGTCGATGGTCAGCGTCACGTCGTCGCCCACCGGGCCCTTGAAGTAGGTCGAGCCGAAATCCGAGCGCTGGAAGGTGGTCGTCGCCTCGAAGCCGACGCCGCGCTGGCCGAACGGAACCGGCAGCATCTCGTGGGCCGATCCGGTCAGGGTGACATTGAAGGTCACCGGCCGGGTCATGCCCATCAGCGTGAGATTGCCGGTGAGCGTTCCCTGCGGCCCGCCGGGCGCCTGCGCCGAGGTTGAGACGAAGGTCGCCTGCGTGAACTGGCCGACCTTCAGGAACTTGTCGGCGAACTCCTTGGCCCAGTTTCCGTTCACGTCGAGCGAGGCCGGATCGACGCTGGCGGTCAGCTGCGTCGCCTCGGGATGGGCCGGATCGTAGTCGAAGCCGCCGCTCACCGTGTCGAAGCGCAGCACGTAGAGCGAGACGCCCTCGTGCATCACCTTGGCGACCACGCTGGTGTGGCGCGGATCGAGCACATAGTGGCCGCGCGGAATGGCGCCGGGCCCGAGCGGCTGCGGCGGATCGGCCGCGGCGGTGAGGGGGATGGCGAGGGCGAGCGCAACGACGAGGACGGTTCGGCTCATGACGGCTCTTTCAAAGGAGGATCCCTCGCCTGGCAAGCGGAACTCGACGAAGGTGACGGTTTTTCGCCGCCGCCTATTCCCGCTGCTCACGAGGCCGTGATCAGAACGTCAGGGAAGGCCCCGTCGTTCCCCTCGCCGGCTTGGACCTGAGCCTCGCCGCGCTCTAGATAGCGCCCGCAAGCTGCAAGGGATGGCCATGACCTACAAAGCCCCGGTGCGGGACCTGACCTTCGCCCTCGAGGCCGCCGCGGACTTCGGCCGCCTGGCGAACGTCTTCCCTGCGGCCGACGCCGAGACGGTGGCCGCCGTGCTGGACGCGGCGGGGACGTTCGCCGGCGAGGTGCTGGCCCCGCTGAACCGGCCCGGCGACCTCAACCCGCCGAAGCTGGAAAACGGCCAAGTGATCGCCTCGCCCGGCTTCGGCGCGGCCTACAAGGCCTTCGCCGCCGGCGGCTGGAACAGCCTGGCGGCCGACGAGGCGTTCGGCGGCCAGGGCATGCCCAAAGCGTTGGGAGTGGCCGTGTTCGAGATCATGCAGGCGGCCAACCTCAGCTTCAGCCTCTGCCCGATGCTCACCCAGGGCGCCATCGAGGCGATCGAGAAGAACGGCTCGGACCGCCAGAAGGCGCTCTATCTGCCCCGGCTGGTGTCGGGCGAATGGACCGGCACGATGAACCTCACCGAGCCGCAGGCCGGCTCCGACCTCGGCGCGCTGACCAGCCGGGCCGAGCGGGACGGGGACGACTGGCGGATCACCGGCCAGAAGATCTTCATCACCTGGGGCGACCACGACATGACCGACAATGTCGTGCACCTGGTGCTGGCGCGGCTGCCGGACGCCCCGCCCGGCTCGCGCGGCATCTCGCTGTTCATCGCGCCGAAGCGGCTGGTGGGTGAGGACGGCGCCCTGGGCGAGGGCAACCACGTCACCTGCGGCTCGCTCGAGCACAAGCTCGGCATCCACGCCTCGCCCACCTGCGTGATGCTCTACGAGGGCGCCAAAGCCGAGCTGGTCAGCGCCCCCAACGCCGGCCTGGCGGCGATGTTCGTGATGATGAACGCCGCGCGGCTGGCGGTGGGGGTGCAGGGCGTCGCCATCGCCGAGCGGGCCTACCAGCAGGCGCTGGCCTACGCCCTGGAGCGCAAGCAGGGCCGCTCGGCCTGGACCGGGACCTATCCGTCGCGGCTCTTCGACCACCCGGACGTGCGCCGCACGCTGATGCTGATGAAGGCGAAGATCGAAGCGGCGCGCGGCATCTGCCTCTCCACCGCCGTCGCCGCCGACCTCGCCCGCACCGCCGCCAACCCGGTGGACCGCGACGCCGCCAACCTGCGCCAGGAGCTGCTGACCCCGATCGCCAAGGCCTGGTCCACCGACATGGGCGTCGAGGCGGCCTCGGCGGCGCTGCAGGTGCAGGGCGGCGCCGGGTTCATCGAGGAGACCGGCGCGGCCCAGTACTACCGCGACGCCCGCATTCTGCCCATTTATGAAGGCACGAACGGCGTCCACGCCATCGACCTGATGGGCCGCAAGCTGGCGTTGGGCAAGGGCCGGGCGGTGCGCGAGCTGGTGGATGAGATCTTTCCCACCGCCGCGGCCCTGAAGAGCGCCGACGACGCCTGGCTGCACACCGTGGGCGCCCATCTGGAGTCCGGCCTCGCCGCGGTGCAGTCCGCCACCGGCTGGCTGATCGAGCGCCGCGGCCACGCCCAGCCCGACGCCCTGGCCGGCGCGACCCCCTACCTGAAGCTGCTGGGCGACGTGGTCGGCGGCTGGATGCTCGGCAAGGGCGCGCTGGAAGCCTCCAGGCGCCTCGCCGCCGGCCAGGGCCCGCAGGACTACTACCGCACCAAGATCGGCCTCGCCCGCATCTACGCCGAACAAATCCTGGCCCAGGCCCCCGGCCTCACCCAGGCGGTGACGCAAGGCTCGGTGGACCTGTTCCGGGCGACGCCGGAGGCGTTGGGGGCTTAGTTAAGGGCGCCTTCCCCCTCGAGGGGGAGGCGCGATCGACGCTATGCCGCCCAAGACGGCCGCTGGCGGCTTTGGCGCCGTTACCAGTAGTACCCCCCCGGCCGGACACCCTCGCGCGGGGCTCCAGGGGCCGTCCCAGGCCCGGGAAACGGCATCCGCGCCGTCGATGGCGCTACAGCTGCTCCAGCATGTACTCCGCCGACGAGACCTTGTACTCGCCGCCGGTCTCGACGTTCAGCTCCGCCACGACGCCGTCCTTGACGATCATCGAGTAGCGCTGCGAGCGCTGGCCCAAGCCGAAGCGGGAGCCGTCCAGCTCCAGGCCCACGGCCTTGGTGAAGGCGCCGTTGCCGTCGGCCAGCATCAGGATGTCGGCGCCGACCCCCTGGTTCTCACCCCAGGCCTTCATCACGAAGACGTCGTTGACTGAGACGCAGGCGATGGTGTCGACCCCCTTGGCTTTCAGATCCGCCGCGTGCTGTTTGAAGCTGGGCAGGTGGCGGGCCGAGCAGGTGGGGGTGAACGCGCCGGGCACAGCGAAGAGGGCGACGGTCTTGCCCTTGAGCAGCTGGTCGGTGGTGATCGGCCCCGGACCATCGGCGCCGAAGGTGGTGAAGGTGGCGGCAGGCACGGTGTCGCCGACTTTGATGGTCATGGGCGTCTCTCCTTGAAGGCGCTGCGCACATAGGACGGTCAGACGCCCGCGCCAAGCGCTCGTGGGCCGGGAATGACTTGAAACCGCCGCGCGGTCCCCCGATCATGTGGTCATGTCCGACTCTGCCGGGGCGTTCCTGACCGGACGGCTGCTCGTCGCCATGCCTGGCATCGGCGATCCCCGGTTCGAGCGCGCCGTGATCTTCCTCTGCGCCCACAACGCCGAGCACGCCATGGGACTGGCCGTGAACCGGCCGGTCGAGGGGCTCAGCCTCGCCAGCGTGCTCAAGCGCCTGAAGATCAAGTCTTCCATCGCCCTGCCTGAGGACCTGGTGCTGATGGGCGGGCCGGTGGAGCGCGACCGCGGTTTCGTGCTGCACACCGACGACTACCAGAGTCCGCAATCGAGCGTGGCGGTGATCCCCGGCGTCAGCCTGACCGCGACGCCGGAGGTGCTGGAGGCCATCGCCGGCCACAACCGCCGCCCGCGCCGCTCGCTGCTGGCCCTGGGCTACGCCGGCTGGGACGCCGGTCAGCTGGAGCAGGAGATCCAGGGCAACACCTGGCTCACCTGCGAGGCCGACGAGAGCCTGATCTTCGACGACGACCACGAGCACAAGTGGTCGCGGGCGCTGGCCAAGATCGGCGTCGCCGCCGAACGCCTGTCGAGCCTGGCGGGGCGGGCTTAGCGGCGCCCTACCCCTTCGCCTTCACCGGCGCGGCGCCGTCGGCGTAGCATTCGTTGAGGTAGACTTCGGCCTCCTGCGGCGACAGCGCCGGGGCGTAGCCGTAGCCCTGGCCGTAGTCGCAGCCGAGCTCGAGCAGGGCCCGGGCCATGACGCCGTTCTCGACCCCCTCGGCCACCACCTCCAGCGCCAGGTCCTGGCCCAGCTGGATCACCGAGCGGACGATCTTCGCCGAGCCTTCGTTGGCCGACATGGTGCGCACGAAATAGCGGTCGATCTTCAGCGTGTCGAAGGGGAGCCGCGTCAGGTACGAGAGCGAGGAGAAGCCGGTGCCGAAGTCGTCGAGGGCGAGGCCCGAGCCCGCATCGCGGAGCGCGCGCAAGGTGATGGCGGCCTGGTCCGGGTCGCGCATGATGTCGCTCTCGGTGATCTCCAGCTTCAGCGAGCCGCGGCGCAGGCCGTTCTGGCGCACCAGGTCGGCGACCTCGTCGACCAGGCCCGGGCGGTCGATCTCGCCGGTGGAGAGGTTGACCGAGCAGGTCAGGTGGTCGACGGCGGGATGGGCGCGGCGCCAGGCGCCGAGCTGGCGGGCCGAGGCGCTCATCATGTGGGCGCCGAGCTCGGCCATCATCCCCATCTCGGCCATCAGGCCCAGGAAGTCGTCGGGCGCGAGGAAGCCGCGGCGCGGATGGCGCCAGCGGGCCAGCGCCTCGAAGCCGGAGAGCTCGCCGGTGGAGAGCCGCACGATCGGCTGGAAGAAGGCCAGGATCTCGCCGCGGGCGATGGCGCCGCGCAGGTCGGCCTCCAGGGCCAGGCGCGAGAGCCCGTCGCTCTCCAGCGCCCGACCGTAGGCGGCCGCCGGCGCCCCGCGGCCGGCGGACTTGGACGCCTCGATGGCGAGCTCGGCCCGGCGCAGCAGCTCGGCCGCCTCCGGCGCGTCGTCGCCGCCCTCGACCTCGACCTCGCCCATCGAGAGGGTCGGATGGATGTCGAACCCCGCCACCCGCAGCGGCTGCTCCAGCGCCGCGCGCAGGGTGTCGGCGCAGCCGCCGCGCGGGGCCAGCACTGCGAACTCGTCCTCGCCGATGCGGGCCATCAGCGCGTCGTCCGCGAAGGCGGCCGCCAGCCGCGACCCCAGCGCGGCCAGCACCAGATCGGCGCGCTCGTGGCCGAGCGCCTCGTTGAGGCGGCGCAGACGGTTGAGGTCGGCCACCACCAGCTGGTAGCTGCCCGACTGGGTCAGCCGCTCCCGCGCCCTGGCGACGAAGCTGCGGCGGTCGAGGAGGCCGGTGAGGGCGTCGCGCTCGGAGGCGGTGAAGCGCAGCTCCTTGGCCACCACGCCGGCGGCGCGCAGGCCCTCTTCCAGCCACACACCGCGCCAGAGGCAGGCCTCGGCGCCGCGCATCCGAAGCCGCGCGGCGATCTCCGAGCCGGGCTCGCGAACCTTCAGCATATCCTCGGCGGCGCCGCGATCCTGCGGCAGCACCAGGGCGCGCAGGGAGGCGGAGGCCCCTTCGGGAGCCAGGGGGCCGAGGCCAAGGGCGCGGGACGAGCCGGAGAGACGCAGCCGGTCGCGCTCGGGCTCCCAGACCCACAGCGCCGCGTCGGCGGCGCCCAGGGCCTCGAGCACGGTGGTCGCGTCCCAAACCAGCCTGTCGCCGGCCGCCATCTGCCCTCGCTACACGCGAGAAGGGGCCCGTCCTTTCAGACCAGCACGTCCTCGCCCCTGTGCTCGCTCGCCGGCGCTGGCGAGACGAGTCCGAACAGCAGATGATCTTCCCAGATACCGTTAATTCTCAGATAAGCGCGGGCCAATCCCTCCTGGGCGAAGCCCGCTTTGGCTAAAACGCCGCGGGAGGGCTCGTTGGACGGGATGCAGGCCGCCTCCAGCCGGTGCAGGCCCAGGCGCTCGAACGAGAGCCGGGTCACCGCCCGCACCGCGGCCACCGTGAAGCCCTGGCGGGTGAAGGGCTCGCCCACCCAGTAGCCGATGGTGCCCATCTGGGCGACGCCGCGGCGGATGTTTGAGAGGGTGATCCCGCCCACCAGGGCGTTGTCGCTGGCGCGGAACACCAGGAACGGATAGGCGAGCCCCCGCTCGATGTCGTGGGCGTAGGCCGAGAGGCGCCGGCGCCAGGCGCCGCGGGTGAGGTCGTCCAGCGGCCAGGTGGGCTCCCAGGGCTGCAGGAAGCCGCGCGAGCGGCTGCGGAGCGCCGCCCACTCCTCGAAATCGGCGCTGCGGTGCGGCCGCAATCGCACCCCGTCGCCCGCCAGGCGCAGGTCGTGGTCGGACGATATCCAGTCCAGCAGGGCCATGAGCGGCCTTATAGCCCCGGATGGGGCGCGCTTGCCAAGGGGCCGTCAGCCGAACAGGGCCTGATGGAACCGATCGGCCGCGGCGAGGGCCGGCGCCGGCCCCAGCACGGCGGGGGCGCTGAGGCGCGGACCCAGCAACCGGCCGGCGACGCGCCCCAGGTCGTCCGGCGTCACCGCGTCGATCGCGGCCGCGATCTCCTCCGGCGTCAGCAGGCGCCCGAACACCAGCAACTGGGCGGCCGCCTGCTCGGCGCGGGCGGCCAGCGATTCGCGGCTCATGAACAGCGAGGCCTTGAGCTGCGCCTTGGCGCGGGCGAGCTCGGCGTCGCCGACGGCCTGCGCCAGCCGCAGGATCTGGTCCGCCACCACGCCCGCCAGCGCCGCCGCGTCCTTGGCCGCGCAGCCGGCGTAGACGCCGACCAGGCCGGTCTCCTGGTAGGACTCGGCGAATGCGTCGATGGCGTAGGCTAGGCCGAGCCGCTCGCGCGCCTCCTGGAACAGCCGGCTCGACATGCCGCCGCCCAGCGCCTCGGTGAACAGACGCAGGGCGAAATAGTCGGGATCGAGGGCGCCGATTCCCGGCAGGTAGAAGACCAGATGCGCTTGCTCCAGCTTGCGCGCCTCGGCGGCCCGGCCGCCGACGAACGCGGCAGGCTCGGGATTGGACGGGGCGACCGGCGCGGCGGCCCCGAACAGCCGCTCGGTGAGGTCGAGCAGCTCGGTCTCGTCCACGGCCCCGGACGCGCTCACAACCAGCCGGTCGGGGGCATAGAGCCGCGCGCGCCAGGCCTCCAGCGTCTGCGGCGTCGCCGCCGAGATGCTGGCCTCGGTGCCCAGCACCGGGCGGCCGAGCGGATGGCCGTCGAAGGCGGCGCCCTGGGCCAGCTCGAACACCAGGTCGTCCGGCGTATCGGCGGCCTCGGCGATCTCCTGGGCGATCACGCCGACTTCCTGGGTAAGGTCGTGGGGATCGAGGGTGGGGCGCAGCACCATGTCGGCCACCACCTCCATGCCTAGCTCGAGGCCGCCGGCCAGGCTGCGCACCTGGTAGCTGGTCCGCTCATAGCCGGTGGCGGCGTTGATCTGGCCACCGCGGGCCTCGATGGCCTCGACGATCTCGCGCGCCGAACGGGGCCCTGCCCCCTTGAACACCATGTGCTCGAGCAGGTGCGCCCAGCCGGCGCGGTCCTCGGCCTCCGAACGCGCGCCGCGGCCCAGCGAGACCGACAGGGCCAGGGTCTGGAACCCGGCCACCGGGTCGGCGACGACGCGCACGCCGTTGGTGAGGGTGTGGACCCGGCTCATGTGAGGGCGAACTCGCGGATGCAGGCCTTGGCGGCCTCGACGTCGGCGGCGATCACATCGTAGCGCTCAGGCCGGCCCGCAAGGCGGAACACGTTGTGCGGTGTCGGCGGCTCGACGCCGCTCGCCGCCCTCACCGCCTCGGGGAACTTGGCCGGATGGGCGGTGGCGAGGGTCACCATCGGCGTGGTCGGGTCGACCGGGCCGACCCGCGCGGCCGCGGCCAGACCCACGGCGGTATGGGGGTCGATCAGCTCGCCGGTCTCGTTGCGGGTGGAAAGGATCATCCGGGCCGTCTCCGCCTCGCTCACCGCCGCTCCGGCGAAGAGGCCGCGCATGGCCGCCAGTCCCCGCGGCGGGACGTCGATCACCCCGCGGCCGGCGAAGGCCTCGAAGGCGCGGGCGGTGTCCAGCGGATTGCGGCCGGCGGTCTCGAAGTAGAGCCGCTCGAAGTTGGAGGCGGCCTGGATGTCCATCGCCGGGCTGGAGGTCGCCGTCACCTCGCCGCGGGCGTAGCAGCCGCTGGCCAGCGCCCGGGCGACGATGTCGTTGGCGTTGGTGGCCACCACGATGCGCTCGATCGGCAGCCCCATCCGGTGCGCCACATAGCCTGAGTAGGCGTCGCCGAAGTTGCCGGTGGGGGCGCAGAACGCGACCTTGCGCCCGGGCGCCCCAAGCGCCGCCGCCGCGGTGAAGTAGTAGACGCTCTGCGCCGCGATCCGGGCGAAGTTGATCGAGTTGACGCCCGAGAGGCCGACCGCGCGGGCGAACTGGGCGTCCTGGAACATCGACTTCAACATCGCCTGGCAGTCGTCGAAGGTTCCCTTCACCGCCAGGCATGCGACGTTATCGTCGTCGGCCGTGGTCATGAACCGGCGCTGCACCTCGGAGATGCGGCCCTCGGGGAACAGCGCCACGATGCGCACCGCCGCACGTCCCCGGAACGCCTCCACCGCCGCCCCGCCGGTGTCGCCGGAGGTGGCGCAGACGATGGTCATTCGCCGGCCCCGGCGCGCCAGGGCGTGGTCGTAGAGCCGCGCCAGCAGCTGCAGCGCCACGTCCTTGAAGGCCAGCGTCGGCCCGTGGAACAGCTCCAGCAGGAAGCCGCCGGGCGTCAGCTGCCTGAGCGGCGCGACCGCGGTGTGGCTGAAGCTGGCGTAGGCGTCGGCGCACATCTCCTCCAGCGCCGACGGGTCGACAGCGCCGGCGCTGAAGCGGCCGATCACCGTCGCGGCCACCTCGGCGTAGGGGCGCCCGGCGAAGGCGGCGATCTCGCCGGCGGTGAGCGTTGGCCACGCCTCCGGCACATAGAGGCCGCCGTCGGGCGCCAGGCCCGTCAGCACGGCTTGCAGGAAATCGGCCGGCGGCGCCTGGCCCCGGGTGGAGACGTAGTTCATTGTTTTGGGTGGTATCTGCGCCAGAGCATCGCCGCATAGATGCAGGCGAGCGCTCCGGCAAGGCCGAACCAGGTGGGCGCATAGGCGCCGACGTATTGCAGCTTGTCGGCGGCGTCGGCCGCATAGGGCGCCGGGACCACGCCGGGCGCGGCCGGGATCTCGGTTTCCGCCACCAGCACCACCGGCGCCGCGCGCCGCAGCGCCGACGCCGCGAGGCTCGGCTGCGCAAAGAGCACGCCGGTGACCTGCGCGGGCGCCGGCAGCGTCGCACTCGGCGTTTGGGCCGAGCCGCGGCTGGCGGTCAGGAAGCCCCGGTCGACGAGCACGCCGTCGTAGGGCAGGCCGGGCAGGACGCAGGCGCTGAGGGCGCGCGCGATCCAGTCGCCGCCGTCGGTGGTCATGCGAATGGCCGCCGGCGCGGGCGGCGCGGCGGCGCAGTCCGCGGTGACCCGCGTGAAGCTGACATCCTCGCCGTTTGCCGCGCGAGTCAGCACCGGGCCGATCGGCTGCGGCGCGGCGTGCTGGAGCGCGCCGATCCGCGCGAGCTGGCGGTGCTTCCAGTCCAGCCGCTGCAGCTGCCAGGCGGCGAGGCCCAGGATGATGGCTAGGGCGACGGTGGCGGCGAGGGTCAGGCCGAGCGGGAAGCGCGGCGCCTCAGACGTCATCCCGCCCGGCTTCCGAGGCCCGGTTGGCGACCTGGGCGGCGATCATCAAGCCCTTCAGGGGCCGCAGCAGCCCGAGGCTCAGTCCGGCGGCGACCGGGAGCCAGACCACGAAGTCCACCCAGATCGGCGGGTGGAAGAAGATCTCGGTGAAGAGGATGCCGAATGCGGCCACGAACCCGGCGATGAAGATCACGAACACGGCCGGTCCGTCGCCGGAATCGGCCCGCGACAGGTCGCGGCCGCAAGCCGAACACTTGGGCGCGACGGTGAGGAACCCGGCGAACAAGGGACCAACGCCGCAGCTCGGGCAGCGACCCAGGGCGCCGGCGAGATAGGGCGCCGCGCCGCCTCCCGGGGGGTTCAATGTCCCCAGCCGGCCCCGAAGGTGAGGTAGAGGAAGGTGAACAGGAAGAGCCACACCACGTCGACGAAGTGCCAGTACCAGGCCGCCGCCTCGAAGCCGAAATGCTGGGTCGGCGTGAAGCCGCCGGCCAGCAGCCGGAACAGGCACACGGTCAGGAAGATGGTCCCGATGATGACGTGGAAGCCGTGGAAGCCGGTGGCCATGAAGAAGGCCGAGCCGTAGAGGCCGGAGTGGAAGTTCGACTGGTCGCTTGGGTAGAACAGATGGTCGGTCAGGATGTGATTGTACTCGAACGCCTGGATCGAGGTGAACAGCATCCCCAGGAGGATAGTCAGCAGCAGGCCGAGCTTGGCGCCGTTGCGGTCACCCGTCTGCAGCGCGTGGTGGGCCCAGGTGACCGTGGTGCCGGAAAGCAGCAGGGTGAGCGTGTTGACCAGCGGCAGCTCGAACGGCGGCACCGTCTCGACGCCCTGCGGCGGCCAGGTCTTCCAGGCGGTGGCCACGTCGTCGATCGGCGACAGGGCGCGGTGGCCGTGGAACAGCGCCATCTCGAAGAAGATCCAGAACCAGGCGACGAAGAACATCACCTCGGAGGCGATGAACAGGATCATGCCGTAGCGCAGGCCGATGGAGACCACCGGCGTGTGGTCGCCCTCGTTGGCCTCCTTCACCACGTCGCTCCACCAGGTGATCATGGTGATCGCGACCAGCACGACGCCCAGCGCCAGCACCCACGAGGAGGCCCAGGTGAACTTGGGCAGGCCGAACAGCCCCTTGAACCAGACCACGCCGCCGAAGGTGAGCACGAAGGCCGCGAACGAGCCGAGCAGCGGCCACGGGCTCGCCGGCACCAGGTGGTAGTCGTGCTTGACGCCTTCGTGGGCCATTCGCGCTTCGTCGCCTCTCGCTAGCTGGCCGGGCGCGCCGCGGCGCTTCCAGCGGGGTTGCTATAGCCTTGGCTTCCGTTCGCCGCCAAGGGCTTGGCCGGGAAGAAGGTGTAGGAAAGGGTGATCTGACTGATCCCGCGCGTGTCGTCGTCGAGGCCGAAGCGCGGATCGACGAAATAGACCACCGGGAACTCGGCGCTCTGGTGCGCCGCCAGGGTCTGGTTCTTGAAGCAGAAGCACTCGAGCTTGGAGAAGAAATAGCCGGCGCTGCCGGGGGTGACATTGTAGACCGCCCGGCCGGTGAGCGGCTGATCGGAGTTGTTGGTCACCTTGAAGAAGGCCAGCTTCGAATCGCCCAGCCGCGCCACCTGGCTGGGCACGTTGGGAGTGAAGCTCCAGGCCAGGCCCCGCACGTTGGTGTCGAAGGCGACCACCACCGTGCGGTCCGAGACCACGGTCGGCGCGGCGGCGGCGCGGCGTACGGTCCCGCCGAAGCCCGTGGCCTGGCAGAAGGCCCGGTAGAGCGGCACCGAGGCGAACGCCATCCCGACCATGCTGGCGAAGACGACGCCGCAGATGGCCGCCAGCCTGGCGTTGCGGGCCGCCAGGCGGCGCGGATCAGAAGCCGTTGGTCGCGACATTGCCGCCGAGCCGGGTGATGGTGACGATGAAGACCAGGATCACGAAGGCCAGCAGGCCGACGAACATGGCGATGTTGCGCCCGTTGCGAGCCTTCCTGAACGCCGCGTCCTCGTCCTTGGGATCGCTCATCGCGCCAGCGTCAGCGGATGGACGCCGGCCAGGTGCTCGCCCAGCAGGGCGGCGAACAGCAGGAACAGGTAGACGATGGAGAAGGCGAACAGGCGCCTGGCGTCGCGCCGGTCCTTGGTCAGGAACAGCCGCCCCGCCAGCGCCAGGAACGCCGCCCCGCCGACGGCCGCGACGGCGAGGTAGACCGCGCCCCCAAGGCCGGTGAAAGCCGGCGCCAGCGCCAGGGGAACCAGCAGCAGGCTGTAGAGCAGGATTTGCAGCCGGGTGGAGGCCTCGCCCTTGGCCACCGGCATCATCGGCACGCCGGCGCGCTCGTAGTCGTCGTGGGTGGTCAGCGACAGGGCCCAGAAGTGCGGCGGGGTCCACATGAAGATGATCGCCACCATCAGCCAGGCGTTCAGCGGCGCGCTCCCGCTGGCCGCGGCCCAGCCGACGGCGGGCGGCAGGGCGCCGGCGAGGCCGCCGATGACGATGTTCTGCGGCGTCGCCCGCTTCAGCCACATCGTATAGACGACCGCGTAGAAGAAGATGGTGAACGCCAGTAGGCCCGCGGCCAGCAGGTTCACCGCCAGCGCCATCAGCCCGACGGAGAACAACGAGAGCGTAATGCCGAGCGCCAGCGCGTCGGCGCCCTGCACCCGGCCGGCCGGCACCGGCCGGCCCCGGGTGCGGCGCATCAGGGCGTCGATGTCAGCGTCGAACCACATGTTGAGCGCCCCGGAGGCGCCGGCGCCCACGGCGATGCAGAGGATGGCGGTCGCCGCCAGCACCGGGTTCATCGGGACATTGGCGCAGACCAGGCCCGTGGCCGCCGTGAACACCACCAGGCTCATTACCCGCGGCTTCAGCAATAGGACGTAGTCCTGCCAGCGCGCCGGCGCGGCGGCGCCCACGGCAGGCAGGAGCTCAGGAACGCTGGTCTTCAACATCGACTTTCAGTCCGCCGCGCTACGGGCGGCGCTAATCTCAGTGGCTCTCGGTGTGGACCACCGGGAGTTCGTTGAACTGGTGGAACGGCGGCGGCGAGGGCAGGGTCCACTCCAGGGTGGTCGCGCCTTCGCCCCAGGGATTGGGGCGAGCCGGGCGCCGGCGCACGGCGGCTTCCAGCAGGACGGCGAAGAAGACGCAGAGGCCCGCCGCGGTGATGATGTAGCCGACCGACGAGACGTAGTTCCAGAGATCGTATCCGGCTGGATAGTCGACCTGCCGGCGCGGCATCCCCTGCAGGCCGAGGAAGTGTTGCGGGAAGAAGACGATGTTGACGCCGACGAAAGTGATCCAGAAGTGCAGGCTGCCGAGGAACTCGTTGTAGCGCACGCCCCACATCTTCTCGAACCAGTAGTAGAAGCCGCCGAAGATGGCGAACACGGCGCCGAGGCTGAGCACATAGTGGAAGTGGGCGATGACGTAGTAGGTGTCGTGCACATTGTAGTCGAAGGCGGTGTTGGCCAAGGCCACGCCGGTGACGCCGCCGACCGTGAACAGGAAGATGAAGCCCAGCGCCCACAGCATCGGCGTCTTGAACTCGATCGACCCGCCCCACATGGTGGCGATCCAGGAAAAGATCTTGATGCCGGTGGGCACCGCGATGACCAGGGTGGCGGCCTCGAAATAGGCCTGCAGGTCCACGTTCATCCCCACCAGGAACATGTGGTGGGCCCAGACGATGAAGCCGATGAAGCCGATCGCCACCATGGCGTAGGCCATGGCCAGGTAGCCGAACACCGGCTTCTTGGAGAAGGTCGAGACGATGTGGCTGATCATGCCGAAGCCCGGCAGGATCAGGATGTAGACCTCGGGGTGACCGAAGAACCAGAACAGGTGCTGGAACATCAGCGGGTCGCCGCCATTGTTGGCGTCGAAGAAGTGGGTGCCGAAATTGCGGTCGGTGAGCAGCATCGTGATCGCGCCGGCCAGCACCGGCAGCGACAGCAGCAGGAGCCAGGTGGTCACCAGGATCGACCAGACGAACAGCGGCATCCGGTGCAGGGTCATGCCGGGCGCGCGCATGTTGAAGATGGTGGTGATGAAGTTGATGGCGCCCAGGATCGACGAGGCGCCGGCCAGGTGGATGGCGAAGATCACCAGGTCGAAGGCGGGGCCGGTGTGGCCGCTGGTGGAGAGCGGGGCGTAGATGGTCCAGCCGGTGCCGGCGCCGTAGCCGGGCCCGCCGTCGACGAACATCGAAGTCAGCAGCAGGGCGAACGAGGCCACCAGCAGCCAGAACGACATGTTGTTCATGCGCGGGAAGGCCATGTCCGGCGCGCCGATCATGATCGGCACGAACCAGTTGCCGAACCCGCCGATCATCGCCGGCATCACCATGAAGAAGATCATGATCAGGCCGTGCGCGGTGGCGACCACGTTGTAGGCATGG
>Ga0302325_10014211_pt1 | contig 16949 bp, 19 predicted proteins | sample Palsa_T0_2_FD_201948 | JGI IMG/M metagenome (GOLD analysis project Ga0302325, IMG submission 201948) | Peat permafrost microbial communities from Stordalen Mire near Abisko, Sweden - Palsa_T0_2 | ecosystem: Environmental > Terrestrial > Soil > Palsa > Peat permafrost | place: Sweden: Abisko... | reverse complement strand
CGCCGATCCCCGCTGGAAGAGCTGAACCGGGCCCATTCGTGTGGGCACGACTCTCTTAATCTGTGGGTGGGTCCGAAATCGGCCGACAGAACTCCAGCTCACGGGCAAACGTGAAGACCTCACTCAATAAGTCCAGGCCAGAGGCTTATGCGGCTCTTTCAGTTTCGGAAGGGTCTGAGGACCCCGTGGGCAGGACGACTCCATCGAAGCGACCCTCGAATGGAAATTGACCAACGGATTTCCGAGTCGAACATCGCAGCCATTGGCCGGATCCGCTCGGCCGTTCGAGGCTTCCACGACCCCGAGAGTCATCACCATGGTCATGCTGGACAGAGCTGGCATCGCTCCTCAACTGCCCCTGGGCCGCGGCCTCATGACCCACGACACTGGCAAGAAGACCGGATTTTTGGTCTGGGGCTATTGAATGCCATACTCTTAGTATGTCTACTGCGTACCGCAGGTACGTTGTTCGAGCAGAGAGGTAGGTCCGATGACCAAAAGCAACGACACCGCCAACAGCAACACCAAGAAGCTCAGCCTGCGCCGGGAGAGCCTACGGGAGCTGACCACCGCCGACCTGGAGAAGGTCGCCGGCGGGTATTGCGCGTCTCACACCCCCGGTGAATGCCCCCCCCGCCTCGTGTGACCGGCACCGACAAGGGATCGTCCGATGACCAACACCAGCATGAACAGCAGGAAACTCAGCCTGCGCCGGGAGAGCCTACGGGAGCTGACCACCGACGACCTCGAGAGGGTCGCCGGCGGCACGACCGGCTCTATACCCATTCCCTACCCCTTGGGGCCGAAGGCCAAGTGACGCCTGCTGGGATCGTTGGTCCGCCTGTGACGCAGGCATTTTGGCCCGGGAGGCAATAACCTCCCGGGCCTACTCTTTTGGGCGAAAGCCGGGAGGGTTTGTGGGCACAGCTGGTTGGGAGTCGTTGGGGTTTTTCGCCATGTGGGCCCCGCTGCTGCCTTTCGGCTCTGTCACGGCGACGCCGATCGGGAGGCCGGCGTGCGGCAAATGCTGCGACGCGAGGAGAGCTTTGCACCCCGACTTCCGCCTGCCACTCATGTACGCCACCAGCGTCGAGCCTCCACTTGTCACCGAAACGGCCGGCGGCAGCAGGTGAATCGAAACGTCAGCGAACCTGACGCGCTGAGATCCACCGCCGATGCCGAGAACACTCTCTCGGTTTGAATCAGGGATTACACCGATGTCCTGCGCTATCCATGGTGCCGCCAACACGTGATCACACCCGGAGTCTACGAGGGCTGCCACATTCTGACTTCCTGGCCGTGAGCCCAACAGGCGCACCGAAACAACCGGCCGCAAGAGGGGGTGGGCTACAAATCGTGAACTGGAACCTCGCCCCTCTTCCACGTACTGATAGACCCAGGGGAAACCCTGGGGTGGCACCTGGCCCTACCCGAGACCGACCAGCTCGGGCTCGGAGTCAGACGGCACCCGAATGATCGTGGTATCGACGATCCCGCGACTGTGAAGAGATGCGATGAGTTCGTAGGGGGTGGGCCGAGCGTCCACAACTTCCCCGTCCTTCAGAGCAACCCAGGCTCCGGCGTACTCACGCTGCACCTCTACCAGGCTGTCCGTCGATGAGGATCCGCTACCCACTGGTCCGCTCCTTCGTCTCCTCCACCATCGTCGCATCAAATTGAACAACGGGATCTCCGAGTCGAACAACGCGGCCATTGGCCGGATCCGCTCGGCCGTTCGAGGCTTCCCACGACCCCGAGAGTTTCATCACCATGATCATGCTGGGACAGAACTGGCATCGCTCCTCAATTGCCCCTGGGCCGCTGCCTCATGACCCACGACACCGGCAGAAGATCCGGACTTTTGGTCTGGGGCTCTTGACTTCCATACTGTTGGTATGCCATTGTTCATACTAACAGGATGTCTACTGCGTACCGAAGGTACGTTGTTCGAGAAGAGAGAGCGAGTCAAAATGACCAAGAGCGACATGACCAAGAGCGACATGAGCACCAAGAAGCTCAGCCTCCGCCGGGAGAGCCTGCGGGAATTAACGACCGCCGACCTAGAGAAGGTCGCCGGCGGCCACTCGGGAACGAGCGAATGCAGTTTATGTTACAAATGAGCCAGACATACTAGCAAGACGACACGTCTCCCTACCTTGTAGAAGGAGTCGGCGCTGGATTTCTGGTCCGCGGCCATTGACTTCTACACTGTAAGTGACCTCTCGGGCCTACTCTTTTGGGCGAAAGCCGGGAGGGGTTGTGGACACAGCACGTTGGGAGTCGTTGGGGTTTTTCGCCATGCGGACTCCGCTGCTGCCCTTCGACGAACTGGAGTCGTTGGCGGACTCGGGTGTCGAGGCAGTGGACGCACGCATCGTTGAGCTGTTCCGACGACCTCGAGTGCGTGAGGCTTTGTTCCTGGCCTCGCCCAGCCTGGAGGAACGGCTGTCCCTGCTCCTCGCGGGTGGGGAGGAAACCGACCTCGGCAAACTTCAGCGATCGCTGCTCGCGTACCTGACCCGCATGGCCGCCCGGCCAACACCCTTCGGGTTGTTCGCCGCCTGCTCGACCGGGCAGGTGGCCGAGCGCACGGAGCTGATTGTGAGCGCAGAGTTACGACGCCGCACCCGGCCCGACATGGACTTCCTGGTCGCAGCCACAGCTGAGCTGAGCAAGGACCGGGAAGTCCGCCGAGCGACGGTGTGGTGGCCCAACTCAAGTCTGTATCGCAGCGCCGGCCGCATACGGATGGTCGAGACCCGGCTGGAGGGAAGTGTCCGCTCCCATCACCTGGTGGCGCTCGAGGCCGACGAGCCGTTGCGTGCAGTTCTGTCCCGCGCTCAGGACGGTGCGAGCATCGATGAACTCGCCGGGCAGCTGGTCGAAGAGGACGTCACCTTCGAAGATGCCGTCGAGTACGTACATGAAATGATCGACGCCCAGGTGCTCGTTGCCGGCGTGACGCCGGCGGTGACGGGACCGGAGCCCCTGGACGGGCTCGTGGCGGAGCTGCACGCGCTCGGCGAGCGGGCTGTCGTGGCGTCCAAGGCAGCGGAGACCCTGGGGCGGACTGCGGTCGCCCTGGCCAATCTGGACGCCGGCGGGTTGGGAGAGTCGCCGTCGGCCTATCGCGCCCTAGCCGGCGAGCTCCGGGCGGTTGTTCCCGACGCCCAACTGTCACGGTTGTTCCAGGTGGACCTCTTCCGCGCCGGGCCGGCGCCGACGATCGGGCCGGCCGTGGTGGCCGAAGCGGCGCGGGCTGTGGATATGCTCGCACGTCTCGCTCCTGAGCCCTCGGATCCGCTCGCCAGCTTCAAAGACGCGTTCGTGGCGCGCTACGAAAGCGCCGAGGTGCCTCTGCTGGAAGCCCTGGACGAGGAGTCGGGTATCGGCTTCGGCGTGTCCTCCAACCCCCTCGCCGAGGAGTCGCCGATCCTGGCCGGCCTGGAGCTCGGTCCCGGGGTGGCAGCACCTGGCAGCTGGACGGCTCGCGAGGATGTGCTCTTCGAACTGGTCTCAGAGGCGTTGCGAACCGGGCAAGTCGCGGTCGAGCTCGACGGCGGGCTGATAGAGCGACTGGCCGGCGCCAGCCCCAAGGACTCCCGGACGGCGTTGCAGCTCGCGCCAACGGTGTCGGTGATGGGCCGGGTGGCAGCCGAGTCCAGCGACGCAGTCGACGAGGGGCGCTTCAGGCTGCTCGTTCAGGGTGTGTCGGGATGTTCGGGTGCACAGCTGCTCGGGCGGTTCTGTCACGGCGACGCCGATCTGGAGGCCGGCGTGCGGCAAATGCTGCGACGCGAGGAGAGCTTTGAACCTCACGCCGTGTTCGCAGAGGTGGTGCACCTGCCGGAAGGCCGTATCGGCAACATCTTGTCCCGGCCGGTCCTCCGCGAGCACGAGATCGCCTACCTGGGCCGCTCCGGAGCGTCGGTCTCCGCCCAGATCCCACCCGAGGATCTGATGGTGTCGGTGGGGGTCGGAGGCGTGCGGCTGCGCTCGAAGCGCCTCGACCGTGAGGTGCTCCCGCGCCTGACCAGCGCGCACAACACCGCACGCCGCTCGCTCGGGGTGTACCGATTCCTGGCTGCGCTACAGGCTCAGGGACGTATGAGTGGTTTGGCCTGGGACTGGGGGCCATTGGAGAAAGCCCCGTTCTTGCCCCGGGTGACGTGTGGGCGTCTGGTGCTGAGCCGGGCTCGCTGGCGGTTCCGAGGCCTGCGACACACAGAGGACCTGCACGTCATGCGCGCTCTCTGGATGATGCCGCGCTGGGTGGCCGTAGCGCAAGGCGACAACGAGTTGGTCCTGGACATGGACAACTCGCTCCTGTCACAAGCTGCCCTCGACGCGGTGAAACATTCCGAGGAAATTGGCTTTGTCGAGATGTTCCCTCCGCCGAAGGAGCTGTGCGCGCCTGGTCCGGGCGGCCGCTACGTGCATGAGCTGATAATTCCGCTGGCCCGACCTGCCGGGTCTGAGTCGACGACCGGGCGCAGACGGGTGGTGCCAGATGACCGGAGCCAGCCGTCGGTGGCCCGCAAGTTCGCGCCGGGATCGGAATGGCTCTACGCGAAGATCTATACCGGCACAGGCAGTGCCGATCGCGTCCTGCGAGAGGCAGTGGGACCAGCGGTACGTGCCACGGTGGCGTCGGGAGCGGTGGACCGGTGGTTCTTCATCCGATACGCCGACCCGGAGCCCCACGTGCGCGTACGCGTGCACGGCCGGCCCGACCGGCTGCGAGCCGAGGTCGAACCCCTCGTTGGTGACGCGCTCGCCGCGCTGATCGATGACGGGACGGTTTGGCGCATGGGATACGACACCTATCACCGGGAGGTCGAGCGCTACGGTGGCCCGGAGGGAATCGGGGTGTGCGAGGGCCTGTTCGCAGCCGACAGCGATGCCGTGCTCGCCATCGTGGCGCGACTCTCAGGCGACGCCGGGCTCGAAGCGCGATGGCGGCTTTGTGTGGCGGGCATTGACCGGTTGCTCGACGACTTCGGGCTGGAACTCGCAGCCCGCCACGAATGGGCCAGCCGCCTGGCCGCGGCATATTTCGACGAGTTCTCCGGCACCTCGGGCCTGGCCCGCCAGTTGGGCCAGCGCTGGCGTGAGCACGGCCGAGACCTCGAGGGGCTCCTCGCCTGGGCCGGCGACGACGACCATCCCCTCGCGCCCGGCCTGGTCATCCTGGCGGAGCGGTCGGTGAAGTCCGGCCCGGCGGTGGCCGAGCTGCGTCGACTCTCTGACGCTGGTCGGATCACTACCCCGCTGGGTGAAGTGGTGGCGAGTCTGGCCCACATGCATGCCAACCGGTTGCTGCGCTCGGGTGCCCGCGCCCAGGAGATGGTCATCTACGAGTTCCTTGCGCGCCTGTATGCCGCCAGGCTGGCCCGAGGCCGCCGATGACCAGCGAGGCTCGCGCACTGTTCCGCCCCGAGGCGGTGGCCTACCACGAGCGCGGCCTGGGTCCGGGCAACCTGGTGCGCCACTCCGTCTGGGTGGGACGGTTCTACTGGATAGCCCTGGTCGCCGTGGTTCTCGGTGCGCTCGCCGGGGCGGAAGTGCGCGTGTCGCCGACCGTCATCGGATCCATCGGCGCGCCGGTATCGGCGACTGTGCTGCGCATGACCGTCGAGGCAGGGACGCAACCCCCGATCGGCTCGGCCGTCACCGCCGGCGGCAGCGATGGACGGGTCACTGCGGTGTCGCAGGGTCCCCTGCCTGGCACCTTTTCCCTTCGGATTGAGCTGACCCGGCCGATCACTGGGAGGCCGCCCGATAGCGGCGTGGTCCATCTCGAGTCCGAGCGCCTGGCGGTGTTCGTGTTCTCGTCCTTGCGCGCCCCCCTAGGAAGCTGACCTTGTCGAGCCGCAGGATCCCCTATATCGCCGGGCTGCAAAGCTCCGACTGCGGCGCCGCCTCTCTGGCAATGGTGCTGGCGCACCGGGGTAAGCACGTCTCGTTGGGCGAACTACACGATGCGACCGGATCCGGGCGCGAGGGTGTGACCGCCGCTGGAATCGTCGCCGCGGCCGGCCATTACGGGCTGCGGGCCCGGGGCGTACAGGTGGATCTCGCCGACCTCGACGTCCTGCCGAAAGGGTCGATCCTGCACTGGGAGCTCAGTCACTTCGTGGTTTTCGACCGGCTGCGCCGGGGTGCCGTCGAGTTGGTGGACCCCGCAGCCGGTCGCTGCCGAATATCGATTGAGCGCTTCTCCGAGTTGTACACGGGTGTGGCGATCATCTTCGAAGACAACGACTCCTTCGGGTCGGGCGGCCGCCCCCCCACCAGGGTGTGGCGGCACGTCCGGCACGTTCTCGGTCAACGTTCGGCGCTGCGGCGCACCATTGTCATGTCGCTGTTGTTGAGGATCTTCGCCCTCGCAGTCCCACTCGTCACGGCGGTGTTGGTCAACGAGGTGCTCACCAACGGTGACGCCCACCTGCTGTGGGTCCTCGCCGGGGCAATGGCGGTCATTGTCCTCTACCAGATTCTCGTTTCGCTCTTGCGCGGCCATCTGTTGCTGCGGCTGCGTACCCAGGTGGACCTCTCGATGAGCATCGGCTTCCTGGAACACCTCGTCGACCTGCCGTATGTGTTCTTCCTCAAGCGCAACGCCGGCGACTTGATGATGAGGCTTCGCAGCAACTCGACCGTGCGGGAGCTTCTGACCACCGGGGCCATCTCGGCCCTCCTCGATGGCAGCCTGGCGGTGCTGGATTTGATCATCCTCGTGGTGATCTCGCCCGTCCTGGGCCTGTTGGTTGCCGTGCTCGGCGCAGCCCAAGTCGCAGTCTTGGTGCTGGCGCGCCGACCCAATCAGTGGCTCATGGCCGAGTCGCTGCAGGCCGAGGCCAAGACCGAGTCGTACGCCTATCAGCTACTGGCCGGCATCGAGACCCTCAAAGCAGCCGGGGCCGAACTGCGATCGGTCGAGCACTGGACCAATCTGTTCGTGAACGAGATCAACGTCGGCTTGCGGAGGGGCCGCCTCCAGGCCGCCGTCGACGCCGCCTCCGCCGGACTGCAGCTGGGCTCTCCTCTCGGCGTGCTCGTCGTCGGCGGCGATCTGGTGCTGCACAACCGGCTCGCCCTCGGCACGATGCTGGGGCTCGCCGCTCTGGCGGCGGTGTTCCTCCAGCCGCTGGCGACCCTGGTGGCGACCGGCCTGCAGCTACAGCTCCTGGGCAACTACGTCGACCGCCTCAACGACGTGCTCGACACCCCCACCGAATACGACGGGCCGCCCAAGCGGTCACCCGGCCAGCTGGAGGGCGCCATCGCCGCCGAAACAGTGAGCTTTCGCTACAACCGCCTGGCCCCCCCCGTCATCGAGGATGTGTCGCTCGAAATAAAGCCGGGTCAAAAAGTCGGCGTCGTGGGCAGGTCCGGTTCGGGGAAGTCCACGCTGGGACGGCTGCTGCTCGGCCTCTACCCCCCCGATTCCGGGCGTGTCACCCAGGACGGAATGGACCTCGCAGCCCTCGATCCACGGGCCGTGCGCTCCCAGATCGGCGTGGTCACCCAGGACGCCCGGCTGTTCGGGATGAGCATCCGTGAGAACATCGCCCTCACCGACCCGTCGTTGCCGCTCAGCGCGGTCATAGAAGCGGCCAAAGTCGCGTGCATCCACGACGACATCGAGGCCATGCACATGGGATATGACACCGTCCTCGTCGACGGCGGTGCGTCGTTGTCAGGCGGACAGCGTCAGCGCCTCGCTCTCGCCCGCGCCTTGGTCCACCGCCCTCGGATCCTGTTGCTCGACGAAGCCACCAGCGCCCTCGACACCCTCACCGAGTCCGCTGTGTATGCCAACCTGGCCGCATCACCAGGCACCGCAGTGATCATTGCCCACCGCCTCACGACGGTCGAAAACTGCAACCTGATCGTCGTTCTCGACGCCGGTCGTCTGGTCGAGTCCGGCACCCATGCCCAGCTCCTCGACCGCGGCGGTCTCTATGCGCAGATGGTTGCCGCTCGTGCCCGAACCGCGGAAACGGAATCGCTGTGAAACTCCCCGAGGGGCCTGGCCGACGGCCCCGCAGCACACTCGGATCCTTTGATGACCATCAGCAGCGTCAATACCAAGAACTCAGCTGGCGCCGCGAGAGCCTGCGGGAGCCGAGCGCGACCGACCTGGAGAAGGTCGCCGGTGGGACTGGGGGGAGCGATCGCGGCACGTGCAGGTATACGTGTGGTTCGGCGCCGGAACGGACTCGTTGAAACCGGCGGCCGCGTTGAGAGCGGCCAACCGGCCGGCACCACGGAGATTGACTCAAGATGGCGTGGTCGGCTGTAGTCCCGCCTGATCGGCGATCGCAGATCCTCGCCCTCGTCACGCAGATTGCCGACAGGGCCACCAGTGACCGTTACGGCCCAGCCGCACGGTGGAACCTGTCGTCGGGCCAGGCCGGGGAGGCGCTTCTCCTCTCCTGGCTAACTGCCGCCGGAGTTGCAGATCACGGCGATGCCGCCACTGAGCTGTTGATTGACGCCTTCGAAGGGGCCGCGGGCGACGAGCCAGCGCGGGCGTCCTTCTTCAGCGGTATGTCAGGGATCGGCTTCGTGATCGAACAACACACCTGCCTTACCAGTCGAAGCCTGCCCGGCGATCCGTGTTCGCAGATCGACGAGGCCCTGACCGACCTGCTCGAGTCTTGGACGTGGACCGGCGACTACGACCTCGTCGACGGGCTTGTCGGAGTAGGCATTTACTGTCTGGCGCGGCTGCCACGTCGGTCGGCCGCCCGGGCCGTTGAGAGGATCGTCCGCCTGTTGGACGAGGGGGCCGAGGCGGTCGGCCCAGGGGTGGCGTGGTTCACGCCGCCTGAGGAACTGCCCCCCCACCAGGTTGCTGAGTTCCCGCAAGGCTTTTACAACCTTGGGGTGGCCCACGGTGTACCCGGCGTCATCTCCTTCCTGGCCCAAGCCTGTGCCAGCGGGGTGGCCCGAAGCGGCACCGAGCAGCTGGTGGAAGGCGCCGTGGCCTGGCTCCTCGACCAGCGCGTCACCAATACCGCCTCCGCCTTCCCGTACTCGGTTGCTCCGGGCATCGAGCCGAAACCGGCCCGCTCGGCGTGGTGCTACGGCGACCCCGGAGTCGCCGCCGTGCTGGTCCTGGCCGGGCAGGTCATGGGCCGGAGCGGCTGGAGAAACGCCGGGCTGGCCGTCGCCAGGAATGCAGCCCTCCGACCGCCGGGAGGCACCGGTGTTGTCGACGCCGGCCTCTGCCACGGCGCCGGGGGACTGGCCCAGATATTCAACCGGCTGTTCCACGCCACCGGAGATGAGCTGTTCGCTCTCAGTGCAAGATCGTGGCTCGCGTCGACGGTCGAGATGACTAACGGAACACCGGGCCGCGTAAACGGAACGGGTTTCCTCGAGGGCACTTCCGGGGTCGGGCTGGCCTTGCTCGCAGCCACCACACCGTTAGAGCCCGCGTGGGACGCCGCCCTGGCGATCTCGACCTACGGCTGGGCGCCGCTGCGGTGAACCTCGAACCAGGGCGACGCGGCCAGGGTCTGGTAGATCACGCAGTACCGTTCGGTGGTTGCGCCCATTAGTCCCCAGTGGAGGGGTCGATTTCGGCAGTGATGCGCGAGACGCGGTCAGCGGGGAAGCCGCCACAGCGGGCGTGTTCGTAGAGGATGTCCTCGTCAGGAGCCACGTAGACGCAGTAGAGCTTGTCGTCGGTCACATAGCTGTGCAGCCAATGAATTTCCGGCCCAAGGTCGCAGATGACCTTGTTGGACTTCTGGCTGATCCCCCGCAGGTCCTCACCGGAGAGTTTCCCGGCGCCCGGCAGGTCGCGCTCAATCACGAATTTTGGCATGTACTTTCCTTCTGGTTTCTGGTTTGGGCACGAGGCGAGGCCGTGCCATGGAGCGGCTACATCCCTTTGGTATGGTAGTATGCATACTGCAAGTACGGATGTCAAGAGTAGGAAGAGTTCATATGGCCAAATCGGATAGAAGGGTTGCCCAGGGGGAGGCGACTCGACAGGCACTGCTGCAGGCGGCCAGGGCGACGTTCGGTTCGCAAGGCTACGCCGCCACCTCCCTGGACGAGGTCGTCGCCGCCGCCGGGGTGACCAAGGGCGCCCTATATCATCATTTCGCCGACAAGGAGAGCCTCTTCCGGGCGGTCTTCGAACAGGTCGAGCGGGAGGTGTCGGACCAGGCGGTCGCCGAGTTCCTGCAGCCGGACCCCTGGCAGGCCTTGATCGTCGGTTGTCGCCTCTGGGTGGAGGCGCACCTCGCCCCCGACGTGCGTCAGATCGTCGTCAACGACGCCCGCGCCGTGCTGGGGTGGGAAGTCGCCCGCACTATCGAGACCCGGTTCAGCACGGTGGCGGTGCGGGGTGCCCTGCGAAAGGCAATGAGTGCCGGCGTACTCACGCGCCAACCCCTGAGGCCCCTCGCGTTGATGCTGACCGGCGCCTTGAGCGAGAGCTGCCTCTACGTAGCCGAAGCAGAAGATCCCGCCACAGCACTCGAAGAGGTCAGCGGGCTGATCGCGACCATGCTGTCGGGCATGCGCGTGACTGAGCCGGCGCTCAACTCCTAGCCGGCACGCCACGGAAGACTTCTGTCTGCCACTCATGTTCGGCACTCGCGTCGAAGCCTGCACTTCACGGAAACTGCCTGCGGCAGGAGGTGAAGGGAGACGTCGGCGAAACTGACGCGCTGAGATCCACCGCCGATGCCGAGAACAGTCTCTCGGTTTGAAATAGGGATTACACCGACGTCCTGCGCCATCCATGGTGTCGCCAGCAGGTGATCACACCGGGAGACTACGAGGGCTGCCACATTCTGGCTTCCTGGCCGTGAGCCCAACAGTCGCACCGAAACAACCGGCCGCAAAAGGGGGCTACAAATCGCCTTCCGTTTGCGGAATCCAGCCGGTGGTCGTTCCGTCCCAACTCCGTCCCAACAATTGGGACCCATCGTGTCCCACGGGATCCCGCTCAGTTTCAAGACACTCGTCTCATAGCCCTCTGAACAGGACCCATTGGGACCCAGCGGCACTGAGAGGGATTCCGCGGGATCCTCTTGGGCTCCCTGATAATGCTGAGCTCGCAAGTTCGATTCTTGCTAGCCCCACCACAAAAGCCCAGCTCAGAGCCATATCATCGAAGTCCGCCCGGGCTGACGCGTCACAATGTTGAGGTTGCCGACGGATGGGGGACTCCACGCCAATGGTCCTCCGATCTCGCCTACTCCGTGGCGTAGGGAACGGGATGGTCCCTCCCAAGCTCCTCGAATCGCTCGTTGAGGGCCAGAGCGATGACGTCGTGGTCGTGGTCAGTCGGAACGAGCACTCCACAGAGGATCGCTTCCACGTCTCTTCCGGTGCTTATACCTCCCAGCTCGAGGTAACGCAGCCATAACTCCGCGTGAGAGAGCCTCGCCTCTTGACGGTAGGCATCAAGAACGTCGAGCGCCGGATGATCGAACGAGAGCACAATTTCCTCAGCGCCTTGATGGACGGGTGTCGTAGTCATGCATCCATTGTGAGCGTCATGACCTGGCGATGCATGATGCGTACGTGCTGTCATGTCTGATGCAAATGGACTCTTTCTCCTAGTTCATTTGCATCATCGCGTCGGGGTCGGGACGTACCCAGCGGCACGCCAGCTCAGGGGGACGGATCCGGAATCGAGAGCCGCTCGGCGAGGTAGGCGAGCGCCAGAGGGTAACGCCAGTCGATACCGGCGTGACCGGCATCGAACAACTCGAATCGCACGTCGACTACACCGATGTCGGCCAACGCGTCCCTAAAGGCAATTGCGCCGAGGTCGAGATACCACTCATCGCGCGTGCCAGCATCGATCCAGATGGCCCGGAGGCCTCGCAGTGCCTCCGCGTGGTCCTTGACCATGCGCACCGGATCCCAGTCCAGCCACCGCTGCCAGACTTCAGCGCGAAGGACGCCGCTTTGCGGATCAAAGGGAAGTACGGGGGTGCCGTCGGGCTCGGCTGAGAAACAGGCTGAGATACCCAACATCATCAACAAGAGGTCGTCGTCCTTCTTCGTAAACGCCACTCGGCCCCGGAAGTCTTCCCACCACGATTCGATAGACCCATCCCACTCGCGCAGGGCTCTTGTCGCTTTGGCAAACTCCCCGATGTAACAGAACTCGTAAAGTGAGTCCCCCGCATGGGTGGCCAAACCGCCGAAGAGATCAGGTCGCAGCATCGGGGTAATCATGGCCCCGAAGCCTCCACTCGATTTTCCCTGTATTCCCCGGTGCTCCGCCGCGGCAAGCGTCCTGTAGCGAGCGTCGACGTAGGGGACCACCTCGTCGCACAAATAGGTGTGGTAGCGGCCGGTTCCCGGAGAGTCGACGAACTGCGATCCGCCATACGCTGTCCATGCATCGACCCAGACAACAATGCAGGGTGGAGCGGCACCGCTCGCGAAAAGGTGGTCCGCCGTCTCGGGAAATGGCTGCCGGTATGCCGACCGGTTATTCCACATGGCGAGGTGACCGGTGTAGCCCTGAATGACGTAGATCGAAGGCAAACCTTCATTCCCATCGGGATCGTAGCCAGGGGGGACATAGACCCATAAGGGTCGTTCCGTCGGATCTCCGAGAGGATTGCCCTCGAGAGCCTTCGACGCCACTACGTGCTCATGCATCTGACCGGCCAGTGGTCCCCTCCAGGGCAGTGTCACCGTGCGCCTCCTTGCGTGCGTCTCCAATCGGACAAGGCGATTCCAACTGCCTTCAGACCATCGCTGGAGACGACGACCAGAAGTGTCCAGTAAACTAAAGTTTCCGAGGTGCGTCGTCCCCATCGCCCGACGAGTCCCCGGGACCTACCTCGACGTCGTCGGCCACGGGTTGTGGGAAGCAGCACTGGCCCCTTGACCCGTATCGGTGACTCTCCTGTCCCATCCGCAACGACTCAGTGATCCGCCATGGGCAAAGAGAGACGAGGCCGACGCCATGAAGTTCCACCTGTTCTTGCCCCAAATGCGGTTGTCGCTCGACCGTCTCGTCGCTTCGGCGCGAGCAGCGGAGGCAGCCGGGTTCGAGGGGATGGCCGGCATGGATCATCTCGTTCCTCCGCAAGCCAAAACGCACCCGATGTACGAGGCGATGATTACCAACACCTGGATCGCGGCCCACACCGAGCGGCTCACGATCTCGTCGCTGGTGCTGTGTGACTCGTTTCGACACCCGGCCGTCCTCGCTCGGGAGGCAGTGTCGCTCGACCATGCCTCCGGCGGCCGCTACGAACTAGGCATCGGCTGGGGATCGTGGCGAGGTGACTTCTCCACCTTCGGGATCGAGCCGGCCGAACCACGTGCGCGGGTGCAGCGGCTGCGGGAGACGTTGGAGATCCTCCGGGCGTTGTGGGCCGGGGAGAGCGTCGATTTCGACGGTGAGTTCCATCACCTCCGTGGCGCCACGCAGGCACCGCTGCCGCTGACCCGGATCCCGATCCTCATTGGCGGGGCGGGACCGAAGACGCTGAAACTCGTGCGGGAGTTCGCTGACTGGTGGAACGTCCACGTGGGGATACTCGACAAGCTCGAGGACGCCCGTTCGGAGGTGGGCGACGTCCACGTCTCGATCCAACAGATGGTGGCATACGTCCCGAACGAGGCCAACCGCAGCCTCGTCACCGAGACGGCACTTCGACGGTTCGGCCCCTCGAACCCGGTCATCGGCACGGGCCCCGAACTGGTAGGGCATTACGCCAGCCTCGAAGAGCGCGGCATCGAGAGGGTCTACGTGTGGTTCTGCGACTTCGCCCCGCCTGAGACGTTGGCAGCCTTTGGTAACGAGGTCATCGCCCCCCTGGCCGCGCTCGGATCACCAAGGACGTAGCGGCGAGACCGTCATTGACGCGGGTCGGCCGACCTCCGAATAGATGCTGGTCAAAGCTGGTCAAAGCCGGCTCGTCCCACCTGGGCCGACGGGTCCCGCCGCTACGCTACGGGCGATCCGGATCATCGGGCCTGGGGAAGGCAGCGGAGGACTCGACGTATGGAGACGCGCAGAATCGGCTCGCTCACGGTCAGTGTCGTGGGTCTGGGGTGCAACAACTTCGGTGTGCGCATGGGGAGGAGGGAGACCGACGCCGTTGTCGGAGCCGCCCTCGACGCCGGCATCACCTTGTTCGACACCGCCGATGTCTACGGGGGGACGCTGAGCGAGGAGTACCTCGGGGCCGCTCTCGGGGCCCGACGCGATGAGGTCAGCGTGGCCACAAAATTCGGCGTTCCCTACGAGGGCCACGCGGGCGGTGCCGGGCCCGCCTACATCCGCCGCGCCGTGGAGGACTCCCTGCGCCGCCTGGGCACCGATCACGTCGACCTCTACCAGCTGCACGGGCCCGATCCGAAGACGCCCATCGCCGAGACGCTCGGAACCTTGGGTGAGCTGGTGGACGAGGGCAAGGTGCGCGAGCTCGGCTGCTCCAATTTCACGAGGGCCATGCTCGAGGAGGCGGCCGGTGCCGTCGCCGACGATGCGCCCCGCTTCGTCAGCGTGCAGAACCAGTACAACCTCCTCCACCGTGAACCGGAGGACGGCGTCCTGGCCTTCTGCGACCGCACCCAGACCGCCTTCTTGCCCTTCTTCCCGTTGGCCGCCGGGCTCCTGAGCGGCAAGTACCGCAGCACGGTGAAGATCCCCCGTGGCACCCGCCTGGCCTCCAGGCCTGAGAGAAGGAAGGTCGATTTCGGCAGGAAGCAGCTGGCGAAAGTGGCCGCCCTGGACGCCGCAGCGCACGACGAGGGACACACGGTGTTGGACCTCTCCTTCGCCTGGCTCCTCTCGCACCAGGTCGTGGCTTCGGTCATCGCCGGGGCGAGCACGACCGCGCAGGTCGCCGCCAACGGGGACGCCGGTCGCTGGAAGCCCGGCGCCGCTCTCCTGGTCAGGGCCGAGACCATCGCACCCCGCTAGCTAGAGCCTGACCGCTGGCCCGACTCGGGCCGGACGAGCCGCTATGCCTTCGGTTGGAGCCAGGTGCGATTCAGCTCGGACACGTCGGGGCATCCGAGCAAACTCAGCGTTCTCGTCATCTCGTTCCGGAAGATGTCGAGCAACCGCTCCACCCCGGGCTCTCCCGCCACCGCCAGGGCGTACAGATACGGACGTCCCACCATCACCGCACGGGCACCGATGGCGAGCGCTTTGACGACATCGCCGCCGCGCCGCACGCCACCGTCCATGAGCACCTCGAGCCGGCCCCCCACCGCGTCGACCACCTCGGGGAGAACCCGGACGGTGGCCGGCGCGCCCTCGAGCTGGCGCCCACCGTGATTCGAGACCACGACAGCGTCCGCGCCGGCGTCGGCCGCCCGCACGGCGTCGTCCCCCGAGAGCACGCCCTTGACGACGAGGGAGCCGGGCCAGCGACTACGGAAGTGGGCGATGTCGTCCCAGCCGAAGGGCGACGCCAACATCGCTACGGTCGGGACCTCGACGGACGCCGCTCCAGGTGCAGACGACTGCAGGCGACGTCGCAGCATCCCGAGGCTCCAGCCCGGGCGCGCCATGATCGCCGGTCCGAGACGCAGGACGGACTGTGCGTTCATGCGGATCGGACCGGCCACACCATTGCGCACATCTCGGTCGCGTAGGCCCAGCGCGGGCGTGTCGATCGTTATGACGAGGCCCTCGAACCCGGCGGCTGACGCTTGGTCCATCCGTGTTTCGGCCTGCTCACGCCCGGCCGCGTAGAGCTGGAACCAACGGGGTCCAGGCTCGCGGGCCAGGGCCGCCGGCGGTATGCCGGCGACCGTGCTCAAAACGGAGACGGTCCCTGCATTTGTGGCCCCACGGGCGACGCCGAGCGCTCCATCGGGATGCACCATCTCGACCAGCCCACAGGGCGCCAGCAACACCGGTAGCGACACCGGCGTGCCGAGCACCGTCGTGTCGAGTCGCGGCTCGTCGACCTTCACTCCCATGTGCGGGCGGAAGGCGATCTCGCGAAAGGCCCGCTCGTTCTCCGCCATGGTGAACTCGTCCTCCGCACCTCCGTCGATGTAGTCGAAGAGTGGCCTCGGCAGGACACGCCGAGCCAGGCGCCGGGCCTCGGGGACGTTGTGGAGCCGGCTCGCATCGGGCATCGGCCAGGTCCCCTCTCCTGCTCAACGTCCGCCGACGCTTGTGGCGAGCACCATCGTGAAGCGGCGACGAGAGATCTTCCAGCCGGCCGCGGTCTCGACGAGCTCGTCGTCGTAGAAGCCGACGGCGTGCACGCCACGCCGATTCTCCCCGTCCATGATGATGGCGTCGACGTAGCTGCTTGCGGCGACGCCGTCACCGTTGGGGGTCATCGCCTGGTTCGTGATGCGATGCAGCGAGTAGCCACAAGCCGCATGCGTCTGATCCATGTACGTGGTGATCGCATCGGCTCCATGCCAGACACCGATGTCGCCGTAGTCGACGTCGCAGTCATCGGTGAAACACGAACGGAACAGCGGCCAGTCGCGCCTGTCAATGCCCGTGGCATAGCGCACGAGGATGTCGGTGACATCCTGGCGGGTCTCCCTGTCGATCGTCGGGTCCGTCACCGATCTCCTTTCGTCCTCTTCCGTGCCTCGTCCCGTCACCAGCGCCCATCCTTGATCAAGATCTTCACGGCGTCGACATCGGGTCTCCTGCGCCCGGTCCGATCGTGCACAGGCCTCGATAGGATGACGCCGTCGGGGCCTCGAAGATCGTGTGCAGGGCGGGTCGCATTCGATTCCCGTCCGCCCCCCGTCCGCATGTTTCGCCTGAAGCAATGCGTCCGCAGCAATGGTACGGAACGGAGGTCCAGCGTGCAGGAACGGCAGATCGGTGACCGGACGGTGAGCGCCATCGGATTGGGCGAGATGCCGTTGTCCATAGAGGGACGACCGGACCGCACGCAGGCGATCCATACGATTCACGCCTCGCTCGATGCCGGGGTCACCATCATCGACACCGC
>Ga0302325_10014209_pt1 | contig 16951 bp, 17 predicted proteins | sample Palsa_T0_2_FD_201948 | JGI IMG/M metagenome (GOLD analysis project Ga0302325, IMG submission 201948) | Peat permafrost microbial communities from Stordalen Mire near Abisko, Sweden - Palsa_T0_2 | ecosystem: Environmental > Terrestrial > Soil > Palsa > Peat permafrost | place: Sweden: Abisko... | reverse complement strand
GAGCGCGGGCTGTGGCATCTGTGCATCACCCACCCGGACGTTGCGGCCATGGTCGATCACATCGTGGATCACGGCGGCGCGCTGCTCGCGCCGCCCGACCAATTCGTGCCCGGACGACCCTGGACGCTGGCCTACACCACCGACCCTTGGGGGACCGTGCTCGAGGTGATGAGCCACAGCTATGCCGAGGCGTTCAGCAACTGGCCCCAGCCCGGGCAGTTGATACCGCCAACGCTCGTGCCAAGGCCGGAGGGCGAGGGAGATGCCGGTTCGCACGAGTGCGAATAACGCCGCCCTGCATGACCACCGCGACGGGGTGGTCATGCACGCGGGTCGCGACGAAAGATCACCGTGCCGGCGGTGTTTGCTATAGAAGTCGTGTTCCAGTCACTGATGACCACTCGGGGCACGCGCGAGTTGACCAGAAGCTGCTGATGTCTATGCATTTCATCGCGGATGCAGGAGTTGAAGGATTCGACGTAGCCGTTGCGCCACGGTTCGCTGGCGGATAGCCCTGCGCTGGTGAGGAATTGACCTTCATCTGCGTAGAGGATGTCTGGATTGAGTTTCACCTGAGGGGAGAGCCGTCGGAACTCGTCGGCCCGTTGCCAGTGCGTGGTCGCGATGCGGCGATCGAGCAGCCCGGCGGCGGCCAACGCGAACGCTCCTATACATACCGAAGCGGGTACGCGAAATGCCTGGTGGTGCGGCCTGGCTAGAGGAAACAGAACGCACCCCAAAGTCACACCGCCACTTAGAACTTCACCGTAACCATGTACTCGGTACGTCAAATGCCGATAATGCTGCCTGGAATGCCGGCGGCAGCCAATCCTAGACGGCCACCACCTTGTCCGGGACACCGGAGCTGGTCGCCGCCAAAGTCCGCGACTTCGCCGAACAGGGAGCGACCGAGCTGGTGTACCACGTCAGCGGTACCGACGTTCACCGCGAGCTGGCCACCTTCGCCGAAGCATCAACCAAACGACCGTGGGGAGTGAATACGCCCCGCAGCAGCCAGATGCAAATCGACAGGCCTGCCGCGACGCCGCATCAGTAGACTTAGGCACCCCGTCGCAAGCTGCGGGCCAACGCCAAGTCCCCTACGCCCAGGCCCAAGAGTCCGGCGGCGGCGGTCCGCGTTCGCGACCATTGCACTGTTCCATGGCCACGCGACAGACAAAAGCCAGCTATGGCCACACTGCCCGCCGCTCTGACGACGGCCCAAGGCCAGCGCGGACGCCCCCATAGCATTCCGGGAGCAAGTGCTAGATCTAGCGCTCCTACCAGCCGAGCGTCTGTATCGCCGACTAAACCCAACGCAGGTCCGAACCGAGCCGGCTGCGCGACAAGAGCACCACCGATGACCGCGGACCCAATGCCGACTAGCAATGCCGCACGGATCGGCATACGCGCATCCAACACAGGACGACAGTAGACCGTCTCTGCTACAGCCACTACGGGCGTTCGCGTGAGACGAGAACTGATCACTCCGAATCTCTAAAAGCGAGACCGGCCCTGCCGCTTGCGAACTTTAATTCTCAGCGTTCGAGTGTGAACACGCCTTCGTGCAAACCAGGATGAGCGGTGGCTAAGGCTGCGTTTCGTTCGAGGTACCCGGCAGCCCGCAAATGTTCAATGACGAGACGTCCGGTGAGTCACGCCGGCCGCAAGGTAGATTATCCAGCAAGTGCTGCGCTGAACGCGTTGTCGCACAGTCCTATTCGGACACGTCGGTTCGGATGGAACTGAACTGTTCGCCGGCCGGCGTCGCAGTCACAACACCATCCAGTCCCTCGACGCCCCACAGGCAGGGGGCGATTACTCCCGGCGGAGTGCTGTCGTCATGCGCCGTGCTTCGTGAGGAAGCGGCGCTGCTCGGCGGCGTGGTCGAGGTCTTCGGGGGTGTCCCCGCCGAATCCGCCGTGTGGCATGGCTTCAAATACGTGCAGTTCGGCCTCCACGCCTGCGGCGCGCAGTTTGCGGTGCATCTGGACGGTGTTGGAGAGGAACAGGTCGCGCGTACCGCTTTTCAGGAACGTGGGAGGGAACCCGGACAGGTCGCCAAAGAGTGGGGAGAGGTAGGGGTCCTTCAGATCGGCGTCTGCGGCGTAGAGCGCGTTGACCTGCCGCAGGCTACTGAGAACGTTGTCGACGCCGGTGAGGGTCTGGAAGGTGTCGCCGGCTTCGGTGAGGTCGACCTGCGGCGAGTTGAGGACCAAGGCCGCGGGCATCGGCAACCCTGCGTCCTTGGCACGCAACGTAAGGGCTGCGGCGATATTTCCGCCGGAGGAGTCCCCACCCACGAAGACCTGCGAGGGGTCGCGGTCCTTCAGCACGGCGCGGTAAACAGCGATGGCGTCGTTGGGCGCGGCGGGGTACGGATGAAGCGGCGGCGTTCGGTAGTCCACGCCCCATGTGAGCATCCTCATGGACATCGCGGTCCTGCTCGTTGTGGCGCGGCACGCGTCCCCGCCGCCTACGAGTAGGGCTCCGGGGTGCATCCAGAGATAGAGCGGCTCGCCGGCCTTCTCCTGGATTCCGTGGGGTCGAGCGGCATACACGGTGACACCGTCCACGTTGACGTCTTCGACAGTGACGGGCAGCTCAGCGGCCGGGAACTGCCGGGTGGTGTGTTGATTCGCCTGCTTGACCATGGCGAGCCAGGCATCGGTGTCCTCTGGGGCCGGATACGACCTGTCGGCGCCCTGGAAGGCGAGCCATTTCTGCGCCTGTTCACTGATTGTGGACGGCGCCGGGAAGGTTCGGTCGCTCATGACTGAGGTCTTGCCGAAGGAGCCGCCATGTTGGGACTCGGCTCAGTGATGGCGCGGCGTACTTCGGGGACGATTTCGTGCATCCAGCGATGGATCGCCGATTCTGGTTGGCCGACAGGGAGGTAGAAGATGCCTGCAGCGTCGTAATCGAGGACGGCTGAGGTCAATTCATCGATCCACTGGTCGGCGGAACCTCCAATCCACTGGCCGTCCTCATCACGTGGCTTCGGCACGGCGCGGTCGGTGATCTGGCCGCCCACGTTGTAGACGGTGGCGATGTCGGACGGGTCTCGGCCGGCCGTAACTGCGGCTTGGTCGATGAGCGGCCGGGATGTGGCAACAAGGGAGCTCCGCCAGTCCGCGGCGTGGGCGGGTATCCACCCGTCGGCGAGCCGACCGGTGACGGCGAGGGATCGGGGACCTTGTGAGCCCGTCCAGATCGGGGGCGTGGGCTCCGGTGAGGGGTCCGCGGCGCGAAGTTGGTAGAAGCGTCCGGTGAAGTCAACAGGCGGCCCACCGCCGGTGAGCGCGCGCACGACGGTGATGGTTTCGTCCATGGCCTGGACCGACTCGGCGGGTGAGCGTGGTGTGACGCCCAGGCGTGCTAATTCGTCCCATAGGCTGCCGGCGCCGATCCCGACGATGATGCGGCGATCCGATAGGGCCGACAGGCCGGCGATGGTGCGCGCGAGCAGGGGAGCTGACCTGATGCCGATGTTGGTGAGGTTGGCCACGCCGCTGATGCGCTGGGTGGCGCCCAGGATCACGCCGAGCGCGGCGTAGGCATCCACGCGGTCGGCGTAGTTGGGGTGGTCGGAGATCGATACGGCGTCGAGGCCGGCGGCGTCACACGCGGTGGCATGCGTGAGCAGGCGGGGTACGTCGGCCAGATTAGGTTCGAGGCCAAGACCGAACAGCACACGCGTGCGGCTCACCGGTTGACGTCCAGCTGCCTGACCACTTCTCGGCGATACCTTGACACGAACACCGTTCTATATACGAACGGTGTTCGTGTCAAGGTATGGTGGTGGGGTGAACCCGAGAGAGCGACGCGCGGCGCGCCACCAGCCGCCGAACCGCGAGGTTGACGACCACCCCAGGCCGCGGCGCCGCACCGGCCTGATCACGGTGGAGCAGGTCATCGACACCGCGATGGACGTCATCGCCACCGAGGGCTACGAGGCACTGACCATGCGCCGGCTGGCCACCGGGCTCGACACCGGACCCGCCTCGCTCTACGCCCACGTGGTCAACAAGGCCGACCTCGACGAACTGCTCATCGGGCGGCTGTGCGCCGAGCTCGTCCTACCCGAGCCCGACCCCGCTGCGTGGCAAGAGCAGATCCACGGCGTGTGCTCCCAGCTCCGCGACCAGTACCTGAAATACCCCGGAATCTCCCGCGCCGCGCTCGCGCTGTGCCCCACCGACCTCGAGACCATGCGCGTCACCGAAGGAATGCTGGCCATCCTGCTCGCCGGCGACGTGACACCGCAGGCCGCCGCCTGGGGTATCGACGCTCTGTTGCTTTACGTGGCCGCCTACTGCCTGGAGGCATCGATCGTGCGCCAGCGCTCTGCACATGATGACGCTGCTTGGGTCCTCGACCGCGACGAACTGCGACGCCGGTTCACCGCCCTGCCCGCCGAAACCTTCCCCCACCTCACCCGCCACGCCGCCGAGCTCACCGGCGGCGAAGGCCACGACCGGTTCGACTTCACCCTCACCCTCATGACCGACGGCCTCGGCCACCGCTAGCCGCCGCACTCTCGCCTCGCGCGCAGAGGAGCAGGACATTAGCCGGGATCCAGCCACCGTCAGATGGCTCGGCGGGGAGTGCGACCGCGGGCAGGGTCCGCTTGGGGCCGGCGGGTCCATGGCCGCGCTCACCAGGCCCCCGTCGGTGATGGCGATGGCGTCCGGGTCGAGCAGTTCGAGTAGGCCGGCGATTTCACCGCTGTCCCACGCCGGCTTGAACGCCGACACGACGCGGCCATGCTCGGGCGCCGCGTGCAGTGGGGGCCGCGACTCACGCAACCGGCGCCCCCGAGAATGCCAGGCGCCGGCAGGCCGGCGAAGAGTGCCCGCCGATCTCGCCGATCTCTGGGGTGCGCGATGTATTTTGCCGGCAGTTGTTCTGTTCGCCTGATCAGGTAGCTGAATAGGGTTCGAATCCCCCGCCCGCACTCACAGCCTACGTCTTTGGTGCTGGTCTAGACGTTTCGGGCCCGTATGTGAGGTCTGATCTCGGGCCCGCACTCACATGGGGCACGAATGACAAGCGTGCACCGCCACCGCGACGGCATCGTGCCCGAGCATCCGCTGCAACGCAAGCACATTGGCGCCGATCGGGCCGCCGCGACGTGCAAATGTCCCTCAGAAGCTAAGCCTGGGGCAGCCACCGGATAGCCGCCTCGCCGCTGCTGTCGGGACTCGAGTTGAAGGCGAGTGGCGTCAGCGGTGCCCCGTGCCGGACAGCGTCGATCACTTGTTCAAACTCGGCCACATGCTTGGTTGTTATGCGGACGCCAGCACCGATCACGATGCAGTCGTACGACTTGCGCGCGAGGCGGTCGAGAATGTCGCCACGCAACGTTTCGTCCGTTCGGATTGGTAGATGCTCGGCTTCCCAACCCCGATCATGCATCAGCTGCAAGTCCCTTTTTATGCCTTCGGCCACCAGGTCCTCGTTCAAGCCCGGCGGGATGGCCGGATCGGTGAAATCGACGGCGTCGGGCGCATATCCGATCACTAAGACGCGAGTCATCTTTTCCTCTCGTCATGGTCGAGACGCTGCGCTCGGAACAGCGCTGATTTCGAAGGCTTTCAGCCGGAAGCCATGGAGGTCATTCTCGGCACTGGTAAGGCGAAACGCAAAAGGTAGGCGTGGCCGTTCGCATATCCGCGCCTGCGTTGCAGACAACCCGCCTCTGACCGAGTTGTGTGCCAACTTGCACATCCTGACGTTCAGCCTGCAACTGCGCCACAGCCGGCTCGCGGCCGATCATTCCCTGAGCGGCCACTCACTCACTGAGCACCGCGAGGTCGCCGATGCGATCCTTTCCGGCGACCCTCAGCATGCAGAGGACGTCATGCGCAACCACACCCGCAACGGCAAGCAACGATTGATCGCACTGCCCGACAACGTGTTCGCCTGACACAGCCCACTCATGCCAGTACACGGCTACTTGATCGGTAGAAATCGTGCAGCCGCTGGGGCCCGGCTCGCCCGTTGCCACAACTTCCATTACGAGTCTTCCGTGGGTTCGGGCAGCATCTTGGGCGTCCGGTTTTGCTGCAGTTTGATTCCGTCTGGCGTCACGGGCGTGTAGAGGTTGATCAACGACCCTTCAGGGTCGCGGATCAGGACCGAGACGTTGCCCCACGGCATCGTGGTGGGCGCTTGGACAACGTCGAGGTCGTCGAACTCGGTTTTCAGGGTGGTGTAGAGGGCCTCGGCGTCCTGTACGAGGAATTCGACGATCGCGGTGTTATTGGCGCCCGCGCACGGCGTATTTTCACTGATGAACGCAACTCGATCGGGGCCGCTCAGCGCAAACGTGGCCGACGGCGTTACCAGCTCGACGAGTCGTCGGTCAGGTATTGCGGGGTCGCGCCCGTGAGGACCTCGTAGAACCGGACGAGACGCGGCAGGTCGTCGGTGATGACGCGGACAGAGGCGAGTTGGACTGTGTTTGATTTCGGCATGGTGGCCACGCTAAACCCGACTTCAAGCGAGACTAGACATCCGCGACGGGGTCCTGCTCATAAGTGAGGTCACCTTGGCCCACCGAGCGTCCGAGAAGAGATTGACACGGCCGGTCCTTCGCTATGAGCGCACAGGAACGAGCCCTAGCTGGCGGACGTCCAAGGCTGGTGGACGCCACCCGACCTGGGCTTATGCAGCGAAGATTAACAAGCTCTCGCGACACGCTGAGGTCTTGTCAAAGTAGGCAGGCGTGTCTTGTCAATCTTTCCTGCATCTCGACAGGAGCCGCCATCGCTGGCTTGACGTAATCGGGTGCTATCGGCGACGTCGACCAGAGGCGGCGGGTTGATTTGTATCTGAGTTATTCGGATCTTGATTTTGTCGAGTATCGCGTTGGCCAGTCGGGATGCGTAGTTGTTGGCCCATCGGGGATCAGTGGGCCAACCGCTGACTCCAATCGAGCAGTGAGGTTACTGGGCTGGAATCATCGCAGGCGTGATGCGAGGCGGCTGGACGGAACGGTTATGGGCCGAAGCTGCTGGCACCTACGCAGCGATCCTGAAACACCCATTCCTGGCTGGACTGACCGACGGCCGCCTCGACCCCGAGCTCTTCACCCATTACATCGTCCAAGACGCACACTATCTGCGGGATTTTGCTCGCACGCTGACCGTTGTGGCCAGCAAGGCGCCGACACACGCCGAAGTCGGCATGTTTGCCCGGCACGCCGCCGGCACCGCCGAGGTCGAGCTCGCCCTGCACGAGTCGTTGCTGTTCGAACTGGGCATCCAGAACATCGATGCCATTCCGATCGCGCCCACCACCCTCGCCTACACGAGCTACCTGTTGGCCACCGCCTACCGCGGCTCCTTCGCCGATGGGCTCGCCGCGGTGCTGCCGTGTTACTGGATTTACGCCGAGGTGGGCGCCGAGCTCGTGAAGCACGGTTCGCCGGATCCGCGCTACCGGCGCTGGATCGACACCTACGCCGACGACGAATACCAGACCATCGTCGCCGAGGTGCTGGCGCTGGCCGACAACGTTGGCCCGACCCTGTGCGCTGCCGACGAGGCGCGCGCCCGGACCCATTTCGCCACCACCGCCCGCTACGAGTGGATGTTCTGGGACGCCGCGTGGCGCCGCGAGGCGTGGCCCGTCTGACGACGTACGACGCGGGCGAACCTGCCGACCGCCGGCTTTTACCCAGTTGGCGATCACGGCATACTCCGATCTATGGCCACCGTCGTTGCTTTTCACGCCCATCCTGACGACGAGGCGATCCTCACCGGGGGAACGTTGGCGAGTGCGTCAGCGGTGGGGCATCGCGTAGTTGTCGTTACGGCCACCGATGGGCGCATGGGCAGCGAGATCGACGATACCCGGATGGATGAATTGCGTTCCAGCGCGGACATTCTCGGTGTACACCGTGTTGAATGCCTTGGCTACGCCGACAGCGGCTATGGCCACCGTGACCATGTTCACGTTCATCACGTCGGCAAGCGAGCCGCCTTCGCAAAGGTGATCAGTCAGTTCGGCTGAGGGGGACCGCAGGTGTGGCGTCGCGGGCACCGGTTGAGCCGCGGGGGCACCTCGGTCTGGGCTAACGAGGCCCAGCCCGAGGAAGTCTGTCGGTCGCGGTGCCACATCCAATATCGTTGTCTGCCAGGCTGATTGCCGAGCCAAGGGGATGTAACCGAGTTGAAGTAAATCGTGAACGAATGCGACAGCCTGCGCGAGGCGTGACTTGCGCGGATCTCGCGGCGGAGGTGTTTGCGGAGGCCGTAGCCGTCAGCCGTAGGTGAAGGAGTAGGCCTGCAATCCCCGGGAGAGTGCTACCTCGAGGTGTCCGGTCGCGCCCGTGTCGTTGGAGACGATGTGATGCATATTAGGTGGTCCTGTGATCAGGATGCGTGAAGTCTGCCCTTCTCTGGTCACAGTCAGTGTGCCGGTACCGCCGACGACCAGGTATACGTTGCGGGCGTGGTAGTTCAGCGCGATGGTGGCGTCGTCGTCCTCTGCCGTTCCGCTGTGTTGGTCCAGGGTCCATCGGCCGCGGAGCGCGAATGAGTCGTTGGGGAGTTGGGCGGGATAGTCGAACGTGGCGGTGCCCTGGTCGTAGGCGCCCTGGCCGCGATAGTTGGCTGCCTTCTGGGCGCCCAGGTAGGTCTCCGGGGTCAGCGTTGAGGTCGGCGTTGTGTCGGGCGCGTCGACAGCCGGCGGCAGGCCGACGTTGCTGGCTGCCTGCGAAAGCAGTTGCCGGATAAGGTGTTCGGTGACGTCGTAGTCGCCTTCGCCGAACTTGATGTGACGGACGGTTCCGTTGGCGTCGATGAGGTAATGGGCTGGCCAGTACTCGTTGCGGTAGTTGGCCCAGGTCGCATAGTCGTTGTCCATCGCGACGGGGTAGTTGATCCCGAGCTCAGCGGTGGCGGTGGCGACGTTACTGCGGTTGTGCTCGAAGGCGTACTCCGGTGTGTGGACCCCGATAACGTCGAATCCCTTGTCGCGGTATGCGTTGTACCAGCCGACGACGTGGGGGATGCTGCGCTGGCAGTTGATACACGAGTAGGCCCAGAAGTCGATCAGCACTACCTTGCCGTGTAGCTGCTTCAGGTCGACCGGCGCTCCACCGGGGGTGTTGAGCCATTGGGCGATCCCTTTGATGTCCGGTGCGGTGCCGCAGTTTTCGAGCTCGGTCGCGCCGTCCGTGCAATTGGACAACGCCGCGTTCTGGTCATTGGCTGCGCCGCCCAGGTTGAGCTGCCGGCGGACCTGGTCCGTGCCGCCAAGTTTGTGTTGGAAGGACGTGGTGTAGTCAGGAATTGCCCGTTGCAGGGTCGCGGGCAGGTTGAACACCAGCGCTACGGCTAACAGGATGGTGACGACGCCCGCGGCGATGCGGATCTCACGTTGGCGACGCCGAAAGGCGCGCACTCGCTCGGCCACCCGGCGACCGGCGAGGGCGAAGACCAGCAGCGGCATTACGGCGCCTACAGCGAATGATGCTGTCAACGCGATGGTGGGCAATCCGATCGAGCCGGTTGCGCCGGCTAGGACGATGGCGGCCAGCACTGGTCCTGCGCACGGCACATACAGCACACCGAGCGCGAGTCCGAGCCCGAAACCACTACTGCCCGAGCCGAACTGCTTTTGTGGGAGCAGGGAGAACGGCTTCTCCAGCAGCGCCTCAACGGACGGGAAGATCAATCCCACGCCAATCGCGACGAGCGCGACTAATGCCAACCACCGGATGGCATCCTGCGGCAGGTGCAGCAGCGACAGTAACGCCGATCCGGCCAAGGTGACAGTGCTGAAACTGACTACCAGACCAGCGATCACGAGATATGGCCGCAGCGACTCGGCGCGTGAGGGTTTGGCCGGCGGCGGGTCGACCGTGCCTGCCGCAGCAGAGGTTCCGGCTGTGGCCCGGGCGCTTTGCGCGCCCGAGATGAGGATCACCGGGAGCACCGGCAAGATGCACGGCGAGATGCCGGTGATCAGGCCGCCGACAAGGCCGATCGCCATGAGTGTCAACATTGTGGTAGGTGCGCTCTCTCTTAGTTAGATCGATCCGAATAGCATTGACTGGCGGCGTCGTTGAGTTGTTGGCGATGGCACATGCCGGCGGCGTCGCGCGCTGCCATTGCAGTGTTGCGGTGACCGGTCTCCACCTCAGCTGCTACCCCGCGGCGACGAGGACGGGTTGTTCGCGATACAGATCCGGGTATTGATGCATGAGGTTGTCGAGCTTGGGCATGTCGTTGATGGCGACATAGGGAAAGGTCGGGTGGGAATTCAAGAAATCTTGATGATGTGCCTCGGCAAGAACGAATCCACTGGCGTTCTCGATGCGGGTGACGATCGGGGCGCCGAAGACTTTGGCGCCGTTGAGCTCAGCGATGTAGGACTCGGCGATCCTTTTCTGCGTGTCATTCTGCGGGAAGATGGCCGACCGGTATTGAGCCCCTGCGTCTGGGCCCTGCCGGTCGAGTTGGGTCGGGTCGTGCACGACGGAGAAAAAGATCCGCAGCAGTTGCCCGTAGGTGATCTGGGACGGGTCGTAGGTGATCTGCACCGACTCCGCGTGCCCGGTCGTGCCCGTGCTCACCAGGTCGTAGTGTGCGGTCGAGTCATTGCCACCCGCGTATCCCGACACGGCCCGGTCGACTCCTTTGACGTGCTCGAAAACACCCTGAACACCCCAAAAGCAACCACCGGCAAGCACGGCAGTCTCGCGGGCGTCCGGGGCGCCCACGGGTTCATCCACCGCGGGCCCGGGAATGTTCACCGTAGGCGCAGCGGTGCCCACATCAGAGAACAGGCCTGTGCAGGCGGTGATTTGAAAGGTGACCGCACACAGCACCACGGCTAGCCGTATGAGGTTGATTCTCAGCGATCTACGCACGATGCTCCCCGCGGTCAGTTGTCGATTGTCGCTCTACGACCTTCAGGCTAAGCGCGACCGGCGGTCCGAATTCTTACGAATCAATGGCGTCCTAATCCCAGCCCCACACCCGGAGCTTCTTACCGAACCATGACGAATGGCGCTGACGCTGACCGGGCACCGCGCGCCGGGTTACGGTGATGGGACTGGATCTCCCCGTCGACCAAAGGTATTGGTGAGATGGATGTGGCGAGACGGCGGTTTCTGACCGCCGCAAGTGCGACCGCACTGGTAATGGTTGCGGTCAACGCGTGTGCCGCGAGCGCGATGTCGTCACCGCCCGACACGCACTTTGCTGTCACCCACACCGACGAGGAGTGGCGAACGCTTCTGACCGCAGCCCAATACAGCGTGCTGCGCGAAGCGGGCACCGAACAGCCATACAGCAGCCCGCTCAACAACGAGCACCGTCATGGCGTATTCAGTTGTGCAGGCTGCGCGCAACCCCTCTACTCGTCAGATACCAAGTTCGAGAGCGGCACCGGTTGGCCGAGCTTTTGGAAAGCCCTGGACAACGCGGTCTTAGAGCGCCCCGACACCAGCTTGACCATGACGCGTACTGAAGTTCTCTGCAGCCGGTGCGGAAGTCATCTCGGTCACGTGTTCGACGACGGCCCGCAGCCGACCGGCCTGAGATACTGCATGAACGGCGTCGCCATGACCTTCACCACGACTTGATCGCACGTCGCCGCGTCTGCCGCGGGAGTCGTCGAAGTGGCCACCCGCCAGCAATTTTCGTCCTTCGTGGGTGTTGAACTACCCACTAGTGCATGACTGGTGAGCAACTCATCGCAGCCGGCGATGTGATAGGTCCAAGAATGCGGCCATGTGCGCTCTTGCTGTGCCCCAACGTGTCCCATCTCGTCCAGCCAGCCGAAGTCGGTAGTTCCGACGCACCACCGGGAGCCAGCACGCGGAATCGGCGGGTGCCGACGTTGAGGGGCAGGACGGGGTCCGCGGTGTAGCTATGACGGATCGGTCATTTATGACGTAGTCATGACGAAAGCGTCGCGGCCTCGCCAACTTCGCCATTTGCTTTGTAGCGTAAGCACTACCGACCACATAACGCGCTATCCCGCGCGAAGCGAAAGGTGAACCACATGCGATCCACCGAGCTTAAGGGCGTAGCTCTGCTCACAATTGCTCTGGCCCTTGCGGCCTGCAGTAGCTCGAAGGAGACACAGCCAGGGTCTGCGATGTCGCAGTCGTCCTCGGCCCCGGCGATGTCGCAGTCGACGCCCCCGCCGGCGATGTCGCAGTCGACGACCAGCACGCGCACCGGGACCTTCGAGGGACTCAACGACAAGCACGTCGCGGGGACCGCCGCTGTGTCAGACGCCCAGCTCGTCCTGTCGGGCTTCTCTTCCGACGCGGGACCGGATCTGCACATCTACCTCGCGAACGGCAGCGACGAAAATGCTGTGGCTGCGGGCAAGGAGATCGGCAGTATCGCGTTCGACAAACCGTCTCAGACGTTTTCGACCAGCGGGGTGGATGCGTCGAAATACACCACCGTCGTAATCCACTGCGATAAGGCAAAGGCCGTCTTCGGCGCCGCCACCCTGACATGAAGCTAAGGGACAAGTCCGCCTCCCTCGTCCTGTCGATCATTTTCGGCGCGGCGAGGGTCGTGTTAGGCATCCTGTGGTTGCACGAAGGCATTTTCAAGTACACCGCACACTTTGGCCGCGCGGACATTCTGCTCATCGTGGGCAGTGCGAAATCCAACAGCCGGGTACCTGAGTACTTCGGCGCGTTCGCCGGAGCCGTACTCGGTCGCTGGCCGGGTCTCTTCGGTTTCGTGATTCCGCTACTGGAGACTGTGCTGGGCCTCGCACTGGTCATCGGGGTGCTTAGCCTCCCTGCTGCCCTGGCATCGCTACTGACGCTCATGACGTACTGGAGTTCTGATCAGCTCATCGCTCAATATCCCATCATGGGAATTTTGTCAGCGATCGTGATCGCCTGGTCGGGGTGGTCCGCGCGCTTCTCCGCGACATCGCTGCTAGTCGCAGCGCTGGGTCGAAAACGGCTAGCCGGACCACTCATTTCGGGCCCAGCCCGACGCTGGCTGTAGCGACCCGGCCCCGGCATCGCGCCGCGCGCTTCCCGGTATGGGCGAACCGAATCGCACCCGCTATAGGCCCGTAGGCCCTGGCGACGAAGGGGTCAATCGTGACAAGTGCGCGACATCGCTCGCTGGTGTAGGCGTCTCGGGTCTAGTGTGCGGTGGTGTGAGCCGGATCCTGATTGCCGACGACGACCCCATCGTCCGGGATGTGGTGCGAAGATATCTCGAACGCGACGGGCATGACGTGTCGATCGCGCATGACGGCAATGAAGCGCTGCAACTGCTGGGCACCGAGCGCATCGACGCCGCCGTGCTCGACGTGATGATGCCAGGCCCGGATGGAATGACGTTGTGCCGCAGCATGCGTCGCGGGGACAGATACGCGGTGCCGGTGATCCTGCTGACCGCGCTCGGCGAAGAGGACGACCGTATCGCCGGATTGGAGGCTGGAGCCGACGACTATGTGACGAAGCCGTTCAGTCCGCGTGAACTGGCGCTTCGGGTCCGATCAGTGTTGCGCCGCGCCCCATCGACGGCCGAACTGCCGTTGGAACTGAGCGCCGGTCCGATACGTGTCTTGACGGCGGCCCGCGCGGTGACCGTCGACGGCCGACCGGTCAGCTTGACCAGCCGGGAGTTCGACCTGCTGACCTTTCTGCTGACCCACACCGACATCGTGTACTCCCGCCAGGAATTGCTGAAACTGGTGTGGCAATGGAATTTCGGTGATCTATCGACGGTCACCGTGCACATCAAGCGGCTGCGCTCCAAACTCGGTGACGCCCACCGGGTTCAGACTGTCTGGGGCCGTGGCTACCTGTGGCGGGAGGAGCAGACAACAGATGCCGACCAGTGATCTGTGGGAGATCGCCGGTTGGGCACTGGCTTGCTCAATTCCGGTGGTGTTGGCCGGAGCGCTGACCATCCGGCTCGCCCGGTCGTGGTCGCTAGCGGTGAGCATGGTAGCGCTGGTGCTGATTCCCGCCCTGGCCACCTTCACCGGGGTGCTTGGCGCCAGCGGCTTCATGATCACTGAAACGTTCGAGCGCACCGCGGTGGTGCTGGTCGTCGTGTCGGTCGTGACCATACCTGCCGCAGTGCTGCTGGCGCGTTACCAGGCCCGTAGAACGGTGTGGGAGCAAGAGGTCCGGGACTCCGAACGGGCAGCCGAGCAGTCCCGGCGTCGTCTGGTGGCGTTCGTCAGTCACGATCTGCGCACACCGCTGGCCGGTATCCGTGCGGTGGCCGAGGCGATCGCCGACGGCGTGGTGAACCAGGACGAAGCCCGTGAGCAAGCCAAACATATTGAACAGGAATCAATCCGGTTGTCGGAGATGGTGGACGACTTGTTCGAGATGTCGAAGATCAACGCTGGGGCGGTGCAACCCGCACACGACACGGTGGCACTCGACGAGGTGGTCGACGATGTGGTGGCCGTTCATCGGATTGTCGCCGAACGGGCCGGGGTGGCGCTGCAGGTCGATCTGCCCGATGAACCCGTGCGGGTGATCGGCAGCGACCGGGCGTTGGTACGGGTGTTGTCGAATCTGGTGGCCAACGCGATCGCGCACACTCCGCGCGGCGGACGAGTCACGCTGGCACTCGGCCACGACGGGCAGGGGGTGTGGGCGCGAGTCGATGACACCGGCGTCGGTATCGACCACGCCGATCTGCCCAAGGTGTTCGACGTCGCCTACCGCGGCTCCAACGGCCGTGTGCCGCGGGCTGATTCGTCGCTGCCCAGTGGGTCCGGTCTGGGGCTCGCGATCGCTGCGGGACTTGTCCAGGCCCATGGCGGGACCCTGTCGGCGCGCAACCTGGACACCGGTGCGCGTTTCGAGGTTCGATTACCGTTGGCCGGCAACTCCTGACGGCATTTGCACGAGTTGCAGTCGTCACAGGAGCCCACTCACGGATCAGGCGCACTCCATGTGGCACACGCGGCAACCGCTGCTGACTGACCGGTCTACTTGTCCTACTGTCGCGTCCGCCTGGTTCCTGGACAACATCGATCGGACAGTCGGTGTTCTCGGGGAGCGTTCAGCGGAGACGACGACGCCGCGCCCCGGGTGTGGCAGCACACCGGTGATGACTGGATCGGCATCGATACCGCACCCCAAGATTTGATCAAGCTGGCGGCGTTCTCCCAGGGGGAGGTGCTTGAATATTCTCGCCAGCCCGTCGGGCGGATGTCACTGGTTGACGCCGGGGTCGATCTCAGCGAGGTGCAGTCGCGTATCGCCGACACCGAGGGCCGTCTGCGCGACAACGCCACCGAGTTGCTGGTCGCGCGTGCACGCGTGGAGTCTCTGCGCGCCAGCTCAGCCAAAGAGCCTGAACTCGCTGAGCAAGTCCGCGAGCTGGCCGCCCTTTTCGACACCAGGGTGGTCAAGGCCCAGGCGGGCTGGACTAAGGATGCCTCCACACTGACCAAGGCCCGCACTGCCGTCGACCAGCTGGCCGTGCATTCCCTGGCGTGTCCCGACGCGACCGTCGCCGGCGAGATCGCTGCCAACGAAGACCTTTTCACCCAGACCGCCGATGTCGTCCGTGAACTGGGCGACGAGATCCGTGCTGCAGAACAAGGCATGTCGGCGGCGATCAACACTGCCCGCACCCGGCTGGCTTCTATCCACAACCAGTGGCAGCAGTGCAAGGCTGTATTCGCCACAGAGCTCGATGCCGAACTAGCCAAGGTCAGCCAGGGGTCGTCGCTGACGACGCTCCGCACCCATCTGGAGTCTTTGCAGACCAAACATGGCGCTGCCAAGGCGAGCAAGGACGAGCTCGATAACGAGGCATTGCCCCACCTTCAGCAATTGGATCAGCAGCGTGAAGAGCTCATCGATCAGTTGCACCGCGCTCGCGGTGAGCGTCGTGAGATCCGCCGCGGCCGCGTCGCCGAGCTCAACGGCAAGACCGCCGGTTTCGTCAAGCTCAACGTCCCCGCCGAGGGGGACTTCGCGGATTTCCGCGCGGCACTCGGAACCCTTAAAGTCGGCTCCAGGGTGCGCGACGACGTGTTGGACGCTATCGCCCGCTACACCTATCCCTTCCGGTTCGCGCGGCTGATGTGGCACGGCAACATCAACGAACTCGCCGCCGATAGCCTCGGAATCGATTCGGCCAGCGTGGCCCGGCTAGTGGCCAACATCGCTGACCGGGACCTGTGGGGTGAACTGCTTGAACTGCAGCTGGTCGACCGGCCCGATGTGCTGACAATGCGGTTCCGTAAACCCGACGACGGCCAGTACGTCGCGATAGAGGACCTGGCGCACGGACAGCGCTGCACCGCGATCCTGGTGACCCTTCTCGCTGACGGAACCACGCCGGTTCTCGTCGATCAGCCCGAGGACGCGCTTCACGCACCGTGGATAGAGGAATACCTCGTCGACCGGCTGCGCTCATTGCGCGGCACCCGCCAATACATCTTCGCCACCCGAAGCCCCGGCATTGTGGTCAGCGCCGACGCCGAACAGATCATCACCATGCGCGCCACAGCGGGTAGGGGCGAATGCGAGGCGAGCGGCTCGCTCGAGCGCCACAACCTTAACCAGCTTGCACTGCACCACCTCGAAGGTGGCAGGGTGCCGTTCCAACGGCGCAGCGACAAGCTGCAGCCGTCGATCGTCGATGAGGAGTAATGAGACCGCAAGCCTGCCAAGCTGCTGTTTGAATTCATTCGAATCGCAGGCGATTTGGCCACGGATTTGGACACAGAACACGGTCAAACCCATGCGAACACGTGCGACGTAGCGAGACAGGTTGGACGGCGCAACGCCGCCGACCTGCACCTATGAGACCGAACGCGACGGGTAGGACCGCGACCGGCTAGACATCCCAGGTTCGCAGGTTGTCAAGCGGCGTTGGTGTGGGGGTTGGTTTGGCGGTGTGCCCAGGCTTTGTGTTCGTCGTAGTGGGTGCGGTGGCGTAGGCAGCCGTGGAGGACCCCGACG
>Ga0302325_10014208_pt1 | contig 16951 bp, 15 predicted proteins | sample Palsa_T0_2_FD_201948 | JGI IMG/M metagenome (GOLD analysis project Ga0302325, IMG submission 201948) | Peat permafrost microbial communities from Stordalen Mire near Abisko, Sweden - Palsa_T0_2 | ecosystem: Environmental > Terrestrial > Soil > Palsa > Peat permafrost | place: Sweden: Abisko... | reverse complement strand
CCGCGATCCCAAGGAACTGTGGATCGTGCCCGGATTCGGCCACGCGGAGGCCGGTGCCGGGCCCCCGCTGCTCGATCGCATCGGCGAGTGGGTGCGCACGGCCACCGATCCGGCGGCCGACCAGCGGGTCAGCGCCGATCCGGGCAGCCCTGACCGGAGCCTGACGGCGACGCCCTGACACAGCTAGCCGCCTCTGATAACGATCAGGACACTGGGACTGCTGCCAGCCGGGTCCCGGTCCGGGCGCTAGCGTGGGCGCGGCGCGTGAATGATGGTAAAACCCCAGTTCAGCAGCCTCGCCGCGGCAGCGAACCGGATACCGGGGTTGGTATCGGAACTGTTCAGGACTACGCCGATCAGGGACCTGCCGTTCCGCCGTGCCTCGAATAGCAGGCAGTAACCGGAGGCGGGGGTCGAGCCGGTCTTGATCCCGACCGCGCCGGGATAGGAGCCAAGCAGCAGGTTGGTTGTCCGCCAGTAGTAGCGATGATGCTGCGCATCCGCCCCGATCCAGTGCGCCCGTTGCCGCACGATGTTACGGAAGGTAACAGACTTCATCGCTTCGTTGCCAAGGATGACTAGGTCGCGGGGGGTGGAGTAGGTGGAGTCACCGGTCGGCCAGGGCAGCCCGTCAAAGTTCGCGAAGTGCGTGCCGGTCATTCCAAGCTGCCTGGCGGTCGCGTTCATCTTCGCCACGAAAGTCTTCCAGCCCGGGCCGTAGGCAGTGGCGAGCGCGAATGCGGCGTCGCATCCAGACGGGACCAGCATGCCCTCCAGCAGCTGCCGCGCGGTCAGCACGTCACCTGCCCGCAAGCCTGCGCTGCTAGCGTCATCCCTGGACCCGTACCTGACCACCGCATCGGAAATCCTGATCTTCCGTTCCAGGTCCCCCGCCCGGATGACAACAAGCGCGGTCATCACCTTGGTGATGCTGCCCATCGGGCGCCGTACGTTCAGGCCGCGGCTCCACAGGCGCCTGCCGGTCAGTGCGTTGGCCAGCTCGCCACCTCTGGCCCATACGCCCGATGGCCGTGCCAGCCGGGCGGGAGCAAGTGTCGGCCGGGCCGATGCGGCGGCGGCCGTTGTTGGCACAGCCACCGATGCGGCGGCCGTTGTTGGCGCAGCCACCGATGCGGCGGCCGTTGTTGGCGCAGCCGCCGATAGCAGGCCCGCCGACAGCACAGCCGCCGCGAGGGCAGTCGCTGCCCGGACAATGGTCGACGCGGCGGGCGGCAGGCGCATGAGAACCTTCCGGCGGGCCGGGACAGATGAGGCGAACCAGCAGAATGTTACCGGGCAGGCGCCTGCCCGGCTGTGCTTACCAGCCAGTCGGAAGCGGCATGCCCTCGGTGTAGCCGGCCGCGCCCTGAACCCCGACGACGGCGCGCTCGTGCAGCTCGTCCAGGTTGGTCGCACCGGTGTAGCTGCAGGCGCTGCGCAGCCCGGCGGTAATGGCGTCGATCAGGTCCTCTACCCCTGGCCGCTGGGGGTCCAGGTACATCCGCGAGGTCGAAATGCCCTCCTCGAACAGCTCCTTGCGCGCCCGCTCGAACGGGGAGTCGGCTGCCGTGCGCAGCCGCACCGCCCGGGCCGACGCCATCCCGAAGCTCTCCTTGTACAGCCGCCCGTCCGCGTCGCGGAAGACATCTCCCGGTGACTCGCAGGTCCCGGCGAACCACGAGCCGATCATCACGCTGGATGCGCCGGCCGCCAGCGCCAGCGCGACATCCCTGGGATGGCGGACGCCGCCGTCGGCCCATACCCGCGCGCCAAGCCGCCGCGCCTCCGCCGCGCACTCCAGCACCGCGCTGAACTGCGGCCGGCCGACACCGGTCATCATCCGGGTCGTGCACATGGCGCCGGGGCCGACGCCTACCTTGACGATGTCGGCTCCCGCGTCGACCAGGTCAGCGACGCCGGCCGCGGTGACCACGTTCCCGGCCACCACGGGCACCGATGGCGTGATGTCCCTGACCGCGCGCAGCGCGTGGATCATCTTCTCCTGGTGACCGTGTGCGGTGTCGACCACCAGCAGATCCGCGCCGGCGTCGAGCAGCAGCTTGGCCTTGCCACCAGCGTCGCCGTTGATGCCGAGGGCCGCGCCGATCCGCAACTGGCCGCGGGCGTCGACGGCGGGATCGTAAAGCGTTGCGCGCAGCGCGCCGGTGCGGGTCAGGATTCCCACACAGCGCCCGCTGCGGTCCACCACCGGAGCCACTCGGTGGCGGCCTTCATGCAGGAGGCTAAACGCGTGCTCGGGGTCCGTCCCGGCCGGCAGCGTCAGCAGCTCGGTGGACATTACCTGGCGCAGCTGGGTGAAGCGGTCCACGCCGTGGCAGTCGGCCTCGGTGACGATCCCGACCGGCCGGCCCTCCTCAATCACGACGATGGCCCCGTGTGCCCGCTTGGGCAGCAGGCTGAGTGCATGGCCGGTGGTGGCGTCCGGCCCGAGCGTCAGCGGCGTGTCGTGGACAAGATCGCGCTCCTTGACCCAGCCGATCACCTCGGCGACGACCTCGACAGGGATGTCCTGCGGCAGCACGATGAGCCCGCCGCGGCGGGCGACGGTTTCGGCCATCCTGCGCCCGGCTACGGCGGTCATGTTGGCGACCACGATCGGGATCGTGGTTCCGCTGCCGTCGCGGGCAGCAAGGTCTACGTCCAGCCGCGAAGTGACGGCCGACCGGCTCGGGACCAGGAACACGTCGCTGTAAGCCAGATCGTAGGCCGGCTCGGTCAGGAATCTCACCTTCTGATTCTGCCCCTGCAGCGACTGTGCTGCATGCCAGCCCGCGCCGGTTCCCTGCCTGCCGCGGCTCTGCCAGGCTGGGATGCCAGACCAGGGACGGCAGGCGCGCCTGGCCGCTGCCGGGGAGGCGCGAGGTGAGCGAGTGGGAAATCGTGCTGCGCGGGGGGCGCGTGATCGATCCCGAATCGGGCCTGGACGCGGTGCGGGATGTCGCCGTCGCGGACGGCCGGGTTGCGGAGATCGGGAGCATGCTGCACCCCGGTCGGGCCGAGTTCGACGTGGCCGGGCTGGTGGTGACCGCCGGGTTCGTCGACCTGCACAGCCACGTCAACACCGTCCAGGGCCTGCGGCTGCAGGCCCTGGACGGTGTCACCACCGCGCTGGAGCTGGAAGCTGGCGTCATCCCGGTGGACGCCGCTTACCGGAGCGCGGCGGCCGAGGGCCGGCCGGTCAACTACGGTTTCGCCACTTCCTGGGCGCTGGCCCGGATGGAGGCAGTCGCCGGGATCACGCTGGACGGCAAGCTGGCCACGTTCCTGGCCAATATCGCGCTGCCGGCCTGGCAGCGCCCGGCCGCGCCCGCGGAGATCACCGCCATGCTGGCGCGGCTGTCGGCCGACCTGGCTGACGGGGCGCTGGGCATCGGCGTGCTCGTCGGGTACGCGCCGGCTACCGACCCGGCCGAGTACCTGCAGGTCGCCGGGCTGGCCGCGGAAGCCGGCGTGCCGACCTTCACGCACGCGCGGGACATGATCGAGATGGTCCCCCAGACACGCATCGACGGCGCGCAGGAGATCGTTCGCGCCGCCGGCGAGACGGGCGCGCGCATGCATTACTGCCACGTCAACAGCACCTCGCTGCGGCACATCAGCAGAGTCCTGAGCCTGATCGGCCGGGCGCAGGCAGCCGGGGCGCAGGTCACTACCGAGGCCTATCCGTACGGGTCCGGTATGACCGGCATCGGGGCTGCTTTCCTCGCGCCCGAGCGGCTCGGCGAGCGCGGCCTTTCGCCGTCGTCGCTCACCTATGCGCCGACCGGCGAGCGCGTCGCCAGCGTGGCTCGGCTGCGTGAGCTGAGGCAGGCTGATCCGGGCGGGCTGGCGGTCATCGAGCTGCTCGACGAGAACGATCCAGCCGACCGTCAGCTGCTGATGCGCTCGCTTACCTTCCCTGGCGCGATGGTGGCCAGCGACGCCATGCCGCTGACCTGGACCGGGCCAGCCCCCGACCCGCTCGCCTGGCCGCTGCCCGGCACTGCGGTCACCCATCCGCGGACCGCTGGGACGTTCTCGCGGGCGCTGCGCCTGCTCACCCGCGACGGCGGGGCACTGAGCCTGCCCGAGGCGCTGAGCAAGTGCAGTCTGCTCCCGGCCCGCCTGCTGCAGGACCGCGTGCCGGCCATGCGGCGCAAGGGCCGGCTGCAGACCGGCAGCGACGCCGACATCGTCGTCTTCGATCCGGCTACTGTCAGCGACCAGGCCAGCTATGCCGACAGCACCCGCCCGTCCGCTGGCATCCGGCACGTCCTGGTCAACGGCACCTTCGTCGTGCGAGACGGTGACATCGTCACCAGTGCGCAGCCCGGCCGCCCAGTCCGCGCCAGCCCCCGCTGAGCCAGCAGCACCGCCTGGCCCAAGGTGCCCGGCGAGGTGCTCATTCGCCTCGCAGGTCCCGTCGATTGAACGCGATGCCGGCGACCAGGACGCCCGCGAGGCCGATGGCGACCATGACGCCATCGGCTTCCCAGTGTGGCGAGACGGCAGGCGCCGACGCCATCTGATGAAAGACCGAGGTGTCGAGTATCCAGTGACTGGCGGCGCCGATGCCGCCGATGATGACGACGAGCAGCGACCAGCCCAGCAGCGCGTAGACGATGATCGACGTGCCCCGGGGCCATGCACCCAGTGCCAGCGCGCCGACGCCCAGGACAGTGATGGCAGGCGGGACGATATTCACGCCCGCCTCGACCAGTGCTGCAGGGCTCACTCCAGCGTGCTGGCTGGCTGCGCCGAGCCAGGCAAAGATGCCTGCCGCAACGCCGCTTGCCAGCAGGGCAACGACCGCGATCAGGAGCCTGCCGCCGAGCCACGACCAACGAGAGACGGGACGGACCAGAAGGTTGTCCAGGCGTCCCCCTGACTCTTCCGAGCGGGCCGCGGTGATCTGGCCGGCGGCGACGAAGGCGACCAGTACCGCCAGGATGAGGAAGCACGCGCCCAGCACCGCATCAGTTCCGGTCCCCGGCGCTCCGAGCTTGGCGAACACTTGCTGAACCGATGATCGCGCGATGGTCCCGCCGGCCGATTTCGCGATGAGCCCGAATAGCAATCCCGACAGCGCGATCGCCGCCCACCAGCCAGTGACGACGGGGCGAACCAGCCGGATAGCAAGTCCGGCAGGCCCCCAGAGCAAACGCAGCTGCGGGCGGCGGCTCGCCCGATCGGCCATGATGCTCGCTCCGACATCGCGGGTGCCGGCCAGGATCACCGCGACGGTAGCCAGCACTGCAGTGAAGGCGATGATCGGCAGCAGCGCGAGCGGGCGGGGTGTGGTGAGGGGCTGGAGCTCCTCCACCCAGCCGAGCGGTGACGCCCAGATCATCGCATGGAGGCCGACTCCCGCATCGGCGACCATCCGCACGGCGTAGAGCACGCCGAGAATCACCGCAGCATAGGCGGCGGCCTGGCGCCGGGTTGCCGCCAGCTGGCTGGTGACAGCGCCGACAGCAAGGAACATGACCGCTGTCGCCACCATGGCGAGGGCGAAATACAGCGCTGCCCCGGCCGGGAAACCGACTTTCGAGTCCAGCCCCGTCAGGACGGTAATGACGGCGGTAAGCGCCCACAGCGTGCAGACGCCGGCGCTCAGGCCGCCCAGTGCCTGGGCGGCGGCGCCCCTGCGAGTGGCCTGGGCGGCCAGCAGGAGCTCCCAGCGTCCGCTGTCCTCCTCGCCGCGCAGCAGCCTGGTGCTCGTCAGCAGCCCCCACACGGCACCCAGGATCATCAGCGTCATGGATATCTTGAAGACGGTGAAGCCGGCGACGGTCTGGAGCTGCGGAGCCGGTCCGAACAGGGCGCTCGTCGCCTTGTTCGACCCGTAGGCGGCAGCCAGTGCGTCTCGCTGGGCCCGGGTTTTGTAGATCCTGGTATAGCTGATGGCCGACGAGGCGATGGCGATGCCAAAGATGTAACCCCAGATGACCCCGGAGCGAGCGGCTTTGCGAGCGGTCAGCCGGCCGATCACGGTGCGGGGAGATCTCCCCGCCGGGGCCGCCTGGCCTGCTGGGCCAGGGGCCCGGACTGCGCGTTCAGCGTGCGCCATGCTGCCTGCCCTGGCTCTGCCCGTCGCCACCGTACTGGGCCAGGAACAGCTCCTCCAGCGAGGGCTCGCGACTCAGCAGCTGCGTAGCGCCGGCCGCCGCCAGGACCTTGAGCAGCGGCGCGACCGAGCCCCGCACATGGCAGCGGACCACCCGGCCTGCTGCCTGCACCGAGCTGACTCCTGGCACGCCAGAAAGATCGGGGACCGCACCGCCGAAGGTCACCTCCACGGTGAGCGCGGTGAGATGCCGCAGCTGGGCCAGCGTCCCCATCTCCACGAGCTTCCCCTCGCGCAGGATGCCCACCCGGTCGCAGAGCGCCTCCACCTCGCTCATGAGGTGCGAGGAGAGGAACACGGTCTGCCCGCGGTCGCGTGCCTCCCGGATGCTGCGACGGAACGCCTGCTCCATCAACGGATCGAGCCCGCTCGTCGGCTCGTCGAGGACGAGCAGGTCGGCGCGGGTCATTAACGCGCCGATGAGGATGACCTTCTGCCGGTTCCCTTTGGAATAGGCACGGATCTTCTTGGCGGTATCGAGGTCGAACCGGGCGATCAGCTCATCCCGGTAAGCCGCGTCCATCCGGCCCTGGACGCGCCCGAGGAGCTCAAGGGTCTCGGCGCCGGTCAGGGACGGCCACAGGTCCGCCTCGCCGGGCACGAAAGCAAGGCGGCCATGAGCTTCGACGGGCTGGCGCTGGCAGTCGAGGCCGAAGATCTCGCCGCGCCCCGATGTCGGGCGGATGAGCCCCAGCAGCAGGCGGATCGTCGTGGTCTTGCCGGCGCCGTTGGGACCGAGGAAACCGACCACCTCACCCTGCTCAACCTCAAGATCGAGGTGATCGAGGGCAGCCACGTTCCCGTAGCGCTTGGTCAGCGCCTCCGCGCGGATGGCCTTAGCTCCCACCGGCAACTGCCTCCCCGCCCGTCGGGCTATCCAAAAGCAGGCAGCTCGCTGCCGTGGCTACCGGGGCGCATCGCCCATGCGGTATTGGTGGGTGCACTCGTCGAGCTGGCGCTTCAGATCGTCGTCGAGCCTGAACTGCGCTGCCGCCAGGCTGGAGTCGAGCTGCTCGGGGCTGCTCGCTCCGATGATGGGCGCAGTGATCGTCTTGTTCGCCAGCACCCAGGCAACCGAGAGGGTCACCAGGCTCGCCCCGGCCTGCTGCGCTAGCCGGCGGAGCACTTCGACAGTGCCGAACTCGCGATCGTGCCAGTAGCGGTCCTGGTACATCTTCGCGGCGTTACCGAGGGTGAAGCGGGTGCCTTCCGGCGGCGGGGCGGCAGGGGAGTGCTTGCCTGACAGCAGACCGCCGGCGATCGGGTTGTAGGGGATGACGCCGACGCCCTCCTCGCCGCAGAACGGGAGCATTTCCCGCTCGATCTGGCGGAAGAGCAGGTTGTAGCGGGGCTGGACGGAGTCAAAGCGGGCCAGGTGGAGCGTCTCGCTCCGGCCGACGGCGCGCACCAGCTGATAGGTCAGGAAATTCGAGCAGCCGATGTAGCGGACCTTGCCCAGATGTAGGAGATCGTCAAGGGCGCTCAGGGTCTCGTCGATCGGTGTCACCGGATCGTATCCGTGCAGCTGGTAGAGGTCGATGTAGTCAGTCTGCAAGCGCCGCAGGGAGGCATCGACGGCAGCGAGAATGTGCTTGCGGGAGTTGCCGGCGTCGAAGGGCGCAGGCCCGGTCGGAGCGAAGCACTTGGTGGCGACTATGAAACGGTCCCGCTTCCCCTGGAGCCAGCGACCGAGGATTTCCTCGGTAACCCCCCGGGTGCTCAGATCACCGCCCAGGGGGTAGGCGTCAGAGGTATCGAGGAAATCGACGCCGCCCTCGGCCGCCCGGTCGAGAATGGCGACAGCCGTCGGCTCGTCCCGCTGGAGCCCAAAGGTCATCGTCCCCAGGCAGAGCCTGGAGACCTGGAGGCCGGTCCGGCCCAGCCGTGCGTGTTCCATGGCGGAGTCAGACTAGCGCCTCGTCGACATAGCACCACCGCCAGTCCTCACCCGCCTCGAACGACCGGACCGCAGGGTGCCAGGTCTGGTTGTGGTGGGCTGTCGCATGCTGGCCGGGGGAGGAGTCACAGCAGCCCACGTGACCGCAGCTGAGGCAGAGCCGAAGGTGGAGCCAGGAACCGCCCGCAGCTAGGCATTCCTCGCAGCCGCCTGGAGTGCGCGGCGCAACATTACCGAGGCCTTTGACATGCGTGCAGCTCGACATGGGCTCATCCTTGCACCTGCAGCGCCTATCCTGCTGCCGGTGACGACGCAACGGACGCTGCGGCTGGGCCGGCGGGAATGGCCGCCCGGCTCGTTCGCGGTCATGGCCGTGGTCAACAGGACTCCGGACTCGTTCTTCGACCAGGGTGCTGCCTACGAGTTCGGCGCGGCGCTGGACTCAGTCGGCCGGGCAGTGACGGCGGGCGCTGACATCGTCGACATCGGCGGCGTCAAGGCCGGGCCGGGTGAGGAGGTCGACGCTGCCGAGGAGATCCGCCGGGTGGCGGGCCTGGTAGCTGCGGTCAGGAAACGTCATCCTGACTTGGTGATCAGCGTCGACACCTGGCGGGCGGAGGTTGGTGCCGCGGTCGCCGCAGTCGGGGCTGACCTGCTGAACGACGCCTGGGGCGGGGTCGATCCCGGACTTGCAGAGGTCGCCGCGAGCCACGGCATCGGCCTGGTCTGTGCGCACACCGGCGGGCTCGCGCCGCGAACGGGCCCGCACCGGCCGACCTACGCTGACGTGGTAAAAGACGTGATCAGCGCGGTATGCGCGGAGGCTGACCGTGCCGTCAGCGCGGGCGTGCGGCCGGAGGCGATCCTGATCGACCCGGCACACGACTTCGGCAAGACCACCTGGCACTCGCTGGAGATCACGCGAAGGCTGGCGGAACTCTGCGAGACGGGCTGGCCGGTCCTCGTCGCGCTCTCCAACAAGGACTTCGTGGGGGAGACCCTGGGGCTGCCGACCAGCCAGCGGGGTGAAGGCACGATGGCAGCACTGGCAGTGTCTGCCTGGCTGGGGGCGCGAGTATTCCGGGTGCATGACGTTCCTTCCGCGCGCCGCGCGCTTGCGGCCGTTACCTGGGCGCGCAGTACCCCGGCTTGCAGCCAATGAGCGGGCTGGGCGGGCCCCGCTCAGGTGATCAGGCCGAACGGCCCGCTCAGGCACGGCCCGCTCAGGCACGGCCCGCTCAGGCGGAGCGGAACGCGGCGAAGATGATGGCGGTCAGGCGGAGCGGAACGCGGCGAAGATGATGGCGGTCAGCCGGTCCATCATCTCGTCCCTGGGCAGTCGTACCTCGACGCTCAGCAAGTAGTTGACCCGCTCCAGCATCATCAGGCAGGCAACCGCAGTGAGCTCGGCATGCTCGGCCAGCCCGCCGCCTGCGCCCGCATGCTCGCCGCCCGCGGCCGTCATTCCCTGCGTGATCGCCTCGGCCAGCCGGAAGAGTTGCTTGAGGCCGTCTCCGTATACCTCTTCGCCGATGATCTCCGCCTGGCTGAGGATCCTGAGCACGGTCGCGTGCGCGGCGTAAGTGTCACAGAAGCTCTGCACCCAGCGGCGCAGCGCCGCGCGCCCGGCGTCGTTACTGGTGACCACGGGGAACTCGCCGGTGTTCAGCTCCATGTCATGCAGCGCGTCCTGCAGCAGCGCCTTGAACAGGTCTTCCTTGTTGGCGAAGTAAAGGTAGAAAGTCCCGTGCGAGGTCTTGGCGCGCCGTACGACGTCGTCGACCCGGACTGCCTGAAAGCCGCGTTCGTCGAATTCGGCCAGGCCCGCCTCCAGCAGCTTGCGCACGGTCTGCTGACCCTGGGCGCCCAGCGCCCGGCCCTGTGCGGGCGCCCCGCCGCGAAGCGACGGCCGTCGGGCGTGACCGCTGCTGGCCCGTGCTCGCTGCTGCGCCCGCAAAGTCTGCTGGCTTGGCGGGCTGCCCGGCGTCCTCTCACCCGGAGAGTAGTCGGCGTCCGGATTCATGTCGAGAGACTAGCCCACCGGGCGGCGGGCTATCGTGCTGCCAGCGTATTTCCCGTTCAGCTGCCCAGTACCTGGTCCAGGTAGGCGTTGCTGAACCTGCGCTCCGGGTCGAGGGCATCGCGCAGAGTGCCGAAGTCGGCAAGCTTTGGGTAGACATCCCGCAGGTAACTGGCGTCCCTGGTGTGCATCTTCCCCCAGTGCGGCCTGCCGCCGACCGCCGTCATGATGGCCTCCACGTCGCGGAAGTACTCCAGGTGCCCGGTGGCGTGGAAGACGTGGATCGCGATGTACGCGCTGTCCCTGCCGTAGGCAGTCGAAAGCCACACCTCGTCCCCCGGCGTCACCCTGACCTCGATCGGGAAGCTGATGCGCCAGTCGCGCCGGTCGAACAGCGAGCGGATCTCGCCGAGCACGTCGGCCAGCGTCTCTCGCGGCACCGCGTACTCCTGCTCCTTGAAGCGAACCCGCCGCGGGCTGGTGAAGACCCGGTAGGCCGCGTCTATGTAGGTGCGCGAGCCGAGGGCCTTCGCCGCGGCTCCGTTGACGGTCTTGATCGCACCGGGAATCCGGTGACCCAGGTGGCAGGTCAGCCCGAAAACCGCATTGGAGAGGACCTCGTCGTCCAGCCAGTACCGCCACCGGCTGAGCGGGCGAGCCGGTCCCGCGGATCTGTTATTGCGCTTGGTCAGGCAGCCCTCACTATGGGGGAACCAGAAGAACTCGAAGTGCTCGTTGTCGCTGGTGAGCTCGTCGAGCCTGCTGATCACCTCGGACCAGCGCATCGGCTCTTCGCGCGCTTGCAGCAGGAAGGCTGGCTCCACCGTGAACGTGACGGCCGTCAGCACGCCCAGGGCGCCTAGGCCGATGCGTGCCGCGTCGAAGAGGCTGGCCCCGCTGCCGACGGGCCCGGCGATGCCGCCCGTCGGGCTGTCAGCAGAGCACGAGACAATCGAGCCGTCAGCCAGCACCATTTCCAGGGCGGCCACCTGGGCCGCCATGCCGCCCACATCGCGGCCCGTGCCATGCGTGCCGGTCTGGATTGCGCCGGCCACCGTCTGCACCTGAATGTCGCCCATGTTGGCCAGCGACAGCCGGTTCGCCAGCAGTTCGGCGTTGAGCTTGTGCAGCGGGCAGCCGGCCTCGACGGTCACCAGGCCCGCCTGGGTGTCGATGGACCGGACGGCGGTGAGCCCGCCAGGCCGCAGCAGCACGCCGCTGGTGGCTGCGGCGGGCGTGAACGAGTGGCCGCTGCCGGTCATCCGGACCGTCAGGCCGTCCTCTGCCGCGCGCTTGACCTCCTGCGCGACCTGCTGCGCTGACGACGGCGAGCAGATCCGCCGCGGCCGGGAGGTAACGTTGCCCGCCCAGTTATGCCAGGCCGTCGATGTCGGGCCGGGTGGTCTGTCCATTTGCCCATTCTGCCGTCCTGCGCACTTCCTTCTGCATGAGCGGGGACGCGAGTCAGGCGGCGTGACTGGGAATCGTCCCGGTTGTGTGGCGTGGCCGGGCCGGGGCGGTGGCGTGGGTGAGCGGGGACTGTGCTTGTCCCGTCCGGGCGCCTCTTCATCCGGACACGGCAGGCGGTTAAGGTGTAGATCGTCATGGGACACCTTTTGTCGCGCAGAGTGGCAGGCTTGTCGCGCAGAGTGGCTGGTGCGCTGCGCCGGCCGGCGGTTCGCGGCGTAGCCGCGGTCGCGGCGATCGCCATGCTCGCTGTGCCGGCAGCTGCGGCCAGGCACGCCGCTGCGGTGCCGCATCCGGTCAGGGACGCCGGGCCGGGCTCCGCGGCCGGGGGAGCCACAGCTGGGGGAGGCGCAGCTGGAGGACGCGGGGCCGGGGGAGGCGCAGCTGGGACTGGCGCAGCTGGGACTGGCGCAGCTGGGACTGGCCGGACCAGCTCAGACGAGACGTTCCGGCGGATCACACTGCCCGACCTGCTGATCGTCGCGCCGCACGGGCTCACTGGCCGCCAGATCGCCAGGCTCCACCAGATCGCCGGCTTCCGGAGCATGATCACTTTTGACGGCGCCGAGATCAAGGCGGGCGGCCGGCCGGCCAGCGTGATCGGCGTCAACCCGAGCCAGTTCCGCTCCTGGGTGCCACTGTGGACAGCGTCCGATCAGCCATTCTGGGCCGCGCTGCGCAGCGGCGAGTTCGTGGCGTCGCAGGCTGCAGAGGCCCGGCTGCAGTTGCGCCGCGGCGCGACGTACCCGCTGGTGGGCGTCACTGAGCAGGCGGTGCGGTTCGGGGCAGCGGCACGCCTGGGGGTCTCGGGCGTCGATCTGATAGTGAACGCGCGCACCTCCCGTGCGCTCGGCCTGGTGCGCAAGGTGGCTGCCCTGATCAGCGCGCCAGGCGCGAGCCTGGCGGCGCTGGTCAAAGAGGTCTCCGCGGTGCTCGGGCCATCCGGCGAGATCGTCAGCCTGCGCCGGCAGCAGCTGCCGGTGACCAGGGCCAGTTCCGGTCAGCTGCCGAGTACTTACCTGCAGCTGTTCCAGGAGTCCGCGACGCGGTACTGCCCCGGCATGTCCTGGACCGTGCTCGCCGCGATCGGGCAGATCGAGAGCGCCGACGGCACCAACGTCGGTCCGTCCAGCGCAGGCGCGCTGGGACCCATGCAGTTCCTGCCGTCCACCTGGGCCAGCTGGGGAATTGACGGCTTCGGCCAGACGGGCACGCCTAACGTCCTGAATCCCTACGACGCCGTGCCCTCGGCTGCCAGGCTGCTGTGCGCCGACGGTGCGGCGGCCGGCGGTCAGGCGCTCCGCTCGGCGATCTTCGCCTACAACCACGCCACCTGGTACGTCAACGAGGTCCTGGCACTGGCAGCCGAATACGCCGCTGATTACCACTGAGCGCCGCGTTACCGCTGAGCGCCGCCGCGCTGGCCGGGCCTTTATGGCTGGCTGATTGGATAGAGGCATGCCGCCTTATGACGCGCTGCTGCTGGTCTCCTTCGGCGGGCCGGAGGGTCCAGGCGACGTCCTGCCGTTCCTGCGCAACGTCACTGCCGGGCGGGGCGTGCCACCAGAGCGGCTGGCGCAGGTAGCGGAGCATTACGCGCTGTTCGGCGGGGTCAGCCCGATCAACCAGCAGTGCCGGGACCTGATCGCGGCGGTCGAGAAGGACTTTGCCGCCCGCGGGATCTTGCTGCCGGTGTACTGGGGCAACCGGAACTGGCAGCCTTACCTGGCCGACACGGTGCGGCAGATGGCAGCCGACGGGGTACGCCGGGCGCTGGCATTGGTGACCTCGGCTTACAGCTCGTTCTCCAGTTGCCGGCAATACCTGGGCGATATCGAGCGGGCCAGGGCGCAGGCCGGTCCCGCCGCGCCGCAGATCGACAAGATCCGCCAGTACTTCAACCATCCCGGCTTTATCGAGCCGCTGGCGAGTGCTGCGGCTGCGGCTATCGAGTCACTGCCGGCGCCCGTTATGAATGATGTTGATCTTGTTTTTACCGCACACAGCATCCCGGGGCCGATGGCGGCCGCGAGCGGGCCAGCAGGCGGCGCGTACCCGGCTCAGCTCGCCGAGGCCGCGCGGCTGGTGGCCGAGCGGGTGCCGGCGGCGCGGTCCTGGCGGCTGGCCTACCAGAGCCGCAGCGGCCCGCCGTCCCAGCCGTGGCTGGAGCCGGACATCAACGACAGCCTGGCCGACCTCGCGCGAGCGGGGTCGCGGGCCGTGGTGATCGTGCCGGTCGGCTTTATCTCCGATCACGTGGAGGTCAAGTTCGACCTGGACGTGGAGGCTGCGCAGACCGCCAGGCAGCTAGGCCTGCCCATGGCCAGGGCGGCCACGCCGGGCACTGACCCGCGCTTCGTCGCGATGATCAGCGAGCTGGTCGCCGAGCGGCTGACGGGCGCGCCGCCGCTGGCGCTGGGCAGCATGGGGGTACTGCACGAGGTGTGCCCGGCCGGCTGCTGCGGCAGCGGCGCGCGGGCTCCGGCATGACCGGGGACGCTGGCCTGACTGCGGACGCCGACCTGGCCGAGGCCGCCGCTGAGCTGCTGGCCATCGCGTGCTCGGCGGCCGTGGCGGCCGGTGAGCTGCTGGTCCCCGGCAGCGGGCGCACGACAGTCGTCGCGACGAAGTCGAGCCCGACGGACGTGGTAACCGAGATGGACCGGGCGGCGGAGGAGCTGATCCGCGGCCGGATTCTCGCGGTCCGGCCGGGGGACGCGATCCTCGGCGAGGAGGGCGGGCAGATCGGCGGCCGGGCCAGCGGGGTGCGCTGGATCGTGGACCCGCTGGACGGCACGGTCAACTACCTTTACGGCCTGCCGGACTGGTCGGTGAGCATCGCCGCCGAGATCGACGGCGCCGTGGTGGCCGGGGCGGTCTTTGCCCCGCGGCGCGGCAGCCTGTTCGGCGCTCAGCTTGGCGGCGGAGCCTGGCTGCGCTCCGGCGCTGCCTCGGCGCCACCTCAGCAGCTGGCCTGCAATGCCGGCGTGCCGCTGGCCCGCGCGCTGGTGGCGACCGGCTTCGGTTACGAGACGGGCCGCCGCGAGATTCAGGGCCAGGTGCTCAGTTCGGTGCTGCCCAGGGTCCGCGACATCAGGCGGGGCGGATCCTGCGCCGTCGACCTGTGCTCGCTGGCCAGCGGCGGTGTCGATGCGTATTACGAGCGCGGCGTGCAGTCCTGGGACATCGCTGCTGGCGGCCTGATCGCCCGCGAGGCCGGAGCCGTGGTGGCCGGCCTGGAGGGCAGGCCGGCCAGCCCGTCGATGACGGTGGCAGCCGCGCCAGCGCTCTTCGCCGACCTGCACGACCTGCTCGTCAGCCTGGACCCCGAACGGGACGCATAAGCCGTGTAGGCCTTATAAAACGTATCGGCCGCATAAGTCACTGCCGCGCCAGTGTCCCGAAGGCCGTCGGTCCCGCCTTCCCGCGGAAGCTGAACATGACGCTGGTCCCGCTGCTCCCAGCGCCCGGCTGCAAGGTGACCACGCCGTTCGCGCACGTCTTGCGCCCGGTGGTGATTCCCTGGTCCATCGTCAGCGTGCTCCCGGTTGCTGACATCAGGCTGAGCCGCCCTGAGCAGGCGAAGGTGGTGCCGGAGTAGGCGACGGTTCCCGACCGTGCCCCGGCGACCAGGCGCACTTTGACGCTGAAGGTGTCGGCCGGATTGGCCTGCCGCACCTGGCCGGCCCAGGTCCCCGCCAGCACCAGCGGGATGATCGCCGTCGCCGACGAGGACTGCCGGGCGCGCGATGGTGTCGCCTTGCCGGATGGAGCGGCCTGCGACGGCGTTGTCCCGCCGTCGGCCGAGCTAGCGGGCGCCAGGCCTGACGGTCTGCCCGCGTTCTGCACGATGCGGACTACTATTCCGGCAGCCAGAACGCACGCGATGGCACCGGCAATCATCGCGATCCTGCTGCCGCGGCTGCGGCTGGCCATCGGCCGGTACGCAGGCCAGGCGGTCGGCGGCGGGGCCGGCTCGGGTGGCGGCGTCGGGATTGCCATGGCGGCGCGGCGAGAAGCCTCGGCCAGTAGCCCGGTCGGCGGCTCGGCGTCGCCGAGCAGATTCAGGACCACCAGCCGGGCCGGAGGCCGGTCCGCCGGCTCGGCCGCGAGACAGCGAGCCACGACCCGGTAGAGCGGCAGCGGCAGGAACGCCAGATCCTCCAGGCTGGCCGACGGGCTGCCGGTGGCGGCGTAGCTGATGGTCCGGGCCCAGGCCAGCATGTCCGCTGCCGGGTTGGCGGTGCCAGACGGCGGGGAGATGCCGAACTCGATTACCCGCGGGCCCTCGGCGCTGAGTATCACGTGCTGGGGACTGAAGCCGCCGTGCGCGAGCCCGGCCTGGTGGATGGCGGCCAGGCCGGTAACGCTGCCGATGGCCAGCGCTTGCAGGTCAGCGCCTTCGATCGGCCCAGTGGCCGTCACTGCCTCGGCTAGCGACAGTCCGGGGACGAACTCGCTGACCAGGAATGCGTCCGGCCCGTCGATACCAGCGTCCAGGACTCGCGCGGCGCAGAACGGCGCAACCCGCCTGGCCACGGCCGCTTCTTCGGCGAATCGGTCTCTGGCTGCCGGGTTGCCGGTCCAGTCGCTGCGCAGCAGCGTTACCGTGACCTCGGTGCCGTCGTCGGTCATGCCCAGGTAGACCGAACCGGAAGAGGGCATACCCGAGATGCGGCCCGCCAGCTGGTAGCGGCCGACGCGGCCAGGGTCATCAGCGCGCAACGAGGTGACGTGGGGCAATGCACTGGCTCCGCAAACGTTGCAGGTGTGACATGATACGCGATTCGTACCATACGCACTGAGTGCATGCCGACTGGTGCTGATCGCGAATGTTACCGGCGGGTGAGCATCAGGTCAGGAGGGTGAGCCGATGCGTTCTGCGGGGATCTGTCAGCACTCAGCGGCCGCCCCGAACGCGGCCGGCGACGACACGAACGGCCAGCCGGGCCTGCTGCGTGCACCGAGCGGCGGGGCGTGACAGAATTCCCCGCCGGAATCGGGCACAACCGAGGCTTCCCAAGCGTTACACCCGCGCGACGAGGTTAGTAAAGATGGAGGGGTAAGGGCCAACATGGCTACGGACTACGACAGCCCGAGGAAGACTGACGACGAAATTACCGAGGACAGCCTGCAGGAGCTGCAGGCGCGCAGGCTGGACAAGTCTGCGACCGCGATTGACATTGACCCGGACGATGTGGCGGAGTCACTGGAATTGCCGGGTGCTGACTTGTCCAACGAGGAACTGTCGTTCCGAGTGATTCCGCGCCAGGCAGACGAGTTCACCTGCTCAAGCTGCTTCCTCGTGCACCACAGAAGCCAGCTCGCCGAAACCCGCGGCGGCCAGCTTGTCTGCCGGGAGTGCGCGGCCTAACTGGCCCGCGCAATGCCCGGCCGGGCGCAGGTAACTGCGACGGGCGCAGCTCGACTTTGCGCGCCC
>Ga0302325_10014206_pt1 | contig 16952 bp, 15 predicted proteins | sample Palsa_T0_2_FD_201948 | JGI IMG/M metagenome (GOLD analysis project Ga0302325, IMG submission 201948) | Peat permafrost microbial communities from Stordalen Mire near Abisko, Sweden - Palsa_T0_2 | ecosystem: Environmental > Terrestrial > Soil > Palsa > Peat permafrost | place: Sweden: Abisko... | reverse complement strand
CCCGGCTGCGTGATGCTGTAGCCCAGAGACTTCAACGTAATCAGCGCGTATGTATATGACGAACCCGGCGCGAGAGTTACGTATTGATACTCCGGGTTTAAGCCGGCATTACGATGGATGATCGGACGCTGCTCGTTGCTTTCCACTTTTCTACCCTGGCCGTCAAGTACAGTCAGAACGAACCCTTCAGTCTCGCCTTTCAAATAGGTGCTTGCCTTACCAGATAAATTTCTCATGGTGATATTCAAGCGGACGTCAGAACCTAGGGCGTAACTCGGAGCAGCCGACGCCAATGTCAGCGCAAAAGGTTCGGATACGGCGCTCGAAGTGCTTGGCGGGCGAAGGGTTACAAACAAGAGCATTAGGATGAAAAAGCCCGTTCGCGCAGGTTTCAAGATGAAGAGCTGCGTCATAGCGGCCCTCGCAACCTCACGGCATATGCGGTGCCGTAGCGTCTCAGACGGAGCCAATCGCCTGGGGCGAGACCGCCATGGCGCGATACTCTTGCAACGAGCGCGGCGGTCCCGCGCTCGAGGCCAGGGCCTCGGCGAGCGCTTGCGCGGTATCCAAGCTCGTCAAACAGGCGATGCTGCTTTCGACGGCGGCGCGGCGAATGCGGTACCCATCGCTGATCTCCCGTTCGCCGATCGCGTTGTTGATGACCATGTCGACCGAACGCGCACCGATCGCGTCGAGCACGTGCGGTGAGCCCTCCGAAATTTTGTTGATGCGCTCCGCCGCTATGCCGTGCTCGATCAGCAACTCGTGCGTGCCTTCCGTGGCGACCAGCGTGAACCCGAGATCCGCATAGCGGCGCAGGATCGGAACCGACTCTTCCTTTTCTTCATCCGAAATCGAAACGAGGATGCGCCCGCGCCGGCCCGGATCGGAGGGATCCGGCAGGCGTAAACCCGCTGCGATGAATCCCTTGCGCAGCGCGCCCGCGAAACCCGTATCGATTCCGAGCACTTCGCCGGTCGATTTCATCTCGGGTCCGAGAATCGTCTCGACGCCGCGCATCTTCGCAAACGAAAACACCGGAACTTTCACGACCACGAACGGCATCGGATCCAAGAGGCCGGTTCCGTAGGGCATGTCGCGCAATTTCTCGCCCAGCGCGACGCGCACTGCGGCCGCGACGAGATTGACGCCGGTCGCCTTCGAGATGATCGGCACCGTCCGGCTCGCCCGCGGATTCGCCTCGATGATGTACGGCTCGCCGTCGTGAATGACGAACTGAATGTTGATCGAGCCGCGCGTCTGCAACTCGCGCGCGATCGCCAGCGTCACCTCGAGGATGCGGTTCTGCATCGCCGCGTCGAGCGTCTGTGGAGGATAGACGCTGATCGAGTCGCCCGAATGGATACCGGCGCGCTCGATGTGCTCGAAGATGCCTGGGATCAGGATGTCCTCGCCGTCGTAGACCGCGTCGACCTCGACCTCGAGCCCGCGCAGATACTTATCGACGAGCAGCGGCTTGCCCGGCGTCACGGGCGGCGCGGTCTCGACGTACGACGCGAGCTGGCCCTCGTTGTAGACGATTTCCATGCCGCGTCCGCCGAGCACGAAAGAGGGCCGCACGAGCACCGGAAACCCGAGTTCGCGCGCGATGCTGCGGGCTTGCCGGAACGAGCCGGCCGCGCGGCCGCGTGGACGCGCGATACCGAGCCGCTCGAGCGCGGCCTCGAACTGTTCGCGGTCTTCCGCCATCTCGAGGCTCTTGCGATCGCTTCCGATGATGCGCACGCCGCGCCGGCTCAACTCCGAGGCGAGATTGATCGCCGTCTGTCCTCCGAACGCCAACAACACGCCGTCGGCGGTCGTTGCATCGTAGACGGCTTGCACTTCGTCGGCGCCGGGCGGTTCGAAGACCAGAACGTCGGAGACGTCGAAATCCGTCGAGACCGTCTCGGGATTGTTGTTGACGACGACAGCGGCGCGACCCGCCGCACGTAGCGCCCAGGCGGCGTGAACGCACGAGTAATCGAATTCGATGCCTTGACCGATGCGGATGGGACCGCTGCCGACGACAACCACGGCGGCCCGTCCCGGCCGGCGCATCTCGTCGTGCTCATCGCGCGAGAGGTAATAGTAGGGCGAGCGCGCCGGAAATTCCGCGGCGGCGGTGTCGACCATGCGGAAGCTGATGCCTTGCTGCGCGCCGGCGCCGAGCTGCGCCTGATTCCACAGGGAGACGTTGCCGCCGGAATCGGTGAGCTTCGCGATGCCGGCTTGCGAATAGCCCGAGGCGAACGCGCGGCTCAGCTCTTCCGCACTCGGAGCGTTGCGGATGCGTTCCTCGAGTTCGACCAGGCCGGCAAATTCCCAAAGCCAAAACGGATCGATCGTGGAGGTGGTACTCAAACTCTCCGGCCGCGCCCCGCGACGCAAGGCCTCGGCCAAAGCGAAGAGCCGTTCGTGGGTCGGGGCGGTGTACGCCGCTTCGAGCTCGTCGTCGCTCCAGTGCTGGAGAGAAGTTCCCGTCAGCGTTTCGCGGCCCAGGTCGAGACCGCGCACCGCCTTCATGAGGGCCGCCGCAAACGTGCGTCCGATCCCCATCGCCTCGCCGGTCGACTTCATCTGCGTCCCGAGGCGCGTGTCGGCGCGCGGAAACTTGTCGAAAGGCCAGCGTGGAATCTTGACGACGACGTAGTCGAGCGTCGGCTCGTAGGCGGCCTTCGTGACGCCCGTAACCGGATTCTCGATTTCATCGAGCGTCATGCCGAGCGCAATCTTCGTCGCGATCTTGGCGATCGGGTAACCCGTCGCTTTGGACGCCAGGGCCGAACTCCGGCTGACGCGCGGATTGACTTCGATGATATTGTATTCGCTGCGCCCGGGATGGAGCGCGAACTGAATGTTGCAGCCGCCTTCGACTTTGAGCGCGCGGATGACGTTCAGGCTGGCGCTCCGCAGCATTTGGTATTCCGCGTCGGACAGCGTCAGCGAGGGTGCGACAACGATCGAGTCGCCGGTATGAACGCCGACGGGGTCGATGTTTTCCATGTTGCACACGATGATGCAGTTGTCGGCGCTATCGCGCAGGACTTCGTACTCGACTTCCTTCCAACCCAGAAGCGAGCTTTCGACCAGCGCTTGGTGGATGAGCGAGACGGAAAGGCCCGTTGCAAGCGTCTCGCGCAACTCGGTCTCATCGCGCACGACGCCGCCGCCCGTACCGCCGAGCGTGTAGGCCGGCCGGACGACGACCGGATAGCCCGACTCGTTCGCGAACGCGACCCCGCTTTCAACGTCGGTCACGATCGCGCTGGAAGGCACCGGTTCCCCGATCGCGAGCATCGCGTCTTTGAACTTCGCGCGATCCTCCGCGAGTTGGATCGTCGCGACGGGCGTGCCCAACAGTTCGATACCGTAGCGTTCGATGACGCCGCTCTCGAACAGATCCACCGCGAGGTTGAGACCGGTTTGTCCGCCCAGCGTCGGCAACATCGCGTCGGGACGTTCGCGCGCGATGATCGCTTCGAGCGAAACCGCGGTCAACGGCTCGAGATAGACCGCGTCCGCGACTTCCTCATCGGTCATGATCGTCGCCGGATTCGAGTTGACGAGGACGACGCGGTGGCCTTCCTCGCGAAGCGCCCGGCACGCCTGAACCCCGGCATAGTCAAACTCGGCGGCCTGTCCGATGACGATCGGACCGGACCCGATCACGAGGACGTTACGGCGACGGGGCACGGCGCGAATTTGGCGGTCCGGGAATCGGGGCCTCTTTTACCCCGGCTTCGCCGGTTCGGACGGACTCCGCCCACCGAGGCGGCGGCTCTTCGCCTCGGGCAGCGCGTAGAGCGAGAGCGCGGCGTAGGGACCTTGACCGGTCTCGCGCATGACGTAGCGGGTGAAATCCGCCAGCCCCTCGAGCATGCGCGCGGCCTTGAGCGCTCCGCAATCGACGGGGAAATATCCGATCTTCAGCGCGAGACGCGAAACGAGCGCCTTGGCCTCGGCGTCGTCCCCGGCAAGAAACACCGAGACCGCGAAATCGCGCAGCGGCGTCGGCGACAACTCGTGGACCTCGATCGGAACCGTGTTGAAGGCCTTGACGACTTGCGCGCCCGGCAGCTCGAGCGCAAGCTGCTCCGCCAGCGAAGGCTCGTCACCGGGCGGTCCGAGGCGTGAGTCGTCGCGCAAAGGCGCGTTGGTGGGGTCGATGACCACCTTGCCCGCGAGCAGTTCCGGGTCGCCGATGGCCTCTGAGGCCGGGACCGCACGCAGCGTCCAGAGGATCACTTCCCCGAACTTCGCCGCTTCGGCGTTGCTGCCGAACGGGGCGTCCCGCGCATACGCGGCAGCGCCACGCGCGTGCTCGACGTCGCGCGAACCGAAGAAGACGTCGTGGCCGTGCTCGGCCCACAAGACGCCCAGCGAACGGCCCACGTTGCCCGAGCCGACGATGCCGATCTTCATCGCCGCTCGTTTTCCGGGGCAGCGCTGCCTTTACTTTGAAAAGCGCGCCGAAAAGCATCAAAAAGCCGGCGATTTCTCGCCGGCCATCTGAATCTTCCTGACGCCGGCTACTTCGCGGCGGCGGCGACCTGGGCTTCCGTGACCGCGGCGGCCTTGTTCCCGAAATTGGACCGGATATACGTGATGACCGCGGCGATCTCGGCGTTCGAGAGCTGACCCTTCCAGGCCGGCATCGCGCCGTTATAGGTCTTGCCGTCGACGGTGACGGCACCGGTCAAGCCGTTCAAGACGATCTTCGAGACCTTCGTGGCGTCGCCGGTTACGACTGCGTTCTTCGCCAGGGGCGGAAACGCGCCGGGTAGACCTTGCCCGTTTGCCTGATGGCAACTCGCGCATTTCGAAGCGTAGATTGCGCTGCCGTTTGCGCCGGCCGCACCGGCGATGGAAATCGATTGCCCGTGGGGTACGAGCGCCGCGAGCGCGAGGGTCGCTGCCGCGCAAAGGAATAAGGCGTAGCGTTTCAGATCGAGCCTCCTTGTGGTGCGGTCATGGACGTACCTTACGGCGCGAGGCGCGCTCTCCTCCACTCCTCTTGCACTCGCTCGAAGAGGATGCGATCGTGAACCCGGTTCGGACGCCCCTGCCAAAATTCGAACGTGCGCGGCGCCAGCCGGAAACCGCCCCAATTCGCGGGCCGAGGGATCTCCGTACCTGCGAAGCGCTCCTCCATCTCGCGCACGCGCGCTTCGAGCGCATCACGGGATTCGATCACTGTGCTTTGCGGAGACGCCCAAGCGCTCAACCTGTGCCCGCGTGGGCGCGACGCGAAATATGTATCGGATTCGCTCGCCGCGAGCATTTCGACGGAGCCTTCGATGCGAATCTGACGTTGCAAGGCCGGCCAGAAAAACAAGGCGGCGGCTTCCGCCCGAGCGGCGAGTTCGCGTCCTTTGCGGCTCTCGTAGTTCGTGAAGAACCGAAAACCGCGAGCATCGTAGCCGCGCAGCAGTACGATGCGCACCGAAGGTCTGCCGGCCGCGTCGGCTGAGGCCAGCGCCATCGCGTTCGGTTCGGGTGCGTTCGCTTCGAGCGCGCCTTCGAGCCAGCGCCTAAACTGCACGAACGGATCGGCGTCGACGTCGCTCTCGCTCAGCCCGCCGGCATCGTCGTCGTGCCGCCCGCTGCGGACCTCGTCGGACTCCACCCTTGACGGATTCTCCCCAGGAGTGCCGGAAACTCCCCGCGTGCCGGAGTTCGCAGGATTCGACCACATCGACGTTCGCGTCCGTTCGCTCGCCGAAGTCGAATGTTTCTACGATGCGCTGATGCCGCTGCTCGGCTTACCGCGCAAGTCCTACGCGCTGGTCGAGCCGGATGGTGAGTGGACGGATCTTCCCGGCCCCGGCGGTCACAACGCGATCGAATACTTCGAAGCGCCCGTCGCGGGGCGCGCGGCGCACTTCATCGGTTTCATCGAAGACCCGGGGCACCGTCCGCCGGCCACGCGCATTGCCTTTCGCGACGCAGCTCCCTTCGAGGCTGCCGCCTGGCTCGAGCGGTTGCGCGCGCTTGGTGCGCGCGTGGTCGAGCCATCCGACGACCTCGTGGGCTACCCGGCGGTCTTCTTCGAAGATCCCGCCGGAACCAAACTCGAGATCTGCGCGCGCCTACCCGCTCGGGGCTGATTCGGCCCGCACATATGAGACGCGGTCGTACGTTGCGAGCGCCCGTTGTTGCCAAAGCTGCGCGAAGGCGCGCATCGCGGAAAACGATGCGGGCGTTTCGATCGCGGCCAGCGCTGCCTCGTGTCCCCAGGGCGCGATCCAGACGACCCTTGACCCGTCCTGACTCGCCAAAATCTGCGAATCCAGAAACTCCGAGATCGGCTGCGCGAAGTCTCGCACGAAGTTTTGTAAGGCATCAGTCAGCGAATTCTGCGTCGCGCCCGCAAGATCGAAGCGTTGAATCGTGTACACCGCCTCGTCCGGAATGGCCGCGCCGGCGGCGGGCGCGACCGTACGATAACTGCGCACGTCCGACGAGCGCGAGCGAAAGCCGGCTACCGCGATCAGCCCCGCGACCAGCGGCCGTTCGAGCCAGGCTTCATCGGCAGAATCGTGCTGCAAGCTGATCGCGACCGCCGAGTGATCCGAGCGAACGAACAGTGCGCCGTCGATGAAATCCGGATCGCGCGTGGCCGCGCCCAAACGTTCGGCAAATACGCTCGTGATGCCGCGCTGCGGGGCCGCATCCAGTTCGTAAAAGCCCAGCACGGTCGTCGCCACGCTAGCGCCTTCGACCGCATCGCAGCGGCCGCCTCGTCGAAACCGCCGCGACCACTACGGGACTCGGCCGAGGCCAACGCCCGCCAGAAAGGCCAGCACGACGAGAAATCCTCCGCCGAGTGCAATCGGCACGCTGCCGTCGACGCGTTTGAGCTCCCACACCGTTTGCAACGCAAGATGACGGAACGTCCCCGCGAGCGAAGCCGCATCTTGCGCTTGCGTGTAGGTCCCGTTTCCGTTCGCGGCGATCGCGCGTAATGCGACTTCGTCGATGTCGGCTTCCTCGCTCGTACCGGGGATGATCATGCCGCTGCCGCGCGTGCCGATGCCGATCGTGTAGATCGAGATGCCCTTCGGTCCGATCGCTTGCGAGGCAGCCACCGGGTCGACGCCGCGATTGTTGACGCCGTCGGTCAGCAACACGATGACCCGCGTTCCCGTTTGGGGCATCTGTTGCGCCGCCACGTTCAGCGCGTCGCCGATCGCAGTGCCGCCGTCGGGCAAAGGAATCCGGTCGATTGCGGCACGGACCGCGTCCAGATCGTCGGTCGGCGGCTGGATCAACTCGGCGGCCGACGCAAAGGTGACGAGTCCGACGCGCGTGCCGGCCGGCACATCGTCGACGAACTCGTGAGCTGCCGCTTTAGCGGCTTCGCCGCGGGTCGGCTCGATGTCCAGCGAACGCATCGAACCCGACGTATCGATGCAGATGACGACCGTCGCATCCTTCGTGGGGACGTGCGTGACGAAGTGCGGCCCGGAAAGCGCGAGCGCCAGCGCGCCGGCTCCGATGAGCCAGGTTGCGTAGAGCAGGCGGCCCGGCCAGCGCGACGGTCGCATCGTTTCGAGCGCGAAGGCGACGCTCGAATAGAGCAGTGCCTGCGCGTTGCGGCTCCGCTCCAGCACGAAGTACAACCAGGCGAACGCGCCGAGCGCGAGGATTCCGAAGAGCGCGAGTTGCGGATGCGAGAACGACACTATGCCGCCAAACCGAAAGCCGCGAAGAGCGCGTCGGCGGCGCTCGCTTCATCGATCGTCCCGACGCGGAAGCCGCACCGGTAGAGACCATGCAGGACGGACGCTTCGCGCGCCTCCACCCCTGCGACGTAGCGGGCGCGCGCGCTCTTTCCAATGTAGGCCCGGCTCGTCGCTCCCGTAGCGGCATCCCGGAAACGAACGAATCCACCGAGCGGAAGCCCCGCGTGCCACGGGTCGCGCACGAGCAGAGCCGTCGATTCGAAACGCGCGGCGCAGGCGCGCAGACGCGGCTCGAGTGCGGCAAACTGCAAGAAATCGGAAACGATCAGCAGGTGCGCATCCCGGGGCAGAACCGCCAGCGTCGTATCGAGCGTACTCGTGAACGAGGCGCCGCGAGCTTCGCGCCGTTCCGCGCAAAGGTGCGCGGCCGCGCGGCCGCGCAAGCCGGGAACGAACACCAAACGGCCGGCTTCGACGCGCGCGCAGCGGTCGTCATCGATCGCCGCCTCGTACCAATCCGCGGCCGCCTCCTCAGCGAGATCGTAATTGCTGCGCGTCCGGCCGACGAACATCGAGGATGAGGCGTCGATCGCCGCAGCGAGCGTCAAGGCATGGTCCTCGAAGACGACGCGGGTCTGCATTGCGCCGGCACGCGCCGTCGCGGCCCAATCGATGCGGCGGGGATCGTCGCCGGCGACGTAGCCGCGCAGTTCGGCGAACTCGTATCCGTCGGAACGGCGTTTGACCGGCGCGCCCGTGCCGCGTACGCCGGGCCGCCGGCGTCCCGTCAACATCGCGGCGCGCAAGCGAACCGCGAGCTCTTTCACGAGCCCGCCGCGACCGCGGTGGCAGCCGTTCGGGCGGCGCGCACGATCCGCGGCGCGTAACGCACCACCAGAATCGCTAAGTCGTCCGCGATGCCGGAGCTGCGTGCGCGCAGGCGTTCGACCATCGTATCGGCGACGGTCTGCGCGTCGCCTTCGATCTCGCCGAGCCAACGAGCGACGCCGTCCGCGCCCAGCAGTTGGCCCTTGGGATCGCGCGACTCCGTAAGGCCGTCGGTGCTGACGACGATCCCGTCCCCAGGCCGCAGCAGAATCGTATGCGTCTCGTACTCGGCGTCGGCGTCGATTCCCACGATCGGACCGGTCGGTTGGAGCGCGCGAACGGTGCGACCGTAGATCGCCCAGGCCGGCTCGTGACCCGCGGATGCGTAGCGGACCGTTCCCGTATCCAAATCGATGACGCCCAGGAAAATGACGACGAAGCTTTCGGGATTTTCGGCGCTCTGCGCATACAGCGCGCCGAATTTCGAAAGCGCGCGGCCCGGATCGCCGTCTTCGCGCAAGAGCGTGCGAAGCGAATACTTGATCAAGGCGGTATCGACCGCGGCATCGATGCCCTTTCCGCTGACGTCGGCCACCATGAACATTCCGCGCCGGCGATCGAACGTGAAAAGGTCGTACACGTCGCCACCGACGTTTGAGCCACGCGTCGCCGAAATGAGGACGCTGCCCGCGTCGACGTTGCGGAGTTCGCGGCGGCTGCTGATGAAGGCGCGCTGCAGACGCTCGACGAGCGAGCGGCCTTCCTCGATACGCCGCCGCAAGCGTCCTTGCACCATCACGAAGAGCAGGGCGACCAACGCGAAGAGGGCGTTGGAAAGATCGCGAGTCTGGGTGTTCTCTTTGACCGTGTGTGCGAAGCGTGCGCTGCCGAGCATCTCGAGGCTGCGAAGCTGGGCCGCCAGCGCCTCATCGGCGGACTGGCTGGCCGGAAAAGCGTACGCGGGAGCGCGCTCCTGCGGAGTCGCCGCGACCCGGTCGATGCGCGCCAAGTCGGTGTCGAGCAGCTTTTCGTATGGGCGCAATTGCTCGGGTGGCGCGCCTCGTCCGAACTGCTCCACGCGCAAGAGTTCGACGTCGCGCTGCGCCGAGACGACGGCCGACTGATAGTCGAAGGCGTTGTTGACGTCGATGCCGGCCCAATAGGCGAGATACGTGGCCCATGCGAACGCAACCAGCAGTCCCAAAATGAGCGCCAAAGTCGTCGACGTCCGGGGCGAGACGCGGGAGCGCATGAGGTGATTTTTGTTGCGCCTCGTAGGGTATTTCACCTCGAACCAGCGAGAAGGAGTTCCATGATCGTCTCCTCGCAGTTTTCTATCGACGTGGGTGGCGGCGCGATGCCGGCGTACCTCTCGCGACCGGCCGGCGGCGGAACGTACCCGGCGGTTATTGTGCTCGAAGGCCTCTATGGTTTCGACGACGAGTTGAAGCGGATCACAGATTTGCTCGCGAGCACCGGCTACGTCGGGCTCGCGATAAACTACTTTTATCGAACCGATCCCGACTTTCGCGCACCCTTCAGCCCGGAGGGCCGCGCAGTCGGCGTGGCGGCTTCGAGCACGATCCGTAAGGATCAAATCCGCGCCGACGTCTCGGCCGCACGCGACTGGCTCAACGATCAGGTCTTCGTCACGTCGGGTCACGTCGGAAGTTGGGGGTTTGGCTTCGGCGGCACGCTGGCGTTCGTGACGGCGACGCTACCCGGATTGTTGGCGGCGGTCGTTTTCTACGGGCAGAGTATCGGCGAGGCGATGCCGAGCGGCGAACCGCCTCCGATCGACCAGGCAAAAGAGATTCACGCGCCGCTGCTGCTCGTTTTCGGAGGCGAGGACGAGCTTATCAAGCCGGCCGAAATCGACTCGATCTCGAGTACGCTCACCAAGTACAACAAGAAGTTTCAGATGCAGCTCTACCCCAGCGTCGGTCACTCGTTCTTTCGCGCCACGATGGCCAGCGTGGCGGCGCACGAAGCCGCCGACGCGTGGGACCTGGTGCAAGCCTTCTTCCGGCGGAATCTCGACTGACGGACGGCGCCGCAAACGGCGCTACGGAGCGAGTTCGAAGCTACTCGTCGCCGCACGCGCGACGGCGGCATCGTCGAAGGGCAAGGGCACCAGCGTCCCCTCGAGCCAACCCGGCGCGAGATCCCGGTAGTGGCTCGAGCCCGGCTGTCCGGACTCGCCTTGCGGGATCACGATGCCCCCGGACTCCCAATTTCCGAGATCCCAGACCGCCCGAAAACTTTGCGTGTTGTCCAACCCCTGGACGTGCGGCGAGTAGCTCGAACCATGTCCGGGAAACGGCGTGCCGTCCCAGCCATGCCAACCGAACGAAGAGAAAGGATGGCGTGCAACCCTCCGCCCGGCTTCACCCCACGTCTTTCCGAGCTGGCCTGCGCTACGCAGTTCGGCCAGCGCATCGTGCAGCGCGCCGAGCAGAAACGCGTCGTAGTCGTCAGCCGGAACCCAGCCGTGAGGCCGTTCGCGCAAGGCGCGGAGTAAGACGACGATCGCGAGACCTTCGTGGCTTTGCAGGTAGCGCACGGCAAGTTGCGGCGGCAAGTGCAAGGCGATCAGACGCGCGTCCGCGGTGCGCCGCAGTTGCCAAGCAATCAGCGCGGCATGTGAATCTTCGACGAAACGTCCGTCAAAGGCAGCCAGCTCCCGGATTGCCGCTTGCATGTCGGGGTCGCTTCCCGTGCCCGTACGCCCGAGTGCGGCGACGGTAGCCGCAGCTAAATCGCGTTCCGGAATCGAACGTACGTCGGCTTGAATTGCCGAAAACGATTCGACCGAATACGGATGAACCTTGAGGTGCTGCGCGATGCTGGCCGCGCGATAGGGCGCTTCGAAGTAGGCGGTGAGCCGATAGGGATAGCCGCGCCCGTAGACGCGATCGTTGGCGGTGAAGGCGACGGCCGAACGCGAGGCCGTCACGTGCGGCAAGAGCGCGAACGGAACGTCGCTCGTGACCGGCGCGCCTGAGCCCGGACCATCGTGTGCGCGCAACGCCCAGAGGGAATCGAGCGGAATCGAGCCCGCCAGAACGTATCCGGCTTTGCCCTCGGCGTCGGCGAACACGAAATTCTGTGGCGGACCCGGGTAGTGTTGCAGAGCTTGCAGGACCGCGCGGGCGCTTGCGGCGCGGTCGAGTTCCATGAATGCCGAGAGCGCTGAGCGGCGCTGGAGATCGGCACTCCACGCCGCTGCAAAGCGCGTGGCACCGCGACTCGCGAACACGAACCCGTGCCGCGTGCGCAGGTAGTCGCGCACGATCGGTTGACTCCAGCGTATGGTGAAGCGCTCGCTCCGGTGCGTCGCTTTCACCCACGCGTTTCCGTCGAGATACTCATCCGACGTCTCCGAGCGGAATTTTTCGCGGTAGATCTCGACGGTGGCGGTGGTTCCGTTCGTCGCGCCCCACGCGGCGCGCTGCGTGTGGCCGAGGATGATACCCGGCGCTCCGACCAGCGTCGCGCCCGCAACGTGAATGCCGGGAGCCTTCAGATCCGCCAAGTACCAGACACCCGGCATGCGCAAACTCAGATGTGGATCGTTCGCTAAGAGCGCGCGATGCGTTGCGGTGAGGCCGGCGCCGGCGACGAATTCGTTGCTGCCTAAACCGGTACGATTGCCGTCGCCTTCCGCAACGGGAGATGGCGCGGGATAGGCGACCGTCAGCGCGGGAAGCGGCGCGACCGGGGCGCGTTCGCGCGAGGTCGTGGGCGAATCGTAGTACGGATCGGTGATAGGAAAGAAGGCGTCGGTGCCCTTCTGCCCCAGCGCGTCCGCAACGTCGGCGCGTACCAATACGTCGTCCCAGCTGTCGGTCAGCGCCAAAGCCGTCGAGAACGATGCCATCAGGCTGTCCGTGCTCGACCAAGGCTCGGGCTTGTATCCGAGGGCGCGGAACTCCGGAGGCAGCGGACGCGTCCGAATGGCGGCATTGATGCCGTCGCTGAAAGCTTGCAGCAGGCTGCGGTCATCCGCCGGCAGCGCGCGTTCTTGATCCGCGATCAAACCCTTGACGTCGTAGGTTCGTGCCGCGAGATCGTTGTCGATTGCCGCTGCGCCGAAAACCTCGCTCAGCCGTCCGGCCACCAGCCGCCGGTAGATGTCGAGTTGAAAGAGGCGGTCGGCGCCTTGCAAATAGCCTTCCGCAAAATACAGATCGCGTTCGCTCTGCGCGCGCACGTGCGGGATGCCTCGATCGTCGCGCACGATCGTGACGGGCGCGCGCAGCGCGAAACCCCCGAGCCTTCCGGTTGGTTCGAGCGCGCCCGCGCTGACGCCGCCCTGCACGTAGAGAAAAAACGCCGCGGTAATGACGAGAATCGGCGAGAGCGCGAGCAGCAGCAGCAACAGAATTCGCACGGCGAGGCGTCTGCCTCGCAGGGGCGGGGCCTTCTTCGTCGCGGGCGCCTTCTTCGTTGCGGGCGCCTTCTTCGTCACAAGAGGTGCTGAAACTCGATCGCGGGCACGCTGGCCGGAAAATGGTAGTCGACGAAATCGATCTCCATCGCCGGGATGAGGGTGTCCATACCGAAGCGCAAAGGCTCGTCGCTCTTGATCTGCTGCAGGTAGTACAGTCCATCGATCGGCACGTAGACGATCGTCCAGCGAATCGCGTCGTACGGCTTTCCCGAAAGCAGCCCTTGGACGGTCGTGCGTAACGTGACGTAACTCGTCGTATCGATCCAGAGGTCGCGCAAGCGATAGAGCCCCGGATCGTGCAAGGGCGTCAAGACGAGGTGATAGGCTTCGCCGTACTGGAGCTGTTCGGTTCCCGCCAGCTCGATGCGGTAGTCGCGGGCCACGGCCTCGACGACGATCAGTTCGCGCATCGGCGTACCGAGCGGTGTCGCCTCGAGCGTGGCCTGCGGACTCGGACTCCCTCCCGTCCCTCCCGGGCGGGTCGGTGCGTTTCTGGCCAAGAGTCCGAACGAGTCGATCGGCGAGATGTACGGCTCGTTCAATCGGATCGGCTCGGCGATCCGATTCGTATCGTACACCTTGAACGCGAAGATGCTAAACGGAACGCCGGCTAAGCGGCGCCGGTCTTCTTCTTCGTCGGTCAAGCGATGCAAGGTAAACGCGCCGTCGGCCGCGCGATAGTACGCGTCCCACCAATTATCGAAGACGTGGCCGTGATAGCCGTAGCGAAGCAGCGCGCCGTAGTTGATGAAGGGCGGCAATTTGGCCGCTTGCGCGCTCCAGGCGGTTTTCGCCTTCGCGAAAATTTCCTCGGCGCGAGGATCGGACGTCGGGAGCGGCGTCGGTGTGGATGCACCTGAGGGCGCAGCCGCTAATATTGCTCCGAACGCGCTGCACACGAAGAGGCTCCGCGAAAGGCTCATGGCGGCGGAACGGATCCGATCAAGTTCGAGATGAGTTCTTCCGAATCGACCTTATCGGTGATCGTACGATAGTTGAAAGCGATGCGATGCCGCAGCACGTCGGGCGCGCTCGCGCGCACGTCGTCGGGGACGACGAAGGTCCGTCCGTCGGTCAAGGCTCGGGCCCGCGCCAGCGCCGCCAGCGCCAACGTCGCGCGCGGGCTCGCGCCACGGTCGATGTACTCGTGCGGCGCACGCGTTGCGCCGACGAGCGCGACGATGTAGCGCAGCAGACGCGGCTCGATGAAGATCGCACGCGCCATGTGGCGCCAGCGCACGATGTCGGAGGCCGTAACCACGTCGTGCGGCATCTCCGGCGGCTCCCCGCCGAAGCGCTCGAGGATGCGCAGTTCGTCGTCCGGCGGCGGATAATCGACGACCAGCTTCACCAGAAAGCGATCCATCTGGGCCAACGGCAGCGCATAGGTTCCCTCGGAGTCGAGCGGGTTCATGGTCGCCGTAACGACGAACGGATCGGGCAGCGGATGCGTTTCGGGCCCGATCGTCACCTGACGCTCTTGCATACCCTCGAGCAGTGCGGATTGAACCTTGGCAGGCGCGCGATTGATCTCGTCGGCTAAGACGATGTTCGCAAAGATGGGGCCGAGCGCGGTTGCGAAATGACCCGTGCTCTGATCGAAGATGCGCGTGCCGACGATGTCGCTCGGCAAGAGGTCGGGCGTAAATTGGACGCGCTTGAACGTTCCGCCGACGGCACTGGCCAGGGCGCGGCACGCGAGCGTCTTGGCGAGCCCGGGAGGACCTTCGAGCACGACGTGACCGCCCGCGATCAACGAATACAGAATCCCCTCGAGCACGGCGCGTTGTCCGACGACCGTTCCCGCCAGCGCGTCGAGCAGAATCCGCGGCGTCACCGGTGGAGAACCCGCAGGGCGTCTTGGATGGCTTCCGGGAGGCGTTGGATCTCGCAGAACGTCGCGCGCTCGATCGCGCTCATCGCGGCGAGCAGTTCGCGATCCTCACCGGCTGCGCCACGCGCGAGAAGATCGCCGAACGTCTCGTCGGGAGTCGCGCCGATGCGGGCGCGCAGCGCTTCGCGGACAGCGACCACGTTGGCGCGAGTGGGATCGGCGGCAAGCCGGGCGATCAACAATCCAAAATCCTCCAACGGCGCTGGTTGTGCGACTTCGGCGACGGGAACGGCCGGAGGCGGCGCAGGTTTCGGCCGGCGGGGACGCCCGAAAGCCCAAGCGATCGCGCCGAGGGCCAGCGCCGCAAGGGCGACGACTCCCGCTATGCGCAACAACGGCCAAATCAGTCCGCTGAGCGCCGCCAGCCACGACGACAGCCAGGAATCTCCGTCGGTCTCGACCTTGATCGCGAGGTTTCCCGTCGCGAAGCGGCTGGGTTTTCCGGTACGCGCGTCGATCGCGTCGAGCGTCGCCGGCGCGATCGTCAAATCGCCCGTCTGTTGCGGCGCGACCGAAATCGCTTCGACGCAGCGCGTGCCGCCGTCGGTATCGGGATAACAACTTCGCTCGTCGCCAAGCAAATCGAAGCCCGCGAGGTTCGGCAGCGTCACGTTGTTCAACCGTGAGATATGACCGCCCAAGAGCGCGGTGATGCGCAGGTGGATCGTTTCGCCCACCTTGACGTTCAGTCGATCGGCGGTCATCTCGAAGGAGCGCACGCGAAGACGAGCCAGCGACTGGGCCGAGGCAGTGGCGGGCGCGAACGCGATTCCTGCGGCCAGAATCGCGCTCAAGAGGCGAGCGATGAAAGCCACTCGGCGAACAAAAAACGCGCGTCGAACGGACCGGGCGACGCTTCGGGGTGAAATTGGACGGCCGCGATCGGCAGTTCGCGGTGACGAAACCCTTCGTTCGTTCCGTCGTTGAGGTTGATCATCGTCGCTTCAAGTTCGGCCGGGAGCGACTCACCGGCTACCGCGTAGCCGTGATTGTGAGCGGTGATAAGAACCGCGCCGTGCACGAGATCCTTGACCGGCTGGTTTCCGCCGCGGTGGCCGTAAGGCAATTTGTATGTCTGCGCGCCGCAGGCCAGCGCCAGCAGCTGGTGCCCGAGGCACACGCCGAACATTGGAAGCGTTCCGGTCAGCCGGCGCAGCGTTTCGATCGTTTCGGGAACGTCGACCGGGTCGCCGGGACCCGGCGAGATGACGACCGCGTCCGGCGCGAGCGCCACGATTTCCGCCGCGCTCGTCGTATAGGGCACGATCGTCACGCGCGCGCCGAGGGCGCGGAGATTTCGCAGAATCGCACGCTTGACGCCGCAGTCGATCAACACGATGTGCGGGCCGCGCGCCTCTTGCCCGAAGCGCTCGATCTCGCGGACCGCGACTTGCGCGACCAAACCTCTCGTCGTCGTTTCGCGAGCGTAGGGAACCAACGTTGCCTCGAGCCGGCCGAGCGCTTCGTCGCCGACCGCAAGACCCGCGCGAATCGTTCCGTGTTCGCGCAAAACGGTCGTCAAGCGCCGGGTGTCAATTCCGGTCAAGGTCGGTACGCCTTCCGCCGCGAGCCAGGACGGAAGATCCGACTTCGAGGCGTGGTGCGACGCATGCCGCGAGATGCGCTTCATCACGGCGCCGGCTACGCACGCGCGCGGATATTGCGCGGCGCTGCCGGAGATGCCGTAGTTTCCGATCTCCGGAAACGTAAACGTGAGGATCTGGCCCGCGTAGGACGGATCGGTCAAAGCTTCTTCGTAGCCGGTCATCCCCGTGTAGAAGACTGCCTCGCCCAGCGCAAGCGCGTCCGGTCCGATGCCTTCACCGTCGAAGCGCGTTCCGTCCGCGAGCAGCAGAGCCGCCGGTTTGATCATTGCGCCTGCGCGGCGACACCCGCGCCGCGGACGATTCCATCACGCATCAGCACGCGTCCGCCCACGACCGTCGCCAGCGCGCGGCGCGGCAACGTAGCGCCGTCGAAGGGCGAATTCTTTCCGAGCGAATAGAAGCGCGATACGTCGACGGTCCAGGGCCGTTCGGCAAAAATCGTGAGGTCGGCGACCGACCCGACGCGCAGACTTCCGCCGGCG